>LKMJ01004797.1_pt1 | contig 12741 bp, 7 predicted proteins | sample 643391 | NCBI WGS metagenome assembly LKMJ01 (sample SAMN04112250, study PRJNA286221) | soda lake metagenome | biome: soda lake; feature: Kulunda Steppe; material: water; isolation source: sample PL-Br10 brine of Picturesque Lake | place: Russia: Kulunda steppe | collected 2010-07
ACACACACACACACACACACACACACACACACACACACACACACACACACACACACACACACACGGTGCACGCATGCTGTTTCGACACCATATCAATATCAGCCTTCGTGCCAACACATAAGCAACTCTCTGAGGCCAATGTATCCTTGGAACGCGAACAAGTCTTCAAAGCTTTCTTTCCATTATGTCCCCAGTGCACTCTTGCCAACACAAGTTCCAGCCTCAGGGAAGTTGTGCTGCTGTAGGCATAACTTAGTCGTGCTGGGTTGTCCTGCTCATTGCTTGAGCTGTCCTCTAATCCTCAGGTTCTCAAGCACTCGGCCTGGCCCAAAGTTCTCTTTTGACCATGCAACCTGTCATACAACACGAGAACCAGTGTGAGCATAGCTGCAGATATGCTTTAAGAATCGTACCTGCCATGCAGGTGGTACAAAGGTAGCATGTACGAAACGTTAGCAATAGCGTGCATCTGTTTGATACTCTTTTTCCATGGTGCATATGCGGCACTACCCGGTGGGAGCTGTACCTCAATGCAAGCTTAGCCTTGTGGCCCTTGATGGATGTTGCCATTGCCAATTGCCACTGCAATTGGTGTGCAATCCTGGGGGCCGATGAAGGGAGATGATACCCTCAGCTTCCCCTGTGGGGGCCTTTCCCCAAGTTTCCTCTGATCCACAACTTCTTAGGGTTGCTACATGCACAGCAGATCTGCTGAATCCTTTGCCGATTTACCAAAATACAAATGGGACATTTGCACGGCTTTCAGCAACCCTACAAATCTTCTTACCACTCATGGGGAGCAGCACTGCAAGTTGCTACCCACCATGCAGCCTTTAATGCAACTCCAATTCAGTGATATGATATCACTGATATCCGTCTTAGGGGAGAGTAATCAGGCTGGCGGGAGGGAGAGCAGAATGTTCCTCACCGCCGATGGGTAGGGCACATGATGGGGCAAGCGGATGCGCGCCACAGGCCCAGCTGTCAGCTTTGCAGCATCGAGTACGACGAGCTCTGCTTTGGCTGTTCTGGCATCGTGGATTAAGCACAAGAGCCTGCATGTTAAGCATGCACAAGCACATCAACTGGAGGAGCACATTCCAGCCATGCACATGCAGATCTGGAAGCATTCCGCAAGTCACATGTTTGCAGCTCATGCATGTAACATGAAGGCCACATTCAGCTATCTCTGATTTAGCACATTAGCCCAAACGTAGCTTGCTATTGGAAACATATGCGACTAAAACGATACAGAACTGTCTGCAACTTTGGTGACATTAGAGGCATCAACCATTGTAGCCTTGTGTGCCTGAACTGATCATCATCATCGTCGTCGTCATTAACACCATCATCAAGTGCATTGGCAGGAGCAGGAGCAGCACCAGCCGCAAGCACCAGAGGCTACACACCATGCATCGTCCTCTCTTGCTTCTGTCTGGGCAGCCGAGGGAAGAGCTTTGGGCAGCAGCATGAGGGGCCCCGGGAAGCAACGATCACCCGGATACCAGACCTGCATTGTATAAGTGATAGTCAGCAACGGGGACCTTTTTCTTTTTAATCACCTATCAGAGCCATGCTCAACAGGTGCTGCAAACCACGTACGACAGGCCTGTTACATGCATGCTAAACATTATAAGTTGACAAGCTCAACCAGTATGCATGCTAGATGAAAAAACCAACGCTATATAGTTCAGGCTTTGCGTGCATTTTGTTTAGAGCCAGGGCTTTGCCAACTGCCGGCACGTGAAAAAAAGCGAAAGACATGCATCTCAGGGCAGTGTTGTGTGTTCGTGTTTGTTTGGGGTGGGGGGGGATTGTCACATGCACTTTGATTTTATCATGCTTTCTTGCTCTAACGGACCGCAAAAAGGCAAGCTACACTCGTATTGCATGGAAGGCACATGGGTACAGTAATGAGTTTCAGGCGCAGTATACGAGCACACCTCACAGGGGCTGCAGGCCTGCCTCTGCCCTTGCTCGTCAGAGGCACTGGCTTCTGAGGGGTTGACCATCAATTTTGTGACGACCTGCACATAATAATGAGCAGCACGAGGCACCTATGATAACGAGGAGCACGAGGCACTTGATAATGAGGAGCACGAGGCACCTATACAAAGTGCTGCGTGCAAAACCTGCCTTTACAATTTTTCATTCCAATACCTACAAGGGATTGTGTCTAATGCACTTCTGCCAGCTGCTGCATCGCTTGCTTGTTTGACCAGAGCTTCTGGCTTAGCAAGCAAGCAATGCTGCAACGCTACTACCATGCACACTGTGCCTGACAAGTGGCCTCGAGTTTACATTGGTTAGCGAGGCTTGTCCATCACCTGGTGAGGGCAGGACAACAGCTGCTGGTGCAGGTGCTGCACCTGGCATGCACCTCTAAAACTTTGAAAGCATCTGCCGGGAGCATTCCACACCCAAACCAGCCCTGAGGGTCGCCAAGCACATCTCACATGCACCATGCCTGAGGTAGGCAAGCCTAAGGGTCATTTAGCGTGTGCTGGGTGCGTGCCACACCTGGGGAGGGCCTCCTGCAGCAGCACTCTCCACAGCGGCGGCAGCACTGAAAATGAAGGAGTGCGGCTTGCTCAAGCGGCCTGGAGCCACAGTAGCATGCTGCGCTGACCTGCGATGATCAATGGGAGAGCAGGGCAGTTCGTGATCGTGTGTGTGCGCGTGTGCGTGTACACGCACCACTTGAGTTTGTTTTGTCAGAGACACTCCATTTTCGCGCATCGCTCCAGAAGCGCCGCCACCACACTTGTGGTGCATGAGCCACGACGCCACTTGCCTGTGCGAAAGCACCCTGGTACTGCGCAGGCACGGCTGCTGCGTGTCAACGATGAATCGCATGATCTCTGGCTTTGCGCCGGCGGCGTAATACCCTGTGCAGCGATGACAGCGTTCACATTGCACACACCCTTTGGACTGTGCAGCGATGATAGTGTTCACATTGCACACACCCTTTGGGCTGCGCAGCGATGACAGTGTTCACATTGCACATACCCTTTGGGCTGTGCAACGATGACAGTGTTCACATTGCACACACCCTTTGGGCTGTGCAGCGATGACAGTTTTCACGTTGCATACACCCTTTGGGCTGCACAGCCAGGTGAGCACATGGGGCTCCCATGCTGACAGATACCTGTGTCCTTATCCTGTGTCCTTATCCTGTGTCCTTATCCTGTGTCCCTATCCTGTGTCCTTATCCTGTGTCCTTATCCTGTGTCCTTATCCTGTGTCCCTATCCTGTGTCCTTATCCTGTGTGTGCTGCCTTCAAGCTAGCTCTACTGCCAGGCAACCTTCGAACAGCTGTACTTGTAAGCAAATTTAACACTCTTGGGTGGCCCGCGACTGCCCTTGACTCTTGGGTGGCCTGTGACTCTGGTGACTCTGGTGACTGCGACTCATTGGTGGCCTGCGACTGCCCTTGACTCTTGGGTGGCCTGTGACTCTGGTGACTCTGGTGAGTGCGACTCATTGGTGGCCTGCGACTGCCCTTGACATGCCCAGTGCTCATGCCTGGTGCCTGACACGGCCGTCAGCCTCATCATCCTAAGCGCCCCTTGCCCATGCGCAGTCTCGGCTTTGCTCATGCATGCATGGCACCATGCCTTACACCTCTCACACACAATACTGCACCTAACAATGCAGGGCACTGCACCTTGCACCCCACATGCACGCGTGATGCCATGGCTTACACCTCACACGCACGTCACTGCACTTAGCAAGGCATGGCACTGCACCTTGTACTGCTCGCACATGTGTGACAGCATGGCTTACACCTAACACGCACGTCACTGCACTTAGCAAGGCATGGCACTGCACCTTGTACTGCTCACACATGTGTGACACCATGCTTTACACCCACCACGCATGACACTGCATTTCGCACATGTGTGACACCATGCTTTGCGCCCGCCACGCATGACGCTGCAATTCACAATGCAGGGCGCTGCACCCTGCACCACGCACCTGTGGCGCAGCGCTCTGCAGCGCTCACACAAGCCCCCACTGCATCAACAGCGCCCTACCTCGTCTGCACATTGCAGAGCACATGTGGTATCACTCCTGCTGGTGCACGCACCTGGCACCAAGTGCGCAGCATCCTTCCAGTGGCCCAGATCGCGCTCACAGATAGCATCCATGACCAGCGTCCTGCATCCATCGTCAGCGCATGCTGCTTGAGGCCTTTGTCCATGTATGCTGTCAAGCTCTCTATGCAAGGCTCCGTGCTCACTATGCATGGCTCCATTCTCTGCATGGCACTTTGCTCTGTGCGGCATCATACGGATAATGCTGTGCCATGCCCTGTGTGGCATCATACGGATAATGCTGTGCCATGCCCTGTGAAGCATCATGGATAATGGTGTGCCATGCCCTGTGGAGCATCATGCCCTTTTTAGCAATTGCGTCGTCTTGATGGCATTGCTTTGGTGCCACTGACTGTCACAAAGTATCTTTGTAGCAATTGCGTCGTCTTGATAGCATTGCTTTGGTGCCACTGACTATCACAAAGTATCCGCATCGAGTAGAGAAGTGAAAACTTGAGGCAGCACACGCAGACACACAAACACACATCTGCAGGCTCCTATTTGCTCTGTGCTCTGAAGGGCGTGGGATTGCATGCAAGTCAGCCAAACATCCAGCCAGAACATTCAACTCCCACGCCCTACTCATCTGCTCTTATGTCTAGCTATGGAAACTCGTGCTCAAAACTATAAGCCTAGATGCCTAGCAGAATAAGCCAAATATGGGTCCTGTTCCTGAAGGTACCCAGCGAGCTTGCAACGCGATGTATTCTGTTTGAATGACCACTTGATAACCTACCTGAAGGTATCCAGTAAGCCTGCAGCATGAAACCTACCTTCCTTGGTCGCACTCAAAACTGTTGATGGTGCTGCTTGTTAGTAAAGGAGGTCCATTCAGCACGATGGGCTCTGCAACATGAAAGGGAGCTTGACACAATAAATGGGCTTGCACCACACTGCTGTCCACAATTGTGCTTAACTTGAGGAAGAGGTGGGCAGGAGCTGTATGTCTGAAAGGAAAAAAGGGCTGCTGGTGGCTTTCTAAAACGGGCCCTATGGTTTAGACCTGGCATCGGCAAGCAGCCGAGCACACACCTCGTCTCTTTGGTTTGACCAGCTGATCAGGCTGTTGCAAAGAATGAGGCAGCGCTTGTACAGAACGAACGCCGCCGCCGCTGCTGCTGCCATTACTGTGATAGCTTGCAGGAGGAGCATTGACCGGCTGCAAAAGAGTCGTGGCGCGCATGCCCGGCTTCCTCATCTCTTCATGCTCTGGTGCCTTGGAGACCTGTGACAGCAATTCAAAGGGCAGGTCTTTGAGGAATGTTGCCCAGGAGTTCATGGCAGGAATTAGGAACCGATGCTGCCAGCACGTTTGACGCAGGCTGGACTCAGGACCTGGAGGGCGCTTTTTGCATGACGTTTGTAAATGATCACACAAAATAATGGAAGGGGGACTGTGCAAGTAAGTATTCATGCCTAGGAAAGGAGGCCCAAGGATGAGCGCAATGGTTTCCGCAACATAAGGAAGATGAGAACTATGCTTACCCCATAGAAGCTTGTCCAGCAAAGTAAAATCACCCGGGGGCAAAGATAATAAGACACACTGGGAAGTAATTGTTGCCAGGGGGGGTCACATGGGGTCGCATGTCAGGCAAAAGGCAAGCACTACAAGCTGATTGTCACGGCCTTTCTTTACTTTGTCCATCTGCTCACATTTGTGTATCCTGCATTTGTAATCCTTGCCTGCCTAGAATTCCTCGGCCACAGAGACATACCTTCGGCTGTCCCCGAGGAATCAAATAGATCTTGGAAGGCCTCGTGGCATCAAAGTCTAAGCATTCCGCAAAGCCCACGTCCCCAAGCATGTACGAGGTTGCAAAGCGCTGGGCGTTGAATTCTACGGGAGGGGCCACAAGTACGTACCTGTGGATTAGGATTTTAAAACATGTGTGCACACGTAAGCAGCGCGGCAATCTCAGACTGCTGTGTGGTGCACCTCTCGTAATGTTGTGGATGGTTGATAGTTCAGTTGCTTGTCTTAAAGCTGTTTGGCAGCAAGACTCAGTAGGTTATCAGGACCACTGAGCTCAAAGATCTACTTCACCATCTTTTCCTTGGCAAAATTTGCTGTGGACTGGGCTTGGTACATGAAAGTATTTCACAAATGCTTCATTTTGTCTTTGCTCAAAACCACCAAAAGATTAAAAACGATTGGTATGCATTATGAAACTCACAGGTAATTCCGCTTAAGCTTAAGCCCACCCTTTGGATGCACCATCAAGCAGAATCACATGCTGGTGGTTGACATTGGTTCCAAGATCACAATATAGCATATTCATAAGTTTGGTATTCTGGAAGAAGCTGCAGTCACCACGGCACTCACCAGTTGTCTGTCACTGCAAAGTCAGTTATGGACACTGCCAGAGCGCCAGGAATCCTGCAAGTAGTTGAGGCAGGCTTTTATTGCAATGCACTGTCACGCCATATTGTGTCTTTGCCGAATTGGTGTCTGAGATGACAGCACTTTTGCAATTTATGAGCTGATATTAAGATGAACATTGTATCCCTTCCAGCAAACAATCAATATGGCAATTTGCACTTATGCACCTGTGTATTGCAATATTTTGGTCTTCTTTAAAACCTACATACGGCACATGAACACCTTTGCAGATCTCACCCCCCTGTGCATTCCAGTCGACCCTCAAATAGGTGCTTTGTGTGAACAACTGGCAGGGACATAAGTGCTATAGTTTGTTTGGTGTTTTGCTTGGAACAGTGCATGGACGAGCCAGAAGTTGATTTCGTTGTGCATATCTACAGACATGCTTGCGTGGCACAAATTGATAAGCGGATTTGCAGCTCACCTAGAGCTCCTCAGACGCCTGTGCAGCCTTACAGTGATTCACTGAGCCTGTGCTAAGCCTGCCCCGGTGCCAACACCAGCACACAGCTTACCTATGCTGGACCTCCGCCACTTTCTTGCCAGACTCGTCCAGCTCCATGAAGGTCACAGTCGTGCACAGTGTCATCACATCCATCATGCTTTGAGCAACGCTCAGAAGAACGAGCCGCTGGCCCCTGCCTGCAGCAAGGCAACAGAACTGAGCAGTGTCATCTAGTGTGCCTTTAAGAATTTACACCTAGGAGCAAGCAGGCCTTCTCTTCAGGTAAACGCTGTAACAAAGACTTCATGCAGGGAAACCGCAACTCCGATGACATTCGTTAGTGGTTGATCAGAAGGTGTGCCTCATCAAGAGGCTCAAACCAAAACCCTTGCCAACCAGAGATCTGGCAGCATACAGAAAGGAGAAGTCCAAGTGCACAGCAGCTTCAGTGTAGCTGCTAGCATACTAGAGAAGTGTGTTTGACAGGCATGCTTCTTGCTCAGGACCAGTGCACAAGCATCTGGTTTGCAGGGGGCTGCGCATTAAACGGGCTTGTGGCTGGGGGGAGGAAGGCTTAGCCGGCAGCTGTGCGGATATAGTATTGCAGCTACACTATCTAGCTGCTAGCATTCTACTCAGGTTCCCACCGCATGAGGGCAAGCAACAGCAGTGATTCTGTGACAAGGTCCAGCTTCATGCTTCATGCTTCATGCTTGGCCACAGGATCACAGTAAGTAAATGTGTGCAAGCACACAGACGCGCACACACACGCATACATGCATATGGGCACACATGCGAGGGCACGCGCATGCTTGCGTGTTCACACAGTGTATCAGTACATAGCCCTTGTTTTCATGAGTCATCTGACCACGTGCGCAGACAAGGTTAGCCACAAGCACTTGTTTCTGAGTGCCTCCAAACCACTCAGCGGAATCAGAAACGGGCATAATAATGGCACTTGAGGCATCGGTGCACGACAATCGCTTCACCTCCCTACAGGGCTGAGCGGCAGGCTTGCACTGCGCACCCACCAAGAGTACCTTGCATCGGCTGGGCAGCTCTTTGGTGGTGCTTTGCACTGCGCACCCACCAAGAGTACCTCACATCGGCTGGGCAGCTCTTTGGTGGTGCTTTGCACTGCGCACCCACCAAGAGTACCTTGCATCGGCTGGGCAGCTCTTTGGTGGTGCTTTGCACTGCGCACCTTCAGAGAGGACTTTGTACCGGCTCAGCAACTCTCTGGTGTTGCCATGGAGCAAGCCGCCTGGCAGGCTGCTTGGTCCGATGGTATCCAGGACTTGCTTGCTCAGCTCAAAGGGCAGGTCATGCTGCAATACGGCGGTGAGGTGCGGGAAGGTGAGTGTACGCTTGAGGAGTGCACAGCATGTTACGGCGGCCGCGGCGCGCTGCTGCTGACCACGCAAGTATGAGGCAGCCCTGGCAGCCACGGCAGGGGTTGGGTAGGAGCAGGAGGTAAACAGCCAGGCACAGAAGCAGCCAACGCAAGGCTCAGACAATGCGGCCAAGGCATATCAGTGCAGATGGTGCAGCGCGGGCAACACTCGTACACAGCAAAGGAAAATACTGCCCAACCACTGCAACTGGACCAGCCGCAGCCATTCAGCCTGGTCGTACATGCCACAAGTTTGTCGTGCTCACTGTGATGAGTTGATGAAGGCTCACTCTTTTCTCTTCCATAAAGCAACCCCCATGCAAATGTGCACTCCCTCCGGGCCTATAGAACATGACCCACTGCTCTTGCGCAGGCCTGTACAACATGACCATGCTCTTGCGCAGGCCTATAGAATATGGCCTATAGAACATGACCCACTGCTCTTGCGCAGGCCTATAGAACATGGCCTATAGAACATGACCATGCTCTTGCGCAGGCCTATAGAACATGGCCTATAGAACATGACCCACTGCTCTTGCGCAGGCCTATAGAACATGGCCTATAGAACATGACCCACTGCTCTTGCGCAGGCCTATAGAATATGGCCTATAGAACATGACCCACTGCTCTTGCGCAGGCCTATAGAATATGGCCTATAGAACATGACCCACTGCTCTTGCTCTGGCGCACGCACCTCTGACAGCGCGTACAGCTTGCCGGCCCAATTGAGCACACCAGCATTTGCTCGGGAGGGGAAGCGCATGTCCAAGGGGTTCAACTGCACATTTGCACGTCCAAGGGGTTCAACTGCACATTTGCATGTCCAAGGGGTTCAACTGCACATTAGCATGCGCAAGGGGGCCAACTGCGCATTTGCATGTCCAAGGGGTCCAACTGCACGTTTGCATGTCCAAGGTGTTCAACTGCACATTTGCACAGGTGAGCTTCAGAGGCTTCAACTGCACTGCCCTAAGGGTTAATCGACATTTAAAAGTCCAAGGGATCCAGCTGCACATGCACAGAAAGGGTGAAAGAGATCCAAGAGACACAGCTGGACAGCACAAGGGGCTCAACACGGAGAATGAGAAACGCAAATGTAGACTGACCAGCCAGCTGTTCATCGGGTTACCATCTCCACTTAGCAAACCCTTGTCATGAAAGCCCCTGTGCAGCCTCCTTCCTGCCATCTGCTCTGACTCAAAGGAAGGGGTGCGCACAAACCGGTTCCTACGCGCGCATGTACATGCCAAACAAGCACGACTTCCATTGCTGGAATATGTTTGAATGAAAATTCAATGTCGCCTTTCCACACCTGTTTGCTGATGAAAAATGTTGTGGTCAAGAACGTGAGACTTCACTCTCAGCACTTGCCATGCTTTCTGAGACAGATCCAAGAAAATACTGAACAATGATCAAATTCTCCGAACTAACCTGAAGAACACCTGGCCGCCCTCTGCAATGGCAATGCTGGTGACCATGCCATCAGCATCAGAGAGGTTTCGAACATGGTGCTCAAAGACAGACGGTAAGGCTGGGCTGTTGCACAAGTAAGTGCCTTGCAGCTCTTCAGGCCATGAGCCTTCTACCTGTCAAGTGCAAACGTACTTCTCAGAGGAATGAGTGTGCTTGGTCTGCACATACACAAAACAAACGCTTTGAAGCAAAGCTCACCAAGGATGACTGGATGTAGTAATCGTACTCATAAAACTGTGAAGCTGTGCATGAGCTCCAGTCTTTCAGAATTCGATCTGTGGAGATGAACATGCTTAGATTGATGTAACCGATTTGTGAGAAAAAACTTAAGAGATCTCAACGCAGATGCCACAAAGTTACCAATGTTTCAGTTACCATTAATGGGCCCCAGCTCCTCGATCTCAGGCAGGTCTTGAATCTCCAAATCTTTTGGAGGACTCAGCAATGACCGCTGCCATGGCGCTTGTGCCCCCACTGCCCGCCTCCTTTTCCTTTGGAGCGATGTGTGGGCTCCACGGTTAGAATAGGGGGGCAAAGCCCCCTGGGGATTGGCTGGAGGAGCTCTGGAACTCGAAGGACTTGGCAACATGTGGATGACACGATGCCTGGAAAGTAAATTGATAGTAAAACTACCTTTTACTTATGAAGTTGCTGAATATCTTTGTTATAGGAAGCCCTAGCGTGAAATGGCGAGCGCTTTTCTAAAAGATTGGAAGCTTAAGACTTGCATGACATGGACAAGAATAAGAGAAAGCTAGCGGAAGGCCAAGGGGCACCCCTGAAAAATGAGGGTGCCCCCACGCAGCAGGCTGAGGGCAAGCATGCCCCAGCAACACTACAAGCACGTAATGACATGTCAAAGAAGAAGCAGAAAGCAAGTGAGATAGATGACATCTTCGGAAGCATCCCCAAGAAGGACGCCGCCGCTGTGCAGGGCGCCACAAAGGATGATGGGACGAAGAAAGAGAGCGCAAGTAAACCTGATCAAGCTTCGAAGGTGAGCATGTATGCCAGAGTGGCTTGAGCTAGCTGGTTATCTGAGGACCTTGCCAGCAAGCTGATCATTTCATAGGTAATTATGTGCGAGCTCTCGAGCTCGCCAGGTCTTGAACATGTGTGCTTTCTGGCGATCGACTAACTCTTCACCCTTACAGAAGCCGAAAGTTGAGGGCAGCAAAGATGACTTGTTCGGGGAGGAGGCTAAACAAACACGCAAGCGCACGGAGGAGGGCTATGCTATTTACACAGAGGTGGGGTCTTCTCCGTCTGTTGGGCTTGAAGAGATTTGCTCTTGCAGCTGTGGTTAGTATGATCTTTGGAAAAATGCGGCTGCTGGCTGCTGCTCTGGTGCAGCCTCAAAATCCTGTTGGCAAGGCTCTGCTATTGATGGACTGGGTCAGACAAGGATTTTTATAGTGTTCCAAGTTGGTTGATAGTGAAACCTTTGATGGCCTTGCATCTGCTAGGACAAAGCTGGATAGCGGAGGACTCCCTAAGCATCATCAACCTAGCCGATTACTAATGATGGTTTCCCCCCTAAACTCCAAATTCTATACCTGCTTTAGAACTCATAAAATCATCTCACTGTCTTGATTTTCAGGAGGAGCTTGGGCTCTCAAGGAAAGGTGGCGGTACAGCGGACTGCCCTTTTGACTGCGATTGCTGCTTCTAGGTGCTTTACAAAGACCAAGCGTTCTGCAATGTATGGAATCGCACTGGTTTTGTACATGTCCGCCCACATATGTATTTTTATTTGAATTGAGCAAGCGCATGTGAGTGGATGTGCATGCATGTGTGTGGGTGTGGGAATTGGTGTGGGTGTGGGTGTGCATGCTTGCGTGTGTGTGCAGTCTTCTGCTGAGAAAAGCTTGAGGATGCGTCCTTGAACATGCCAGAACGTGGGATATACTTTCAAGTTCTGAAGCAGCATGTTCCTGCAAGCTTGTGAGTGTGAGCAATCGACGTTTGAAACAGGCCTTCCTCTGCCTCTTGGATAGTTGTAATGTGCCACTGGTGAGCTAAGAATGTTGAACAACATGAGGCGAGTCAACACTGCACAAGCTAGTTTTTTTCTGCTTGTTCTTCTGTTGCCTACGTTTATGGCTCAAGTTTAGGATAAACTTGGCTAATCGATGTGTGTTTTTAAATGTGATGTGTTTGTGTCAGCAAATTTGGGCTGATTTGCCACTACCCATACCAGCTAAAACCTGGTCCCTTATGCCACGTGTAAGGGTATGATCATTGCAACAGGAGGTTGCGATTGCTAACCGGTGCCAGCCGCGAGGGGCCAAAAGGGTTGGGGTGCAAGTCCCCCCGCTCCTTCAAAGGAGTAGGAAGGTGCCAAAGTGGCATCCACCACCGGAATTGGTCAGACCCTTTTGGCCAGGTCTGTCAGACCGTTACACCACGTATCATCATTACTGTTTGGCAGCAGAGGATGGTAAACGCTTTCTGGACAACGGCCATTTTTTAAGATGAGTAATACATTTGCCACTACTGCAAATTCACCCTCTTCGATCAGAAGTATGCTGCTTGCTTTAAAACCTTCACCAGCCTTCAATCTGCCCTGTGTCAAAAGACAGGCAAGGCTCTACACATTTTGTCAGGCTGTCGGCACTGGACCATCTTCGGTCTTCAAGATTCAAGGGTTACAAGGGTACAATAAGTTTACAAGTTTAGCCGCCAGCCAGGTTGTTAGGCTGATTGGTTTGTTGCTGGTCTTCGCCAGCCAAAAAATAGTCCATAATGTCCGAAATGAAATGGCAGAGTCTAGTGTGCCGTTGAGAAAGAAAATCAAAGACAGTCTGACTGGGCAAGGCATGTGAAATATAAGGGGCCTCCATGGAAAAGGATTGGCAGAAAGGGAAGAAAAGGAAAGAGTACTTTCTTCTGAGAGAGCACACAAACAAGTCTTGACAGTGGAAAAGAACATGCACCTCATTTTGAACAGCA
>LKMJ01004798.1_pt1 | contig 12739 bp, 11 predicted proteins | sample 643391 | NCBI WGS metagenome assembly LKMJ01 (sample SAMN04112250, study PRJNA286221) | soda lake metagenome | biome: soda lake; feature: Kulunda Steppe; material: water; isolation source: sample PL-Br10 brine of Picturesque Lake | place: Russia: Kulunda steppe | collected 2010-07
CGAACTGCGTGGCCTTTCGCTCGAGGAGGCCATGGAGGTGATCAGCGATGACTGAAATCGAACTGCTGTCGATGGCCTACCCGCCGCTGATCCTCCTTGCAGCAGCCTTACTCGTGCTCGTCTTGCCACGAATCCTGGGCTTTGCGATCGGGACACTCAGCATCGCTTCCGTCGTCGTGATCGCGTTCCTCGCACCCGAGGGGGCCCACCTCACGGGCACCTTCCTCGGCTTCGAGGTTGCGCCGTTCCTGATCGACGACTTCACCCGGATGATGGGGATTGCGCTTGGCTTCCTCGGCACGTTTGCCGTCATCTACGCCTACTCCAGTGAGGCCTCCCGGGTGATGGCCGCCTTTGCGCTGGCGTACGTCGCGAGCGCGATCGGCGCAGCCTTCGCGGGCGACTGGCTCGTCCTCGTGTTCATGTGGGAGATCATGGCGATCACGAGCACGCTGCTGGTCTGGCACTACGGCGGTGACGCCGTCCGGGCGGGCTATCGCTACGCGCTCGCCCACGGAATCGGCGGCAGTCTGGTGCTCTTTGCAGTGATCGCTCACTACGCCCAGGTTGGAACGTTCATTTACGGCGAGGGCGTCACCTACAGCGACGGGCTGCTCGCTGGTGGGATGGCCGAGGGCCTCCCGCTCCTGCTCGCCGTGCTTGGAATCGGCGTCAACGTCGCCTTTGTCGGCTTCCACACCTGGCTGCCCGACACCTACCCACGGCCACACTTCGCCGCATCGGTGTTCCTCGCGGCGTTTACGACAAAAACCAGTGCCTACGTCCTCCTGCGTGCGGTCCCGGAGGGGAACATCTACCTCGCGTACATGGGCGGCCTGATGGCCGTCTACGGCGTTGTCTTCGCCCTGCTCCAGCACGACATGCGCGCACTGTTGTCCTACCACATCCAGGCCCAGCTTGGCTACATGGTCGCCGGGATCGGGATCGGGACGACGATCGGCGCGGCCGGCGCGATGGGCCACCTGTTCAACAACGTCCTCTACAAGAGCCTGCTGTTCATGGCCGTCGGGGTCGTCATCTACCGCACCCGGGAGAACGACCTCTACAAACTCGGCGGCCTCTGGCGGGAGATGCCCCTGACCGCGATCGCGTTCTTCATCGGCGCGCTGTCGATTACCGCCGTTCCCGGCTTCAGCGGCTTCATCAGCAAGGGGATGGTCCTCGATGCGGCCCAGGGGTACTTCACCGGCGATCCACACTGGCCGCTGTACGTACTGCTCTTTATTGGGGCGATCGGGACCTTCCTCTCGTTTATCAAGCTTGGCTACTACGTCTTCTTCCATGGCGAGAGCGATCGGGAGGTCCGCGACGCGAAGCCGGGCCAGACGACGGCCATGCTGTCGGTCGGCGGTGCGTGTGTCGTCCTCGGCATCCCGGCGATCGGCTGGCCGATCTTTACCGACCTGCTACCGCTGGTCGACGGCACCCAGCTTGCCGGCCCGGACGCCGCCCTGGCCGGGGAGACGCTCACGCCCTACAGCATGGGCCACCTGCAAGACGCCGCAATCCTGATCGTCGTCTCCGCGATCGGGTTCAAGATCATCCGCAAGCCCCTGTCGAAGATGGACTACTCCGACCCGGCACTCGTGGTTAACCCCGTTGGCTACTACACGGGTCGCTGGTCGATGCTCGGCGTCACGAACCTGTACGCCGCGGTCGATCGCACCGTCGTCAATTTCGTGACGAGCTGTTACTGGATCGGCAACAACCCCGTGCTCGCCGTCGACGCGGCCGCCCAGCGGGTTCCAAACTGGGTGATCGACGTCGAAGAGCGTCGTCCAACCGATGGCGGCCGGCCGTCGACGATCCACCTCCGGGCGGGGATCGGAACGACCGTCTTCGTGCTGACGGTCATCCTGACGATCGTCCTCTGGTTGCTAATCTAATATCAGTTCCAATTTCGTCGTCCGCTCTCATCGAAAACGCTCTCGCAGGCCGCTCGATCCCACCCGCGTGATACTGATTAGCGTCATCAATTACCACCGATCGCCAGTAACGGGTCGGCGATCGGTGTAACTACGGACACTAATCAGTATGAGACGATCGGATAGCAATCCGTTCGCTCGATCGCTCCAGCCGGACTCCGGATCGGTACCTGCAGTCGAGTTTTCCAGGGCCATCTAATAGACCATTTGTATATTGTAAATGAGTAATAGTGATCATACAATCAGACAATATCTAGTGATTGCCACAGAATAAAGTGTTTTGCACGGAAAAGAAGAAAACATGGGACAAGAGTGGATCAACCTCGGTATGAGAGTACCATGAGTCTAGTACCTATCTTGTACGCGGTGGTACTGTTTGGCCTCTGGCTGGCGACGATCGTCGCAGCCGGAGTCGGCTACCACGTCCTTTCGAACGCCCAGCTAGAGCTGTCGGCGACGTACGCATCGAGCGTTGCGCTCACAACGGTACACCTGTCATCGGAACAGTCCCTGGACGCTGGCCCGGATTCTACACAGCAGTACGGCTTGCCGGCAAACTGGACCGGTGACAGCCCGCTTTGGCTCTGTACTGCATGTCAGACGTTTAATAATACGGGATTCGACTACTGTCGCAACTGCGCGAGTGACCGCCAGCTTGCAGAGCAGGTCGATCCCGATGTGATCGAACAGGTGGAGACGACACGGCGGTAGGCAGCCCCTCGCGATCACTGCTGACCGTCGTATTCGGAGTCGTCCGATACTGGTGGCTGGGCATCGGAGACGACGATCGACTGTTCGTCGACGGACGCCCGAAGCGCTGGTTTCGAGGAGGTTGCCTCCCGCCGGTACTGGTCGGTATCGGTATCGGCGCGGACGCCCCGTGGCGTCAGGTAATCGCCGTCGACGTCGACGTCGGCTGCGCGACAGAGCCGCTTGAGCACCGATCGCGCGCCTTCGGTCGTGATCGCTGGCGGCGCGATCGATCGCTCACGCGCGAGGTCTCGGGCGGTCGACTCCGAAAGGAGGGTTTCGATCTCGTCGGCGTCGTAGCCGCGATCGGCGAGGGTCTCCCTGACGCGGCGGGCGATCGAGGGGGCGTGGCCGGTCTGGAACAGCGGCCAGTCGTTGCCCGGCGGGTCGAGGACGACGCGATACCGGCGCAGCGGCGTCCGTGCCGGGGCTGGCAACTGGACCTCCTCGATGCGCTGGGACTTCCCGAGGACGCGGATGGTCCCCGTGTAGAAGTCGACGTCGTCCCAGGTCGCTCCGGTCCGGCGATCGTCTTCGGGGACGCGAAACAGTTCGGAGCCCCGGATTCCCGAGTGAGCGAGCATCGCGACCATCGCGTACTCGCGCAGGCGCTTGCATCGCTCCCGCCGACTCAGGTCGCTGCTCTCGCCCGTCGCTTCGAGTGCGCGCTCGCGAACGTAGCGTTCGAGCGCCCGCCGCTGTTCGGCGTTCCAGGCCGCTTCGGTGGGGGCAGCGTCGTCCGTGGGTAACGGTGATTCGGCTGTCGCGCTCGCGGCCGGGTTCTCGGCCAGCAACTCGCCGTGGACACACCACGAGAGAAACGCCCGGACGACTGCGTAGTAGGTCTCCGCCGTCGAGGCCGTGTACGTTCCGCGATCGGTCCGATCGGCCAGCTCGGTCGCGTACGCGCGCATGTGTGCCGATTCGAGCGTGAACAGCGACGTGACACCGTACTCCTCGTCGAGCCACTCCGCCCAGCGGTGCAGTACGGATTCGGCGTTGGTCGCGTACGTTCCCGCTCCTGGTCCATCCGGGTCACCGACGGCTTTCCGCTGGAGGTACGCGTCGATCGCATCGACGATCCGGACTGTGTTCACGGCTCGATCACCCCTACCCCGACACCCTGGCTCATTTGTCTGTATGGTACTGCATCACCCAGGTGTAAAACTGTGTGTTTCGATCGCCACCTCGTGGTAACGACCCGTCGCATCCCGGGCGATAGATTATGTCTCTCGCATAGAGTGGTTCCGTATGCCCAGGGAGGACGTCGCCGCGTTCACGATCGAGTCCGTACAGGTGCTCTCGCCGGATGGATCCGTCGACGAGGAGTTAGTGCCCGACTTGAGCGACGACCAGTTGCTGGAGTTGTTCGAAGAGATGAAACGATCGCGTCGGCTCGACGAACGGGCGATCGCGCTACAGCGCCGTGGCGAACTCGGCACGTACGCCCCAGCGACCGGCCAGGAGGCGGCCCAGATCGGGAGTGCGTTCGCCGTAGGCGAGGCGGACTGGCTCGTCCCCTCGTTTCGCGAACAACCCGCGTTGCTCGTCCACGGCACGCCGCCACACAAGATTTTGGAGTACGCGATGGGGATGGAAGAGGGCGCGGAGATTCCGGGCGGCGAGGGAGCGATGCCGCCGGCGATTCCCGTCGGAACGCAGCCGCTCCACGCCGCCGGGATCGGCTGGGGTGAGTCGCTTCAGGGACGGGACACCGTCGCGGTCACCTACTTCGGCGACGGCGCGACCAGCGAGGGCGACGTCTACGAGGCGTTCAACCTCGCCGGCGTCTACGATTCCCAGACGGTGTTCGTCTGCCAGAACAATCGGTACGCCATCTCGACGGGTATCGAAAAGCAGACCGAAGCCGAGACGCTCGCTCAGAAGGCGATCGCGGCCGGGATCGAGGGTATCCAGGTCGACGGCAACGACGTCCTCGGCGTCTACCGGGTCGCAAATGAGGCCATCGAGAGCGCCCGCAACGGCGATCCGGTGTTGATCGAGGCGCTTACCTACCGCCGATCGATGCACACGACGTCCGACGATCCGACTGCCTACCGCGAAGCCGAGGAGGAAGCCGAGTGGGAGGCCCGCGATCCGATTGTCCGGTTCAAACTCTTTCTCGAAGAGCGGGGGATCCTCGACGGGGAAACGGCCGACGCGATCGACGACCGAATCGAATCCGAACTCGCCGAGGCGATCGATCGAGCGAAAGAGAACCGAGCGGAACTCGATCCAGCGGATATGTTCCGTCACGTCTACGCGGAGTTGCCGCCGGAACTCGAGGGACAACTCGCGGCCTTCGAGGGTGATGTCGATGGCTGAGCGCCTCCGGATGATCGAGGCCGTCCGCGAGACGCTGCGCGAGGAACTCGACCGTGACGAAAGCGTCGTGGTCTACGGCGAGGACGTCGGCCGGGCTGGCGGCGTGTTTCGGGCGACCGAGGGATTGATCGACGACCACCCCGATCGGGTGTTCGATACCCCGGTTGCGGAGGCAGGAATCGTCGGGTTAGGTGTCGGCCTCGCGGCGACCGGGATGCGTCCGGTCGCGGAGATCCAGTTCCAGAGCTTTCTCTACCAGGGCTTTCATCAACTGGCCCAGCACGTTGCGCGGATTCGCAGCCGAACCCGCGGGACGATCACCTGCCCCGTAACGATCCGGATGCCCTACGGCGGCGGCATTCACGCACTCGAACTCCACTCCGAAAGCTTCGAGGCCGGATTCGCCCATATTCCGGGCCTGAAAGTCGTCTTCCCGTCCTCGCCAGCCGAAACCAGGGGGCTGTTGACCGCGGCGATCCGTAGCCCGGACCCGGTCGTGTTCATGGAGCCGACGCGGCTGTACCGATCGTTCCGTGAGGAGGTGCCAGACGATCACGAAATCCCGCTCGGTGAGGCTCGGGTCGTCGAGTCCGGCGCGGACGTGACGGTGATCGCCTGGGGCTCGATGCTCCGGGCGACGCTCGACGCCGTCGCGGATATCGACGCAGACGTCGAGGTCGTCGATCCGCGCACGCTGTACCCACTCGATACCGAGACGATCGTCGACTCAGTAACGAAGACCGGCCGGTGTGTCATCGTCCACGAGGCTCCGAAGACCGGCGGGATGGCCGGCGAACTCACGGCGCGAATCACCGAAGACGCCTTCCTCTATCTCGAAGCGCCGATCGAACGCGTGACGGGGTACGACGTCCCCGTGCCGCTGTTCGCCCGTGAAGACGATTACCTGCCAGACGCCGAACGGATCGCAGACGGGATTCAGCAGACACTCGAGTTCGGTTGAGCGATCGGTTATCCCGTCGGAAATCGCCCCTTCGCTACTCGTTTTCGGAGTCGGCGATCGTCGGTTCGTCTGCGAGTGTGCCAGGTGTCCAGTCGCCGTCGAACTCCTCGTGGCGGTACGGTTTGGCGTCCTCGCCGGCGTAGGTAGCGACGAGGTGGCCGTCGCCTTCGAGGTGGTACTTGTAGGTGGTCAGCCCCTCCAGGCCGACCGGGCCGCGGGCGTGGATCTTCCCGGTGGAGATGCCGACCTCTGCGCCGAGCCCGAAGCGGTAGCCGTCGGCAAACCGCGTCGAGGCGTTGTGGAAGACGCTCGCCGAATCGAGACTCCGCATGAATCGGCCGGCCCGATCGGCGTCCTCGGTGACGATCGACTCCGTGTGTTTCGAGCCGTGGGTCGTGATGTGGTCGATTGCCGCATCGAGCGAGTCGACGACCCTGATCGCGAGTTCGAGGTCGCCGTACTCGGTGTCCCAGTCGTCGTCGGTAACGGGGTCGACGTCGACGACCGCTCGCGTGGCCCCGTCGCCACGGAGGGTCACGTCGGCCTCCTCGTAGCGATCGACCATGCCAGGCAGAAAGTCGGCTGCGACGTCCTCGTGGACCAGCAGCGTCTCGACGGCGTTACAGACGGCGGGATACTGGACTTTCGCGTCGTAGGCGATATCGGTCGCCATCTCCAGGTCGGCGTCGTCGTCGACGTAGACGTGGCAGATCCCCTCGGTGTGTCCGAGGACGGGAATGCTCGTGTTGTCCTGGATGTACTCGACGAACGCCGAACTGCCACGGGGCATGAGGAGGTCGACGGCGTCGTCCATTCCGAGCAGGGCGTCGACGTCCTCGCGGGCTTCGATCAGCTGTGCCCAGCCGTCGGGGAGGTCCGCAGTCGCTTCTTCGATGATGTCGTAGAGGACCCGATTCGAGTGGCTCGCCTCGCTACCCCCTTTCAGGATGACACTGTTGCCCGACTTCAGGCTCAACGCGGCGATCTGAACCAGCGCGTCGGGGCGGGACTCGAAGACCGTCCCGACGACGCCGATCGGCACTGAGACCTTGTACAACTCGAGGCCCTCGTCGAGGCGACGCGAGGCGAGCGTCTTTTCCAGGGGGTCGTCCTGGTCGGCGACGCTTCTGACCATCTCGGAGATACTCTCGAGTTTCGACGGCGAGAGCTTCAGCCGATCGACGAGCGCCTGACTGTACTCGCCCGCTTCGAGCAGCTCTTGGCCGTGTTCGACATCTTTCGCGTTCGCCTCGAGGATCTCGTCGTGGCGCTCGTCGATCGCGTCGGCGATCGCGAACAGCCCAGCGCGTCGCTGGTCGTCCGACAGCTGTGCGAGTTCCAGTGCGGCCTGTTGTGCCTCTGTGACTTTGGCTCTGGTCGATTGCTCACTCATCGGTGACACCGTTTATGGGGACGAATAGTGTCCCCACCGGCTTGGCACCAGCGATTTTCGCCAGCACATCCGGCTCCGTCGACTCGGCGATGATCGCCGGAATGCCGTGTTCGCTGACCTCACGCGCACCCTGAACTTTCGTCTGGATCCCGCCGAAAGATTCGCTCGCACTCTCGTCGACTATCTCCTGGACCGTATCGTAGTTGTCGCTGACGGTCTCGATCAGTTCGGCCCCGTCCTCTTCTTTCGGGTTGCCGGTGTAGACGCCGCCGACGTCGGTCAGCGTAACCAGCAGGTCGGCGTCGATCCCCAGGGCGACCGACGAGGAGAGCATGTCGTTGTCACCGATCCGGATCTCCGTGGTCGCGACGGCGTCGTTCTCGTTGATGATCGGGACGATGTCCCACTCGAGCAGCGTCTCGATCGTGTTCCGGAAGTTGGTAAACCGCTCGGGGTTCTCGAGGTCGTGTTGGGTCAACAACAGCTGGGCGATCTTCCGATCGTACCGCTCGAAACTCTCGGTGTAGCGACGCATGAGGTGGCTCTGGCCGACCGTCGACAGTGCCTGGGCCTCCTCGACGGTTTCGCCGGTGTAACCGACGCGGCCTTTGCCGGCACCGATCGCTCCCGAGGAGACCAGAACGACGTCCGCGCCCTCGGCATGCAGGTCGGCGATGTCGTCGACCAGTTTGTCGAGTTTCTCGCCATCGAGGTTCGACGCCTCGTCGGTCAGCGAGTTCGTCCCCGCCTTGATGACCACGCGATCGGCGTCGGCGGCGAGTCGGCGCGCCGCTGTCGCGTCGTCGGCAGTGAGTGAGTCACTCATCGTCGGTCTCGCCGGCCAGTTCTCTGGATCGGCGTTCGGCCGCGAGGACGGCGTCGGCGACCGCTTCGTCCGCAGTGCTGTCCCACAGCACCTCCATACCCTCGATCGTCGTCCCCTTCGGCGAGCAGACGGCGTCGATCAGTTCCTCGATCGACTGCTCCGATCGCAAGACGGTCTCGGCAGCGCCCTTGAAGGTCTGGGCGGCGAGCGTCCGGGCCTCTTCGTCGGTGAGTCCGCGCTCGACGCCGGCGTGTGCCATCGCACCCAGCAGGTAGAAGACGAACGCCGGGCCGCTGCCGTTGACGGCAGTCGCGATGTCCATCTGCGCCTCCTCGACTTCGACGTACTCGCCGACGTCGTCGAGCATGGTCCTGACCGAATCGGGGATCGTCTCTCCCGTCACCGCCGCCGCCATGGTCCCCGTTTCGGCAGCGAGATTCGGCATCACACGGACGACCGTCGCCTCGGTGTGGGGTTCGATCGTCTCCGTCGAGACACCCGCCGCGATCGAGACGATCGTCTGGTCGGGATCGAGTTCGAGTTCGCCCAGCACCGTCTCGACAATGTCCGGTTTGACGGCGATGACGACGATCTCCGCCCCTGCTGCGACCGTAATATCGTCGGTCGTCTCCGTACTGTAGGCCGCGACGGCCTCGCGTGCGTCCGGGTCCAGATCACAGGCCGTCAGCGTATACGTCCCTGCCTGTGAGAGCCCCGTTATCAGGGCGCCACCCATGTTTCCGCAACCGATAACGCTCACATCAGTCATCCTATCCTATACGCAGTGAGTTGCCGGATATACAACTTTGGCTTTGCTCGTCTCGGACCGCTACAGGGAGGATTGCTCGCGACCGACAGTCGCAATGAACAGATGTACTCGACGGACGATCGGAACTGAGTCGCCAACGGTCCGCTGGCGCTTACTGATCCCTGCCGACACTAATAACCTGCAACAGCGAGTAGACGGGAACCCCGTCGAGTTCCTCGACGCCCTGTTTGTCCGCGAGGACGATACACGCGAGCGGTTCGCCACCCTCTGCGCGGATCGCTTCGATCGTCTCGCGCATCGTCGTCCCGCTCGTGATCGTGTCGTCGACGACGTAACACTCGCGGTCACGGATCCCGGCGAAGTTCCGCGAGAAGGTCCCACCCAGCTCCTCGATATCGCCTTCCTCCCACTGGTGTTTCGCGGGCGTGTACGTTCCCAGATCGGTCTCGAGCTTGCGGGCGACCAGCGTCGCGATCGGACCGCCTGCCTTTTCGATGCCGATCGTGAGGTCGACCTCGTCGCCGTGTTTGGCGAGCATGTCGGCCATCGCCTCCGCGATCGCGTCCATGCGCTTGCTATCCCGGCCGATCGCCGACCAGTCGACGTGGATGTCCTGGGGCTTGCTCGGGGCCGTGCCAGCGGACGGCTGGCTCTCCGCCTCCGTCGTCTGGGCGGTCGTATCGCTGCGTTCGACGAGCCAGCTCGCCGTCTCCCGGGAGACGTTCAGTTCGTCTGCGATTTCGCCTTTCGAAAGCCCGCGCGAGGCGAGTTCGGCCGCACTCTGGATCAAGTCGTCGACGTTTTTCATATGCCGGTGAGTTCGGGAGCTACTTTTATAAAGACTGGGAGGTGTTCCGGGGCGATCGTCTGCTCGCCGTGGGCCGATCACCCACTCATCGGAGGCCGATCGCATATCCGCCGTCTGTCGTGGACCGATCGGCCGCGATCGCCGACACTGGTCTGGATATCGCCGTTCGGTCGAGTGGGGATCTTATTAATTTGCGGTGAAAACCGATCGTATGGCAACGATCGACGGAACCCGCGCCTACCGTGACCGTCACGCGGACTCGTTCGCACCTGGATACTTCAGATCGGTCGCCGATCGTGCGCTCTCGAGCATCGGAATCGGGACCTATCTGGGCGACCCAATCGACGCGGTAGACGACCGCTACGAGGAGGCTTTGGTGACCGCACTCGAGTCCGGCTGCAACGTCTTGGATACGGCGATCAACTACCGCAATCAGCGCAGCGAACGCGTCGTCGGGCGGGCGATCGCGGCCGCAGACGTCGATCGCGACGCGGTGTTCGTCTCGACCAAAGGTGGGTTCTTGGCGTTCGACGGCGATCGCCCGGCCGACCCGGGGGCCTACGTTCGCGAGGAGTACGTCGAGCCCGGCCTGCTCTCGCCCGACGATCTGGTGGCGGGGAGCCACTGCATGACGCCGGCATATCTCGACGACCAGCTCGATCGATCGCTTGCGAACCTCGACTGCGGGTCGATCGATCTCTACTACGTCCACAACCCCGAGACGCAACTCCGGGAGCGTTCAGCCGACGCGGTCTACGACGCTCTCGAAGAAGCGTTCGTCACACTCGAGAAACGCGCCGACGTGGGCGATATCGACCAGTACGGGATCGCCACCTGGGACGCACTTCGGGTGTCGCCCGAACATCCGTCTCACCTCTCGCTCACAGCGGTGGTCGAACGGGCCGAGGCGGCGGCTGACCGTGTGGACGCGGCGGAGACACGATTCGGCGCGGTCCAGTTGCCGTTCAGTGCCGGAATGCCCGAGGCGTACGCGGTCGCCTCTCAGGACGTCGACGGCGATCGGCTATCGGCACTCGCGGCGATCGATCGACTCGACCTGGCCGGGTTCACGAGTGCGAGCATCGCTCAGGGCGCGCTTGCCGACTCCGTCCCGCCGGCACTCGCTGAATCGATTCCGGGCGACTCCGCTGTCGAACGAGCGATCACCTTCGCTCGATCCGCGCCGGGCGTGACGACCTCGCTCGTCGGAACCAGCCGAGCAGAACACGTCGAACAGAACCTCCGGGCAGGTGTTCACGAGACGATCGATCGGGAGACCATCGCCAATCTCGTCGATCGGCTGTAGTCCCGATCGTGGCTCTTGGCTACGGGGAGAAAGACGAGACGACAGACGTCACGATGATCCTCCGGCCACCGACGGTCCGCGGCGTCGGTGCAGGACTGGCGCCATCGTCTGCCGGCACCATATCAGCTGTGCGAAGGGGCCGTTGAACTGACGGCCTTCCGCCGGGCGCGTTCGTGACGACGATACCGAGTTCGCCGTAAAACTCCTGTATGCCGTCTTTCCGATCGATCGAATTCGATCGTCCGACTGAACGCGAAAGCCGTATCGAATACTGACGTGTGGATGAACGAACACAGGAAACGATTATCCGACTGCCACAACCTGTATGAGCCATGGAGCGATACGACCTCGTTTACGAGCTCTACGACGAGTACGACACCCAGACGTTACAGGAGTATCAGGAGTTCGTCGACCTCTTCCCGGCCGTCGACTCCCGGGTCGCACTCGACCACTGGGAGGAGGTCCAGGAGGAACTCGAAGAGCGAAAGGACGAGATCCGATCGGATTTTTCGGCCGGCGAGACGTTCGCAGACATCGCCGCGCGGGCGACTCGCGATCAGGCGTTTACCGCGCTCGATCTGGGGGCCAAGTACGGGCGGGCGGTGAACGTGCTCGTCCTCGACGTCGACGAGACGCTCCGATCGGCCGGAGGGACGGACAACGAAATCCCCCGCGAGACGTTACACATGTTGACCGAGTTCCACGAACAGGGGATGCCGATCGTCATCTGTACGGGCCAGACCCTGGAGAACGTCAAGGGGTTTGCCATCCAGGGGCTGGGTAGCGAGATCGTCCACTCGGGGAACCTCTCGATCGTCTACGAGACGGGGACGAGCGTGTTCACGCCGGGCCACGGCGAAGAGACGAAACAACTGCTCTACGAGGAACTCGACGACGACATTCGGGCCATCTTCGACGACGTCCGATCGCGCGTACTCCCCGACGCCCCCGAATCGCTGCGCCGTGGCTGTCACCTCCAGGGCAACGAGTTCAACATCACGATGAAGCCCAACTACGAGACCGGCGGCCAGCGCGCTCGCGAGACGATCGACGAGGCGCTCGTTTACATGATCGACCTGCTCGCGGACGCGATCGGTGGCGTCGTCGACGTCGAACCCGAGGGCGAGTCCCTCGAGGACTGGACCCGTGCCTTCTACGCCGATCAGGATCCCGAGATCAAAGGGGTTCTCGAAGCCGAGGGTGCGTATCCGAGTCTGGACGCGGCCGAGACACCCAAACCGCTGGTCGACGTCCTCGATCGGATCGACATCGGCTACTACGAGGCCGACGCCGCCGAAATCGGCAGCCTCGAACTCAACAAGGTCGTCGGTGTCGAACGCGCCCTCTCGGTCCTCGGGATCGACGATCCGTTCGCGCTGGTGATGGGGGATTCGAAGAGCGATCTCCGCGTGATGAAGTGGGTCGACGAACACGACGCCGGGATCGGTGCCGCCCCGGAACACGCCTCCCAGGCGACGATCGACCACGTGCTCGAAACCGACGAACTCGTCTTCGACGAGGGGAAAAGCGTCGACATGCTGCGAACGGTGTACGCGCTCAACCAGTTCGCCACACTCGATTGAGACGGGACGCCGTGCGTCGCCCCTCGCCAGTTCCCACCTCTCTCAACAAAACGCCCTGAGTGTTTTTGTCAC
>LKMJ01004799.1_pt1 | contig 12739 bp, 12 predicted proteins | sample 643391 | NCBI WGS metagenome assembly LKMJ01 (sample SAMN04112250, study PRJNA286221) | soda lake metagenome | biome: soda lake; feature: Kulunda Steppe; material: water; isolation source: sample PL-Br10 brine of Picturesque Lake | place: Russia: Kulunda steppe | collected 2010-07
CTTTTTATCACAGACGGCCAACCTACGGTAGATGGACTCTGCAGCCCTGCTCGATCTCCTCGGTAACGAAAACCGCCGACGGATCCTCCGGCTTCTCGCACACAAGCCCTGCTACGTCACCGAGATCAGCGAGTATCTCGATGTCAGTCCGAAAGCGGTGATCGATCATCTGCGAAAGCTCGAGGAGGCAGGGATCATCGAGAGCCGTACTGACAGTCAGCGGCGCAAATACTTTCATATCTCCCGCAATCTCCGTCTGGAAGTCAACGTCTCGCCGTACGAGTTCGGTACGAAAAGCGCGTATCCACGGAATCGCTCGCTGGACGTGACGACGTGGCGGTATCTCACGCTAGACATCCACGCCAGCGAGGAGGGAGAGGACAGCCAGTCGCTCGCCGCCGAACTTCGCGAACTCGAACGCCTCGAAAACGAACTGTCCATGGCACAGCGCTGGGTTCAGGGGAGGCTCACCGACGTGCTCGACCGACTCACAGACGAACTCGATGCGACCGAGAACAGCCGACTGTACGCCGACGTGTTGCTCGAACTGGCCGACGAGCCACAGGGGACCGACTCGATCAGCGAGGCCGTCGACGCGCCGCCCGGCATGATCGAGCAGGTGCTCGCGGAGATGGCGGACGAGAACCTCGTCAGCCGCGTCACGGACGGGTGGACGCTCGTCGAGTGATCAGAGGTCCTGTGTAAGACCGACACGCAGGTCGCGCCCGAAGTAGACGCCGAGTACGGCGAGGAGGACCCCCGCTGCCGCCCCGATTCCGGTTAGCGTCAGCATCGAACCAGTCACGGTCGCCAGCGTAAGGTTCCCGACGAGGACGCCGAGTGCGCCGACCAGTCCACCGGCGACGGCGGATTCGCCGTAGCGTCGCCGACCGCTCACGAGGCCGACCGTGAACGCACCGACGAACACGCCGAGTGGCCCCCCCACGAGGGGGACGAACATGCTGCCGAGCTGGCCCAGTACGGCGAGGACGGTAAAGACGACCAGAAACAGCTTCGGAGCGAAATACTCCGCGAGCCGTGACTCCGCGGTGGAATCAGCGGATTGCTCTGTCTCGCGCCGCTCCGTCGAATCGTCGAGGAGCCCCTCGTCGAAGCTCCCGGCGTCAACCTCTGACTCGCCGGTTCTGGAGAGCTGATCGGTGCGTTCGCTCATACCTACGAATTGACCGCGACGCCAATGGGCTTTTGGGTTGGCTGCCACTCACCCTGATCGCTCCCGGCTGCGAGCCGACGAAAGGGTGGGTTCAAGTCCCGCCGGTCTGAACAGACGGGTATGAACGCAGGCGACCACGTGCGGATCGACCGCGACGGACAGCATTACGAGGGCGTCCTCCTCCCCTCGACGACGGCCGAGCACCTGGTTGTCAAACTCGACGGCGGGTACAACGTCGGAGTCGACCGCGAGGGCGCTACAGTCGAGGTCGTCGAAGCGGATGCTCACGACGTCGAGGAGTCCGACGAGGACGGGAACTCAACTGTCGAATTCGACGACGAGCTCCCAACGGTCTCGCTGATCTCGACTGGCGGTACCATCGCCTCGACCGTTGACTACCGAACTGGGGCAGTGACGGCCCAGTTCGATGCCGAGGACGTCCTCCGTGCGGTCCCGGATCTCGCGGGCCGCGCGAACTATCGCGGGCGTGTCGTGGCGAACATCCTGAGCGAAAACATGACGCCCGGGGTCTGGCAGGAGCTCGCCGAAGCCGTCCACGAGGAGATCGAAGCCGGAGCCGACGGCGTCGTGGTGATGCACGGCACTGACACGATGCAGTTCTCCGCGAGCGCGCTCGCATTCATGCTCGATACGCCGGTTCCGATCGTCTTTACGGGCAGCCAGCGCTCCGCTGATCGCCCCTCGTCGGATAACGTGATGAACGCTGTCTCGGCGGTCGAAGCCGCGAAAAGCGACTGTGCGGAAGTACTCGTCTGTATGCACGCCGACGAATCGGACGATCGGTGCGCGCTTCATCGGGGTACGCGTGTCCGGAAAAACCACACGTCACGCCGTGACGCCTTCGAGACGATCGGTGCGGAGCCGCTGGGTGAGATCGGCTACGACGACCTGGAGATCGAGTGGCGGCGCGACTATGCGGAGCGTGGCGAAACGGACCTCGATATCGCGGCCGACCTGAACGCCGAGGTCGGGCTGGTGAAGTTCACGCCCGGTTTCGATCCGGCTATCCTCGACATCGCCGCCGAAAAGGACGGGATCGTAATCGAGGGGACGGGGCTGGGGCACGTCCACTCCGACCTGATCGACCGAATCGGCGATATTGTCGATGCCGGGACGCCGGTCGTCATGACGAGCCAGTGTCTCGATGGGCGGGTCTGTGATCGCGTCTACGACACCGGTCGTGACCTGCTTGACGCCGGTGTGATCGAGGGCGAAGACATACTTCCGGGGACGGCAAAAGTCAAACTGATGTGGGCCCTGGCGAACAGCGACGATCCCGAGACGGCGATGCAGCGGCCGCTCGCGGGTGAGATCACAGAGCGATCGGTGCCCTGGGAGTAAACGATGCCCGAGTTCAGCGTCCGTCAAGCGCGGCTCTCGGACTACGAGGCAGTCGCTGGCTTCACCGGAGACACCTGGCCCGACCAGGAAACCGGCGATTACATCCCGCGGATCTTCGAGCAATGGGTCGAGAGCGACGGCCCTGACCAGCGGACGTTCGTCCTCGAAGCCGACGGCGAGGTCGCCGGATTACTGCAGGGCGTCAGGCTCTCGGAGTACGAGGCGTGGGCACAGGGGATGCGCGTCGCTCCCGCCGCCCGCGGTCACGGCGCGAGCCGACCGATGAACGATCGGCTGTTCGACTGGGCCGCCGAGCAGGGTGCGACGATCTGTCGGAACATGGTCTTTTCCTGGAACATGGCCGGACTCGGCACCAGCCGCGCCGTCGGCTACGAGCCCGGCACGGAGTTCCGGTGGGCGCTCCCAACGCCGGACGACGACGCGACCGCCGAGACCGATCACCGGGTCGTCGACTCGCCCGACGCGGCGTGGACGTACTGGAGCCGTAGCGAGGCTCACACCGCGCTCTCGGGGCTCGCTCTCGACGTCGACGAGCCGTGGGCGCTGGCCGCACTGACCCGGGAGCGACTCGCCGAGGACGCCGAGCGGGTAATCGCCGTCCAGGACGACGGGACCAGGGCGTTTACGTTCCGACTCCGGAGCTACGACCGGGAGAACGAGGACGGCGACGAACTGACGTGGGCCGAGTACGGGGTCGCCGCGTGGGCCGACGTCCCCGCTGCCCGCGCGCTCTTTGCGGCGATCCGACGTGACGCCGCGAGTGTGGGAGCGGACCGGACCCGCGTCCTGTTGCCCGAAACGCCCCGACACGTCACCGATGCCGTCCACGTCGGGAGCGAGGTGAGCGAGGATCCGGATTTCGTGCTGGAAGCCGATCTCTCGACGCGGAACTGAGCAGTCGCCGAGAGCCGTACCTTCTTGGGTTTCCCGCCTGTCGACTACTGGCATGGAGATCAGTGACGACGACGGAGTTCGAACCGTCACCTTCGACCGACCCGGCGTGATGAACGCCCTGACGATGGAGGCGGCGACCGAACTCGCCGAGACGATCGAAGATGTCGAGCCAGACACACACGACGCGGTAGTCATAACCGGCGAGGGAGACGCGTTCTGCGCGGGCGGTGATATCGAGGCGATGGTCGATACCGAGCCAACCGCCGTCGAGACGTTCGACGGGATCGCGGAGACGTTCGGGCGCGTGGTCGAGGCCGCACTCACCTCGCGCGTCCCGGTCGTCGCCAAAGTAAACGGTGATGCGGTGGGTGCGGGGCTCGCACTCGCTGCAGTCAGTGATTTCGCATACGCCGCCGAATCCGCGAAACTCAGCTGTGCCTTTGTCCGTGTCGGCCTGATTCCCGACACCGGCGGTACCTTTCTGCTGCCGCAACTGGTCGGACTCCGAACTGCAAAGCGCCTAACAATGACTGGCGAGTTTATTTCGGCAGCCGAAGCGGCCGAACTCGATCTACTCAACGAGGCCGTTCCCGACCACCAACTCGACGAGCGGGTCGACGAGTTACTGGAGACGCTCGAGAAGCGACCGACCGAAACCGTCGGGCTTACCAAACGGACGCTCCACGAAAACGCGAGCAAGCACTGGCGGGAGGCGCTCGATCAGGAGAACGCGATGCAGACTATGGCCCGTGATACGCCGGAACACGAGGAAGGCGTCGCGGCGTTCCTCGAAGGACGCGAGCCCGAGTTCTAGCTATCCGCCGCTGACCGGTGGAAACAGCGCCAGTTCGTCGCCGTCGTCGAGCGTCGTATCGAGACCGTTGCCGTTTGCGCCGACCGCCGAGCCGTTCCGCAGGACGTTGATATGCTCTCTGAGTTCTCCATCGTCAGTCAGTACCCGCGACTCCAGCGCCTCGTGCCTGGCGAGGAGGGCGTCCAGCGCATCGCCAACGGTGTCTCCCGGGCCGACGTCGACCTCGACGTGTTTGCCACCCGCGTGTTCGGCGAGGTCCGCGAACAGTTTCCACTCCATACGAGGCGGTCACCGCCGCGCGGAAAAGTAGCTTGCGCTCGATCCGTGATGTACTACCCGTTCCGACGCCGGTTTATACGATACCCACGTTACGCATCACGTATGGCCTGGAGTCGGAAACTGCTCGCCGCCCGCGCGGCGGTCGGGTTGACGACGCTCGTCGCGGTACTGTCGGTCCTGACCGGCATCTTACACATCGGGAACGTCCGGTTCGAGGCGATCATCCCGCTGGAGCCGTACATTCCGAACGCGATCCAGCGAACCGCTGGCTTTACCGGGACGCTCACGGGGTTTCTCATGCTCGGCGCGGCGTACGGCCTCAAGCGCGGGCTTCGAGTCGCCTGGTACGCGGTAATCGTCCTGTTGCCGTTCACTGCCCTGCAGGGGCTGGTTCAGTCGAGCCCGGTTTCGCTGCCGCTAGTCGCGCTCTCGCTTCTGTCCATGCCCACGGTTGCCCTCCACCGCCAGCAGTTCGACCGTGAACTGGCGCTGTCGACCACACAGCTTGCCGCAGCGATCGCGCTGATCGGCACGCAGGCGTACGGAACGGTCGGTACCTACATTCTCCGCGACGACTTCCAGGACGTCAGTACGATACTCGATGCCTTCTACTACACCATCGTCACGGCGACGACGGTCGGCTACGGCGACGCCCACCCCGTCGGTCCCGAGGGACGACTCTTCGCGATGTCCGTCGTCGTGTTCGGCACGGCGAGTTTTGCGGTCGCACTCGGGTCACTTTTGGGGCCCGCCATCGAAGCAAGACTCAGCAAGGCACTCGGAAAGATGAGCGATTCACAGCTAGAACTCCTCGAAGACCACGTCCTCATCCTCGGCGATGGCGACCTCACCGACCCCATCGTCGGAGGACTGCAGGACAGTGAGACGGATTTCGTCGTGATCACGGCCAACCGAGAGCGCGTTTCGACACTCTCGGAGCGAGGCATCAAGGCGTTTGCCGCCGACCCGAGCGACGAGGAATCGATGCGCCGAGCGAAAATCGAGAACACCCGGGCGCTGGTCGTCGCAACCAACGACGACGCACAGGACGCGCTGGCGATCCTGACAGCGCGACAGCTTCACCCGGAAGTCCGAATCGTCGCCGCAGCGACTGACCGCGAAAACGTCTCGAAGCTTCGCCACGCTGGTGCCGACACCGTGATCAGCCCAGCGACTATCGGCGGGCAGATGCTCGTCGACTCGGCGCTCGGTGGGAGCGATACCGCGGTCCCGGGACTCTCGAAAATGCTCGGAGACGCCAACGACGAGACGTGACACTGTTCATACAAAAACTACGATGACGATCTCGTAATCACCAGCAGACTGTGCATCAAGCGGGTTGTATAACCCGATTGCAACTGGACGGGGGTTTGGGCATCTTTTTATTATCGGACCGTGGAAATCGAATTACAGTCGTTCCGCCACACGGGGGTGTGGGGGACTGGGGGATTCCAATGATGGCCGAACAACAGCACGATCTGCAGCTACGTATCGAACGAAACCAACACTCGTTTGTCGTCGATCACGACACGCCAGAGCGGACGGCAACTGTACTGATCGACGCCGTCGCGTCGCTACGCGATGTCGACCAGACCGAGCTGGAACCGTTGTACGATACGGTTGACCCGGAAGCGATCGACGCACTCTGTACAGGTCCTGATACCGATTGCTCCCTTCGGATATCGTTCCAGTACGAGGGATACGCCGTAACCATCTCGGGGGACGGCCGAATCAGGCTCGTCGACACGTCCGAAGGCAACTAGAACGGTCCGTGGTACGTGCTTGAATCAACACAGCAGCGACGCGGTTCCTCACTTTGCAGACACAACGATTATAGTTCCGGCCCGCATGGTAGAAAATGGCATGGCTTCTCCACAGACGGCGAATGCGGGCCACTACCGGATCGGGGAGCCACAGTTACAGCAGGGCTGTTCAGGCATCGAGTGTACCATCGGCGAGGTTCTTTCTTCGGACCTGGTTCTGGTTGCGATCGCAGCGGTTGCTACGATCGCGCTCGTCGCGTTCACCTATCTCGCGAGCGCTCGCAGGGAGTGTTCGGAAGAAACCGAGCGTGTTCGAGCCGAAAAGCAAGCGTTCGGACGCTTCGTGAACGGGATCCACGAACTGCAACCGTCGACGATGCAACCACAGATGGTGAGCAACGGCGGTGCAACGATGAGCCGGACCAACACCGGGCCAGCATCGACGCAGCTACAGGACGTCTACGAACTGTACGAAAATACCGTAATGGACGTCCCTCACTACAATGCGGATTACGGCGAACCCCTGCGGGAAAACATGGCGATCGAACTCGGCGAGGAGGTTACCACAGCGCTCGATACGACATCCGAGTTCACCCCCCAGATCAAACAGGCCCTCGTGCGGAAAGGTACCGAGACGAAAACGAGTCGGGAACGGTTCCTACGGACCCTCGAAGCGGAATCCGATTCCCTCCAGCGGACACACGACGTGCTGGCGAACATCGACCGCCGAGTCGACGACATCGAGGACGCCAGACGACTCGAACAGTCCTACGACGAACTCGAACACCACTGGCGGGAACTGGACGCGCTCGAAGACGAGTGTGAGTCCGTGCTAGAACGACGACAGGGACAGGTGCGTTCCGGAGTTAGCGCGTCACACTGGCGTGGCAACGGCCACAGCCTCTGTGCATACCTCTACGAGGCGCTACCGGTCGAGTATCCGGCGCTTGCGGAAGGGACACTGCTCTTCGATCGGATCAGGACGACGAAACGGAAGTTCACGGAGTCGCTGACTCGGCGGGTGTAGCTCCCGCAGGACTCCTGTTCCTCGTTTTCCAGAAATTGTTGCCGGATACTACGACGATAACCCTAACGCTGGGTAGTTAGATCGTTCCCGTTCGTGTCTGCTGGTTCTCGCCCAGTGATGGTAATAAAGGGGGGCCATTTATTGGGATAAACAGTCGTCGGGAGTAGCTCGAATTCGTGCGCCTTTCCCGGAGCAGGGGAAGGGTTTCCCGTTACAGTAGCCCCAATATATGGCCCAGAACAAAACGTACGACAAGCCATGACCGAGCTACGATCCGGCGTATGGACACGGTGGTCAACGGGCCGCCGTGCGGAGGGACAGCAATGACGCTCGACAGCCCGGTATTCGTCGACCCATCGTGGGTCGAGAAACACAGCGACGTGACGCTCGTGGACGTCCGAGAACGGCGGGAGTATCGGGATGTCGGGCACATAACAGACGCAGTGAGCGTCCCGTTCGACAGCTTCCGGGATCCATCAAGCGTGGCAACCGGGATGTTGCCGGGTCGGGAAGCGTTCGAGGAGCTACTGGCCGACACGGGGATCTCGAACGGTGAGACGCTCGTCGCCTACGACGATGGGTCGGGCGTCTATGCCGCACGATTCCTGCTGACCGCTGCCGTTTACGGACACGAGGGGAACCTGTATCTGGTCGATGGCGGCTTCGATGCGCTTCGGGAACGGCTCCCGGTCACGGACGACCCGGTCGAGCCCGAACCGGCGGCGTACGATGCCAGCGAGCCCGACGGTCAGCTCGTCGCGAACCGCGAGGCCGTCGAGACGGCGGTCGAGGACGAGGTGACCGCCGTCGTCGACACGCGGACCGAAGCGGAGTACGAGCACTCACACGTCCCCAATGCCGTCCAGCTGAGCTGGGAGGCGTTCGTCGACGAGGATGGACGGCTTCGTCCGGTCGACGAGATCGAATCGATCCTCGACGAGCAGGGACTCACTCGCGAGACGCCGGTTGTCCTCTACTGTAACACCGCGAGACGGCTCAGCTACACGTTCGCCGTGCTGACGGACCTGGGCTACGAAGACGTCCGCTTCTACGAGGGGAGCCTCACCGACTGGGTTCGGGCGGAGTCGGCCGACTGGGATCCCGAACGGCTCTACGAGGGCGTCAGCGAGGTAGCACCACAGGGATTCGAGGCGCTCCCGCGCGAGCTCGGCGAGGACGTCTTCGGCCGCCTGCACCTGATCGGCCTCTACACCCAGAAACAGGACGGCTACTTCATGCTGCGCACGAAGGTGCCAAACGGCGTCTTGACCGCCGACCAGGCCCGCACCTACGGCGAGATCGTCGACGAGTTCGCCCGCGCACCCGCCGAGCACGGCGGCACCGAACAGAACCCCGAGTTCGGCGACGGCTTCCTCGACGTGACGACCAGACAGGGACTGCAGGCCCACTGGATCCGCGTCGAGGACATGCCCGAGATCTGGGACCGCTACGACGAGGTCGGACTGACGACGATCCAGGCGAGTGGCAACACGCTCCGGAACGTCGTCGCCTGTCCCGCGTCGGGGCTGGGCGAGGAGGTCACCGATGTCAGAGCGCTCGGCGAGGGCATCGCCGACGCCTTCGAAGGGAACCAGCGCTATGCGAATCTCCCGCGGAAACTCAAGGTGAGCCTGAGCGGCTGTCACGAGAACTGCGGCCGGAGCGAGATCCAAGATCTCGGGTTTACGCCCGCCGTCAAGGACGGGCGAGACGGCTTCCACGTGAAGGTCGGCGGTGGCCTTTCGGATGGTCCGCGTGCCGCGACCGACCTTGGCGTCTTCGTCGAACCGGATCAGGTCGAGCCGCTGACCCTCGCGGTCGCCGACCTGTTCATCGAGCACGGCAGCTACATCGACACGGCAGTCAATCGTCTGAAGTTCATCGTCGAGAAGTACGGCACCGACGGGTTCCGCGAGGAGCTAGCGCGGTACGTCGACTTCGAGTTCGAGGCGGCGGGCGAGGACCTCACCACGAGCTACCGGGGCGACCACGTCGGCGTCCACCAGACGGAGGACGGCTATTACGTCGGCCTCAACCTGCCAACCGGTCGGATGCGGGGCGAGGAGCTGATCGAACTGGCCGACCTCGCCGAGCAGTACGGGAGCGGCGAACTGAGGCTGACCGCGAACCAGAACGTGCTCGTCGCGGGCGTCGGCGCTGAGACGCTCGACGACCTGCTGGCCGAGCCGCTGCTGGAGCGCTACAGCCCGGATCCGGGGCCGTTCACCCGCGGGATCGTCACCTGCACCGGCGCGGAGTTCTGCAAGTACGGCGTCGTCGAGACCAAATCCCGTGGGATCGAATGGGCGCGCACGCTCGATTCGTGGCTCGCGGAAACGGGTCGCGTCGACGACTCCGACCTGCCCGACGCCGTCCGGGTCCACATGTCCGGCTGCTCGGCCTCGTGTGCTCAGCCCCAGATCGGTGATATCGCCATGCGCGGCGAGGCAAAACGCACCCCGGAGGGGACGAAAGACGCCGCGGATGTCGGCCTCGGCGGCGACCTCGGTCGGAACACGTTTGCCGACTGGATCGCCGGATCGGTCGTCCTCGACGAGGTGCCCGAGGGGATCAAACGACTCGTGACAGCGTACGCAACCGACGCGGGCGACGAGTCGTTCTCGGAGTGGACCGACCGCGTTCCCGATTCCGACCTGCGGGCGCTGATCGAGGGCGATCAAGCAGTAGAGTCGATTGCACACGACCGCGCGCTCACGGAGGTGAACTGAGATGTCGAAACCCAACCCCGGCGTTCCGAGCAGTACAGCCAGCAACCGATCAGTTCCGAGCAAGGGCAAGGATCCGCGCGAGCAGACCGCCGAGTCGACGGCTCCACCGGGAAAGACGTGGTTCCGCGATCTCGACGAGGCCGTCATCGAGTCCGACCGCTGTACCCAGTGTGGGACCTGTGTCGCCGCCTGTCCGGCTGACTCCATCGGCATCGACAGCGAGATGGAGCGTCCGACCCTCGTGAAGATGTGTACCGGCTGCTCACGCTGCTGGGACTACTGCCCGCGCAGCGGCCTGCGTTACGAGCGCCTGATCGAGGACGTCCAGTCTGCGGTTCCCGAGGACGTCGGCGCGACCTACAGCGCGCGGGCTCTGGACGAGACGGCAGCCGACGCCGGGCAGGACGGCGGCGTCGTCACGACGCTGCTCGCCGAACTGATCGATGCGGGCGAGATCGACGGCGCAGTCGTTGCCACCGAAAGTGGCGAGCCACTCCACGGCGAGGCGTTCCTGGCGACGAGTCGCGAGGAGCTCGTCGACAACGCCGGGAGCTTCTACAACCAGACCATGCAGGTCGGGAAGATCAATGAGTTGATCAACGCCGCCGACCTCGACGACCCCGAGGTCGCCGTCGTCGGGACACCCTGCGTGATCGAGGGGCTGACCGCGCTCACCGAATACGGTTACGAGGGCGAACTCGACGAGGTTGTTCTGACCATCTCGTTGATGTGTACCCGCGCGTTCGAGTCGCGGCGGCTCCGCGATGCCATCTCGGAACTAGACGTCGATCCCGAAACGGTCGCGAAACTCGACGTCGACGGTGGGACGCTCTTTGGCTACGATGCCGAGGGCAACACCCTGTTCGACCGGGACGTCGACGCGTTCGGTCACGCGGGGCTGAAAGGCTGTGACGAATGTGCGGACTTCGTCGGCGGCACGGCCGACATCTCTGCGGGTAGCGTCGGTAGCGGGGACGGCAAGACGACGCTGATCGCTCGAACCGAACGCGGCGAGGGAGCGGTCGAAGCTGCGAGAGAAGCACTCCATCTATCGGGTATCGACCAAGAGCCGGTCCTCGACAAGGTGAGTTCGTGGAACGAGAAGCGCGCTCGCTCGATCATCCCACGCGAGTACGACCCGGAGGGAGCCCTCGACATCACTCACGATGCCCACCACGAGGCCTACGACGGCACTGCTCGTGAGGCCCAGCCGCTGAACCCGGCACGCGTCCACCAGTACGAGGAGTGGTGTTGATCGCGGAACAGTGGGGAATGTTGTCCCCCTGTCGAACTGGTGGTGCGTCACGATAAAGACGGATCGAACAGACCGAAACCCATTCGGCCGCCGCCGCGAGACTGGCTAATCATGGACTCGCGTCGCGTCTGGCTCGTTGCGATCTTCCTGTTCGTGATGGGCGATGCCGTCGCGACGCAGATACGGGGGGCGCTTCTGGAGAGTTTTCAGTCGTCGTTCGGTGTCTCGGAAGCGCTACTTGGACTGGTTGCGCCCGCCGGGACGGTCGGGTTCGTCGTCGCGGTCCTTGCGATCGGGTTCGTCTCGGGACGGATCGATCTCAAGCGGACATTGCTGATCGGTGTCGCAGCAACGACCGTCTCGTTGCTCGTGATGAGTGCCGCGCCAGTCTACTGGCTGTTTCTTGTGGTGATGGTCGGACAGGGCGCGGCCGTCGGTGCGTTCCGCGGCGTCGACCGACCGATCCTCTCTCATCTCTATCCGAGTCGCCGGGGACGGATCTTCGCGCTGTACTCGCTGGCGTGGGCGCTCGGTGCGGTGACAGGTCCGGTGCTGGTAAACGCCGTTCTCTCGGTGACGGACTGGCGCGTCACCTACGCGATACTCGGCCTGTTTTTCGTCCCGATCGGGCTGCTCATCTGGCGAACCGAGCTCCCGGCCAGCACTGATAACGAACAGTCGCTCTCGCTGGATGCGCTACGGACGCTGGTGCGGCGTCCAGCGGTACTCGGGGCGATAGGCTGTATGGCACTTCTGGGCGGGATAGAGGGTATCTTCTTTACGTGGCTGCCGTACTACGCGAGCACGATTATCCCGCGGGACCTCGCTAACCTGCTGCTATCGACGTTCCTGTTGGCGTACATTCCCGGTCGCATACTGAACACGTGGATCATAGAGCGGGTGAACTATCTCTATTTGACCTTCGGATTCACGCTGGCATCCATCCCTGTACTGCTGGTCACGTTCAGCGGAATCGGCGGATGGGCCCTGTTTGCGCTGGTTTTCCTCGCCGGGTTTCTCATCTCCGGGCTGTTTCCAACGCTGCTGTCGTTCGCCGTCGAAGCCAGCCCCGAGTACAGCGGCCCGATCAGCGCGATGACGACCGGCGGGACGTACACGGGAATTGCGCTTGCCCCACTCGGTGTCGGCGTCGTCGCCGAGATCGGAGACATACGAACGGCAATGTATCTGACGCTGGGCCTCGCCGTTGCCCTCCTCGTCGGGACGGTCGTGACGTGGCTGGCAACCCGGAAGCGGGCCCAGACTACACGCAAAGCTACCGCCGAATAAACGGCGGGCAGCACTCTCATTACAGACGGCGAACGTATCGTGTATATGTTCCGACGCGCTCGCGAGAACGGGCCCGCCCTGCTCGTCCCGGTGGCCTGGACGTTCGTTACCGCGGTTCACCTGGACCTGGC
>LKMJ01004801.1_pt1 | contig 12734 bp, 22 predicted proteins | sample 643391 | NCBI WGS metagenome assembly LKMJ01 (sample SAMN04112250, study PRJNA286221) | soda lake metagenome | biome: soda lake; feature: Kulunda Steppe; material: water; isolation source: sample PL-Br10 brine of Picturesque Lake | place: Russia: Kulunda steppe | collected 2010-07
CACACACACACACACACACACACACACACACACACACACACAGGCACCAGCTGATGCACTGACACACACCAGTTGGGTCCATTGCGTTCATATTGGCCTAGACCAGCAGATGCACTGACACGCACCCGTTGGGTCCATCACGTTCATGTTGGAATAGACCATCTCCTGAATGTCGTGCCAGTTGAGGCCCCCTGTGGCAGGTGTGCAAGCCACAGCTGTCAGCCAACCGCTGTGAGCACTGGCATCCTGCCTCACAGTATACCATTCAATCAGCCATTACAATGGAGACACAGCAGGCATTTGGGTTGCAAGCTTAGGCATTAGTATAGAAATTGATTTCTTTTGATACCACATCACGGTGCATGAGCTGGACCTCCTATCCTCAAGTTTGCCCAAGGTGACTCATCAGGGTGGCGTTGCATGCATCCACAAGCAACCAAATGGCCAGCAGGCGCAGCAACCAAATGGCCAGCAGGCGCAGCAACCAAATGGCCAGCAGGCGCAACATCAAGCCGGCAAAGGTGTGGCAATCAAGAATATCCAATGAAGATGGCTTGTAGAAGCAATTTGCAACATAAACCCGATCAGGTAAGCTGCATGTCTCAGCTGTGTCCACCTTTTTGTTCACGGTCGTATTTGCTGAAGATCTCCTGCAAGGGCAATATTTGCACAAGAACAGCTGTAAAGATCTCAAGACTTAAACTTTAAGTTAAAGAGGGCAGGAGACTTGGGCACACACACATAGCTTGCTGCCAGACTTGTGCAAAAGAGGATGCAGGTAGAAATCCAGAAGTGTGCAGTTGCGAGTGGCTTTGGGTTATAAAGATAAGTGGTCCATTCCTTAATTACTTTGCAAGCCTTGGTGGTGCCCAAAAACCTTTAGAGCTTGCGCCATGATTTTGAAGGAGTGTGGTAGTGTTCAAAAACCGATATCTGTCTTCAGAATGCAGATCTACAAGCAATAGGATACTGGCATGCCCGCGCAGGCAGGACCAAGATGTTCTTGTGCAGGCCCTCACAAGTGCCAAGCTAATCTGATAGCCATGGTGATAACCAGACTTGCCTCAAACTTCTCAGGCACAAAGCGGCCCTCGGTGTCGTAGACCTCGCTGTCGGAGCCATGCTTGGTGCGGTGCATCTTGTTGATGTTGATGGGGAGCAGGGGGTTGACGAGCCATCCCTGCAAAAATGGGCCGCTCGCGCTGCTGTTTGGATGGGAAGCGCAGTGAGGAGGTGATGCAACACCCCTGTGCCTTTGTAGTGCATCCTGATGATTTAATTGGGGAGCATCAGTCAGCACAGGGGCGTCTGATCACCTGCACTGCGTGCCTGCATCACCCACGCAAGAGCGCAGTGCACGATGCATCTTTCATGCACCCTGCCAGCGATCTGGCAGAAGCAAACAAGAAGGGCAGAGGCTGTGCAAAGGTCAGTGCAAGGCTCAGTGCAAGGGTCTTGCAGGCAGGCACCCTGCATCCTCCCTGTCTTCCAGGGCGCCTGCATCTGTGCATGCTATCCATGGAGCCCATACAGCACCCGCGCTCCTTCTGGCTCTGTTTGCAACAGCATGAACTTGTATGTGCTGCTCCACCTGTGTTGGAAGGGAGAAGGTGCCGTGGATGACAACAGGTGCAAGGGCGGACACGATCCAGCCAAAGCCCAGCTTGCGGAAGCCATTGTACGTGTCCCATGGGTAAATCACACCATCGCCATCACTGCGCACAGGAGGTGCGCGTGCATGCATGGCATGCCAAGAGGGAAGCCAGTGTGTGTGTTATAAAATGAGCATAGCATTCAGAATTCAGAAAGTGGCAGCACCTGAAGGCCCGTGAACAGAATGTGTGCAGGCAGAAATTCTTGGGGCAGAGCTTGTTTAAGGTAGTGAGGAATTGGCTTTTCAACTTGGGCAGGCGCTTGCGCATCTGCGTAGCAGTTGGTGGCAAAAAACAAAGTCGGTCTGACTGGATGCGCCACTTACAAATCAAACCAAAGGACATGCTGCTGGATGGGTGTCGCGTTTGGAGGGCTCGTGGGGCTTCCCTCTGGCTTCTCCCGGGAGATGGCGCGGTTGGCACGTGGCAGGCCTGTGATTGTACATGCCAACAAGCCGCACGAGCTGCTCTCATTGAACCACAAGGATTATTTTATGATGTTATGCAGTCAAATGAGCGTCATAGAGGTTCGTTGCTAGCTTGTGCAGTGCACTTTCCCATTATGCTCAGCTCACTACGGTTTTCTGTTGATCATGTGCTTTCCCGCTTCATTGAATATGCAGATTTTACAGCATTTTGTAAAAGAGTAGGCGGCCTCTGCATGCAAAAGGCATGGGTGTCATACAAGGCAAAAGGATGCTGCGCCATTGCATATGTACATATGTACATAAGATGATCTGCAGCTGCAGAGAGGCTGTGTCGGGTAAAGGAGCCTGTACACATACCAGGGTTGGGTATAACCTTCTCAAGGTCCTTTGGGGGCTGGTGCTGGACCGTTGGCGGGTACTTGGGAGGTGCACCGCAGGCAAGGTGATGATATCAGAGCCATGGATCGCAAGAACAGTACAAGTCTGAGATCCTCAATACAAGACTAATTTATCGTGTCTTAAAATACGCAATGTGCAAATCCCCTACCTCTCGTGTGTACGATTGCTCCTGGAGCTGCACCGTCTGAGTGGACATTCTGCTCTATGTTCCTGCCTCTATAAAGTAAATTAATTAAATTAAAATATCTGGTCCCAGCCTTACGGACCAACCGGCTTTTTCGTGGGTTGTAGAAAGTGTAATATGATTGAATCTTGTAGTGTAATATGATTCGTTCTAACTCGCAGCACTTTGCCAATAGCGTTATAAGCGATCGGGGATCACGTCACCATGGCCATCACATCACCATGGTGTTCACATTCCTCGCGAGGCCTGCGTCTTGTTCTTCTAAAAGTGTGGTCGATTGACTGAATCGCATCATGCCTGACGTCAAGTATAACGTAAAAGTGTGGTCGGTTGATTTAATCGCATTATGTCAGACCGACTGATGTTTTGTTCCCTCAAGAAGGGAAGCGGCCCATCAGATCACAACAAAACACAAGGCTACTTCTGGGGAGGTGCAGATGGGGCAGCATACTCAACGTCTTTGGAACCTTTCCCGGCTGCCCCTCCGGGCCCCCACCCGCCTGGTGCAGTGTGGACCACAGGCGGCTGGTAAGGAGAAGGGCCGCCTGGTTGGCTACTCCAGGCGGCAGCACCGCCGCCCATGTAACCATAGCCGGCTGCATGTACGCGCAAGCGCCATGAGCATTGCTTGGCGCTTTAGTATGGTGTGTATGTGTCAAGTTGACGGCTGGGTGTGTGCTTTTGGGTGCGTGGATGTGCTTACATGAGAAAGTGGGGGTGCTTGCTTAACAAAAGCTTGCTGATTTTCTTGTCTGCAACATGCAGCGCGCAACAGTGCTTGCCAAACGCAGGCTTTTAAAACACAGACACACACACCTGAAAGTGAGCAAGCACACCCAAAGGCCCCTGAGCCCCTGATTACGCGCCCTGGGCATCACTCACATGCCCACTACAGCATACAGCACGCAGGCTCGCGGCTGCTCAATAAGCATTGCAGGGGCGTTGTTTTCTATGCGCCCTCCCCTTGAGACAAATGGAATTCGTAGGCACGGTGGGCACGGAAGTGACAGAGGTGTGCCTGTGCTGGAGCACACGCACAGCACAAATCCAGCATACGCACCAAGGGGGGCACGCCCTCCAGACAGGAGCGGCTCCTGCAGCGGGGCATGCTGGGCGCCGTAGCCGTAGCCGCTGCCGTGCACGAGCACTTGGGGTGGGGGTGGCGGCATGGGCGGGTGGTGGTAGTAGTGCTCCGCGTGCGCATGGCAGTGGTGCTGCGTGTGCTCGCAGCGGGGATCCGGCTGCCACATCTTGCGCAGCAACCAGCCTGCAAGGGGTGGGGCGGGGGGGCCGTGGCTGACTGACTAAACTTGCGAGCAGGTGGGCCCATGGTAGGCAGACTCAACAAGGAGGCCTGGGCATGCCCACCACTTCTCATCACCCCCTTCCCGCCTTCCATACCCCAAAAGCACCGGGGCTCGTGGCCAACGCCCCATGGTCGTATGTCATGCCACCAAAGGAAGAACCTGCCCACAAGGTCTGTGTCCTTGCCCAAGCTTGGTACCCCTGGCTTTCCTGGTCCCCTCCTGGCCTCCTTGGCACCCCTGGCTTTCCTAGTCTCCTCCTAGCATCCCTGGCATGCCTGACATCCCTGCCATTCCTCGTCTCCTCCTGCCATTCCTAGTCTCCTCCTAGCATCCCTGGCATGCCTGACATCCCTGCCATTCCTAGTCTCCTCCTGACATTCCTAGTCTCCTACTGGCATCCCTGGCATGCCTGACATCCCTGGCATGCCTGACATCCCTGCCATTCCTAGTCTCCTCCTGACATTCCTAGTCTCCTCCTGGCATCCCTGGCATGCCTGACATCCCTGCCATTCATGGCCTCCTGGCATCCCTGACATCCCCTCCTGACGCCACCTGTGATCTTCACATCCCCAACAACCAAGGTTTGTTCATTTGGCCGCACGGAAGCCGCTAGCTCAGGTGCAGCACATACCCCTAGATGCCCCTCAGCCCCATAACCAAGCATGCACGCACCTGAAGCCATCGACAGTGTTAGCAGCCCAGGCGACACCAGAGATGCCGATCCGTCCTACCCTGCTCGCGATGGAATGTCGATTATCCACCCTCGCAACCTGTGGGTTCGGTGTTCGAACCCAAACTAACTAACTTCCGGCTAAGCTGCCCTCGTTTGGCGGAAACAGCCTCAAAAACCTAACCTACCCTACCCTGCTCACCATATCCACACAGGCGACACCAGAGCTGCCGATCCATCCTACCCTGCTAACCATATCCACATCCTCTTGAGCCCACCCTTCCCACAACCCCAAGCCACTGCCCCACCAGGGACCCAGCCCACCCACCTAGGCACAGCATCTCCGCGCAGCACAGGGGCGAGCAGCAGTCATCCCCCCGCCGCCCGTCGCTGCAGCACAAGCAGCATGCCGCCGCACATGGAGCCCAGCAGTACAGGCTGTCGCCGCAGCAGCAGCAGCAGCACGCCAGGCAGCAGGCGCCCACAGCGAAAAGCGCGAGGCCCAGCGCTATGGCCGCCATGACCCACAGCACGATGAGCAGCACCTGTAGGGCAGTGGGGAGGCAGCAGGGGAGGTTCAAGCACACACACGCACACGCACGCCCATGCAGGCGGCGGTGTGCACAGCGGCCGAGAGCAGGCAGCATGTTTTGGAGGGGACCATCCAAAAGGCCCTCGCGGTGTTATGCCGCCCTCTTGTTGCAGCGCACGACCCTGTAGGTGCATACAGCTTCCTGTAGGTGCGGACAGCTAGCGTGGGCACCCCCTTCTGCTTTTGGTGCTGCAGCGGTGTCGAGATTGGAGCCGACAGCTGCTTGGTTGATGGTTCCTCCCACTCCTGGGGGCTGAACCCCCCGGGGTGCTCTAGAACCTGTGCCAGGCATGCATGCTTGCACACGAACCGAACGCAAGCGCTCTATAATCTGTGCCAGGCACGCATGCTTTGCACACAAACTGAACGCAAGCGCTCTAGAATTTGTGTCATGCACGCATGCTTTGCACGCAAAGTAAACGCAAGTGCTCTGCTCCATGGAAGGCGCAGCACAACTGGGATGAGTGGCACTGGGTTTGACATGGGCCAGCTCCAACAAAGAGCTACAGGGTGACACCTTCCTCCCCCGGGCCATGGCGTGCAACAACGATACCCAGCCCAGTAAACCCAAGGCCAAGGGGGTTGCTTCAGAGATAACCAACCGTGGCATGGCCCGAGGGCACCCAGCTGTGCCACAGTGAATTCAGCCGTGCCACAGTAACACCCAGCTGTGCCACAGTAACACCCAGCCGTGCCACAGTGAACCCAGCCGTGCCACAGTGACACCTAGCCGTGCCACAGTGAACCCAGCTGTGCCACAGTAACACCCAGCCGTGCCACGGTGAACCCAGCCGTGCCAGAGTAACACCCAGCCGTGCCACAGTGAACCCAGCCGTGCCACAGTGAACCCAGCTGTGCCACAGTGAACCCAGCCGTGCCACAGTGACACCTAGCCAGCAGCGGCTGCTCCAATGCTCTGTCAAGCCCGGCTGCAGCCCTCAAGCTGCCGGCCAACCAGCCGCCATCAGATGCAGCCCTGTGAGAGCTGTGCCCCATGAGAGCATCTGAGAGCATCAGCATTATTGTCATGAAGCGCACAGCTCATGAACACTGCCCCCCCGCCCCCCCAACACGCAAGCACACTCACACTTCCCCCCCGTCACAACCCTAATTACCCACCTTGATCCAACAACACACTCGCCCGCCTTTACCAGGCAGCACACTCGCCCACCTTGACCCAACAACACACTCGCCCACCTTGACCCAACAACACACTCGCCCACCTTGACCCAACAACACACTCGCCCGCCTTGACCAGGCAGCACACTCGCCCACCTTGACCTGCTTGGGATCTCCAAGGAGAGCGTCCCTAGTGGACAAGCCAGCAACCCCCTGCATGCCATTCTGCGTGCCCCCGACCACAGTGCCGGCAAGCACGGAGCGGCTGTCGCTGCCGAAGGTCGTGTCCTGGGCATGGATATCCATGTCTGCCTGCATGCAGGAATGCACCGTTGTGCGGCAGGGTGCAAGGGGAGTGGAGCGGGGTGGCTGCGCAGGGCACGCAAGCGACCAAAAGGGCATGCACCAAAAGAGCTGCGCAGGGCATGCAAGCGACAACAAGGCGCGCGCGGGAAGGCTGGCATACTCCCCGGTCCTGAACCAGCCCGCAGCAGAGGCCTACCCGGTGCAAAGACGCATCTGCTGCTAAGAGTAGGCTGGAAGCATCTGGAAGAACCATGCATGTGTGTGTGCGTGTGTGCAGGTATGTGATGTGAGACGTGTGATGTGTGTGATGTGTTGCGTGACACACGTGGCTAGTGCGCAGGGCTGGATCTCGCACCCAGACTCTTTTGCAGACGCGTGTTGGTGGCAGGCATGGGTGGAGCATGCAGAGCGCAGGCACAGATGCACACGATAAACTCTTTGCACGCTGCTATGGGCCCTGGGTGCACCGAAAGTGAGCACGTGCTTCCACCAGTGGCCAGCACCCACAGCCCCCATCAGACCTAACATGCTTCTTGATGCGGAACAAAGCAAGGAGAGCAATGAGCGGCGCAGTTCTGGTGCATGCCGAGCCCAGTTATCTTGCCTGAAAACTAGGTAGGTCATGCCTGCCCACGCACCTGGTGCAGGGCAATGGTGAGGGCGATCGCCAGGAAAACCCAGCCAAAGGCGAGCGTGCAGCGCGCCACCACCTCCACGCATGCCTCCCTGCGCCCGTCTCCGTCTGTGGTTGAGCATATCAGCGACAGCATGCCCTGCACGCCATAGCAGGACAGCAAGCTGTGGTTGAGTATACCAGAAATAGCATGCCCTGCACGCCACAGGAGAACAGCAAGCTGTGGTTGAGCATATTAGCGACAGCACAGTAAAGCGATGGGCGGGCAGAACCATGGACACGGCAGTGACACCCCTTAGGGTTCCGTCATTAAGGTGGCACAGTGGGACCTTGAGGAGGAGGTCCATCTTGGAGGGGCCTAACCTTTGTATGTTCTGCCGCCTAACTTGGTGTCCGATCTTGATCCAGATACACATCTTGAAAATTTTGGGCGCAAGCACTGACCCATACTAGCGCAGGGGGCAAGAAGCAGACCCACCTTCAGAAGCTGAATCAGGAACCAGGCCAGAACAGAAGCAAGGGCCAGGGCCGAGAGGGCGCCGCACAAGTCATGCGGAGAGTGGACATCTGCCAAGGGCTTGAACGTGCAGGTATCGTGATTGAACTCGCTTTTGCCTAACAAAAAGTTCAAGTGGCCCGTTAAATGCAAGAGCAATACGCCCCCTGCCACCTGCGCGCACCGCATGATGAAAAGACTCCTCTTGAGGGCATGTGCCAGTAATGCGCTCCCAGTGCGCTTGCATCAACATGCACCTCAAGAGCCAGTGTATCTAATGGTTTATTCACAAACCTGTAGGAGGTTAAGAACAATAACTACGGGGTGCATCCCAGGAAAGTCTTAGTCAGAATCGCATGACGATGCGATACGTTTTAAGCCTTGATGTATAATATCTTTTGATAAAGAATGATATCGCAAAAATAAGCAGTTTGACACTGACGATACAAAAACACTAAAAAAACCCTTTGGGAGAGTTAACACATGGCGCCCAATAAGCTAATTGAAAAAATAGAAATGGGTAAGCGAAAAGCAGAATCTAGTACTCCCAGCAGCAGTAGCGATCAAGCCTTTCTGGCATGGCTGGTAAAACACAGGGTATCACACCCAAACTGTACCATAGGTATTGTAGAGGGTAGCAAAATACGAGGAGTTGTTGCAACGAAGCCCATGCGTGCAGGGGACCTGGTGCGGCACCTGTAACGCTTTTTTTTGCATGCGCTCATGCCTGCTTGCATGGAGTGTCGCGTTCCAGGGATAGAAATTGACCTTTTCACTCCTTATAATCCAAAACGTCAGGTTGTGGAGGTCCCTGATGACGTGGTGTGTATGGCAGAGAATTGTTGTATTTCCGAGCAGTTGGAAGGTAAGGACAAGGTTGGGTACCTCTCTGTTGGAGCGCCATCCGCTGCCGTCTATGTTATTTTTGCTATTTGTTTAAGTTATATGGGAGGACAGGAGGTGTGAGTTCAACAGACGGCAGCAGCCGTCCGTCTCCTTAAACCAAAGCAAAAGTAGGTGCCGCTGCTGGGACTATGCAGATGCAGGCCTGGCAAAGGCAACCGCAGTGGATCCTATCCAAGAAGTGCAGGGTCTCATCCTGGCCGTGATGGCTGAGCGGCACCAGGGCAAGGCCTCAAGGTCGTTGTGAAGCTGGGTTCTGACTCTCTTATGCTGCAGGAACAAGCCCAAATGATTGACCAAATTTGGATAACGTTTGAACTTGTCGAGGCGCTGCATTCATGGTTATGCACATGGCCGCAAGGCACACATTAGTAAAAAAAGGGTTGCCTTTGGCTTTGGCTTATGCGTGACATGGGGGTTTGGTCGATGTAGGGAGTCAGCAAATAAGCCAGCACGCGCTCATCTGTCACCTCAATCTGATTTGCCATTGGTCCTGCGAACAAATCTGCAAGGAAATTGGTGAGAGAAACTGCGCACTCTTCCATTGTGATGCCACTAAGCAGTAACTTGAAGAAAACTAACATAGGCACCGATGTGCTTCTCACCCCTCGCAGGTGGGATGGTTACTTGGATTTCATCCCAAAGGACATGTCTCACATGCCCATGTTCTGGAGCGTGAGTTACATGCCTACATGGGGGGTTTGCCCTGCTCCATTCATACTAAAGCCTGTCAATCTAATAAGCGTCTAAAAGTAAACACACCTCAGGAATGATGCAGGTGCATCTAATCTCCCAAAGCTCCAGGAAAAGCGGGTTTTTCACTTGCTTTGTTGCACTGCTGAGGCTAGTGCATTGGTCATATCGTAATTTAGAACAATTGTGGCATGCTCTGGCTTGGCTGGCGCAATTGGAGCCCAGTGTACAGAATAACCTATCCTGGAATGATCAGGATTCTTAGCCATGTGAGGCACGGTTTCAAGGTTGCGAGAAAATGTTGTATTGCTGAAAGTAATGGCCATGATACCTCCAGTGTCCCAGAATGAGCTTGGCAACTTTGAGAACATGCACCGAACTCCTAATGTCTCAATGCAGGAGGAGGAGTTACGTGAGCTGCAAGGTACTGCAACTTTGGACAAAATGGAGGGCAAGGTGCAAGTCCCTGCAGACGCTCCCACCCAGGTGGGTCGAGCCACGCTTCCATGAATTAAAGACTATCATGCCCAATCCAAGCTCCCTCCACCCTCACAGAGTATAGGTTTCTACAATTGCTCACCCAGGTGCGCTGCCAGCCGACTCCCCCTGCTCCTTGCCTTGTCTCTTTGCATCTGCAAACTTGTGGTCTATTTGGGAAGAGTAGACATGCAAGTCATCACTTGATTGAGTTTGTCCAAGCTTCCAAGCGGACAAGCTCGTGCGGGTGAAGGATTACCCGGTATCTTATTCGCAAAAGATAAGCCAGTACTATTGCATTAGCAATATGGAATTTGCGTGAAGATGGTAGTGCTGAGGGGGGCAACCGGTGTGGCATTCAAGTCTTGTGAAAGTTGAGGATGGGTGGGCCTACTGTGTGTGTAAGGGCAAGAGGTTACAACAAGCGATTGTGTTGTGATCGTTTTTGCCATTTCACCCGTGATGTACGATCTTGCCCGTGGTTAAATTCAGGCAGAGGTTTGATGTACAATCTTGCACGTGGTTGAACATAGGCAGAGGAGCACACTGGCCGCTCACAACCATTAGACTGCAGTTTCCGGTCACGTGCATGTACGCACATGTACGCTGTCAGAGAGGCCTCCTTTGTGCAAAGGCATGGACATCCATGCTTTGGGCAAACAGTGCAAGCCAGGAATGGACAGTTTTGGTCTGTAGAGGTGGCTGAGCTTATGCTCTCATCCACGGCTATGGCCCGTGGCGCACTTCAAGTAGCTCTTGCAGTGTCTCTTGACCTGATATTCCAGGGGTTAGAATGAGCCAGGTGCCCCAGAGTTTGTACCATTGTGCCAAACCAGATCCCTGGGCTGATTGGGAGAAGGAGGACTATGGTGCCACCATATGCTTCAAACGCTGCTGCGGGGCCGCCACAGTAGGCATGCAAGCACATGGGTGCAAGGCCTGAGGTCAGAGGGGCAAAGCTAGAAGGGCGGTCAGGGGTGTAGGTGTAACCGACTGCTAAGCTAGAAGGGCAGTCAGGGGTGTGACTGACTGCAGTCAGGGTTGTGACCGACTGCAATCAGGGGTGTGACCGACTGCAGTCAGGGGTGTGTACCACTGCAGTCAGGGGTGTGACCGACTGCAGTCAGGGGTGTGACCGACTGCAGTCAGGGGTGTGACTGACCACTGCAAAACAGTTTGCTAGCACAGCACGTGAAGTGGATCCACGCACAGGCCAAGCCTCATTAAACTGCACTGTCTGACGTCTGCAGCGGCCTCTGTTTCTTGCTGGCCAGCACAGGTGAGAGTGGCCTGGGAGGACGTGGCCAAGCCCTTCATTCTAAAGCATGCGGACCTCAAGGCCTTTCCTGAAGGTTGGTGCACAGACGATCCTTAAATGGCCCCACAGCCCTGCAAACTTCAAACCATCCCCCTGGGCTCCCACGTGTCAAGCAATGCCCAATTGCATCCCCCTACGACTTCAAGCTGTCCCCCTGGGCTCCCACGCGTCAAGCAATGCCATTGCCGTGTGAAGCATGGTGCCGTGTGAAGCATGGTGCCGTGTGAAGCATGGTGCCGTGTGAAGCATGGTGCCGTGTGAAGCATGGTGCCGTGTGAAGCATGGTGCCGCGTGAAGCATGGTGCCGTGTGAAGCATGGTGTCCTGGTCTCTCAAGGATTGCTCAGCCCATCCCGAAAGAGAGCAAGCTAATTTCATTCTAGCCTGTGTTTTGTTTCCCTTTATGTGTGGCAATAACAGCTTGGCGTGCTTCTTCTATGCGAGGATTTAAGGGCTACACCTGCACTGCGCACACTCATCCTGCAGCATGTCAGCTTTGATGCGGACTGTCAGAAATGTCCGCTGCGGACTTGGCGTCTGAGTGCAGTGCAGCATGAGGCACCATGACCGCCCCGCTGACCAAGCTGTGCTGCATGCTCATTCTACGCACTTCTGCCTGCTATGCTGACCAGATGAAGCCGCCTGCTGGGAGCTGTACCTTTGGGCCACAGCCGCAGTTGCATCCTACTCCTTCATTCTTGGAGACGATCATTACCAGGTGATGGGTGTGGCGGCTAAGGGGTGCTCATACCTTTTGAAATCATAAATTATGATTCATAATCCATCAAAACGGGGCTCATGGACATGAGCCTGAGGTGCGCTGTGTGCAGGGCCTTGGCCGGGTTACTGGCTGTTGTGCTGCAAGCCAACGCCTGTGGCCTGTATACGTGGTGTTTGCGAATGTGGGTCTGTGAAGGATGTATGTTATGCAGTGCATTGTTGTGTATGCTGAGGTTGGCTGCCGCATCGCTGCATGATGAGGTTGACGCGCTGTGGCTGGCACACTGAGGTTGGTTGCAGCTTCACCACTAGTCGCTGCGCCCCTGCCACTTCACCACCATTAGTCTCTGCACGTCTGCCACTTCGAAACCACAAGCAGCTGCATGCCTGCCATGCTACAGGCGATGGTCCCATTTTGGGATGCGCTGAACCACATCACTGGAAGGTCCAACATCAGGCTCAACCACCATGAGCGAAGGTGCGCTGCTCAAAAAGTGCGTGCTCAGGCAAGCAAGGAAGCACGCACGCAGTTCATTGCATTGGGCTTACACGCAGTGTAAGGACACACGGTTTGCCCAGCATTGGGCCTAGAAGCTTGATGAACATGTTCCTGCAACTGGCTTGTACAGCAACTGGCTTGCAGAGCACGGTGCAGTGAGGTTCAGCCCACAGGGCGTATGGGGGTTATGCAGCATTGTTCATGTAATATATAGGGGTCGGCGTTGGCCTATAGCGCTATATAGCGTATAGCGCTACATAGCGCTATATAGCGCTATATATTTTGTGAAATATAACATGCCAAAATGGTGCCCTGCTGATTCGCTCGTTTCAGGCGCC
>LKMJ01004802.1_pt1 | contig 12732 bp, 11 predicted proteins | sample 643391 | NCBI WGS metagenome assembly LKMJ01 (sample SAMN04112250, study PRJNA286221) | soda lake metagenome | biome: soda lake; feature: Kulunda Steppe; material: water; isolation source: sample PL-Br10 brine of Picturesque Lake | place: Russia: Kulunda steppe | collected 2010-07
CGCCCGCGCGAGACGAGGTATTGGTACCATTGACTCGTGATTGAATAGATGCGATACGCTGTGGTATCATCGAGTTCGCGTTTCAGTGCGTCGAACGCGTCCCAGACCTTCCCAGTTGCTTGGTTTGTTGGGATGTCACTCTCTGGTGAAAGTGGAGACAAGAGGTCGTCAGTGCCATGCTGGATGTAGTAGGTCCGAGCGTAACGAGCGAGGCGGTATCTGTGGGTCCGAGCTGTACTTTCGCTATACAAATTTCTGAGTTCTACTCGACGGTCGACGAACTGTTGCATCGACTCTTTGGTTTCATCGTGATGAATGCCCCAATCATAACCGGTTTCTTCTTCGGGTTCTGTATCCAGTGTCTCCCAGAACTCGCCGAAGGTCATGTCGTGGTGCTCACGTAGGGCGTAGATGAGTTTGTTATACCCGTTGTCGATGAGCCACTCGTAGGTTGGCCTCTCTGCCCGGGCATCAAATCCGTCAGATCGGAGGTCGGGGGCAACTGTGTACCAGTAAACTTCGGCGATTTCCTCCAGGTCAAGCAGTGTCCAGCGGGGTTCGCCGCGATAGTCTCGTCGGGAAGTCGCCGGCTGTTTGGTTTTGGAATCTGAGTCAGCCGATTTCGTCATGTATAGCGTTTTAGTTTGTTATCAGATAAGTTTATTGTATCTTGAGACTGGTGGAGTCTCACGAAACATGAGTGTAAAATGCACTTTAGTTATTATTTGCGATAAACTGTATGTTGATATACGGAATGTTAGCCTCATCCGACTACTCGTTTTACAAAGATTCACCAATGAAAGGATGTTACCTTGATTCCATTCGTTGTTGGAGCGTTTCGAGGTAATCGGTCCCGTATTCGGCACCATCGTCTTCGTTGCCAGCACAGCCGGCCTTACCCACAGTAGTGCAAATAAAAATAAGCGCTAATAATTGCCGCCTCCTTCTCGAGAGTTCGGGTCTCATACTTACAGATAGTTGTCAGAAAGTTACATATATGTTAGGGTGTCGTGCGCAATGAAACGTTTGTATTCTACTGGACTGGTGAAATGTTCTATTAAATCATGGTAAAACAAAGCTAAAGGAACAAACCGTGGGAATTAATGGCCTGTTAGCCTATGGCGCACCTATGACAGCATCAAACGCTGACACAACTGCAACCTATGACCAGTTGCTGGAACGAACAAAGCGTGTGACTAATCTCGGTTTTGCATCGATGGTTCTTGGGTGGGACCAACAGGTAATGATGCCCGAAGGGGGTGCCCCTGCACGAGCACAGCAGCTCTCAGCTCTTTCGGCAACGGTCCATGAACTCTGGACCGCCGATGAAGTTGGTAAATGGCTTAATTCGGTTGATGATACGGAATTGACTAATGAACAGTCTGCGGTCGTTCGAGAAATCCGGCGTGAGTATGAGCGAAGGGCGAACGTTCCGACTGCGTTAATGGAAAAGATAACTCAGGTCGGGGCAGAAAATCAACAGATCTGGCAGGAGGCAAAAGCGACTGATAATTTTGAAAGCTTCGCACCCCGCCTGAAGAAATTGCGTGACCTTCAAATCGAACGTGCAGAGCATATCCACCCAGATAAGCCACCATATGAGGTTATGTACGAAGACAGCAACCCATACATTTCGCTTGATACAATGGAGGATATATTCGACACGCTACGTGCTGAGATTCCCCCACTTGTTGATGATATTAGAAATTCGGAAACCGAACTCCCCAATCCGTGGGAGGGTGAATATCCTGAAGAGAAGCAACGTGCACTCAGCGAAGCGGTTCTTGACTTCCTCGGATACAGCCGAAAACATGGGCGGCTAGATACAGCGCCGCACCCGTTCATGTCGGGTAATCAGTTTGATGCACGCGTCACCACGCGGTTCAAACCAACCGACCCAATTGATGCACTAACTGCAACGATTCACGAATTTGGCCACGCAACGTACCAGCTTGGGTTGCAAAAAGACGAGTATGGGACGCCCCTTGGTCAGTCCCGTTCATCGGGAGTTCACGAGTCACAGTCACGATTCTGGGAGAATCACGTTGGCCGGACCCGGCCATTCTGGGAAGAGTTCTTGCCGATCTTCACTGAGCATATCGATGGCCATGACGAGCTTGACGTTTGGGATGTCTACGGCGCTGTGAATCGAATTAACCCGGACAATCTCATTCGTGTTGAAGCAGATGAACTCACGTACCACATGCACATCATCCTGCGATGCGAAATCGACCGAGATTTCGTAGAGGGTGACATTCAGGCGGATGAAATACCGCAGGTGTGGAACCACAAGATGGATGAATATCTCGGAGTCGTACCGGAGACGGATACAGAGGGCTGTCTGCAAGATATTCACTGGACACGTGGATTCGCTGCATTTCAGGGATATACCATCGGTAGTGTTCTTGCTGCGCAGTTGAACGCCACGATTCGGAATGACCTTGATGTGGATGCGCTGGTTCGCAATCAGGATTTCAAGCCAATTCGCGACTGGATGACTGAAAATATCCATCAACATGGACAGCGATATACGACACCCGAATTGATTGAAGAAGCCACTGGCGAGCCTCTTACTGCAAAGTATTATATCGAGTACATGAAGGAGAAGTTTGCTGACCTCTATAATCTCTGAATAGCGGTTCGAAGGACGGACCAAGACAAACTAGCTTACTGTACCTGCTGAGGTAGCTTGTTCATCGGTTCGGTAAGGCGTATGAAACTGGTGTGATTCGACAATTGTTGAACTAGAATTTATATATTGACGAATGTACTATAATTATGTAACATGGCACTACCCTATTAGAGGTCCAACGCGGTAACTGACACTTCAGAATCGAAACCAACATACATTTGTTCTGAGTGTGGCCAAAGAATATCTTGCAAACCGTACCAATTCACCTGTCGTTATTGTGGAAACGTCCCACTGCAAGGAGCTGATTGACTGATAGGTGGTATTGCTTCCGCGCCATTTATCAATGCATACCACCTAGTTGTCAAACATGCCTGACTTTGGATTGAAAGTGAGAATGTTCGTGGTAGCGTCTCTTCTGGGGGCGCTCTATCTCGCGGTTGGTATTGTCGGACTATCGTTCCTTGGCACCGGCTCGTGGCCAATAGTGCTATTGCTCTTGCTCACGTTCCCGTTTTTGCAGTATAAGCTCGGAAAGTGGATGGCAACCAGAAAGGCCGAATTAATGCCTGAGGAGGGTAAATACGCCGATATCCACTGGATGACTGAGTCCCTCGCACAGGATATGGGAATCAAAAAGCCCACTCTGATGGTAACAGAGATGGGTGTTCCCAACGCCTATGCGACAGGACGAAAGGGTGACGGGGTTGTCGTAGTAAGCGAGGAGCTCATCCAACTCCTCCAGCGTGATGAGTTGGAAGGGGTTATCGCCCACGAGCTGGCACATATCAAAAATCGCGACGTATTGATGATGACTGTTGGGAGTTCCATCGGGATGATGGTCGGGTATGCAGTATATCTCACCTACATATTTGGCGACGACAATCCGGGAGGATTCATCGTCGGTTACCTTCTTTCGATAGTTGCGCAGATGCTGGTGACCGTTCTGGTGATGGCAATCTCCCGATACCGTGAGTACGTTGCCGACGACGATGCACGCCATTACATCGGGAACGGTGAACCGCTGGCTCGTGCACTCGAAAAAATATCCGCAGGCTCAGAAAATCAGGAGTCAGCAGTCGATGAAGGAACTGCGGCACTCTGCATCTTTAACTCGGAGCGCGGAATCATGGCGACGCTATTTGCGACACACCCACCGACGGAGAAACGTATCCAGAAGCTTCGAAGCTGAGACCAGCCGTCGAAAAATTGTATTATTGGAAGCGCGAGCGTTTAATTACGTTGTGAAGAATAATTCTCGCTCTAATAACCTAATTTTTCTCGAATAAGGACAACGGTGGTCCGTCCGTCTTCAAGTTCCTGGCGGAAAATGAGCTGCTTTGCAATGGCAGAATCCACGCCATAGGCATCCTTCGCTCGCTCGTTCTCAAGTGGGTATGCAACTGATTCCAATCGCTCAAGAGCATCTTCGAGCGTCGGAACAATTTTGTTCACCCCGCTAACAATAAGTACATTGTTGGCTGCAAACGGATAGGCACCGATTCGACTTCCAGAGCGGTCTGCAGCAACGAGTTCGCCGGTCTCAGATATTGCATTAATTCCCCCGAGGAAATAATCAGCTGTCTGAGATTCCCGTCGAGCTGCCTGTCGCTTTGCATCGTCATCAATACCCCAGATTTCGTCTGGGAGGCTCTCCCAGTCGTGGTCACCGTCACTCAGGTACTCGGCAAAACCAATCTCTTCCAGTGTCGTCGAATGGCCATTCATGACAGAGGCTCCGGCAGGAATACGCGTTGTTATTTCCGATAATGCTTCCGCTGGTGTATCAACAACGATGACGTCAAATCCATTTTCCTCCAAATTCGTTACTGCCTGTGTAATCGATTCGTCGTCAGGGACGGAATCAAGCGAGTCGGCAATTTCAGTCTCATCTAGATAGTCTGCTTTTTGTTCTGACATGTGGTAATTCACCAATAGAACGTAAGTGGAGAATGTCTATAAGTTCTCGCGGACATTTATGTCAGGTGGTTCCATCGATGTTACCGGGAAAGATCGGCCGAAACGAGAGAAAGACATTGAGCAGTGGATTACTGCTTACTTCATGTCCTTGGCTTTATCGAGAACCGCATCTGGAAGATGCTTGGGTCCAAGTTTCTCCTCGGTGGGGTCAGCATCAGTCTCGAATCCAGGTTCTTCGGCCGGTCCCCCGCCACGATCTTCAGGTGCGCCATGGGCATAGATGCTCTCTTCATGGTCATAGTTCCAGACGTGCAACATCCACGGCGTCCGGCAGGGAAGCTTTTCTCCTTCGCCGTATACCTTGTCATATTTCCACCAAGATATTCGGCCCGGTAAGCCGACATGAGCGTGCCACGGTGTACAGTTGCCGCCATACTCTTCGATATTATCATCCTGATATACACTTGGTGGTTCCTCCAGGGGCTCCCCGTCAATAGTAGCGATAAACATCACACCGATTGGTCGCCAGTATGTGTGGTCGACAAGTATTGATTCAGGCTTATCAGGGTCCATCACTTGTTCATCTCCAATGAACTCCGGGTTAATCCAGTGGGACCAACTTCCACCGTCGAAGAAGTCGAAATATGGGATGAACCCGTCATCAATTAGTGCACCGACTGTTGGATACTTGTCTTCCAGTGCTTTCTTAACGTCTTCCTGTATCGCCTGTGACTCCGGGTGGTTGTCATCACAGACCTCCCCCATCGAACCGTCGTAGTGGACCATATCCGGCCTGAGACTAGTTTGGTCGCAGTACTCTTCATCATACAGTCCACCGTCAGTTAATTCATCTCCAGCGCTCGGAACCGCAGCGAATCCGGTCAGCGCGGCAACACCAGAAGCCTGTAGCACCCGGCGGCGCGTGATTGTTTTCCCATCGATTGTCATAAGTTGATTTGACCTGGAATAATGGAACACGGGTAACGAAAGAAAGTATAAGTCACTTATTTTGTGTTGAGAAGCGTATACGAGCAAGTATCGAACCTACCGTAAAATAAGATGGGCTTATCTGCAGAAATGAGTGAGTTTCCAGTGAACTACCACACAATACTCGCTCAGCGTGGTTGAGTGTTATCCAGACACATACACAGATATATTGGTTAGTTGTTGCAATACTGAGTTAGGAATATCGGTTTGGTGGCCATCATTATATCTAAATATTCCACTGTATGGGTTTGAGGGGGTGCAGTAGTTTAGAGTATTGGGAATAAAGCACAATATATTAATACACCCAGCGATAAGGAGCATATGTATGTCAACGCAAAACCGCATAATGCAATCATTCGATTACGAGTGGGATTACTCGCCGAAGGTCACAACACTCTTCGGCGTTTTCACACTCGTGGCAGTTATTGGCTGGCTTGTGAGCATGATGCTCACAGCGATTCACCTATTTGCACTGCCCGCTATTCCAGCCGATGCACCGGTGCAAGGGAGTATTGAGGTCATTACGAGTCCGTGGGCCTATGTTTTCGGAATCCCGCTTGCAACCCTCGGTGCATTCTATTACATCACAACCATTGGTCTTGCACTCTGGTGGTTTGATACGCGCCACCCGCTTATTATCAAGATATTGACGCCAATCACTGCAAGTGGTGTTCTGGCCTCATCATATTTCGTCTGGCTCCAGCTGTTCCCAATTGGAGAGATCTGCCCATTCTGCATGATGTCCGCTAGCGCAACAGTCATCCTTCTGGGCCTTGAATTAGTCATTCTCCGAATGAGTGATTCACCCGGGCTCAGCGAAATGGCTCCCGACCTTCCTGGACTACTAGCTGAGACAAACTATGCACTCGTTCTTGTTCCAGTGTTTCTGGGATTCCTGACTGTTGCCGCACTCTTTGCAGTCCCGCTCCTTCCACTTCCCGACGCCGTTCCATTTGCTGTATTATAGGCGTCACCAGACACCTTTCTCATTGTTGTCCGTCAGACAGACAGCATAGATTTGTCACTTCCTTGCCATATTCTGAGTGTCATACATAGTGGAGAATCACTCTGAAACAAGTATCTGACATTATAATATAATATTATTATCTAAGATTAGATGAATTGAATACAGCCGTCTCAGATGGCGTATTACCTAATTGGTCTAATACGAACACACCACATATAATTGGGAGTGGAAAAGATGGCAACCACTGGACGAAGCGTGTTTTTGTCCGCTAATCACTGGAGTTATACGTCTGCTCATACGAGCTATTTTCATGGGTTTTGGTAGCTACGACGAATCAGAACAAAAGCATCAGGAGATGGATACCGAAGAAGACGAAGAGGCTGCAGTCAACGTCCATGAGCACGACCATCAGGGAACCGTCAGTGTCGAATCCGATGCATCTACTGATGCACTGATTGGGCAACTGAAAAAAATTAAAGAAGCTGAAAAAAACGAAGAATAAAAGCTTTAGACCAGTGTTATACTAGATTATATAGATATATTTTAGTTTGATAACTCTCGTCTTCTAGCAGGCGTACACAGTTTACTTAATTCTCGATAGGCTGTACTATTTCCCTATTTTGAGTTTGTTTTTCCAATATCTGATGCTTATTCACAAATAGTACCGGTTTTTTTTATCTAATTATCTTATATACAACTCTCCCTATGAGAGCTCACTGAAAAGTACTATCTGTTAGATTTAATATACGACAAGTGTATTACCTGCTTTCAGATATTTTTTGTTTTGTGTACCTTTTCAGACCACCCACATCCACCAGGGTTTGTAAGAATGGCGGTAACGATTCAGCATCGTAGAACTCATCAGTTGTTTGATTGATTACCTTGCCTGCATCGAGGTCCAGATAGATGGTATCGCCATCCGAAATCTGATCTGCATCGGGACAAATCATTACAGGGAGACCCAGATTGATTGCATTCCGGAAGAAAATACGGGCAAATGATTGTGCAATAACCGCATCTACGCCAGTTCCGACGAGCGAGAGCGGTGCATGTTCACGTGAGGAGCCGCTGCCAAAGTTATGACCCCCCACAACAAAATCGCCGTCTTCGACTGACGAAGCGAAATCCGGCCGCAGGTCATTAAACGCATGTTCGCCAAGTTCATCTGGATCAGAGGAGACCAGAAATCGTGACGGGATAATCTGGTCAGTGTCGATATCATCGCCAAACAACCACGCAGTTCCGGGTTGTGCTGGGTCGTTCATGGCGACACCCCCTCAACTGCTACATCGCCATAGCGTTGAGGTTCAACTGTCCTCGGGTCAGTAATTTCGCCGTAGAGTGCGGATGCACCAACCGTTGCAGGACTTGAGAGATAGACCTCACTTTCCATTGAACCCTCACGACCCGGAAAATTTCGGTTCGCTGTTGCCAGCGCAACATCACCATCACCCAGAACACCTTGATGAGTACCAAAGCAGGGACCACATCCGGCACTCTGTACGATTGCCCCTGCATCTACGAAGGTATCCATGAGTCCAGTGTCAAGCATTCGCTTGTAAACTGTTCGAGAGGCCGGAACGACTACCATTCGAACATTCGGGGCAAGTTCTTCGCCCTCAATGATATCCGCAACAATTCGGATATCCTCATATCGGCCGTTCGTACAGGTTCCGACAAACAACTGGTCAATCTCCGTTCCGTCTACATCTGAAACAGAAACAGCATTCTCTGGGTTTGATGGCTTCGATACCTGGGGTTCCAGTTCTTCTGCCTGGTACGTGTGGATATCTGTATAATCTGCTTCAGCGTCTGCTTCGAGCCATTCAGGGATGTCATATTCCGCCCCAGTCTGTGCCTCAAGGTACGACAGAACCGTCTCGTCTGGTTCGACGAGTCCGGCTTTGCCACCCATCTCAATGGCCATATTCGAAAGAACCACGCGTTCGTGAACAGGCATCGATTCGATAGCGCTACCGCCATACTCTGCGGTCATATACGTGCAGCCATCGAAGCCGACATCTCCAATAAATTTGAGGATAAGGTCCTTTGCATAAACTCCAGCAGGGAGTTCACCGTGGACCTCAAATCGAAGGGTTTCGGGAACACGGAACCAGAGCTCTCCCGTAGCAAACGCAGTGCCTAAGTCCGTCGATCCAACCCCGGTGCCGAATGCACCGACGCCGCCAAACGTTGTCGAGTGTGAATCAGCACCGATAACGAGGTCACCCGGAGCGGCGAATCCATCCTCCAGCAATACCTGGTGGCAGATACCATCACCAACGTCGTACTGGATAGCCCCGTATTCTGCAGCGAACTCGCGAACGTGGTTATGATTATTTGCCGCTTTGACCCCATCTGCAGGGGCATGGTGGTCAATCGTGATGACCGTCCGGTCTGGCTTGGCGAGCGAGCCAGACTCAGCTGTTACATCCTCAAACACATCGAAGGTAAGCGGGCCAGTGACATCATGAGTCAGCATGGTATCTACTTCCGCTTCCACGTAATCACCAGCTCGTACATCTTTTCCAGATTTTTCCGAAAGGAACTTTTCGGATAGTGTTTTTCCTGTCATGATTTATCCTCCGCGACGGTTTCAAGAACTCGTTCAACAGTCCCACCCATCAGTACGTGACTCGTTGCCCCAAGGTCCAACTGTTCTGCGACCTGCTGAGCAACCATTTCGACGCGTGAGGGGTCTGCTGAAATGTCGATATCCATCCCACTCAGCATCTGGACCAGGTCTTCTGTCGGTGTGTTACCCACACCTGTTAACCCTTCAGGGAGTACAACACCGCCACCCAATCCACAGTGAGACGTGTCAAATCGGTCAACACCACATTGCATTGCTGCGAGCGTATTTGCCAGACTCATTCCGTTGGTATCGTGGAGGTGTAACCCAATATCGATATTTGGATGTTGGTCAAACACAGCGGTATACATCTCCGTGATTTCTCGAGGGTTGGCAAGTCCCATCGTCGTGGCGAGCGTAACTTCATCAACACCAGCCTCTACAACCGTATCAACGACTGAAAGGGTATCCTCCATGGGAATACGGCCCTCGTACGGGCAGTAAAAACTCGTTCCGATACCAGCCTCAACCTCAATATCAGTCCCTTCAGCGAGGTCAACCACTTTCTCGACTTCTGCGAGGATCTCCTCGACAGTCATATTCTGGTTGTTCTCGCTGTAGGTTTCACTGACCGTTACGAGTGCATTTACTTTATCGAGTTCGGCATCGATTGCCCGTTCCATTCCAACAGCATTGGGTACGAGTGCACGGTACGTAATATCGTCATGCCGGGTGATTCCGGTTGCCACTTCATCTGCATCGCGAAGCGTCGGGACCGCTTTTGGATGCGTAAAAGACGTAACCTCAATCTCGTCAACGCCAGTGGTCGAGAGGTCATTGATGAGGTCAATCTTTTCGTCGGTAGGGATGAAGGTATCAAGTCGTTGGAATCCATCACGGGGAAGCATTTCGACGATAGTGACATCTGCAGGGACAGAAGCAAGCGGTGATGATTTCTCACCCGATTGAGAAGGAGACATTAGATAACCCCCTCCGAGTTAAGCTCCGAAAGTGTTTGCTCATCGTAAGAGAGTTGCTCTCCATATACCTCTTCATTGTGAGCGCCGAGTTTTGGCCCGAGGTGAGAAATGTCTCCGGGTGTCTCTGAAAACCGTGGGAACGTATTCTGTACCAGTGCGGTACCCAGTTCATCATCTTCCACGTTTACGAGCGCATCACGCGCTTGATAATGTTCATCTTCCATGATATCGGCCACGTTGTAGATCGGAGCGATAGTCGCTTCAAACGCTTCGAAGCGTTCCAGTATTTCTTCTCGCGTATGTTCGTCCATCCACTCCTGAATGATAGCATCGAGTTCCTCGACGTTTTCGAGGCGTTTTTCGTTGTCAGCAAACCGTGGGTCATCTTTCAATTCTGGCCGTTCAATCGCATCAAATACACGCATCGCAATCGGCTGCGCACTGGCCGAAATAGCTACTGAGCGGTCATCACCAGTTTCATAGACGTTTCGTGGGGCAGAGGAACTCGAACGGTTACCTGTCCGCTGTTCTATTTCATCGAGTTGCTGGTATCGCAGTGGTTGTGGGCCGAGAAGCGAAAAGATTGGTTCAATCAGGCTCGTGTCAATGTACTGCCCGCTACCACCGTTTACATCTCTGTGGTGGAGTGCAAACATAATCGCCATCGTCGAGAACATTGCAGCCACGCCATCAGCAAGTCCCGTTGGTGGCAGCAGTGGTTCACGGTCTGGTCGCCCATTCAGATAGGCAAATCCGGACATGGCCTCAGCAAGCGTTCCAAATCCGGGACGCTCACTGTAGGGACCTGTTTGGCCAAACCCACTCAGACGGAGCATGATAAGGTCTGGGTTGCGCTCTGAAAGTCGGTCCCAGCCGAGATTCCACCGTTCGAGTGTTCCAGGTCTGAAATTCTCGATAAGGACATCTGCCTCGCTTATGAGATCCTCAAACACGACAGCGCCTTCATCAGTAGAGATATTGAGCGTAATAGATTTTTTATTCCGCCCGAGGTATTTCCACCAGAGACCAATGCCATCTTTCTGTGGACCGAAGTTACGAAGGTGGTCACCCATCTCTGGATGTTCGATTTTGATGACCTCCGCACCGAAATCAGCCAAAAATCGGCCCACAGTCCCGGCGGAAATCATGGTCCCTGTTTCCACGACTGTGAGTCCAGAAAGAGGCCCTGCTTGGGAATTACTCATGTATATCCCCGTCCACGGTGGTTTTCCGAATGGATGCGTTGTTGTCCCCGCTCAGGGGAACCAGTCGATACAATCCCTGGAGTAGTATAATGTTGTCTCATATATATTCAGTAGTCTGTTGTCACTTTTTACTGTTGAATCGGGCGGTCAATATGCGTTCCAAAGCCACGCTCACCAATAACTTCACCGTTTGCGTAAGCAATTGCGCCGCGAACGAGCGTGTGGGTTGGCCAACCAGTGACCTCACGTCCGTCATATGGGGAGTAGTCTGCACCACCCTGTAATAGTGCAGGCGTCACAGTTTTGCTCTCATCCATATCAACCACCGTCAGGTCGGCGTCCGTCCCAATTTGCAGGCTTCCTTTCTGTGGATACAGGTTGAATGCTTTTGCTGTATTCGTCGATGTAACTGCCACCGCTCGCTCAAGCGAAATCCGTCCCGCATTGACGCCTTCAGAGAGTATGAGCGGGAGCATGGTCGCAGATGACGGGAATCCGGGGAGGCTATCAACCACATCCTCGCCGATTTTATCGTCTTTCAGATTGGCGCAGTGGTCAGTCCCAATGCAAGAGATCGTACCATCTGCGACGCGTTTCCACAGTATCTCCTGGTCAGCTTTTGAGCGAACTGGCGGATTGACGTTGTGTCGCTCGTCACACTCCTCGGCAGTGAGCGTCAAATAATGGGTACAGGTTTCCCCGATAATATCCCATCCGGCATCGTGGAGCATCGCCAGTTCGTTCGCCGTTTTGCCGGCGGAAATATGGACTGCATAGAAGCTGTCGTCGTAATCGTGCTGTCGAGCCAGTGCCCCGCTCGCAATCATACTCTGGGCTTCTGCATAGTCCGGGAATTGCTCAACGAGAACTTCGTAGTCGCGGTACTCTTGGTCATCATCAACACCAGTATCCAGATATGGACTGTCACCCAGAGCGCTCGTAATCTCCATATTCTCTGAGTGGTGGCCAAGGGTCGTCGGTACGTCCTGCGCAGCGAGTTCCTGAATGAACGCATCCGCCCAGTCGTCGTGCATTTCGCAGTCAACACCGAATTTCTCCGGGGCCACGTCCTTGTAATTCTTGTACCACTTGAACGAAGTGATGCCAAGTTCGTTTACGATATATGGGATTTCCTCAATATGCTCATAGGAGAGCAATCCAAGCGAGAAAAAATAATCGTGATAATAGTTGGGTTCTGCCTCGGCAAAATAATCGTCAAGAATCTCCTCGTACGACCCAGCTCTTCGGAAATAGTTCCCGATGGTGGTTATACCACCCACAAGGTCCGACCGTGATTCGGTTTCCGCATCCGCTTCGAGTCCACGGTAAATGCCATGGTGGGTATGTGGGTCGATGGCTCCCGGAAGAACGTGTTTGCCGGTTGCATCAATTTCCTTATCGCCCTTCCCTTCGAGAGAATCAGGATTGGCAATGCTTGCAATTTCCTCGCCGCTAATCCCAATATCACCACG
>LKMJ01004804.1_pt1 | contig 12730 bp, 14 predicted proteins | sample 643391 | NCBI WGS metagenome assembly LKMJ01 (sample SAMN04112250, study PRJNA286221) | soda lake metagenome | biome: soda lake; feature: Kulunda Steppe; material: water; isolation source: sample PL-Br10 brine of Picturesque Lake | place: Russia: Kulunda steppe | collected 2010-07
GACGAGCGTGATAACGGTACTCGTCGACCTCCTGGTGGCGTTTATCGAGTCGCTTCTGGCCGTCGTCCGTGCCGGCGTCGAACGACTCGTCAGGGCGGCCGCCGGGGTCGCCGATCGGATCGCGACGGCCGTCTCCCCGGGGGTGGAGCCGTGATCGCGGCGCTCCGGGGTGGTGTCACCTTCCTCACGCGGTTGCCCGTGCGGAGCCGGGACGGCGACTGGGAGGCGTTCAGACGCACGCCCGCCGTCTTCTCCGTCGTGGGGCTGCTCGTCGGGGCGCTGGCCTCGTTACCGCTGCTGGCGGCGGGGGCCGTCCCCGCCCCGTCGGTCGCGCTCGGTTACCTGCTCGCAGTGTACGCCCTGACGGGAATCCACCACGTAGACGGCGTCGCCGACTGCGGGGACGGACTGGCCGTCCACGGCGACGCCGACCGGCGGCTGGCGGCGATGGGCGACACCACGACCGGCGTCGGCGGCACCCTCGCGGTGTCGGTCGTCGTCGTCGGCCTCGCCCTCGGCGGGCTCGGGCTGGCCGGACTGCCGGTCGCCGCCGCCGTCGGCGTCGCCGTCGCCGCCGAGGTCGGCGCGAAAGTCGGGATGGCCGCCATGGCGTGTCTCGGAACGGCGGCCCACGAGGGGATGGGGTCGTCGGTCACGGCGGCGGTCGGCCCCGCCGCGCTCGTCGGCCCGGCAGCGGTCGGGCTACCCGTGGCAGCACTCACCTGGCCCCAGCCGGCCGCCGCGGCCGCGCTGGGGGCGGCCGTCCTCGCAGCGCTCGTCCCCTGGCTGTGGGCCGTCCGCCGGCTCGGCGGAGTCACCGGCGACGTCTTCGGGGCGGTCAACGAGCTCGGCCGGCTGGTCGGCGTTCACGCGGGGGTGATCGCGTGGGCGCTCTGGTGATCGACGTGGGGGTGATCGCGTTCGACGTGGGGGCGGCCGCGTGGGCGGACACGGGGGTGCTCGCGTGAACGTGCCGGTGATCGACGCGGAGGTGATCGCGTGGACGCACTGGTGATGTGTGGCGGTCGTGGAACCCGGCTGTCGGAGGTCGCCGGGGAGAAACCCCTCGTCCCCGTCTGCGGGGAGCCGATGGTCGACCGGGTCGTCTCGGCACTCGCCACGAGCGGCGTCGGGCGGATCCACGCCGCGGTCTCCCCGAACGCCCCCGAGACCCGCGAACGGCTCGTGGCCGACCCCCGGGTCGTGACGGTCGAGACGCCGGGGGAGGGGTACGTCTCCGACCTCGGGGTCGCCCTCGAGACGGTCGGCCGGCCAGCCCTCACGGTCGCGGCGGACCTCCCGCTTCTGGAGGGGGACGTCGTCGACGACCTGCTTTCGCGCCACGGCGGCGGCTCGGCGACGGTTGCGGTTCCGGTGGCGCTGAAACGCCGACTCGGCGTGAGCGTCGGGACCACGATGGGCGACGGACTCGCCCCGACGGGCCTGAACGTCGTCGCCGGGCCGGCGGAGGAAACGATCATAAGCGACGACCCACGAGTGGCGATCAACGTGAACCGACCGACCGATCTGCGGGTCGCGGAGGACCGATGCGGCTGATCCTGGCCGCGGGTACGACGGAGACGGCGCTGATCGACGGCATAAGCGCGGCCGGGGCGGCGCCCGAGCTCACCGCACACACGCCGCCGGCGGACCTCGAGATAGTCGCCTACGGCGAGCCGACGGCCGCGCCGGTCGTTCCCGTCAGCCCGACGGGCTGTCCGACGCCGGCGGTCGTGACTCGCGCAGTTCGTGAGGTCGTGGGACTCGAGGTGACGGCCGTCGACGCTGGGCTGGCCCGGCCGACGGCCGCGCCGACGGTCGAGCTCGGTGCGAGCCCGGGTGAGGACGTCCGCGAGCCCGTCGCCGTCGCCGACGCCCGCGAGACGTTCGAGCGGGCCCACGCGTTCGGGGCGAGCCTCCCCGACGACCGGCTGCTGATCGGCGAGACGATCCCCGGGGGGACGACGACCGCCCTCGGGGTGCTCGTCGCCCTCGGCGAGCCGCTCTCGGTCTCCTCGTCGCTGCCGGCGAACCCCCTCGAACGGAAGCGGTCGGTCGTCTCCGAGGCGTTGGCCGCCAGCGACCGGGAGCCGGGCGACTGTGCCGGCGACCCAGTAGAGGCGATCCGGCTCGTCGGCGACCCCGTCCAGGCAGCCGTCGCGGGGATCGCCGCGGGCGCCCTCGAGGCGGGGATCGACGTGACCCTCGCCGGGGGGACCCAGCTCGTCGCCGTCGCCGCCCTCCTGCGTCACGCCGGCGTCGAGGCGCCGCTCTCGCTCGCGACCACGTCGTTCGTCGCCGCCGATCCGGCCGTCGACCTCGACCGGGCGGCCGACCGGCTCGGCCTCGCCGTGGAGACGACCGACCCCGGCTTCGACCGCGAGGAGGCCGTCGCGATGGAGCGATACTGCGCCGGCGAGGCGAAAGAGGGCGTCGGGATGGGCGGAGCCCTCACCGTCGCGGAGGGGGAGCTTCCGGCCGTCCGCGCGGCGATCCTGGAGTGCTGTGAGCGCCTCGGAATCGGGAACGGATCGGCGGAACTCCGCCGGTCCGGAGGGTAGCCGTGGACCCCGACGCGGTCGGGGCCGGCGACCGGGTCCCACACGGCGGCGAGCCCGATCCGTCGGTCCTCGAGTTCAGCGCCAACGTCAACCCCCGGACCCCGGACGGGATCGAGGCGGTGTACGCCGCCGCCCTCGAGGAGTCACGCCGGTACCCCGACGACGGCTACCCCGCGTTCCGCGAGGCCGCCGCCGCGGCGGTCGGCTGCCGACCGACGCAGGTGATCCCGACCGCCGGCGGGCTCGCGGCAATCCGGCTCGCCCTCGGGGCGACGCTGCGTCCCGGCGAGGAGGTGCTCGTTCCCTACCCCAGCTTCGGCGAGTACGCCCGCGAGGTCCGTCTGCAGGGCGGACGGCCGCGGTTCGTCCGCCACGACGAGCTCACGGCGCTCGACCCCTCCCGGTACGCGCTGGCGATCGTCTGTACGCCGAACAACCCGACCGGCGAGGCGATCGCGCCGGCGGCGCTCGCGTCGTTCGCCGACCGCTGTCGGGAGAGCGGGACGCGCCTGCTGGTCGACGAGGCGTTTCTCGGCTACACGGCGCTGCCCTCGATGGCCGGACGCCCGGGCGTCGTCGTCGCCCGCTCGCTGACGAAGCTGTACGGACTCCCGGGGCTGCGTGCGGGGTACGCCGTCGCGACCGGCGAGCTCCGCGAGGCGCTCGCGGTCGCCCGGCCGGCCTGGAGCCTCGGCACGCCCGCGGCCCGCGTCGGGGCCCACTGTCTCGCCGACGACGAATTCGTCCGTGACACCCGCGAGCGTGTCGCCCGGGAGCGGGTGTGGCTCCGCGAACGCCTCGAACCCGCGTTCGAGATCGCCCCCTCGGACGCGCCGTTCCTGCTCTGTCGGCCCCGTCGGGGAACGGTCGACGGGCTGCTCGAGCGGACGCGGGCGGCCGGGATCGCGATCCGTGACGCCCGGACGTTCCGCGGGCTCGACGCCCACGTTCGGATCGCCGTCCGCGACCGGGAGGACAACGAACAGCTCCGAGCGGTGATGCTCGATGGCTGACCGCCGGGAGGAGCGGTCGGTCGGCGACGACGGTCGGGAAGCACGTCGGTCGGACGGCTCCGAAGCGTCCCGATCCGACGGCTACGAGGCGTCCCGGTTCGACGGCGTTCTCCGCCTCCGCCGGCCGGGTACGGAGTGGCTCTCGACGGGCTGGAACGGCGGCCGGGAGATCGCCGACGCGGCGTACAACGTCTCGGTGCCGGAGGGGTGGCACGTCGAGTCCATCGGCGAGTACGTCACCGACCGGCTCGACCGGGCGGGCGTCTCCGAGGAGGGCCCCACTCTGCTGACCGGCGTCGACCTCGAACACGCCCGCGGGGCCCGGCTGGGGTCCGTGACCGCCGTCGCGACCGCCGGCCTCTCGAACGTCGCCGCGCTCCCGAGGGCACCGGCCGGCGGAGAGCTCCCCGGTCCTGGCACCCGACGACCGCCCGGGACGGTGAACCTCCTCGTGGGGACGAGCCGGCGACTCGCACCCGGCGCACTCGCGAACCTGGTCGCCGTCGTGGCGGAGGCGAAGGCGGCGACGCTCCTCGCCGAGACGGGGGTTCCCGGGACGACGACGGACGCGATCGTCGTCGGTCACGATCCGGACGGACCGCCCGCGGAGTTCTCCGGCAGCGGGACAGCCGTCGGGGCCGCGAGCCGGGCGTGCGTCCGGGAGGCAGTCGCCGAATCGCTCGCCTCGCGGTACGCCGGCGGCGGGGTTCCGACCTCGGCGGCCGACGCCGAGCACGGCGTCTCGACCGACGTCGAAGCCGAGCGGTTCCGGCCCGATCGCGGCTGATTCGGACGCTACAGGCGGATCGACGACGCTTTGTCCCCGCCGCCGGACACCCGGACATGGCCATCCGGTTTGCCACCGGCAACGAGGGGAAACTCGAGGAGGCCCGGGAGTACCTCCGGGAGCCGATCGAGCGGGTCGAGTACGACTACGTGGAGATCCAGAGCGACGAGCTCGCCGAGATCGCCGCCCACGGTGCCAGGGAGGCCTACGAGGCCGTGGGCGGCGACGGCGTTCTCGTCGACGACTCCGGGCTGTTCGTGGAAGCGCTCGGCGGATTTCCGGGACCGTACTCGGCGTACGTCGAGGACACCGTCGGCGTCGAACGGCTCTGGCAGCTCGCGAGCAGGGAGGAGAACCGCCGGGCGCGGTTCCGCGGCGTCGTCGCCTACTGTGGGCCGGAGACGCTGGCGGGGACGGCCGATCCGTCGCCGGATCCGACCCGCGTCGAGACGACGGTCGACGGCGTCGTGGCCTTCTCGGGTTCGGTCGCCGGCACCCTCGTCGCCCCCCGGGGTGAGGGTGGGTTCGGCTACGACCCAATCTTCGAGTACAACGGCCGGACGCTCGCGGAGATGGACGCCGCCGAGAAGAACGCCATCTCCCACCGCGGCCGCGCGCTCGAACGGTTCGCCGACTGGCGAGCCGGTCGCTGAGGTCGGGGCCGTCGGTCGACCGGTTCGCCCGCAGTCGCCGTGAACGAGGTCGTCAGTCTGTCGTTTCGCTTCCGATCCGGTCCGTCAGCACCGGTCAGCCGTCTCACCTGCGATCCGATCCGTCAGCAGGCCGGTACTCTGACTCCTCTACGTCTCCGGAATCCCCGTCCTCGTCGGCCGAACGTTCGGTTTCGGGGGGCTCTCTCGGCTCCAGTTCGCCCTCCGCCTCGAGTTCCGCTTCCAGCTCCGCGACGTACTCCGCCGCGTCCTGGCGGATGTACGCCGCGAGGGTCGCGATGACGACGAGGGCGAAGACCGGAATCCCGACGAGCAACGCCAGCGCGAGCACGGTGTCGAGGAGGCTCGGGTCACCGGGGAAGACGGCGACGGTCATATCCGGACCTCGGTCCGGGACGGCTTAGGAGTTGTCGACATTCGATCCTCCGTATTCAGGCAGAAATGCGTGAACTCGCGTTTCACCCCCAGTCAGTGAGTTTTTATACATAGATTCCAGCCAGATTTTCAATATTTATTGGTCAGGATTCTGTTCAGAACCCAGAACAGTAACTGACCCCGCGTGTGGTTACTTTCTAAAGAGGTTGTACTACTCGGAGCTTATAGAAGTTTGAGTGACTAAAAAACACAGGCACAGCTGACATTAAATACCAGCTACAATTAAACGACGGAAAGTGTCTTAATTGGTTGCACTGATGCCGGATACACGTTTTTGAGGTTCTGGATAGTGATTGCTATCATGCCGGAGTTCGCTTCGCTTGAATCACAAGAGGTTCGCGAGTATTGGCAGAATGAAGCTCAAGACTTCACTCCATGGGTAGCTGACGAAATACGTGCAGGGGATGTATCCGAATTAGAGGATACACTCGGATTGGAACTGGAAGTCATAGAAGAAGAGAAGGGTGTTGGCAGGTATAATCTTGACATTTTAGCTGAAGTACTGGATGACAATCGAAATGTAGTCATCGAAAATCAACTCAATTCGTCGGACCATGATCACTTAGGAAAATCTATTGCGTATGCATCAGGCGTCAATGCAGATATCATCGTTTGGATAGCTCCACGATTCTATGACGAACATCGAGATGCAGTACAATGGCTCAACAGAAATAGCCGTGAAGGTGTAGATCTATTTGCTATTCGATTAGAAGTCTGGAAGATTGGAGACTCCGAACCGGCTGTTCGCCTCAACCCAGTTGTTGAACCCAGTGAGTGGAAAGAAAAAGCCCAACGGTCAGAAGGGGAGCTTACTGATACAGAGAGGCTCCGAGAAGAGTTTTGGACAGAGTTTCGGGACCGTCTTGAGGAACGAGAGGCTACACCCTTGACCCCCCGAAAACCGTTCCCTGATTATTATCACAAACTCTCAATCGGGAAATCAGGGTTCGGACTTCGGTTTACTATCAAATCACGCGATAACGAACTGGGAGTTGGTCTCCTTATTCGAGACGACGCTGATGCTTACTGGAAATTGGAAGAGGAGCGTGAAGAGATAGATAATGAGTTCGATCAAAAAGTGGTATGGAATGAGCCAAAAGAAACCCGTGCTGGGAAAGAAAGAAGCAAGATACTGATCACGAAACACGTTGATGTTACTGACAAAGAACAGTGGGACGAATATCTTGATTGGATGATCAAGAACGGTGAACGGTTCCACGAGGTATTCTACGACCGGGTTCAACGACTGTAACCACTCAGTTATCTCGGGTTTACTGGCTCCGATCCTCCTCCTCGTCGTTCCGGAGAATCAGGTAGATGAGCGCGAGCGGGATCGCGACGTAGAAGACGAGCATCGCCGGGAGCAAGAGCAGCTCCGGGCCGCCGAGATCGGAGAGCGCCGTCGGTGACATGGTCGACCAGTGACGCCCACGGCTCCTATCGGTTGTGGTTCGATCGACGGATCGGCCCCGTCGATCGACGGATCACCCCCGGCGTGCGGCGTCGATCCGGTCGAACGCCGCCCGGTCGAGCTCGACGTCGACCGCACCGACGTTCTCGGCCAGCTGTTCGGGCGTTCGCGCGCCGACGATCGGCACGCAGGTGAACCGCCGCTGGTCCATCAGCCACCGGAGGCTCACCTGGGCGGGGGTCGCCCCGAGCTCGTCGGCGACGGCCCGCAGTTCCTCGAGGACCTCCCAGGCCCGATCGGTGGCGTAGTGGTCGCCGAAGCGATCCTCGAGGGTCGCCCGGGAGCCGTCGGGGGCCTCGACCGAGCCGTCAGGCGCCCGGTCGTACTTGCCGGTGAGAAATCCCCCGGCCAGCGGCGAGTACGGACAGACCGCGAGCCCCTGATCGGCACAGACGTCGAGGTAGTCGCCGACGGCGTCGTAGTGAGCCGGGTTGACCATCGGCTGGGTGACCGAGAAGCGCTCGAGCCCGTCGACGTCGCTCGTCCAGAGGGCCTTCGTCAGCTGCCAGGCGGCCATTGTGCTCGCACCCAGGTGGTTGACCAGCCCCTCCCGGACGAGATCCGAGAGCACCGAGAGGGTCTCCTCGATCGGCGTCTCCTCGTCCCAGCGGTGGATGTAGTACAGGTCGAGGTAGTCCGTGCCGAGCCGGTCGAGGGTGCCCTCGATCTGTCTGCGGACGTGTTTGCGCCCCAGTCCGGAGTCGTTCGGCCCGGGCTCGCCCCAGCCGTCGAACGGGAAGTACACCTTCGAGGCGATGACGAACTCCTCTCGGTCGTGGCCCTCGAGCCACTCGCCGATCCACTCCTCGCTCGTGCCGTCGGGATCGCCGTAGACGTTCGCCGTGTCGATGAAATTGATGCCGTGGTCCCGGCAGGCGTCGAGCAGCGCGTGGGCCTCCTCGCGGTCGGTCTCGACGACGTCGCCGTGTCGCTTGCCAAACCGCCAGGTGCCATAACAGAGCCGCGAGACCGTCGTGCCGGTCTCCCCGAGGATGACGTACTCCATACCCGTCGTTCTCGCTCCGGACACAAAACCGGTCCGGGGCCCGGATGGGCGATCCGGACACGGGGGGTGACGATCCAGGATCCGGATACCGGGTCGGCCGTCCAGGCGATCCGGACACCGGGATAGCGGTCCAGGATCCGAACACCGGGTAGTCGTCCAGGCGATCCGGGACTGGTTCGGCGACGGTCGGCCGCTCGGACGGTTTCAGCCGTCCGGGATCTCGTCACCGGAGGAGCCGACGATCACCGTCCCGCCCATCGACGTCGGTGCCGGGTTCTCGAACGCCGACCAGTCGGCGGCCGTCTCGTCGTCGGTCAGCAGGCAGTCGTCCAGCCGGTCCTCGAAGGTCTCCCGATCGAGCCCGCGACCGATGATCGCGAGCCGGATCTCCCGGTCGCCCCACTCCTCGTCCCAGGGGAGGTCGGGCTGGCCGCGACGGTGGGCCGCCCGCTGTGTCTCGGGGAGGCTGGCGATCCACCGGCCCGTGGCCTCGAGGGTCGTCACGCCGCGGGCGACACTCGCCGTGATCGCGACCCGTTCCCGGCCGGCGATCCAGCACAGCCCCTTCGCACGCACCAGCTCCGGCGGGAGGGTTGCGAGCTCGTCGGCGAGCCGTTCGGGGTGAAACGGCCGATCGCGGCGGTAGCTCCAGACCTCGACGCCGTACTCCTCCGGTGGGTGGCTGTGATCGTGGTCGCGATCGTGATGGTCGCTGTCGTCGTCGTGGTCGCGATCGTGGTGGCTGTCGTGGTCGTGGTCGTGATCGTGGCCGTCGCCGGAGTCGCCGTCGTCCCGTCCAGCTCCGTCGCCCACCCCGACCTCGACGGCCCGCTTCCAGCCGGCCGACTCACGGACCGCCTCGTGGTCGAACCGGCCGGTCGCGAGGAGCCGGTCGGGGTCGACGCAGCCGTACTCGGTCGTCACGAGCTCCGCACGCGGCTGGAGCCCCTCGAGCAGCGCGATCACCGCCTCGCGCTCGTCGGCGCTCACGAGGTCACACTTGTTCACGACGAGCAGGTCACAGAACTCCACCTGTTCGAGCCAGAGGTCGGCGAGCGGTTTCGAACCCGTCTCGTCAGGCCCCGCCCGGCTCGGCTCCCCCTCGCCGGCGAAGGCGTCGTGGAACGCCCGCGCGTCGACGACCGTGACGAGCGTGTCGAGCTCGTAGGGGCCGCCGGCGGGGCCGCGGACGAACGTCCGGGCGATCGGCTCGGGTTCGCTCACGCCCGAGGCCTCGACGACGAGCGCGTCGAACTCGTGGCGTTTCCAGAGCTCGATCACCGACCGGGAGAGCTCGTCGCCGAGGCCACAGCAGATACAGCCGTTCTCCAGGGCGAGCACCTCCCGGCCGCCGAGCGCCGTGCGGGCGGCCACGAGGTCGGCGTCGACGTTCACCGCGCCGACATCGTTGACGACGACCGCGATCTCCCGCTCGCCGTCCTCCAACAGCCGCGTCAGCAGGGTGGTCTTGCCCGCACCGAGCCCGCCACAGAGCACCGTGACCGGAATCATCTAGTCGTCCGCGAGCGCGAGTTCACGTGACCCTTTCGATCCGAACGGGTCGGGGTACTCCGCCCAGTCGTCGGCCATCTCGTCGTCGGTCAGCAGGCAGTCGTCGAGCCGGTCGATCAGCGCGTCGGCGTCGAACTCCCGGCCGATGAACACGAGCCGGGTGAGCCGGTCGCCCCACTGCTCGTCCCAGTCCTCCCGGAGCCCCGGCCGGGCGGCGAAGTACCGCTCGCGTTCGGCCTCCGGCAGGGTCGCGAGCCAGTTGCCGGACGGACCGGCCCGGACCGAGCTCCCGGCTTTGTTGAGCCCCATCGCGACGTCCTCACGGCCGGCGCTCCAGAAAAAGCCCTTCGCGCGGATCAGCTCGGCCGGCAGCTCCGCGAACAGGTCGGCGATCCGCTCTGGCCGGAACGGCCGCCGGCGCTCGTAGGTAAACGAGGTGACGCCGTGTTCCTCCTGTGGGTCGTGGTGGTGGTCGTGGTTGAGCTCGTGTTTCCAGCCCGCGGAGGCCTGTGCCTCCTCGAAGTCGAACCGGCCGGTGCCGAGGATCTCGGAGGGGTCGACGTCGCCGTGGACGGTCCGGACGAGTTTCGCCCGGGGCTGGAGGCGTTCGAGTACGGCCTCGATCTCCGCGAGGGCGTCCTCGGGGACGAGGTCACACTTGTTGAGTACGAGCACGTCACAGAACTCGATCTGATCGAGCAGGGCCTCCTCGGGGACGCGTCCGGCCTCGGCTTTCGGGGGTCCGTCGACGAGTTCGGCGCCGCCGTCGAACGACTCGTGGAAGCCGTGGGCGTCGACGACGGTCACCATCGTATCGAGCGCGTAGGTGTCGGTCGGATCGAACGACGCGTCCTCGAAGCCGAGTGCGAACGTCTGGGCGACCGGGATCGGCTCGGAGATGCCCGAGGACTCCACGAGCAGGTAGTCGAACTCGCGGCGCTCGGCGAGCCGACCGACCTCCTCCAGCATGTCACCTCGCAGCCGACAGCAGATACAGCCGTTCGAGAGCTCGATGATCTCCTCGTCGCCGCCCAGATCGGTCCGATCGGCGACGTTCTCGGCGTCGACGTTCACCTCGCCCATGTCGTTGACGACGACGGCGGCCTCGAGGCCGTGGTCGGCGGTCAACACGTGGTTGAGCGTCGTGGTCTTGCCCGCACCGAGGCTCCCGCTCAGCACCGTCACCGGAATGCGATCGTCGGCCATGGTCGACGGTAGTATGATCCGTAGCGGTTTCAATGTTAGTAATTAGTATTCGACGAGTTCGTAATAACAAGACCTACCACCGGGGGGACCGAGTGGGACGGTATGCCCGTCGTCAGCGTCTCGATGCCCGAGCGGTTCGTCGAACGGCTCGACGAGTTCGCCGCGGATCACGAGTATTCGGGTCGGAGCGAACTGCTCCGACGGAGCAGCCAGCTGTTGCTCTCGGAGTTCGACGACGAGGACCTCGAGGGACGTCCGCTCGCCGGCGTCGTCGCGGTCGGCTACCGGTACGACACCGGCGACGTCGACCGCGAGGTAGCGGTGCTCCGCCGGGAGTTCGAGTCGACGGTCACCACGAGCCGCCACGTTCACGTCGGCGGCGACTGCGTCGACCTGCTGGTCCTCGAGGGCGAGCTCCCGGCGCTCGCGGCGTTCGTCCGCAGGGCCCGGTCGATAGACGGCGTCGCCTCGGTCGACCACTCGTTTCTGCCCCTCGAGCCGCCGTGAGCCGATCGGCCGGCACGTGAGTCGTCCGCGTCGTTCATCGGGCACCACGCGGGCCCGTCTACGCCCTTCGCCGGGTCGACGGCGCCCCCTGCCGGGTCGACGGCTTCCCTCGCCGGGTCGACGGCGTCTTTCGCCGGTCGACGGCTTCCCTCGCCGGGTCGACGGCGTCCTCCCCAGGACGTCGGTCTGGCGCCCGCGTCTCAGACGACTTTTGAGGGTCGACCCCGTAGGGCGTCCATGCTCCTCGTTCGTGGCCGTGCCGGCGGGACCGAGCTGACCGGAACCGTCTACGAGCGCGGCGAAGAGGCCCCCCGGTTCAGCGGCGCGCCCGACGGGGAGGCCCCGTACGTCTGGATCTGTGACGAGTTCTACGAGGTCGACAGCGGGGGCTCGCGGCTCGAACTCGGCGGCCGGGAGATCAGGGTCGCGTTCGAGTCGCCGATGCCCCGTGGGTTCGACACCCGCGAGCAGGCGCTCTCGGCGGCGAAAGAACACGTCCGAACGCAGTTCGCCCGGATCGGCGTCGAGCCCGAGGACGTCGAGATCGTCGTCGAGAACGTTCGTGAGTGAGCCCGCTCGCGGTCGGGGCTGACCGAGCGGACGTGTACTTCCTGTGCCCAGCCGACCGGAGATATATACGTCCTCGGGCCGTGGTAGCCCACGATAACGGTGATTCCAGCCCGTCCGACCGGTCCCCGGGGTCGACCTCCGGACCCCCGAGCGGGACGAGGAGCCGCCGGCCGGCCGTGGCGGCGTCACCACCTCCAGCTACCATGACCGATGCAGACGCGACGACGGCGACACAGGACACTCTCGGCACGCCGGAACCGCTCCCGATCGACGACGCCGCCGACGTGTGTACGGACGTGACGGCTAACGTCGGTCGGGTGATCGTCGGCAACGAGGGGACGGTCGAACACGTCGTCACGACGATCCTCGCCCGGGGACACGTCTTACTCGAGGACGTCCCCGGCGTCGGGAAGACGATGCTCGCCCGATCGATCGCCCGGTCGATCGACTGTCAGTTCAGCCGGGTCCAGTTCACCCCCGATCTGCTCCCCTCGGACGTGACCGGCGTGAACGTGTTCAATCGAAAGCACCGCGAGTTCGAGTTCCAGCCCGGGCCGGTCTTCGGCAACGTCGTACTCGCAGACGAGATCAACCGGGCGCCACCGAAGAGCCAGGCCGCGATGCTCGAGGCGATGGAGGAGAGGCAGGTGACCGTCGACGGGGAGACCCACCCGCTCCCGGAGCCGTTCACCGTGATCGCGACACAGAACGCGATCGAACCCGAGCGCACCTACGAGCTGCCGTTCGCGGAGGTCGACCGTTTTACGAAGAAACTCGAACTGGGCTACCCCGACCCCGAGGAGGAATCGGAGATGCTCGCCCGGACGGTCGGCCACCACCCGATCGAGCGTCTAGAGCCGGTGACGGACCTCGAGACGATCCTGCGGGCCCGGGAGACCGTCGCGGCCGTCACGGTGAACGAGCCCGTCCGGGAGTACGCCACCCGGCTGTCGAACTACACCCGCGAACACGCCAGGATCGGCGCCAGCCC
>LKMJ01004805.1_pt1 | contig 12727 bp, 23 predicted proteins | sample 643391 | NCBI WGS metagenome assembly LKMJ01 (sample SAMN04112250, study PRJNA286221) | soda lake metagenome | biome: soda lake; feature: Kulunda Steppe; material: water; isolation source: sample PL-Br10 brine of Picturesque Lake | place: Russia: Kulunda steppe | collected 2010-07
CTGTGTGTGTGTGTGTGTGTGTGTTGGGAGGGGGGGGTGAAGGGGTAGGCGTGCGTACGTCTGTGGACGCGTGTGTGTGCATGTGTGCATGTGTGTATGTGTGCATGAACCTGTGTATGTAAGTGTCTGTGTCTATGAGCGTTTGAACCTATGTGTGAGGGGAAAAGAACCGCTGCAAGCCCGAGAGTGAGCATAGTGCGAGGACTTTTCCAATCCAATTGTAGAGAAATGAAAAAACAATGCGAGGGGCCGGATGAGGCTGCAGTAGCCTGCTTCTAACTGTGTGTGTTGGCTTTCAGCTGTGCAAGTCCCCGTAGTGGTCATATGGTGGTGCACTGGCTGTTCGTAGGCATGTGTGGCCCTAGTGGTGGTGCCCACCGTGGGTAATCACAGCCACTGAATAGCTGCCTGATCGACCCAGCAGGTGAGCCAACAGAGTCACACGCGCTCACAGCAGGGTCACACGCACTCAAAACACACGCACGCGCGCGCGCACGCACGCCAATGCACCAAGTACGCGCAGCCATACGTGTGTGCATGAAACCCTCCTGCTCACCTTCCTCCCCAACAGTCCGGATTAAAATCCGCGCAGGGCGCAACAGAAGGCTCCTTCAACCCGTGAGTCCCAAACTAGCACACTGGCACAACACATGCCACGACACTTGGCACAACACTGGGCACAACACTTTGGCACAACACATGCTCGCACACCGCACGCACGCGCACCTGCTGCCCGCCTCCTCCATGTCTAGCAGCCCCACCCAGTGTGCAAAGAATGTGCCATGTGCGCGGCTCAGGTGGGCAGTCAGGCCATGCCATTGGTTGGCGCCCATGCCGCTGCTCTCCAGCGAGCCGCCGTCCACCGCCTGCGTGAGCACATGTGTATGCATGTGTGTGTGTTCACGTTCGCGTTTGTGTGTGCGCGTGCGTGCATGTCCGTGTTTGTGTATGTGTATGATAATTGTGTGTTAGCTGTGCTGGGTGCGCTGTGCGTTGTGCAATCGTTTTGCGTGTAGAGTTTGCATGCGCAAGCATTCTTCAAGTGGGGCTACTGCAGCACTTCCTAAAAGCAAGCATTCTTCAAGTGGGGCTACGGCAGCACTTCCTAAAAGCAAGCATTCTTCAAGTGGGCCTACGGCAGCACTTCCTAAAAGCAAGCATTCTTCAAGTGGGGCTACGGCAGCACTTCCTAAAAGCAAGCATTCTTCACGTGGGGCTACGGCAGCACTTCCTTAGCGCAAGCGTGGCCAGGGGCACGCACCTTGGGGTACAGGACACGCGCACGACATAGGTAACAAGGTGCACGCGCCTTGCGGTACAGGGCCCACGCACACACCTCGTGGTACAGGACACGTATACACCTTTAAGAAAAGGACATGCACACACCTCGTGGTACAGGGCCCACGCACGCGCCTTTAAGAAAAGGACATGCACACACCTCATGGTACAGGACACCCACGCACCTTGTGGTACAAGGCGCATGCCTCCTGTGCAAAGCATCGCGAGCACTGGTGCTCGTTGTGCAGCATGGGGGGCGGCACCCGCAGGGGCCCGGCCAAGTGGGCTGCAAGGTGGTTCCTGCGCACGGAGCATGCGCAGGCGGGGCGCAAAGTATGGTTGGTGTGCGGGGAGCGGGTGAAGTACGTGCTGGCGCGGCGCAAGGCGTGGCAAGCGAGCCGCCACTTTGCCTGGATTTGTTATTGGCAGCGCAAAGCACAAAGCACACGCGCGACGCTCATAGCACAAAGGGTGGACGAGCACGAAGCCAGCAGTCGGCACCCCACTACCATGAAATGGAGCGCACAGCCGTGCCCACACAGAACATGCTCTGGCAGGGCACAGCGTGGTGTGAGTACGTGTAGCGTCGGCAGAGGCAGCGCACGCATGGAACACACGAGCATTACGCGCCGCACGCAGGCCAAGCTCGTGGTCAAGGAGCGCACAGCCAGGCGGCCAAGGAGCGCACAGCCAGGCGCACGCAGAGCATGCAGAGATGGAGGTCGGTTAGGATGATACGGAATCCCAGGGCAGAGGCTGGCACCGGCGAGGTTGGCACTGGCGTGGCTGGCACTGGCGCGACTGGCACTAGCGTGGCTGGCGAGGCTGGCACTGGCGTGGCTGGCGTGGCTGGCACTGGCGAGGCTGGCACTGGCGTGGCTGGCACTGGCATGGCTGGCAAGGCTGGCACTGGCGTGCCTCTGGGCCGGGCAGTCTGATGCTGCCCACTCTGGGAATTGCTGCCCTCCGTGGGTGCACTCTGTGGTGTCCATGCACAGATGCACAGCATGCGTGGAGCTCAGGGCTCTGTGCCGCAGCATGTGTAGGGCTAAGGGCGCTGCGCCAGCGCGTGGCCGCCCGCACATTGCGTACACTAATGCGAGCACGCTCACACGTGCAAGCATAGAGCAGGTGCGCACAAATACTCGCGCGCGCGTTGATGTGTGTGCACATGAGCACACACGCTGGCATGCAAGCGCGCACGTTGGCATGCAAGCAAGCACGTGCACGCGCACGCACGCACCGGTGCATCATGAGCGCCGCCAGCTCTGCGTGCACGCGCTGCACAGGCTGCATGGCGGTGCCGTCGTTGATATTCCAAAGCAGGCCCAAGTCGCAAGGCTGCTGGTAGCGGTCCTCCATCAGCATCAGGTACAGCGACACCTGCAGCCGCCCGCCAATGGCACAGCAGGCACAGCACCCGCACACCTCGGCACCGGGGCATTCACACTTGCAGCACTCCGCACGGCAATGCCCGCAGCTGCCACCGCCACAGTAGCACCACAGGCAGTGTGCCCAAGTCTCAGCTGCTCAGGTAGGCCAACATAGAGAGCGTTTGAGGGGATGCATGCATGAGTAGCTGCCTTGCGCCTGCTGGCTGCTGCTGGGGGCCCGGGCAGAGGTCCAGCTGCGCGCATGGTTTGGGTGCCACACGCTGCCTTGCCGTAGACAGGCGCACAGGTGCGCACGCACACAAACATGCACACACACAACATACTCAGAACAGGCACATTTGCTGCCTTACCGTCCACAGGCGCACAGGTACACGTACAAACCAGCACACACAACCTTGCCAGACGCAATATGCAGGTGCTGTTGACACACATGCACGCAAACACTTGCAGCAATTGTGAGGCGCTGCCATGCTCAGGAGCAGGCAGGGTAGCACGGGCCGATAACAGCATTGCAGCGTCAGCCCTCAGTCAAGGGCAAAGGAAGGAAGGAGCATGGCACAGGGCAAGGGCAAAGAGAGAAAGGAGCATGGCACTGGGAGGGAGGAAGGAGGCACAGGACAAGGGTAAAGAAAGGAAGGAGCATAGCAAGGGGAGGAAGGAGCATGGCAAGGGGAGGAAGGAGCGTGGCACAGGGCAAGGGCAAAGAGAGGAATGAGTGTGGCACAGGACAAGGGCAAAGAGAGGAAGGAGATTGGCACGGGGAGGAAGGAGCGTGGCACGGGGCCTGCCTCTGCGTGGGCTTCCATATCCCACAGTGGCAGCAGCATGATATGATGTGGGCGCCTAATTAAGGACACAGCATGGTGCCAGTGTGGGCTGGTACCGGGTATGGGCTGGAGAAGGAGGGTTAGAGGAACGCGCAGCTACACAGCTCATTGCAGCATGGCAATGTTGGAGTCCCCGCTGAAAATATGGCCATCTGCACCCTGGCCAGGGAGCACAAGGGAGCACAAGGGAGCACAAGGGAGCACATGGGAGCACAAAGGGAGCACAAAGGGAGCACAAGGGAGCACAAAGGGAGCACAAAGGGAGCACAAGGGAGCACAAAGGGAGCACAAGGGAGCACAAGGGAGCACAAGGGAGCACAAAGGGAGCACACAGGGAGCACAAAGGGAGCACAAGGGAGCACAACGGCGGTCAGTGGGACTATAAAAATCAAAAAAAGAGAAAAGAGCTAAAATCACAAACGAGCACAAGGGAGCACAAAGGAGCACAGCAGAGGGACACAGCGCAGGCACAGACTGACAAAGGGGATGCTGCAGCCCCCTTCGATCACAACAGCCAGGGATAGGTAGGGAGGGGGCGTTGGCTCGAGCGTGAGCGAGGAGCACGCAAGCCTTGCGCATGTGCAGGGTCGTACGTCACTAGCCAGGCCCAGCTGCGCTGGGCTGTGCGCAGGGCAGTGCGCAGGGCACATGCTTAACACGCTGGCAACACTCGGCCCACCCTCTGAGGGGTGCACAGCCAAAGCGCTTTAAAACCTTGGGGGCGTTGCTGCTGACGCTTTATTTGAGGCACAGGGAGCGCTGCTGCCGACGCCTTATTTGAGGCACCGGGGGCCAGCTGGCCATGGGCACGTGGGGCGAGGACGCGTGCACGCACCTGCGCCCTGTGCAGGAAGTAGTTGCGGCCGCTCTTGAACTCAAACGGCACAATCTGGACTGGTGGGGGGCCGGGTCCCGCGGGGTCGGTTGCTGCTGCAGTGGTGGCGCCGAGGGCGGCTGAGGTGGCAGCGCCTGTGTGTGCAGCTGCTGCGCCCGACACCAAGGTTCCCTGGAAGTGTGCAGGCCCGCTGCCCCAGGTCACACTTGACCCTATGCTCTGGGGCCCTCCAGCAGCGGCAGCCCCACGTCCTGGTGCTTGCAAAGCAGGCCTCAGCTGCGCGCCACATGCCCCTGTGGCGGCGCATCCGGAGCCGCGCCCCTGCTGTGCAGCCTGCACAAACGCCGTGCTCACAGAGCACCCCGAGCCACGCCCCTGCTGCACCATAGACCCAGCACAACTGGTGGTGGTGGAGGCACCGGAGTTGCGGCCCTGCTGCGCCGCAAACGAAGCATCAGCAGTGGTGGTGGATGCGCCGGAGCTGCGGCCCTGCTGCGCCACAAACGCGGCACCAGCAGTGGTGGTGGAGGCACCGGAACTGCGCCCTGAGGCGAACCTGGCGGCGGTTCTGTGGTTGGCGTCGGACAGCACCACGCCAAGGGTGGCATCAATCTGGCCCTTCAGGCCGAACCGGGGCGCCCACACCATCTCCTCTATGTCCAGCACATCCGTGACAGAGATATTGTGGGCTGCGGGGACAGCAAGGGGAGGACACGCCCGTGTGTGCTAGTATATACATACGTAAACACGCACACGTGTTTAGTGTGTACGTTTGTGCTTGTGCGTGTGCATGCGTCTTTGTATGAGTGTGAGCACGTGCGTCCGTGCATGCAAATGTGTGTGCACATGTGTTTACACGTGTGTGTAGCGTGAGTGCAACATGCGTGCGCATGTAGGTGTAAGGATGCTAATGTGTGTGTGTGTGTGTGTGTGTGCGAGTATGAGCAAGCAAATGCAGGGGCAGTGTGCAAGCCAGGTGGCTGCTCGTGCAGACTCTCATCAAAGTAATCAAAGTAATTAAAGGCACACAACAGGCAGCCCAAACCCATAATTTACCGGGCAACCAGACAACTTGTTTGGAACAAGCGCATACAAGCAAGGCACACGCACACCCTGATGACATGCAGTGCAAATGCGCAGACAGGAGGGTATGCCCTCCCTACCCTCCTTGCCTCTCCCCACATACACACGCACGCACCCGCACATGCACACGTACCGGACTTGGCAAGGTGAGCGCCACCCAGCTTCACACCCGCGTGAGCATCCGGCCCCATGTATCGGGCCACCCAAGCCAGCACATCATCCACGCGTCTGAGCAGCACGCCAGCCACTGTCGTCTCGTCAAGGCCCACCTCCACAAGCTCCAGCAGCGAGGCGCGCACGAGCACGTGCACCTGCAATGCCAGAGCCAAGTGCAGTGGTGGTAAGCTGGGTGCATGTGGCATGTGACAGGAGTTCCAACCGAGGCGTGCACGAGCGCATGAGCCCAGCGAGGTCAGCGCCAGAGCACAACGCAGCAGCTCGGTGCTTTTGTGTGATTTCCATGCCAGAGGGCAGCTTGGTCGGTGGCGCAGGCACGCATGAGCACGAGGCACACACACAGGCACACATTTCAGGCACACATGCAGGCACACATTTCAGGCACACACAGGCACACATTCAGGCACACATTTCAGGCACACATGCAGGCACACACACAGGCAAACACAGGCACGCATGAGCACGAGCACCTCACATAGGGGGGCGCTGCATTGCAGCCTGCACATACACACCCCGGGTACCCAGTGCTCTTTGGGAGCAAGTGTGCCCCTGGGACTCCAATTTGGCCTCACGCGCCGGCGACGGCCACTATGCTTCTTTTGCAATACGCAGACACGCACGCACACGGGCATTTGGGGCGCACACAAACATACATACACACATTTATGCACCACTCGCAAGAGGGCATGCGCACACCCAGCGCGGACGCGCCATGCGCTCACTCACATACTCCTCCAGCGCCTCTCGCGTCAGGGGGCCCTTGGCCGCCGTGGCCAGCGCAAACTGCACCAGCTCATGCATCATGGTGCCCTGCACGCAAGCGCATAAGCAGCCAGTAGTGCACACATGGGCGCTTGTCCGTGTGCCATGGCGCCCTGCACGCAAGCGCACAAGCAGCCAGTAGTGCATACATGGGCGCTTGTCCGTGCGCCATGGCGCCCTGCACGCAAGCGCACAAGCAGCCACAAAAGCGCGACCCGCAACCGCCCGTGCGCATAACGGTGCCCCAAACGTGCGCGCAAAAGCTCTGCAGGCCCCATGAAACGGCATCACACACTACGCTGCGCTGCGCACACACGCCGCGGCGCTATGCCACGCCCCTCCAGGCAACGCAAGAGAGCTGCCAGGGCCTGGGCATGGGCGGTGATTAAGGCATGGGCGGTGATTCAGGCATGGGCGGTAATTCAGGCATGGGCGGTAATTCAGGCATGGGCGGTGATTCAGGGCGCCGCGCACGCTATTGGATGCACGGGAGGTTGTGGGTTAACAGGGATGTGCATATATATATAAATATGCATGCATGCATGTTTGCCTGGTGCAGGTGCACCTCCGCCCAGCACCTCCAACCCGCCTGCTAGCGCACACATGGCGCAGCGAGCCATGCAGGGACGAGTGCAAGCGGGTGCAAAGGGGAGTCAATGACGGGGGCACGTGCAGCAGCCAGCTCTACGCGCAGAGGCACACACACACTTGTTTAGAGCCGTGTGGGGGCAAAAGCGCAGGCCCTGGGCACAAGGGCGCAGGCGCACCTCCCCGCACCTGCAGCGCCTTGTCGTTGGCGCCCCCACCCCCCACGAGCTCCTGCAGCCATGCCTTGCGGGGGCAGTTGATGACGCTGGTGATGGTGGTGCCTGCGCGAGAGGGGGCGGGAGTGCACGCGGGAGGGAGTGCATGTCTGTGCGTGCGTGGGCTGCAGCTATGGCAGGCAGCCAGCGAAGCATGCCACAGCTGAAGTGCCCCTGAGGGCGCAAGGGCGTGCAGAGGCCAGGGCGGCGCGCCGCCTGAGCTTTGGGTCAGGGCAGCCCTTTTGTGTGGGCGTGCCCTGCCCTCCTCCAAAACAGCCCTTTTGTGTGGGCATGCCCTCCTCCAAAACAGACCTTGTGTGGGCGTGCCCTCCTCCAAAACAGCCCTTTTGTGTGGGCGTGCCCTCCTCCAAAACAGCCCTTGTGTGGGCGTGCCCTCCTCCAAAACAGCCCTTGTGTGTGGGCGTGCCCCGCCCCCCCAAAACAGCCTTGCCTGGCAGCCGCAGCCCTCTAGGCATGGAGCCCTAGGGGCCTCAGCCCTAGAGCATGGCCCCCAGACCAAAGACCTCACCCCCCTCCCACGGCCCACCAGGCAGCCTCTGGTCCCAAAGGTGTACCTCGCCTCAAAAGCCCACCTGAGCCCAAGACGCCCCACCTGACAGCAGCACATCCGGGTGCAGCACGACCAGACCCTGGGTGTAGTCGCAGGTCGTGTGGTGGGTGCCGTCCTCATGGGTGGTGATGGGCGCCAGCACGTTCACTGCATCCCCGGCCTGCACACATGCACACACATGCACACATACACACACATGCATCACACACATACACACATGCACACACATGCATCCCCGGCGTGCACACATGCACACACATGCACACATACACACACATGCATCACACACATACACACATGCACACACATGCATCCCCGGCCTGCACACATGCGCACACACGTACCATGGCTCTGGCCTGCTGCAAGGCGGCGGCAGCGCAGGGCAGTCACACGTGCAGGCGCACGCGCGTACACACACACACACACACACACACACACGAGCGCACGCGCTTGCGCACATGCACACGCACACACACACGGTCTGCTGCAGGGCGGCGGCAGCGCAGAGCAATCACACGCGCACGCTCCGGACGGCTCCAGGCCCTGTTCCAGGTGCCAGCAGCACAGCATGGCCACGCCTGCCCCACAATTGCGCTTGGGCATGCCACAGCCCTCTGCCACACACGCACCCGCTTCTGTGATCACTCTACACCACTACTACTCCGTGCATGGCCACAGCCCTCTGCCACACACGCACCCGCTTCTGTGATCACTCTACACCACTACTACTACATGCATGGCCACAGCCCTCTGCCACACACGCACCCGCTTCTGTGATCATTCTACACCACTACTACTCCGTGCATGGCCACAGCCCTCTGCCACACACGCACCCGCTTCTGTGATCACTCTACACCACTACTACTACGTGCATGGCCACAGTCCTCTGCCACACGCGCACCCGCCACATGATCCCTCCTCTTCCACTACTACTACAACCACTCCTACTACCACATGTGCGTGTGTGTGTGTGCATGTGCATGTGTGTGTGCGCGTGTGTGTACACACGCGTGTTCAGGGGCAGCCAGGCGCAAGCCCTGCATGCGGGCGCTGCGCCCCTGAGGAACCTATCACAAGCGCCCTAAATCCGTCTGACACACCGCCAAGCAGTCTGACACACCGCCTCGCTTGCCCCCCACCTGTCCCAAGCACATCCCACGCAATCCTCCAGCCCTCTGCCCAGTGCCACTGCCTCCACGCAGGGCCCCTCTCACGCTTTTGCCCTCCGCCTGTCCCACACCACTCTCCCTCCAGGCCAGCAATGGCACCGCCACCAGCATCGGCACCAGCACCAGCATGCGCAGCATCCGCAGCAGCACGAATTGCGCCAGCACTGCCACAGGCGCCAGCTAAGCCGCCGCCGCCGTCGCAGCGGCAGCAGCGGCAGCGCCAGCAGCCTTGGCCGCGGCGGCACTGTTCCAACACTACCGGCCACCCCAACCTCGTGGTCGCTCGCACCTGGACAGGCAGGTCCAGCCACAGGTCCTGCAGGTGGGCCCACACCTCCAAGCCCTGCGTGCACAAAGCAGCGCAGCACACAGATCTGCGCGGGTGCCCTCAACAGCGTCAGGGTTTGAGCATGCTCCAATGGTTGGGGGGCGAGTGGGGGGTGCATCGAACCATTTATGTGGCCCCTGCCGCACCAGCACCAGCACCAGCAGCAGGTTCCACTGTTTGCCAAAGGAACTGCATGGTGGGGCGGTCTGCGCCTTGCCTGTGCTGCTCGAGGAAGGGGCGCAGCTTTCACACGACCAAGTGCACCGCAGACGCATACGGATGCGTCACAGGTGCCATCATGGAGGCATCACCGGTGCACCACTGATGGGTGGCCACGGTCAAAGGTCAGAGTGACGAGCTGGCCGAGCAGATGCTGCTCTCCGACAACTGCTATGGGCGTTAAGTGTCCCTCTGCAGGGGGCTGCGAGGACCCGTTCTGCATGTGCCCAGAGGACCTGTCCAGCATGTGCCGCTCAGCATGTGCTGTTCAGCATGTGCCATTCAGTACGTGCCGTTCAGCATGTGACGTTCAGCATGTACTGTTCAGCATGTGCCATTCAGCATGTGCCGCTTAGCATGTGCCGTTCAGCATGTGCCGCTCAGCATGTACTGTTCAGCATGTGCCATTCAGTACGTGCCGTTCAGCATGTGCTGCTCAGCATGTACTGTTCAGCATGTACTGTTCAGCATGTGCCATTCAGCATGTGTCGCTCAGCATGTGCCATTCAGCATGTGCCGTTCAGCATGTGCCATTCAGTACGTGCCGTTCAGCATGTGCCGCTCAGCATGTACTGTTCAGCATGTGCCATTCAGCATGTGCCATTCAGCATGTGCCGCTCAGCATGTGCCCAGGGGATACAGGGAAGACAATCCTGCTTCCTTGACATTCCCTGCGCACACAAAATGGGATGTACGCAGCGGGAGGCCGGCCAGGAGACCGGCAGCACGCAGTGCTCACACCCAGCGAGGGGTATGACACGAGAAAGCAAGGCGTGCTCAGGCCTGGGCAGCACCTGGTACTCGTTCAGCAGGCGCAGCAGCTTCTCGCACGGCCTGTCCTCAACTTGCAGCACCAGAAAGTGCACCTCCTCGCGCCCGCCCAGCAGGCGCTGCCGCCGCTGCGGCTGTGGGTGGCCTTGTTGGCCAGGCAGGTACGGCTGCGGTACGAGTGGCTGCGGCTGTGATGGCGGCTCATGGGCAAGGTGTGTGTGGGTCTGGGGGGCAGGGGCGTGCTGAGGGTGGTCAAGGGGGTGAGACCCAAGGGGTTGGTGCGGGTAGCTGTGTTGTGGGGTGGGGAAGGGTGTGTGCTGCTGGTTGCCTTGCTGCGGCATGTGCATGTGGGAGGAATAATGCTGCTGCTGCTGCTGCTGCTGCTGCTGCTGTGCTTCCGCTGCCAGTGCGTCCACGTCCAGGTCTGCAAAGAATGCATCTTCATCCTGGGAGGCCGTGAGCACCACATAATCCTGTGCCTGCTGCTGCTGCTGCTGCTGCTGCTGCAAGGAATAATGATGCTGGTGCTGGAACTGGTGCTGTGGCTGCTGCTGCCGCTGCTGCTCTTGCAAGGATTGCTGGTGCTGGTGCTGGTGCTGCTGCTGCTGCTGCTGCAGGTGCTGCTGCTGCTGCTGCTGCTGCTGCTGCTGCTGCAAGGACGGATGGTGCTGGTGGTGGGAAGCATGCAATGCTACCTGCGGCTGCAAGCGGTTGCGGTGGTGTTGGGGATGCTGGGGGGAGGGGGGGTGCTGCTGCTGCTGCGCTTGCTGCGGCGCCTGCTGTGTGCATGAACTTGCCCCTGAGGCCCCCCCTTTTGCACAGCTGCTGCCACCTAGCATACTTGGCAAGGTCGAGGGCAGCAGCAGCTCGCTATGCAAAAGCGAGCCGCCAGGAGGCAGCAGCACCCCGCCATGCACGCAGGCGCTGCCACTAGCTGCTCGTCCGGGGCCTGCAGATCCTGCTGGTGAAGCCGGTGGAGGCGCAGCTGCTGCAACAGCGGGTGCTGCTCCTGATGCTCCTGATGCTGATGCTTGTGCTGCTGGTGCCTGTTTTGTTGCAGGCGCCACTGGTGCCTGTGCTGCTGCTCTTGCTGCCCGCAGGGGTGCTGCCGCTGTAGCTACCGCCGCAGCCGCGGCATCTGCAGCTGCCCAGCCAGCAGCGCCCTGGCCACCACTCGCAGGGATTGGCCCGCCCTTTGCACCTCCCCCCGTGCCCACCTGCCCTCCTCCACCTTTTGCAGCCGCCCCCTGGGCTGCTCGCCCTGCTGGCTGCCCACGCCCCACACAGCTGGCAGGAGTGGCCTCTTCCCCTGCATCCCCGCACCCCGGCCCCCCGACCCTGCCAGCTGACAAGCTCCAGCCGTTGGAGGGGGGGAGAGAGGGCGCATCACACGCGGGGCGCCCCTGGGGCTGCGGCCTGCAGGGTGCTGAGTCCAGGGCGCCGCCAAGCAACAGGTCGTCAATGTCGCTGAAGTCCAGGGCACCAACGGCGGGCGCCGAGGCGGACGCATTGGGCGAAGACGGACGCGCAGGGGGGCTCAGCAGCGCAGCCGGCTGGGCATGCGGAGTGCCTCCTAGGCCCGCCTCACCCTCTAGCATCCGCCGGCCCTTGACATACACCTCCACCTGCAGGGGGCCAGCAGCACAAGGACGGGGCATGTCAGAGGAACACGTGCGCGGCACACGTGTGTAGGAGCCCGTGCACACTCACACAAACATGTACATGCATTCTTGCACAGCACAAATATGCGAGTGCACACACACACACACACACACATGCAAACACGCACGCAAATACACACACAAATGTGCGCAGGACACATGCACACAGGAGCTGTAAATGAGCATGCACCTGGGAGCTTGCAACAATTCCATTCTGGGCAAATAGGTAGGAGGCGGTGGGAGGGAGAGTGTGAGGAGGTAGGGGAGACGCAGGGAGAATTGAGAGCAATGGGAGGAGGGGGTGAGGATGAGGGAGCACAGGCCTGGGTCCGCGTTTGTGCATGCACGACAACGTAAGCAACAGCAGAAGCGGCAGCAGCAGCAGCAACACAGCCCTCTCACCTGGTCCAGCAACTCCAGCAGCGCCCTGCGCTTGTGCCCGGTATGGCGCTTTACTGTACTGCTGCCGCCCCCGCCGCCCGGCCTGCTGTGCGAGCGGGGCCTCGTTAGGGGGCACAGCCCGCCCTCCACGCCCACGCTGCGGCGGCAGGACCCAAGGGCGCGCGGCCTGCGCACGAGGCACACATAACCCACAGTGAGCTGCATAGCCGCATGCTCTGGCATCTGTGTGCAAGCGCGTGCACCAATCGGCTGCTACTGCTGCCGCTGCTGCTGCTGCTGCTGCTGCCGCTGCTGCTGTGGACAGCTCATGGTGCCCCCCCCTGGCCCAACCACTTTGCTCCCCCCATCCGCCCACGGCTCCCCCCTGCCCGCCTTCTTGCCCACCTCACCACACCACACCACACCAAACCACACCACACCACGCCACGCCACCAGCCCTCTCCTTGC
>LKMJ01004806.1_pt1 | contig 12727 bp, 13 predicted proteins | sample 643391 | NCBI WGS metagenome assembly LKMJ01 (sample SAMN04112250, study PRJNA286221) | soda lake metagenome | biome: soda lake; feature: Kulunda Steppe; material: water; isolation source: sample PL-Br10 brine of Picturesque Lake | place: Russia: Kulunda steppe | collected 2010-07
GTCGGCCTCCGTGTGATAGCAAAGCATTAACTCCCCGGCACACCCGCCTGTGGACGATGACGAACGGACCGTTCGATCTACGCCGGATCGCCACAGCGCTAGTGCTTTGGCTCTTTCTGTACCTCGGCGTCTCGATCTCTTTTTACGTGCTCTTTACGGTGTTCAGTGCCGCCGGACGGGCGGTGAGACCGCTCGCGCCGGTCGCGTTCGCGCTCGGTCTCGTGGTGACCGGCCTCGCGTTTCTCGCCGTCGTCCTCGATCGACTCCTCTTCGAACGGGAGCCGACCGATTTTCTCACGCGACAGTCGGTCTGGGTCGTGGTGTTCGTCGTGTTGACCGTCGTCGCGACCGCGCTCGTACTGGTGTCCGTCACCGTCTCGCCGGGAAACGCCGTCCTGTTCGGGATCACGGCGGCGCTCCCGACGACGATGTTACTCTTCGTGGCGATCAATCTTGCGCGGTACCGCTCGATGGAGCATCGACCGTGAACGCGCGGCTCGTCAGTTCGCCGTCGAGACGATCTTGATCACGTCTCCCTCCGAGAGTTCGTGATCCTCGCCGATACGGCGGTTCTCTCTCGCGTCGACCGCATGCAGGTAACCCTCACCGATGTCCGAGTGAACGGCGAACGCGAGATCCTTCGGCGTCGCGTCGCTCGAAAGGAGGAAGGCATCGGGAAGGACGTTCCCCTGGCCGTCGGTCCATCGGGTCTCGTTCTGGACGGGGTAGACGGTGATACGATCGAGCAACCCATAGACCGCCTCGTCCAGGGCGGCCTGCACTCCCGTCCCGCCGTGCTCCTCGAGTACGTCTCGGATACGATCCAGCCCGGATCGCTGCGCATCGGAGATATCGTCCGTGATCGCGAACGTCTCGTCGCCGGGATCGTAGTCGACGACGCCGGCCTCGACGGCGTTTCTGAGCGCGAGTTCGTTTTCGGCACTGCAGGGGATGACCCGATCGGCCGCCGCCTCGAGTCGCTCGATGTTCCCCTCGGGTGCGACGTCCGCCTTGTTCGCGACGACGACGATCGGCTTCGTCCGCTCGCGCAACAGTCGCGCGAGCTTCTCGCGGTCTTCGTCGCCCCAGGCCATCGGGTCGCTGTCGTACTCGAGCTCCCGCAGGATCGCCATCACGTCGTATTCGCTCGCTCCGACGCCGGTAAGCATCTCTGTCAGCGCCGCCTCGAAATCGAACTCCGGCGAACGTGACTGTCGTTCGACCGCCTCCCAGTTGCGGTCGACGATCCCCGCGAGCCACAGGTCCATCTCCCGCTCTATGAACTCGACGTCCTCGAGTGGGTCGTACTCGCCGACCTCGATCGGCTCGCCCGCCTCGTTCGTGCCACCGGAGGCGTCGACCACGTTGAGAATGACGTCCGCGTTCGTCAACTCATCGAGGAACTGGTTCCCGAGGCCCTTCCCCTCGTGTGCGCCCGGGACCAATCCGGCGACGTCGAGGAGTTCGATCGGAACGTAGCGTTTGCCGTCGTGGCAGGTGTCGGTACCACAGCGGCTCTCGAGATCGAGACAGGGACACCGTGTCCGGACGTGGCTGACTCCGCGGTTCGGATCGATCGTCGTAAACGGGTAGTTGCCGACGTCGACGTCCGCCATCGTGGCGGCCTTATAAAACGTCGATTTGCCGGCGTTGGGTTTGCCGGCGAGCGCGACCGAAAGCATACGTCGACTACCGGAGGCTCCCGTATATGCGTCCCGGTGATGACCGAGGGTTACCGTTCTTCGGCGTCCGTGACGATCGCCGTAACGTCCTCGTCGGTCCCGTCCCCGTTCGTTCGGGGGTTCCCGGCGCCGTCCCACTCGAAGCCGCTCTCTTCGAGCGGAACGATCGCTGGCTCCGGGTCCGGCCTCGCTTCCGTCTCTTCTGAATCCAGCGGAATGAACGTCCGGGACGTTCCGGCCGATCCGTCTCCGGTTTCGGCTGTTTCAGCGTCGGCGTCGGTATCGGTCGAACTGTCTCCGGCGTCGGTATCGGTCGAACTGTCTCCGGCATCGGTGTCGACCGTTTTCGAAACGGCTGTTTCGTCTTCGGTTTCGGTGTCGGCTTTAGCCGATCCGCCTCCTGCGTCGGCTTCGTCCGCTCCCGCGTCCTCGGCACGTGCGTCGGGAGGCTCTTCAATCGTGATACCGTCTCGCGCTCGAATGGTCCCTTCGATCTCGGCGGCCTCCGAGAGTTCACACCGCTCACAGGAGATCCCGCCACGGACGTACGCGTCCGGAGCGACGACCACGTCGCCACCGCGAGTCGTCACGTCGCCGTGGATAACCGTCCCTTCCCCGACGCGGATCGAGCCTTTCGCCCGCAGGCTACCGAACACCTCCGTGTCCGTACCGACTTCGATCTCCGTCGCCCGGATGTTCCCGTGTAGTCGGCAGTCATCGCCGATCGTCGCGGGCGTCGAGACGCGCCAGGTGTCGTCGGAAGCGCGAGCGCCGCGAGGGATCACGAGCGGCTCCGCGTCGCGCTCTTCGGCGAGGAACTCGCCAGCGACCTCGGCTGCGGCTTCCTGTTCGCCGACCCGGAGTAGATGCGAGAGATACACGAACAGAAAGACGATCGTCGGCATCGGGTTCCTGATGACGATCCAGCCGTTCGCCTCGAACCCTCGCTCGATCTCTACGTCGTCGCCGATATCGAGATCGCCGGAGACGATGAGCTGGCCGGTGATGTGGACGCGCTCGCCGAGATAGGCGTCCCGTCCAACGAGGACGTTCCCGTCGATCTCACACCACATATCGAGCCGGCAGTCGCCGTCGGCTTCGATGTCCCCATCGACGGTGACTCGCTCGCCGGCGACGACGGCACCCCCGCGAATACCCAACTCGACGGTGCTTTGACCGCCGACGAGCACGTCGCCGTCGGTGACGAGATCGTGCTCTTTGATGTGGGTACCGTCGGGGATCGAGAGTTCCTCGAGCGGGTCCGTTCCGAACACGATGTATCCGTCGGTGGCCCGTCTATTAAATCCCGCCCGTGGTGTCTGACGGTGGTCTGACGGCGCTCTCGTGGATCTTATATCGATCGGCCGCCAACGGTGGATATGACTGTTCTTTCCTTCGATCAGGAGGGCGTCGACGTCATCTACGAGGGCACCGAGTTCCGCATGGACAAAGAACTCATCGAGGAGGCGACCGGAAAGGACTATCCCGACGTGACCGATCACGAGGTTCTCAAACTGATCGAGGAGAACCCGGCGCTGTCGGGAGAACCGCGCCGGATCGTCGAGATTATCGGGTGAGCCCGTGGCGGTAGGTATAAATCAAAGCGTTCGAATATCGGGTATGGACACTACCGAACTCAAATCGGAATCGTTCGTCGCCGCCGGCGGGACGTTCGCTGCCTACGCACTCGTCATCGTTGCGATGACGGTCGTCCTGTTCGGGATCCCGTATCTGCTCTTCGTCCTCTTTTAAAGCGGGCCGATCGGGGTGCGCGATTATATAGCGAATTGAGATATAACGACGTACCGCAAAGCTTTATTCGTCTAGAGACTCCTTACGTGTAGCATGTCTGAGACAGACGCACAAACGCACCTCTACTGGGCGACCGGCTGTACGAGTTGTCTCCGTGCGAAGGAGTTCCTCGAGCGAAACGACGTCGATTTCGCCTCACACAACATCGCAGAGGACATGACCCTCCTCGACGAGATGGAAGAGCGAGGTCTGCCACGGCAGGTTCCGGTCGTCAAACGCGGCGACGACTGGGCGGACGCACAGGATCTCGAGGCCGTGGCGAATATCACCGAAATCGAATACGAGGCCGAAGTCCTACCTGTCGACGAACTCTATCGGCGCCTCGAGATTGTCCTCGAGACGCTCGAAGCCTACGCCGACCAGCTCCCCGAGGACAAACTCGTCGGTCCAATCGCGAACCGGCCACGATCCGTCGGACAGCTCGTCTATCACGCCTTCAGTATCCCGGAGTCATTTCTCGAACATCAGGCCGGCGAGCCGCTGAAGATGTATAAGTCCGAACCCGAGTGGGCGAACCGATCGACGGAATCGATTGCCACCTACGGTCGACACATCCAGGTCCGGCTCCGGGACTGGTACGAACAGGAGGCCGACGACTGCGATTGGTCGGAGACGGCTGACGTCTACTACGGCTCGCCGACAGTTCAGGAGTACTTCGAGCGGACAGTCTGGCACACCGGCCAGCACGCCCGACAGCTGGCGTGGATTCTCGAAGAGCGGTGTGACATCGAACCCGATCCGGCTCTCGATCCCGAACTCTGGGAGGGGCTGCCGATGCCGGAGAAAGTCTGGAACAAAGACGGCGGGGACGGGAAAACCAGCGACGATCGAGCGAACATCCTCGAAGCGATACAGTCCGACTGATCGGCCCTCACTCGACCAGCGAGGCGGCGTCCTCGCCGGTGATCTCCTCGTAGCGGGCGATGAACTGTCGGTAGTGGACCGCCATCGCCTGATCGACGAAGACGCCTTCGATGAGCGCCGAATCTGTTTCCATCGCGTCGAACTCTTCTTTGAGCCGGACCGCACGGGCGACCTCCTCTTCGTCGGGCGTAAACACGTCGTTGATCGTCTCTAGCTGTGCGGGATGCAGCGCCAGCTGGCCGACGTAGCCGCTGTCGCGAGCGTACTCTGCGCGGGTTCGGAGCCCCTCCTCGTCGTGGACGTCGACGTGGGGATACGAGATCGGATCCAGCCCCGCGCCGGTCGCCACGAGGGAGACGTAGTTGCTCAGCCAGTCACCGAGATGCTGGCTGGCGTCCGTGTCACCGAAGCGAGGCGGGATTGTCCCCATGTTCCGCATGATATCGTCACCCCAGCTACAGATCATCCCCGTCACTGGATCGAGTTGTCGGGCGGTTTTGCCGATTTCGGGCAGGCGGATCACCGCTTCCGGCGTCTCGACGTAGAGGATGAGCTCCGGCGTCGGCCCCGGATGTCGTTCCATCAGATCGACGACCGTCTCGATCTCTCTCGGATGCTCGATCTTCGGCATCGCGACCGCATCCACCTCCGATTCGAGCGCAGTCTCGAGGTCGTCCATCCAGAGGTCCGTCCCGTAGGCGTCCAGTTTGACGATGACTTCCATCCCACCGAAGTCGACGTCACGGGTCACCTCGCGGATGTTCTGTCTCGCTTCGGGCAGGTGTTCGTCCGGCACCGAATCGTCGAGATCGAAGACCACGCCGTCGGCGTCGTACGTCGGTCCCTTCTCCATGCGATCGCGGGCGTCAGCCGGCGTGTACAGTAGTGTCCGACGGGGATAGGGACGGTTTCGGTTCTGTGGACTCGGAATGGCCATCAGATGATCTCCTCTTCGCGAAGTTCTTCGAGTCGCTCCGGCGGGTAACCGAGTTCTTCTCCGTATACTTCCTCGTTGTGTTCGCCGACCTGTGGACCCAGATGGTCGACGCTCCCGGGCGACTCGCTGAATCGAGGCACGACGCTCTGGACGGCCGCCTCACCGAGTTCCTCGTCGGGGACACGGACCAGCGATCCGCGCTCTCGGTAGTGGGGGTCGTTGAAGATATCCTCCATGTCGTAGGCCCACCCGTACGCGACGTCGTATTCGTCGAAGGCTTCCTCGACCTCTTCGCGCGTGCGACCGTTGACCCACTCGCGGACGATACCGTTGACCGCATCAGAGTGTTCGACGCGGGCGGCGTTGTCCTCGAAGCGAGGATCGTCGATGAGGTCTTCCCGATTCATCGCACGACAGAGTCGCTCCCAGATGCTCGGCGTCGAGGCCGTCATCGTGAGATACTCGCCGTCGGCCGTCTCGTAAGTCGAACTCGGCGCGACGTACTCGTGGGTGTTGCCGTTGCGCTTGGGGACCGTCTGGAGCTGGTCGTATTCGATGGCGTTCGACTCCAGAAGCCGGAACAGCGACTCGAACAGCGCCAGATCGATCTCCTGGCCAACGCCGTCGTTGAGATCGCGGTAGTATAGCGCGACCATGACGCCGAACGCGCCGAAGATGCCGGAAACGCCGTCGGCGAGCGGATAGCCGGGCGTCATCGGCGGGCCGTCCTTCTCGCCGATGAGGTTCGTCATGCCGCTCATCGCGCCGGCGATGCGGCCGAACCCCGGCCGGTCGCTGTAGGGGCCGGTCCGTCCGAACCCGGAGATGTGCAACATCACGATGCCTTCGTTGATCTCTTTTAACTCTTCGTACCCGACGCCCCACTTCTCCATCGTTCCTGGGCGGTAGTTTTCGGTTACGACGTCCGCCTCGGCGGCGAGATCCTTGAATACGGCTGCGCCTTCCGGCGAGGAGAGATCGAGGGTGATACAGCGCTTGTTGCGGTCGGTTACCTTCCACCACAGCGGAACGTCATCCTTGTGCGGTGCGAGCTGTCGGAGCCCGTCGCCGTACTCTGGGTGTTCGAGCTTGATGACGTCGGCGCCGAAATCAGCGAGAAGCCCCGATGCGACCGGGCTCGCCACGAGGTTGCCCGCGTCGATGACCGTGATCCCTTCGAGCGGCTTTTCATCGCTCTCTTCTGCCATCGGGAACGCGTCGTGCTCTGGTGCGTACTCGGACATAAGAGATGATTCCGTCCACTGACATTAAACGATTTCGAGGAAAGGAGGTCCCCTCGCCGCTGTTTTCCCACTGGAATGTTTGTCAGGCCGTCAATACTCGATCGTCTCGCCGATCTCGGGTACGAGAATTTCGGCTTCCGAGACTGCATCACGGAAGTCTCCGGGATCCTGTTCGAGGAACGGGAACGTGTCGTAATGCTGGGGAATCGCAGCCTCGACGCCGAGCCAGTCGACTGCGATGCCCGCCGTCTCCGGTCCCATCGTGTGGCGATCTCCGATCGGTACCAGTGCGATGTCGGGCGAATAGACGTCCCGGATTACCGTTTTCATATCACCGAACAGCCCCGTGTCACCGGCGTCATAGAGGGCTGTCTCGCCGTCGTCGATGACGTATCCGACGGGCGTCCCCATGTAGTAGTCGTAGTCCGCCTCCATCGGGGCCCCCGAGGAATGAAACGCCTTCGTCATCGTAAAAGAGACGTCCTCGTGTTCGTAGGTGCCGCTTACGTTCATTCCGACCGTCTCGTCGTGTCCCTTCTCGGCGAGATATCCCGTGGTTTCGGGCTGGCCGATGACCGGGACGCCGTCGAACCGGTGGGCGTCGGCTATATGGTCTCCATGCCCGTGCGTTATCGCGATCACGTCCGGATCGAAGTCGTCCGGCGTGACGTCGTTCATCGGATTGCCGTCCATCCACGGATCGAGCAGGACGGTCGTACCGGTAGCCGATTCGAGTTCGAAAAACGACTGGCCGTACCATGTGATTTTCATCGTGTGAGACGGTATCTCTCGCTTCGTATAAAATATTCGCGACGCGAGAGACGCTTCTCTCGAGTTCGGAAATTCGAATCGGAACTGATCTGCCGATCGGTCTACACCGTTCCGATCCGGTCAGGCGAACGTCTTCGAGATCTCGGCTTCGCTGTCGTCGGTCTGTTCGATCTTCCGCCAGGCCTGCTCGAAGTCCTCGGTTTCGACCTCGAGGCGGTCGTCGCGGATGGCGTACATGCCGGCCTCCGTGCAGGTCGCTTTGATGTCCGCCCCGGAAGCTCCCTCGGCGAGCTCGGCGAGCTCGACGAAATCGACCTCATCGGCCACGTTCATATCGCGGGTGTGGATTTTGAAGATCATCTCGCGGCCCTCGAAGTCCGGTTTGGGGACCTCGATGAGTCGATCGAACCGGCCGGGTCGGAGGATGGCGCGATCGAGCATATCGAAGCGGTTCGTCGCCGCGATGATCGAGATCTGTCCGCGGTCTTCGAACCCGTCCATCTCCGAAAGTAGCTGCATCATCGTCCGCTGGACCTCGGCGTCGCCGGATGTCTTCGATTCGGTTCGCTTTGCGGCGATCGCGTCGATCTCGTCGATGAAGACGACGGCGGGCTCCTGTTGGCGGGCGAGTTCGAAGAGATCCCGGACTAGCTTTGCCCCCTCGCCGATGAACTTGTGGACGAGTTCGGAGCCGGCCATCTTGATGAAGGTGGCATCGGTCTGGTTGGCGACGGCCTTCGCGAGCATCGTCTTGCCGGTCCCCGGCGGGCCGTACAACAGCACGCCGGACGGCGGATCAATACCGACCTCGTCGAACATCTCCGGGCTCTGGATCGGCATCTCGACGGTCTCTCTGACCTCCTCCATCTGCTCGTCGATGCCGCCGATATCCGCATACGAGACTTCCGGCGACTGATCGACCTGCATCACCCGGGCCCGAACGTCAGTCTCGCTGTCGAGCTGTTTGACGATCGAAAGCGAGTTGTTCACCGCGACGCGGGCGTCGGGGGTGAGCTCCTCGCGCATCTCGTTTGTGACCTCGGTGAGCGCCTCCTGGTTGTTCCCGTGCTGTTTGATAATGACGCCCTCGTCGGTGAGTTCCTGAACGGTGGCGACGAACAGCGGGGACTGTTTGAGCTTTTTGTTCTCGTGAGTCAGCCGCTCGAGTTTCTGCTGATATTTGTTGTTCTCTGCGTTGGCGTCGAGGAGTTTGTCCCGCATCTCCTCGTTTTGCTGTTCGAGGATCTCGAGACGCTCCTCTAGCGCCTCTACTTTCTCCTGCTGTGACGCGTCGTCTTCGTACGGGAAGTCGACGTCGTCAACAGTGTCGGTCATCAAACCCCTGTAACGCCCGTACTCATAAGAGGTTTCGGGTCGCTGTAGTGCCGATACGAGCGGAGATGTTTTGATAATATATCGCCGAAATCGGTGGAATCGATGGGAAACCTCTAGACGATAGCTACCCGACGACCGCCATAGAAAATTACCAATATGCATAAAATTGAACAGTAAGTATTATCCCCTTTCATCAAAAAGGAGGAATACGATGAGCGCAACCGAACTCGAAGCGGAGCCGGTGACGACCGGTTGGGACGCCGTCGCGGACCTTCCGCCGAGCGCGAAACTGGTCGCAAAGGTACTCGAGTATAACGATCGACTCACCCAGAGCCAACTCGCCGAGGAGACGATGCTGCCCACCCGGACGGTTCGATACGCGCTTACCCGTCTCGAGGAGGTCGATGCCGTCGAATCGAGGTTTTCGTTTACCGACGCCAGAAAGCGCGTGTACACGCTCGCGGTCGAGAGCGAGTGACGGCTATCTTGAAGGCGGCTCCCGAAGCAACCGGGGCGTAAGTCAGCCAAGATTTTAAATACGGTACCGAACAGAACGAGTTTCGTGACCGCCGAAAACCCGACCGACGTGAGGCAGGTGAAAGCATCGCTGTGCCGACTTGCCGGCCCGAGCGACGAACAGATCGTCGAACGGGCGATCGCGGCCGTCGACGATCTCGAAGCCGCCGTCGCGTTCGTCGAGACGATCGGTCTCGCGGAACTGGACGCGGCCCTCGAGACCGTAGGGGACCCCGATCTCGAGATTCGCGGTCGACACGCGCTCGATAGCTTCGATCGGTTCCAGCGAGCCGCGGACGGCCACCCGCCCGGCGATCACTTTCACTCCGGCCACGGAACCGATTTAAGAGACGATCACGAAGGATCGTTCCGATGACACGGGTGCTTCATACCGCCGATACTCATCTCGGCTACCGGCAATACCACACGCCGGAACGGCGGGCCGACTTTCTGGCGGCGTTTCGACAGGTGATCGAGGACGCGATCGAGGACGACGTCGACGCCGTCGTACACGCCGGCGATCTGTTTCACGATCGTCGACCGGGACTGGTCGATATTCTGGGGACACTCGAGGTACTCGAAACGCTCGCCGACGCCAAGATCCCGTTTCTCGCGGTCGTCGGGAATCACGAGACCAAACGGGACGCCCAGTGGCTCGATCTCTTCGAGCGGCTGGACGTCGCCGTTCGTCTCGACAGTGATCCCCGCGTCGTCGGAGATACCGCCTTCTACGGGCTCGATTTCGTCCCTCGCGGCCAGCGTGATACTCTCGAGTACGACTTCGCACCCACCGATGCCGAACACACCGCGCTCGTTTCTCACGGTCTTTTCGAGCCGCTCGTTCCGGATTACGGAAACGTCGAGTGGGATATCGAAACGATCCTCGAATCGTCGACGGTCGAGTTCGACGCTGTCTTACTCGGCGACGAACACGCGCCGACGACACAGGAAGTTCGCGGGACGTGGGTAAGCTACTGCGGCTCGACAGAGCGGGCGAGTGCGAGCGAGCGAGACGAGCGGGGGTACAATCTCGTCACGTTCGACGACGGCGACGCTCGAATCACTCGGCGGGGGCTCGAGACTCGCCCGTTCGTCTTCGTCGACCTCGAGCTCGGCGACACGGAGGGGATGGAATACGTTCGCGATCGGCTCAGAGAGTACGATCTAGAGGACGCCGTCGTCCACGTCACACTCGAGGGTAGCGGTGAATCGGTCTCGCCGGCCCGCATCGAAACCTTCGCGACGGAAGAAGGGGCGCTTTTGGCTCGCGTTACCGATCGGCGTGAGATCTCCGTCGACGAGTCGGCGCCGGAGATCTCGTTCGCTGACCCGGACGAGGCGGTGACAGAGCGAATTCGAGAACTCGGGCTGAGTGGGGCGGCCCGTGATATCGACGAGACGATCCGCTCGAGGACTGTCGCCGACTCGAACGTCGCCGACGAGATCGAACGACGCGTCGAAGAGCTACTCGAAGACGGGGACGCGTTCGACGACGAGGCCGGAAGTGACCCCTCGGTGTCCGGCCCGAACGACGACGATGTCGAATCCGAAGGTGAGAACGCAACCACCGATGACGAGGCTCACGCTGGCACGGACGCAGAGAACGTCGCAGAATCGGCGGTCGCGAACTCGGACGGCGAGGGGCAAGCTTCGATGGAGGAATACCTGTGAAGTTCGAACGCGTCCACATTCGGAACTTCAAATGTTACGCCGACAGCGAACTCGCGCTCCGCTCCGGCGTCACCGTCATCCACGGTGTCAACGGCAGCGGGAAATCCTCGCTTCTCGAGGCGTGTTTCTTCGCGCTGTACGGTTCGGCCGCGATCGACGGCACGCTCGATGACGCTATCGCAAACGACACAGAGGAGATGGCGATCACGCTCGAGTTCACCCACGACGGAAACGAGTATCGCGTCGAACGCGAGGTGAAACTGCGAGGTGAAACCGCCCAGACGACGGCGTGTACCCTCGAAACGCCCGACGGCCAACTCGAAGGCGTCACTGACGTTGAGGCCCACATCGAGGGGCTACTCCGGATGGACGCCGACGCCTTCGTCAACTGTGCGTACGTCCGACAGGGGGAGGTCAACAAACTCATCAACGCCTCGCCGGGGGAACGACAGGACATGATCGACGATCTCCTCCAACTCGGCAAGCTCGAAACCTACAGGGAACGAGCGAGCGACGCCCGTGTCGGCGTCAAACGTGTTCGTGACCGCAAACGGGAGCTCCTCGCAGACCGCAACGAGGCGATCGAGCGGAAAGCGGACAAAGACCTCCACGGCCGGCTCAACACCCTCGAATCGAAGCTCGAAGCGCTCACGGACGACATCGAGACGAAAGAGCGAGAGCGCGACGTCGCCCGACAGACGCTCGAGAACGCCGAAAGCGTCCTCGAGACGGCCGAAGAGCGCCGCGAGGAGATCGAGGCGATCGAATCCGAGATCGAAGAGCTGACCCGGGCTATCGCGGAAACCGAGCGCGAACGCGAATCGATCGACGAGCGAATCGGATCGCTACGTGCGGACCTCGAATCCTCCGAAGACGAGCTCGATGCGGCGATCGACGAGACCGATCTCGCATCGGATGCCGACGCCGAAACTGTCGCCGATCGGCTCGAGGAGCTCGAAGGCGAGATCGAAGAGATCAGAGAGCGAATCGAAACGCGACGGCTCGAAGCCCAAGAGCACACGAACGAAGCGGACACGGCCCGCGATCGGGCAGCCGAACACCGCGAGCAGGCGCGTGAGGCACGCGAGGACGCCGACGAACTCGAGATCGAGGCCGGGGAAGCCGAAGAAACGCTCGGGGAGAAACGCGATCGCCTCACAGAGATGAACGAGCAGATCGACGCGCTCGGAGAGAAACTCGCCGAGGCACCCGTAGACCGTGACCGACTCGACGCCCACCGCGATTCGGTCCGGAACGAACTCGACGAAGCCAACGAACGGCTCGCAGAGCTGCGAACCGAGCTGAAAAACGCTCGTGAAACCGTCACCGAAGCCGAACGGTTGCTCGAGGCGGGAAAGTGTCCGGAGTGCGGGCAGCCGACCGAGGACTCGCCCCACGTCGAATCCGTCGAATCGGATCGCGAACGCGTCGCCGAACTGGAAGCCGAGACCGAAAGCAAACAGACCGAGATCGAGGAACTCGAATCCGACCACGAGAGTGCGGTCGAGCTCGTCGAGGCGAACGCGGAGCTGTCGCGGCTGACGGAGAACCGCGAGGACGTCCGATCGCTGATCGAACAGCGAGAGAACGCGATCGAGGATCGGCGGGAGCGAGCCAAATCGCTCCGCGAGGAGGCGTCCGAACACGAAGCCGAAGCGGAAAAAGCCGAAGAGCAGGCCCGGGCTGCCGACGAGGCGGCCGAAACTGCTCGAAAGACGATCGGCGAGTTGAACCAGAGAAAGGGGGAACTCGACGGCGAACGCGAGCGAATCGAGCGGGTCGAATCGCTTCTGGGAGAGATCGACGAGACCGGAGGCGATATCGATCGGCTTCGAGAACGGCGAGAAAATAAAGCCGAACTGAACGATCAACGTCGCGAACGGCTCACAGAGAAA
>LKMJ01004808.1_pt1 | contig 12726 bp, 1 predicted proteins | sample 643391 | NCBI WGS metagenome assembly LKMJ01 (sample SAMN04112250, study PRJNA286221) | soda lake metagenome | biome: soda lake; feature: Kulunda Steppe; material: water; isolation source: sample PL-Br10 brine of Picturesque Lake | place: Russia: Kulunda steppe | collected 2010-07
CCGCGTCGCCAACCGTCGTGTCCATGACGAGGCTGGGCGGTGCAGTCCTGTCCGTCTCGTAGTCGACGTATATCGGACCCGCGCGCCACTCCGCCATCCGGTCGGTCTCCATCTCCGCCACCCAGGTTCCGTCCACGAGTTCGGCCTCGGCGTATCCGCCTGCAGGCCCAGCGATGAACACCTCGACATCGCTAACCCGCTCGGGGTCGCTGAACTCGAGTTCGAATTTGAAGGGGAGCCCAGCGAGCATCGTGCGCGGGAAGCGTGCCGTCCCACCCTCAGTCGAGAACGTCACCGGCTGTGCGGTCGCTGGCAGGAACCGGTCGACGTTGGAGAGGAGAAAGTCCGGAAGCCGCTCCACGTCTTCGTCCGAGTCGCTTTGCCACAGCGTCACCTCCGTGAGATGTGGCTCATCCGGGTCGTAGAGGACGTTGTACGCCTGCGCGTCGGCAGGCTCGTCTCCCGTCGTCGCCTCCGCACGGAGCTGATACCACGTCAGTGGTTCGCTCTCCGGAAGTGTCACCGTCATCGACCAGTACCCGTTCGGTGCGACATCCGTTTCGCCGAGGGTCACGTCCGTCGTGGACAACTGGAGTGTGCTGCCAGCAGGTGCCCGGCCCTGGACTGTTAACTCCCGATCCTGCACAGTCTGTGGCACGTCCATGGTGATACCACCGACCTCGAAGTCGATGCTGCCGAGCCACTCTTCGACAGCGTCGCCGTCGTCGTATCCGAGTGCGACTGTCAGTTCGGTGTCTCGGGGGTCGGCGACGGCATCGACATCGACCTGGAACCGAACACTGCCACCCTCGCTGGCGTTGATATCACCGATATCGACCGTGACCCGCTCCCCGGTCGTTGCGCTCACGGGGTCGCCGTTGTGACGGGCAGACCCTTCGACGAATGACATCGACTCGGGCAGGCGAACACGCAACTGCCCGTCAGTGACCGCATCTTCTCCAGTATTGTTGTACGTTGCTCGAACTGTCGTATAGCCACCTTCGACAACCTGAACCGGGTCAGCGCTGACTGTGTTGCTGTCCTGGAAGCCAAAGCGACCACCGGGACGCAACGTGATATCGCCGAGGTCGACGCTATCGGTTGCATTCTCGAACGTGAACGTCTCGGTGGCGAAATACGAGGTGTCGTCGTGAGGGGCTGTGACCCTGAGTTCGTACGTCTCGTCCGGCGAGGGGTTCGAGAGGCTGGCTGCGACATTCGCATCCGTCGTGCTCGAAAGTCCTGCTCTGACACCGTCCTCGTCGTAGACGTTGACGCTCGCGATGTCTCCGTACTGGGTGAATCGACTGACACCCGGGATTCGGGTCCCACCCTCTCGCTCCCAAAGCGTCCCATCTGGGAGTCGCAACTGCCCACCGACCACACCAGATATCGTCTCCTCGTCGAAAGAGAACTCAGATCGGACGAGGCGGTCCTCGCCCAGCACGACGACGGTTTCGGTTGTGGTCCCTCGGCCGAGGCCTATGGGACCGCCACTAACGGCGAGTTCGACCTCGTCACCGACAGCGCCCCACGTTTCGAGCGGGTAGCCGCCGTCGAATCGAGAGGCCTGGGCGCTCGAAACGTTTGCTCCTGAGAGGCGGAACTCGAACCCGTCGGCCTCGCCGCCACCGGGGGCGGTGAGCGTCTGTCGGTCGCCACCGGGTGCGTAGTAGCTGAGGCTGTCGATGACGAACTGGTAGCGATACTGCGTCTCCGTCGTCAGGTCCTTCGATATCTCGTCTCCGTCCGCGATGGCGAGCGTCTCCTTGTCAAGGCGCTCGCGCTGGACTGTGCTTATCCGGGTCTGCCCGGAGAGCGTGACCTCCTCCAGTGAGCCAACCTCGTAGGTGAGTTCGTAGTTACCGTCCGCGTCGGTCGTATCCGAGACGCTGTATCCGCGCGCCGTGGACACGGCAGACGTGACAGTCAGGTTCGAGACCGGTTCACCGTCGCTGCTCGTGACGGTTCCCGAGATTGTCGCCGTCTCTGGGGCCGGGAGTGTTACCGTCACAACCCTGCTCTCGCCAGCAGACAGGTCGGTCAGGTCGACCGTTTCCTCGACAGTACCCTGTCCGGGGACAGGAGAGTCGACGCCGAGTTCGAGCGCGTCAGCATCGAAGTGCCGGGAACCACTGTTGGCGGAGAAGACTGTTACTGCTTCGGATTCTGCTGTCGCCTGTGTCCCAATCCAGCCGTCGTCCGTCCGTGCAGCGACCTCAACATCACCGAGTTGCACACCGGTATGGTCGACCACTTTCACCGAAACCTCCCGTGGCCCGTCGTACCGCAGTTCGACTGGATCGCCTTCCAGCGGTTTCTCGAGTCCAGCCAGAACAGAGAGATTGTCCTCCTGTGCGACGACCTGACTTCCAACCCGGAGCCTCACCCGATAGTCGACAGTTTCGTTTCCAGTCGCTTCGGCCACCGCTCCAACGAGCGCATCGAAGGTGTAGATACCATCTTCGTCGACCGTGAGCGTCGAGCCGTGTTGTACTGTTTCGCTCCACGCCTCGAGTCGGACAGTCTCGTCGACGTCTGCGGCGGCGACGGAAATGTTGAGTGCTCCGGTTACGGCCAGCTCGATGTCCATCTCCTCGATGGAGTATACGACATCGCCATCACCCAGGTTTGCCGTCAGTTCCGTCACTGCGCTCGCACCTGCCGGAAGTGAGAAGTCCTCGCTACGGTAGAGTCCCGCCTGCTCTTCGGCAAGCGAAACGGTCGTCGTGACAGTTCGGGGCACGTCCAGCAGTTCGCCCTCGTCGTCGTACCAGGTTGTGTACGTGACGTCGACAGTCGCATTCCAGTTCGCACCGCCACGGACGGTCAGTCGGAGTTCGCCATCCGGTTCGGCATAGCCAAGCACCGACTGGTCGACGGCGAACCAGTCGAAGTTGTCAAGCTGTACCTCGGGAGTGGTGACAGTCGCGGTCTGCGTGTGCTCTGTCTGCTGTCCGTCGCCGTCGACAGCGAGTACCCGGTACTCGTAGGTGGTCGTCGAGGCGAGGCCAGTGTCAGTCGCTTCCCCGATGTCAGGACTCTCGACTGTGAGCCGGTCCTGCCATTCCCCACTGGGTTCACGGTGCTGGACAAGGTAGCCCTCGACGTTCGAGGCATCAGGAGCAGGCTCCCAGACGAGGTCGACGCCACCCCCGTCGACATTCGCCTGCAGCGCAACTGGGTCGGTTTCCGAGAGCGTCGTTTCTGTCGCGGTGAGTGGGGAACTCCACTGACCGCTACTGTCAGTCGCGTACACGTTGAAGCTGTACGTCGTATCGGGGGAGAGGCCGTCGACGACGACGCTCGTTTCAGTTCCGGAGACGGTGACGTTCTCGCTCATACCATCGATATCGATGACGTAGGATTCGATACCGATCTGATGGGTTGCAGGGTCCCACTGCAACTCCACAGCACCCTGTCCGAATGGAGTCGTCTCGAGGTTAGCTCCTGGTTGCCACGTGGGCGGGTCGACCTCAGCGATGGTCGCAAATCGACTCAGTTCGGTCGCGAACAGCCGCGTCCCAGTACTGTCGTCGAGCGAGACGAGGTTGGTCGCATCGGAGGCGTAGATGAGCGTCGGCGTGGCGCTGTCAGCGAGACGAACGAGGCGACTCGGCTCTGCGTCGGCTCGCTCACCGTCGGAACTGACGTCGGCTCGCATCGTGTAATTGAGTGCTCGGTCGTAGACGTAGAGGTGTTTGTAGACGTCGTCCGGAGTCCCGAACGGAATCGTTCGCGGAACGAGGCTGTTTCGCACCGGCGGCGAGCCCCAGCCATCGGCTGCGAACGCAACGAACCGTCCGTCGGGGCTCAGCGAGAGCCCGTAGTCACCGCCCCTGGTTTCTTCGACGATGCCGATATCATCTGACACGCCGACCGGAACGACGTCTGCAGTTTCGGTCTCCCCATCCCAGACGAAGATTCGGTGAATATCATCGGACGAACGTGGCGAATCGTACGAGGAGGCAAACGCGACAATCGAGCCATCTTCGTTGAGTGCGGGGGTGAACCCGTCATCGCGCGAGGCGCTCACGCGTTCGAGAGTGCTCGTCGCGATTTCGTATCGGTAGACGTGGTACTCGTTGCCCGAAAGGTCGGTATCGAGATTGTCAGAACGGGTCTGGAAGACGACGTACTCGCCATCGCTGCTGATACGTGGTTGCCGGACGCGGTCAGTCGCTGGCTCAGTATCGAGACCGAGAGACAGCAACCGCAGTTCCTCGGTCTCCCTGTCGTATAGCATCGCCTGTCGGCGCGTGTCGGCGTCGATATCTGGATGGAGGTTCTCGGCGCTGGTGGTGAAGACAATTCGGCTGGCATCGCGACTCATGTCGAAATCTATGATATCGCTCTCTGCGACATCTCCAGTCGCATCCGTGGTGAGAAGCGTCGTCGTCCCCTGTTCTCTATCACGAACGTACAGCTGGTTGGTATCGACATCCGAGAATCGGGTATCGAGCGCCGTCGCACCGGAGAGGAACACGACCTCGGAGCCGTCGCCACTTACTCGTGGTTGATAGCTCGGGAAGTCTCCGGCCACGTCGGTTCCCATCCCGTCGGGTCGGCTGACCAGCTCTAGCTCACCAGTTGCGCTGTCCCGGACGTATATCTGTGTGCCGGCCGCCTCGTCGGGAAGACCAAGCGGGTCGTGGGAACTCTGAATGGCGACAAGGTCACCGTCGGTAGTCATATCGGCGTCGACGCTCGTTCCGCTGAAGGGGTCGTCTGCATCGGCTGCATCGAGGACCTCTGTGTCGATCCCCTCACCTTCTGGCAGCGTCGTCACGGTGACGGGAACGGTTACGTAACTCCAGTTCTGGTCGTAGAATCTGAACTCGTACTCGTAGGTCGTCTCGGGCTCGAGCGCAGAGTTGAGTTGTGGACTTTCATCCGGCCAGAACTCCGCGGCGAACTCACCGTCACGATAAATCTCGAGGTAGTCCATTTCCTCATCACCGAGCGTTTCGGACCATTCGAGGAGCACGCCCACGTCGTATGGAGTCGCTCGTACCCACGACGGTGGCTCCGGCTCTGGTGGTCCGGTCTCGACCGTGATCGTCACCGGAGTGGCGGCTGTGTCGTCTATCAGACGGACGACTTCGTACTCGTAACCCTGTTCGGCATCGAGGGCAGTATCCTCGTACTCGAACTCGGGTCCCGTACTGGCAGGAATCGTCGCGATTTCCGTCCCATTTCGCGAGAGCAGGTACTCGCCCGTCTCTGGCCCACTCCAGGTCAGTGTGACCGTCGTCTGTGGTGCGTCGGCGTTCAGCTCGGTCGCGCCCTCGGGCGGGTTAGTCGTGAACCCGACGGTCGGGCCGTCCGTACTGTTCTGGCCGAATTCGTCTCGGACTTCGACCCGAACCTCGTAGTCAGTTCCGGGTGAAAGCTCCACGAGCCTGTGTTCGAGTTCGGCCAGTTCGTCACTCGAGCGCGCTTCGCCGTCCTCGAAGAAGACGAGTCCCTCGAAGAACTCGTCGACTGGTGGGCGGTCGACCGCGAGCGTGGCGGTCGTCTGGGTCGTGTTTGTCACCGTCACGTTTGCACGGTCGTTCCACGTCGGTGGCTCGGGACCGATGGTCGTTCCGGTCGTATTCAGTGCGTCACTGAACTCCGACCCCCGCTGGGCGAGAATGTCGAACTCGTAGCTCGTTTCCGGAGAGAGAATCTCGCCGGTCTCGTAGGTGAACACCCCATCAGAGACGGTTAACTCCCCACTGGAGGCGATAAACTCGCCGTCGAGTCCTCGTTCGAGCGTGGGGGTTCCGACTGGGGCGGACTCGCCCTCCTCGGAGATACCCAGATAGTAGAACTCGATGTCCTCGGCAGGCATCGCTTCGTCCCAGGCCAGTGTCGCGGTCTGGTCGGTCGTTTCAGTCACCTCGAACGTCGAATCTGCAGGCCACTCGGGTGTCACCGGCTCCTCGGTTATCGCAGTCTCAGTCAACGAATCGCTCACTTCGTCACCGAGCTGTGCAGTCACGTCGAACTCGTAGGTCGTCTCGGGCTCCAGAAGAGCACCCATCTCGAAGGTGAACACTCCATCCTGAAGGCTGATAGCTCCGGAGCTTGTCAGTGTCTCCCCTCCGTCGACCTGCATCGCTGTCCTGTCACCCCGCGGGCCGACAGTAAAACTGCCATCTGCATCACGCGCAATCAGTATGGTGGTCACCGGCTCATCCTGTCCTGCTTCGGTAACCGTAACCTGATACGCCCAGACCTCGAACGCTGGGGTCGCCTCGGGCCACGTTAGCGTGACAGCACTGTCTGTCGTCTCGGTCACGTCGAGAGCAGCCTCGTCGGGCCAGTCGAAGCTGTCGAGTGACTCGGTTTCGAAGGAAACGGTCGGCCCCTCGCCGAGAGAGCTACCGTCGCTATCGAATGCCGAGACGGTTACCTCCTGAGAGGAGTCGGGGTCGAGGTTTCCGAGTCGAAGCGTACTGTTTCCATCGACAAAGAACGCTGGTTCGTCAGCAGTCGGATCGTCCGAAATTACCTCGCCGTTCAGCACTACCTCGAACGACGCAGTACCATCCGGAATATCTTCAAGTTCGACGACGGCCTGCATGATACCGACCTCCGAGACCGTCGTATCGTCTCCCCAGTCACCAGTCTCCACCTGGGTACTCCAGACAACTCCATCGGTCGAGGCCGAGTTCTCACTCGCTCCGCCGACGACCCCCACTGCACCGGCAGCAACCACGACGAGGAGCGCCGCAAGCACAACAATTCGGGTCCGTCTCACCCACCCACTCGGTCGGCACACCGATCGTGTGAACGTTCCAGTCATTCCTGTTCTGTATGCTAGATGCGTACCTTATTCTGCGGGTCGCTACACTGTTTCATCTGGTGGAACAGTGCCATCTGCTAGACCACCCCAGACCACATTTCGACGGGGGAGCAGAGCAAACACGACAGGGTCCATAGACAGCAGATATAAGGCGACTGCTTCTAACCATCTATCAACAGATGGTAGGTGTCGACCGAACAGACGAGCTAGCGACGCTCATCAGTCGCTTCGAACTGCTCGACCTGCTCTGTCAGTCACCGTTGCACATGAGAGATATCGTTGACGAGACAGGAAAGGCCCGGACGACCGTCCACCGCGCCGTCACCGAACTCACTGAACTCGGTCTCGTCCGCCGATGTGACGACGGCATCGAGGCGACGCTCACTGGTCGATTCGCTCGCAACCTGCTGACCGAGTCTCTCGACGGCCTCGACGATATCTTTGCGGCGCAGGCCGTGCTCGACCCCTTGCCAGCAAATACGGATATCGAATACGAGGCACTCAAAGACTCGGAAGCCATTCTGGCAGCTAACCCCACACCCTACCGGCCCTCCAACCGGATTTCCGAAGCTATCGTCGGGGCTACGGGCTACCGCGCACTCCTTCCGACGCTCGACGACCCTCGAACGGTCAGAGTACTGTACGAACACGTGGTCACTCGCGGAAACTCAGTGGAACTTGTCGTATCGAGAGAGGTCTTCCGGACGTTACAGGAGGAGTTTCCGCGTCGGATGGCAATACTGGCCGAATCGAAACAGTTCACCGTTCTCGTCGGTGAGATTCCGCTCTACGGGCTCGCCCTTCTGTCTCACGAAGCTGAGACGAGCGAGAGAACAGAGACGACGGCCCATCTGGTCGTCCACAACGACAACGGCGGCGTTCATGGCGTAATCGTCACCGAAAACCAGCGGGGCCTGTCGTGGGCGATGGCGCAGTACGAACAGTACCGCCGGGAGGCAACGGACCGGACCGCCGAGCTGATTGCCAACAACGACGGTGGTGTTCAAACCGACGTGAGCGAGGGGTGGCCGCTGACTGGGTGGTCGCTCCCCGTGTCGCTCGAGCGAGAGGGGTTCGTTCGTGTTGACGCCTCGTTCTTCCAGGACCAACGCGTCGCATCTCCACAGACGGCCTGGCGAACAGGCCTCTCGCTCGCCGAAGTCCATACGGGCTATGCAATCGAGCGGAACGTCGACGCTGAGGAGACGGGGGAATCGGGCGATGGAGCACTGGCGATGGAACTCACGACAGCACTCACTGCGGGGTCGAACTGTGTGCTGGTTGGCCAGCCGGGGTCGGGGAAGAGCACGGTCTGCAAACAGGTGGCCTGTGGGTGGTACGACAGTGACCGCGGACACATCCTGTACCGAGACGGCGTTCGCGGCCAGGCATTTCGCTCCGTCGACGACCTGGTATCGACAGCGAGCGATGCCGATGGACATACGCTCGTCGTCGTCGAGGACGCTGTTCACCCCGATGCGGAGGCTGTCTTCGATGCAATCGAACAACTGGATGACGACGAGGTGAGCGTGCTACTCGACGCACGCGAACACGAATGGAGCACGTACTCCCAGCAATCAGTCATCCAGCCAGATATCGACGTAGTACACCTGCCGCCGATGCAACCGGAGGACTGTGACCGACTCGTCGACAACTTCGAGCGGACCATCGGTAAGCCAGTCAACGTTTCAAGCGCCCAGCTATGGGAAACAGTGCGCGAGAAGACGACCGAGGACGCTCCACACGAACTGTTGCGGTTGACTCATCGACTGGCGACATACGCTGACCCGATAGCGGACAGTCCGACTACACTCGAAAACGCCGTCTCGACCGTCTACGACGAGGTAGCTGACGACGAAACCACGCTGCTGGTCGCTCTGCTTGCAAACATCCTCAACGTCACGGGAGTAGGCGTCGACAAGAGACTGCTCTATGCCGTTGCCGAAGACGACGGGTTCGAAGCTATCGACAGTTCGCTGAAACGACTGGAAGGCAACCTGCTATTTGCCGAAGAACACGAACACTACCGCACGGTCCACGAGGAGTGGTCAGTCACGTTTCTCCTTCAGTACCTCGAAGCAGTCGGTGCGGAGGCTGCTTCGGCCCAGTTCGGTGCTGTCGTAACCGAGTTGCTGGCGCTCGCTGATGAACCCGAGCGCTGTGACCAGATTGGGAAGCATCTGGGAACTAGCCCACCAATAACCAATCCAGCGGTGTGGGCAGACGGAACGACAGAAGCAGTCTTCGACAGAGGAACGCAGCAATCGAAACTCGCACCCCTGTTCGGAGACGGTGACGACGAGACGATTGAACTGCCCAGGGCGTGTTCTGAGACGGTCGTCGAGAGCGTCCCAGTGTGGCTCGGGCAGATTTTCCTGGCGGGTGGGTACTACGACCGCGCCGAACGCGCGTTCGGACCCGACCCGCCCGGGACGGGAGAGCATGCCGTCGAGCGTCTTCTCGGATTGGCGCGCCTCCATACGGAGCGCAGCGAGCACGAACAAGCAGTCGCGTACTGTAAAGAGTGTCTCGCGGTACTGGACGCAGAGGACTTGCCTGCGGAGTTCGCGACCATCGCCCGAGCTCGCGCCCGGCTACAGCACGGTGAGACACTGGCCAAGTACAATCAGTATGCCGATGCCGAAGCACAGTTCCAGTCAGCTCTCGAAGCGCTTGAGGTAGTAGAACACCCCGGATTGCGGGCAAAGGCCCTCTCGAATATCGGGAACATGGCGGTAAAACAAGGCGAGTACGAGCGGGCACAGGAACACTATGACACCAGCCTCTCGCTCGTACGTGAATGGGGCGACAGACGGACCGAGGCCGACATACTCAACAGTGCCGCGACAGTTCCCTGGGTCCAGGGAGAGAACGACGAGGCGCGCAGGCTGTTCGAGCAGGCACTCGACCTGCGAGAGCAACTTGGCGACCGTCACGGCGAGGCCAAGACGCTCTACAACATCGGCCTCACTATCAAGCAACAGGCCCAGTACGACCTGGCACAGGAGTACTTCGAGCGAAGTCTCGACGGCCTCAGAGCAGTCGGCGACAGTCACACGGAGGTTCAGGTGCTCGGTGCCCTCGGGCTGAGTCTGATGAAACAGGGCGAGTACGACCGTGCACAGCGTCTGTTCGAACAGTGGCTCGACCACAGCAGAGCCCTCGGTGACAGCCACGACGAAGCGCGAGCGTTGAACAACCTCGGACTGCTCGCGAGACGACAGGGAGAGTACGAGCGAGCGACCAGCATCTTCGAGCAGAGTCTCGAGCTGAAAGAGGAACTCGGAGACAGTCAGGGCGTCGCCCGCACACTCACCAACCTCGGACAGGTCGCAGTTCTTCAGGGACAGTTCGACCGGGCATCGGGCCTCCTCGAGGACAGCCTCGCGCGAAAGGAGCGATTCGACGGAACTGCCGGTGTCGCGAGCACCATCAACAGCTTTGGCACGCTCAACGAACGCCGGAGCAAGCTGGGAAAGGCAACGAAGTACTTCACTCGCGGTCTGGAAACAGCCAGAGAAGCGAACGAATCCAGCCAGATAGCGCTCGCCTATCAGGGTCTGGCCGAGGTTGCAGTTCGACGAGGCGACTACGAGACCGCGAGCGAGCACATCGAGCGAGCAGCCGAAGCCACCACTGGCGAAAAGAGGACACTTGCGACGGAACTCCGGTTGAGCCGTGCACGTCTCGCCCACGCGAAAGGCGAGTTCGAGGACGCGCGCTCACACGCCGAAACAGCACTGCAAGAGTTCGACGAACGGAACGAGAAGTACGGAAGCGGACAGAGTAAACAGCTGCTCGGCCGGATTGCTGCGAGCGCCGGTGATGAGGAGGTCGCCCGGGAAAAACTGCTCGAAGCACTCGAGATATTCGAGGCGAGCAGAGCGTATCACGACGTGGCCGAGGCCCTGGAACAGTTGGCCGGGATATCCGGGGACAGTGGGGACACGAGAGAGCAGTACCACGAGCGGGCCAGAATATCGTTCTCGACGGCGCCGGAGGAGGTTCGTGAGCGATATTCCCGGTGGGTCGGTGGAAGGGAGTAACGCCCTGGGTCAGGCGAGGTGTCTGGCCAGTCGAGGACCAAGCGTCACGTATCACGTCAGAGAGAATCGTCTCCCATGAGGGAACCAAGAGCAGTCTACTGGACGGTCGACTGGCCAGTTATCGCGTTCGCCTCATAACGAGTCCGAAGGCGACAAGTACGACCAGTCCAGCGAGGACAACACCGAATCCGAGAGCGCCGTCATCATCGACATCCTGCTGTCCGGGCTCGTCATCGTCCGTCTGCCCCTCGTCGGCTCCACCGTCGACAGGTGTCGAGTGCCCATCGTCGTCCTGTTGTTGGCCTGGGTCACCGTCACCTCCCGACCCGTCATCTGCTGGCTCCTGGTCGCTCGCCGCTTCGACGGTTACGACCGTACCCGTCCCGTCGCCCACACCCACGTCGAGGTCACCGACTTCATCGACCGGATGGGTGAGCGTGACGACAATGCGCTCACCAGGGTCGAGCGTCACTGTTTCAGTGACGACTTCGCCCTCGATGGACAGTTCGACGGTTTCGGTGCCCGTCGCACCGCCCGCGTTCTCCAGTTCGATGTCGACCGATAGCTCGTCCCCGGCAGTCACCGTCGATGGGGTGTCATAACCGAGGACCGCAATATCGGACTGCTTTCCGGCGAGGGCGAACCCGGAGAAATGCGGCGTCTCTGCCTCGACGGTAATGTCCCCGCTGGCGTCGACGGCAGTCTCGCGCTCTATCCACTCGTCGTCGACGCTGTGAAACAGAGTCACGTCGGACGGTTCGATGCCGCGCTCGTCCAGCTCTGCACCCGAAACGGTGAACTCGAACGTCGCGTCTTCGATATCCGCGGTGTCAAGCGAGCTTTCGGCATCGAAGTACAAGAGCGTCGCCGCCCCGTCGGCCGGCGCATCGAGACCGGCCGGCAGTTCGTCTACAGCGTCGATACTCACGTCGAAGTCGCCGTCCACAACGGGCGTCACCGTCAGTTCATCGAGACTGCTGCGGTCGTTGCCAACGCCCTCGGTTAACACAGCCGACGCAGGTTCGCCCGCCTGTGCATCCGTCACGGTCACCACAGCGCCCGCCGGAGTCGAATCGACCGATATCTCGGTCATCGGCTCCGTCCCGGTTTCGGGCGGCGCTGTCGACTCGGGCGGTGTGGACTCTCCGGGCTCCGACTCCCCGGTCTGGTCGACAACAGATACCTGCAGAGATGCGCTTTCGAACTCGGTGTGGGTCGCTGTGAGTTCGGTCGTTCCCGTTCCCGCGGCCGTCACGACTCCGTCCTCGACCGTCACGACGCTCTCGTCTGCGGCGTGCCAGTCGACGTCGGCAGTCACGTCCGTCGTGGTCCCGTTCTCGAACAGCGCCATCGCCGTAAGCGACTGGCTCTCATCGGTATCGAATTCCATCGATTCCGGGTCCAGTACCAGAGTTGGCGTCTCGGGCTCCTCGACCTCGAAGGTCGTCTGGTACTGCTCAGTCAGTGGAACCTCCGCGTAGGACTCCACCAGCTCGCTGATTGCCAGCTGGTACTCGTCGGGTGACAGCGGTTCGTCGGTCACGAAGCGGACCGTCTGTGCCAGCGTCTCCTCGTCGGACTCCGTGTGTGGGTCCGCGGCCACGTCGTCGAACTGTATCTCACCGGCGACCAGTTCACCCGCCAGCGTCTTCACCTGGACGGTGCTGGTGCTCGCAGTCACCTTCCGGACGTGCCGGTTGAACGTGACCTCGACACCCTGCATATCCTCCGTCGCGCTCACAGCCTCGACTTCCGGCGGTTCGAGCGACCGGATAGGGACGTTCACGTCGAAGTGCGGCGGCGGCACCTCGATGGGGTCCTCGTAGTGGTCCTGGCTGTAGGCCGTCTCGTAGCCGTCTTTCTCGTAGACGACACGCCAGTCACCCG
>LKMJ01004809.1_pt1 | contig 12726 bp, 12 predicted proteins | sample 643391 | NCBI WGS metagenome assembly LKMJ01 (sample SAMN04112250, study PRJNA286221) | soda lake metagenome | biome: soda lake; feature: Kulunda Steppe; material: water; isolation source: sample PL-Br10 brine of Picturesque Lake | place: Russia: Kulunda steppe | collected 2010-07
CCTCCTCGGGGATGAGGTCCTCGTGGGTGACCGTCCCCTGGTCCTCGACGATCGAGGTGCGCCGGTCGTCGTCGTACTCGGATTTGATCTCGCGGAGTTCCTCCTTGATGACCGAGAGCAACTCCTGTTCGCTCTCCAGGATGGTCGTCAGCCGTGCGATCTCGGCCTGGACGTCCTCGTACTCGTCTTCGATCTCGGCGGTCTCCATCGACGTCAGACTGCCCAGTTGCATCCGGACGATGTGTGTGGCCTGATCCGCTGAGAAGTCGTAGGCCTCCTGCAGGGCCGCCTTCGCGGCCGATCGGTCCTCGCTGTTGCGGATCAGCTCGACGACGTCGTCGGCGTTCTCGACGGCCGTCAGACGGCCCTCGAGGATGTGGGCGCGGTCTTCGGCCGCCGCGAGATCGTACTCGCTGCGCCGGCGGACGACCTCGCGACGGTGGGCGACGTACTCCTCCAGGGTCTCTTTGAGCGAGAGCACCTGTGGCTGGCCGTCGACCAGCGCGAGGTTGATCACGCCGAAGGTTTTCTCCAAGTGATTCTCGAGGAGTTTGTTCTTGACGACCTCGACGTTCGCGTTGCGTTTGCACTCGACGACGATCCGTACGCCCTCCCGATCGGACTCGTCGCGCAGATCCGAGATCCCCTCGATATCGCCGTCCGTGACGTCCTCAGCGATGCGTTCGACGAGGCGGGCCTTGTTGGCCTGATAGGGGAGTTCGGTGATGACGATCCGTTCGCGCCCCGACTGCCACTCCTCGACTTCGAACTCCGCGCGGACGCGGATGCGTCCACGGCCGGTCTTGTACGCCGAGTAGATGGCGTCCCGGCCGACGATGTTGGCGCCCGTCGGGAAATCTGGCCCCTTGACGTGGTCCATCAACTCCTCGACGGTCGCCTCGGGGTTGTCGATGAGTTCGATCGTCGCGTCGATCACCTCACCAAGGTTGTGCGGTGGAATATTCGTCGACATCCCGACCGCGATCCCCGAGGAGCCGTTGACCAGCAGGTTCGGAAACGCCGCGGGCAACACGTCGGGTTCCTGCAGGCGATCGTCGTAGTTCGCCGAGAAGTCGACCGTGTCCTTATCGATGTCTTCCAGCAACTCCTCGGCGACGGGGGCCATTCGGGCCTCCGTATACCGGGGCGCGGCGGCCGGATCGCCGTCCATCGAGCCGAAGTTGCCCTGGCCGTCGACGAGCGGATAGCGCATCGAGAAATCCTGGGCCATCCGCACGAGCGTGTCGTAGATCGCGCTGTCGCCATGCGGGTGGTAATCACCCATCGTCTCCCCGACGATCGAGGAGGACTTGCGATGGGACGAGCCCGGCGTGACACCCATCTCGTACATCGCATACAGGATGCGCCGATGGACTGGCTTCAGCCCATCACGCACGTCCGGGAGCGCTCGTCCCGCAATGACGCTCATCGCGTAGTCGATATACGACTGTTCCATCTCGTCTTCGATGCGGACGGAATCGACCGCCCGTGCCGCTACGTCCGTCGGTTCGGGTACGTCTGAACTCATAACTTACATCACCTCGTCTCGATCGATCAGATGTCGATCCATTCGGCCTCGGGGGCGTGTTCTTTGATGAACTGTTTGCGTGGCTCGACCGCATCACCCATCAGCACCGAGAACATCTTGTCCGCGGCCGCCGCGTCCTCGATCGTGATCCGCTTGAGGATGCGGTTTTCGGGATTCATCGTCGTCTCCCAGAGCTGTTCTGGGTTCATCTCGCCCAATCCTTTGAACCGCTGGACCTGGGTCGGACTCCCGTTGCACTTTGCTTCGATGATCTCGTCGCGTTCGGCGTCGGTCATCGCGTCGTAGGTCTCCCCGCGGTAGCGAATCCGGTACAGCGGCGGCTGGGTCGCGTACACGAACCCACCCTCGAGCAACGGCCGCATGTGCCGGTAGAAGAAGGTTAGCAAGAGCGTCCGGATGTGGGCTCCGTCGACGTCAGCGTCTGTCGCCATGATGATCTTCTTGTAGCGGACGTCGTCGATGTCGAACTCGTCGCCGATCCCCGCGCCGATCGCGGTGATCATGTTCCGGATCTCGTCGTTTTCGAGAATGCGATCGAGTCGGTGTTTCTCGACGTTCAGGATCTTCCCTTTGATCGGGAGGACGGCCTGGAACTCGGGATTCCGGGCCTGTTTGGCGCTCCCGCCTGCGGAGTCACCCTCCGCGATGAACAGTTCGGCCGTTTCGGGATCTTTGGTCTGACAGTCGGCCAGTTTTCCCGGCAACGAGGTAGACTCGAGCGCGGATTTGCGCCGGGTCAACTCTTCTGCCTTCCGGGCAGCCTTGCGCGCTTTGGCCGCCTCTTCGGCTTTGGCGACGATCGCTTCGGCCGTGTCCGGGTGTTCCTCGAAGTAGGTGCCAAGCCCCTCGTGCATGGCGCTCTCGACGATACCCCGAACTTCGGAGTTGCCCAGCTTCGTCTTGGTCTGGCCCTCGAACTGCGGATCGGGGTGTTTGATCGAGATGACCGCGGTGAGTCCCTCGCGGATGTCCTCGCCTTTGAGGTTCTCGTCGATGTCCGAGAGCAGATCGTTCTCGTCGGCGTAGTCGTTGACGATCCGCGTCAGTGCGGTCTTGAACCCGGTCAGGTGAGAGCCACCCTCGCGGGTGTTGATGTTGTTCGCGAACGCGTGAATCGAGCCCTGGAGTTCCTCGGTCGCCTGCATCGCGACCTCGATCTGGATGTCCTGTTCGGTGTCCTCGAAGTAGATGATGTCGTCGTGCATCGACGAGCGGGTCTCGTTCAGATACTCGACGAACTCGCGGATCCCGCCGTCGTACTGGTAGGTTTCGGTGACCGCGTCCTCGCTCTCGCGTTCGTCACGAAGCGTAATCCGAACCCCCGAGTTCAGGAAGGCGAGTTCCCGGAGCCGGTTCGACAGCGTCGAAAACGAGAACCCGTCGTCCTCGAAGATTTCCCGATCGGGCCAGAATCGAATCATCGTCCCGGTCGACTCGTCGGGGTCGAGATCGCGAACCCGCTCCATGTCGCCGACCGGCTGGCCGTTCTCGAAGGCGTGACGGAAGACACCGCCGTCGCGTTTGACCTCGGCCTCGAAGCGATCCGAAAGGGCGTTGACGACGCTTACACCCACGCCGTGGAGCCCCCCGGAAACCTGGTAGGACTTGTTATCGAACTTCCCACCGGCGTGGAGGACGGTGAGGATCACCTCGAGCGCTGGCCGATCGTACTCCTCGTGTGTGTCGACGGGAATGCCCCGTCCGTCGTCGCTCACGCTTACGGAGCCGTCGTCGTGGATCGTGACTTCGATCTCGTCACAGTGACCGGCGAGCGCTTCGTCGATCGAGTTGTCTACCACCTCATAGACGAGATGGTGGAGTCCTCGAGAATCAGTAGATCCGACATACATCGCCGGCCGCTTCTGGACGGCCTCCAGGCCCTCTAGGACCTGAATCTGTCCGGCACCGTACTCACTTTCCTGGGACATGTAAAACCTATCTTCGGGTAGCGCCCGATCACGTATAAAACTTCACGTACGCGCGCGAGCGAGCGCGAAACGCGTGGGCCAGGAGCCGACAGAATAGGCGGAAAACACGGTCGGACGACGAACCGACGAGCGAACACCACAACTGCGAGTGGCGATCGGCTACAGGACTGCGTCGAAGGAGTCGTAGCCCTGGATATCGACGCCCTCGCTCGTCACCTCTGCGAGGAAGACCCCGTTCCCGGAGCCGGTGTCACGCTCGGCGGCGCTGTGAACGGCGCGGGCGGCGACCGATCGGGCCTCCTCGAGCGAGAGTTCCGGGTCGTACTCCTGTTCTAACAGTCCGTAGGCGAGTTGCATCCCGCTGCCGGTAACGGTGTAGTCGTCTTTCATGACGCCGCCGGCGGGGTCGATGCTATAGACGTGGCTCCCCGTCTCGTCCACGCCACCGAGGATCGGGTTGATGGCGAAGAAGGGGCCGCCGCGGGCGAAGTTTCCGGCGAGTGTTGCGAGCGCCTCGATACGCATGTCCTCGCCGCGACGCGCCTCGTAGAGGTTCGATTCGGCCCGCAGCGTCGAAATGAACGACTGGGCACCACCGACACTCCCGACGAGCGTCAGTGCCGCCGTGGGATGGATCTGCTCGACCTTCTGGACGTTCTTGTTCGAGACGAAACGGCCGCCGAGGCTGGCACGCATGTCCGTCGCGATGACGACACCCTCGTCGGTCGTGAGGCCGACGGTCGTCGTTCCCGTCTTGTTCACCGTCTCTCCGTCCTCGCTGGCGGCCGGCAGCGAACCGAGTTCGGGGTCGTACGGCGACGGTCCGGTTGCGCCATCCGAGCCAGCGAACCAGTCACTCATCGCGCTCACCCGCCTCGATCTCCGCGACGATCGATTCGAGGTGGTCGGTCGAAACCGACCGGAACTGTCCGTCTTCGGTGTCGATCGTCGCGACGTCGACGGTCTCGGCGTCCAGTGGCTCGTCGACAGGCGCGCCGAGTGCACGAATCGCGAGTTCGATCCCGCCGTCGAGATCGAGGTCGGGGCGGTACTCCGTTTCGAGGAACTCCTGAATCACCTCCAGATCGCTACCGATCGCCGCGGCTTGCCACTCGTAATCCGTCCCCGAGGGGTCGGTCTCGAACAGCCGTGGCTCGCCATCCTCGACACCGCCGACGAGCAAGGCGACACCGAACGGACGCGCCCCACCAGTCTGGGTGTACTCCTGAATGTGATCCGTGACTGCCCGGGTGAGCGTCTCGACGCCGACCGTCTGGCCGTACCGGAGCTGTTCGCCCTGTGCCCGCCGTCGAGCGAGGTCGACCAGCTGGCGGGCGTCGGCCACGTGACCGGCACTCGCGACCCCGACGTGGTCGTCGGCCTTGTGGATCTTTTCGACACTCGATCGCTCCATGAGCGGCGAACCGACCTGCCGGTTGGCCGCGAGGACGACACCGTCTGGCGTGCGAACGCCGACACTCGCGGTGCCGCGTTTGACTGCTTCCCGCGCGTACTCGACCTGATAGAGGCGTCCGTCCGGGGAGAAGATCGTGATTCCCCGATCGTAGGCCTGCTGTTGTGATTGTCCTTGCATTGGTTGTTCAGGCCACTGCTGACCTTTACTTCTGGTAAGGGACAGCTATATATAACAGTTTCCGATATTGTCGTGTCAGGAACCCAAATTACTGATTCGGTCAGAAGCCGATCGCCTGCCCGTCTCGCCGCGGTTCCGAGCCACCGATCAGCGTCCCATCCGCGTCCCGGTAAATGAACTGTGCACCGCCGAAATGGTCGGCATCCGGTTCGAAGTAGTCCGATTCGAGGAGGATATCGTGGCCCCGATCACGGAGGTCGTCGACGGTCGCTTCGGGCAGCCGCGTCGTCTCAAGGGCGACCTCGTGGCCCTCCTCGAACCGGAACCGCGGGACGTCGATCGCCGCCTGCGGGTTCAGCCCCGAGTCCAGCAGGTTCGTCAACAGTTGGAGTTGGCCCTGTGGCATCGTCGACCCGCCCATGACGCCGAAGGAGGCCCGGAACTCGCCGTCTTCGGTGAGCATCGCCGGAATGAGCGTGTGAAACGGGCGCTTTCTGGGCTCTATCGCGTTCGCGTCGTCGGGATCGAGACTGAACGACGTCGCATGGTTCTGGAGCGTAAATCCCCCGACGACCAGCCCGCTGCCGAAGGGTTTGTAGCCACTGGCGAGCATCGAGACGGCGTTACCGTCCCGGTCGACCACGGTGAGATAGACCGTGTTCGCCGCCTCGCCCGCCTTGGGCTCCCGATCCCCGACGCTGTCACCGATCTCGGCGGCCCGTTCGCTCGCGTACTCCTTCGAGAGCTTCTCTTCGATGGGGATCTCTTCGGCAGCCGGATCGCCGAGATACTCCTCGGCGTCGGCGAACGCGATCTTGATCGCCTCGATCAGCCGATGCAGCCGATCGGGGTCGGTCGGCTCGACCGGCAACTCGAAGTTCTCGACGATATTCAGTGCCTCGAGTGCGACCACGCCGATCGTGTTGGGTGGGTGTTCGAGCACCTCGTACCCTCGGTATTCGGTGCTGATCGGCTCGGTCCACTCGCTCTCGAAGCTCTCGAGGTCGTCGAGTTCGAGGAGCCCACCGTGGTCCTGGACGCGGTTGACGATCTTCTGCCCGAGCGCGCCGCCGTAGACCGTCTCGATTCCCTCACGAGCGATCCGTTCGAGCGAGTCCGCGTAGTCACGGTTCGTGAAGACGGATTCCGGCGGCGGGCTCTCGCCGTCTTCGAGAAACGTCTCCCGAAACGACTCGAAGTCGGCCACTCGCGGGGCGGCCATCTCCCACTGGGCGGCGATGTACTCCGTGATCGGAACTCCTTGCCGAGCGTGGTCGATCGCCGGCTGGAGGAGTTCAGCGAAGTCGAGGGTGCCGTACCGATCGGCGAGCCGGTACAGCCCGTCGACCGCGCCGGGAACCGTCACCGAGAGGGGTCCCTCTGTTGGAACGGTCGGATTGCCATCGTCGTCGGTTTCGTCAGTTCGCTCGCGATAGGTCTCGACGTCGGCCGCCGCCGGTGCGTACCCCGTCCCGTTGAGCGCCTCGTACTCCCCGTCGAAGTGGGTCAGCGCGACGATATCGCCACCGAGGCTGGTCATGTGGGGTTCGACGAAAGAGAGTTCGGCGGCGACAGCGACAGCCGCATCCGCCGCGTTACCACCCTTCTGGAGAACTCTCGCACCCGTTCCCGCAGCGAGGGGGTGGCTCGTCGCCACCATCCCGTTTCTGGCCATCACCGCCGATCGCCGGCCGATGAACTGCCAGGGATACTCGAACTGGCCGGTCGAACTGGAGCTGTAATCGGTCCGATCGGCGGCACCGATTCCCTTGCCGGTGGGTGCGTTCGCACCGATCACTCCCGTGACTGCCGTCTCGGAGCCAAAGCGTTCGAGAAACGTGCGTCGGTGAGACACACGGTAGCTACCACAGACCGATACAAAACGGTTTTTCAGGCCTCGATGGACGTTCGACGCCAGGGACGATCGTGACCCGCGTCGTTCTGGCGACCGGGACTGGACCTGTGCTGGCGATCGTGATCGACCGTCCAGAGACGCGATTCGCTTCCGATCGACTTACTCCTCGCGGAGTTCGCGCACCTTCTCAATGTTCCAGGCGAACCCGCGGCCGTCCTCGGTCGGCGTCTCGAGGGCAAACGGCAGGTCACGCAGGTCGGGATGGGTGACGATCGCGTGCATTCCCTCCTCGCCGATGTAGCCCTCGCCGATGTGAGCGTGTTCGTCCTTGTGCGTGCCGACGTCGTGTTTCGAGTCGTTCAGGTGGATGTACTTCAGGTACTCGAGGCCGACCTCGTCGTCGAACCGCTCGATCGTCTCGTCGACCGCCTCGGCAGTCGTGAGATCGTTGCCCGCGACGAGCGTGTGAGCCGTGTCGATACAGATACCGATATCCGTCTCGGTCCGATCGATGATCCCCGCGAGATGCGAGAATTCGCCACCGAGTTTGGTCCCGCTGCCGGCGTCGGACTCGATCAAAATCTGGACGCCCTCGGGGACGTCGAGTTCGTCGATGAGACTCGCCGCGTTGTCGAGGCCGCCCTCGACGCCGGCTCCAGTATGGGCCCCAAGGTGGACGTTGACGTACGGAATCCCGAGCCGATCGGCCGCGTCTAGTTCCGCCTGCATGCTCTCTTTGGATTTCTGGCGCAGGTCGTCTTTCGGGGTACAGAGATTGACCAGATACGCCGAGTGGATCACCCACGGCCCCTCGAGGAGTTCGTCGGTCTCCGCCTGGAATCCCTCTGCCGCCTCGTCGCTGATATCGGGCTGTTGCCAGACCTGTGGCGAGGTCGTGAAGATCTGTCCGCAGTTGCCGCCGAAGGCGCGTTGGCGGTGGACGGCGTTCCGAACGTCGTCGTAGGGTGGTGTTTCCTCGTCAGAAGAGACGCGCGAGCCAGAGATCGAAACGTGTGCGCCGACGTGCATACGCGCTCGTCAGTCCCGGTTCGTGATAGGTACTTCGAAGCCGATCGACAACTCACGGTCGAATATCGCTCACTCGGCCGGTTCGAGTTCCTGCCGATCGCGAACCCACGCATCGTCACCGAACTTGCGATCGGCAAGCGCCGCTGCGGCGTCCAGTTCCTCGTCTCGCCACTCCGACTCCGTCGCCTCACACCACGCTCCCAGCGTGTCGGCGAGCGTCTCGACTGCCCGCTCCCGATCGATCCCTGTCTGTTCGCGGATGCTCGTCACCCGATCGGTGAACGTTCCGGGGTCGAGGTCCGCATCGAAGACGCCGACGTGGCGCTCTGGCGCGCGATCGTAACTGATCGAGCCATGCTGGATCACGACGTCTCGCTGACGGTACTGGGCGTTGCCGCTGATCTTGTGTGGACTGGGGCCGTCCACGCCGTCTCCAGCCGGAGCGACGACGTCATGGGCGGGATTGATGTCCCGAAGGTAACACGAGGGCTGGTAGATCGATGCCTGTGCCGTGGCTGCGAAGTCGGCGTCGACACCCATCTCTCGGAGGCCATCGAGAACCGGCTCGCAAAATAGGTCGTAGCAGTCCATTAGATCTCCTGGGACCTCGGCTGCCGGCGCGACGATCGTATACGAGATGTCCGCGTGGCGATCGTGGTAGATCCCGCCGCCACCGGTCTGTCTGCGCGTGACGTCGATCCCCTCCCGATCGCAATAGGCCCAGTCGACCGTCTCGCTCTCCTGGCGATAGCCAAGCGAGAGCGTACTCGGTGCCCACGAGTAGACTCGAACCGTCCGCAGGTCGTCTTCGAGTGCCGTCTTCGCAGCCACCTCTTCGAGGGCCATCTGCGTGGCCCCATCCCGGGGCTCGTCCCGAATCAGTCGCCACTGCCGATCGGCGAGCGTGCTCATGGTCGAACTGACACCGTCGACGCGGAAAGCGATTCTGGGCACGAGACCATCACTTCCGTGACCGATCCGAACAAATAAGTACACAGTTCACGTACTCTGAACTAAGATGGGGTACGAACCTACGGCGGACGACAGCGGGCCAGCGACGGACGGCAAGCCACGGGTACACAGCCTTCACACCTACTTCCGCGTTTTTCAGAATCCCGACCTGTCCCGCGTCTACTACCGCGCACGCGACGGCCCCGTCACCGTACCCGAACTCCGCGACGAGCTCGGACTCAGCAAGTCCTCCGCCTACAATTACATCGACGAACTGGTTAACGCCGGCCTCCTCGTCGAACTGGAGGAAGCACAGGGTGCAACCCAGTACTCGGCCACCGACTGGAGGCTTACCATTGAGATCGACGGGGACTCGCTGTCGCTGGGGCCACTCTCCGCACTCGTCCTTGCCAACAAGACCCAGTACCCCGCCATCGGCCGAGTGGTTGACGAGCACGGATTGGAAACGCTTCAGGACTGCATCACGGAGGCCCGCGCGTACGATCGCGGCGAGACCACGACGCGACAGTTCGCCGCTGACACCGGTCTCAGCTACGGCCTCGCGTTCGAGGTGCTGAACGCCATCGCCCAACTGTTCGGCTTTGAGTCCGAAGAGGAACCCGTAACGAGTGCGGACGCTCCCGATGACCCGATCGTCGACTCCGAAGTCGACCTGTCCGAGCTGGATAAGGGTAGGAAACCAAGGGGTGAGGGGGACGGTAACACCGCTCCGATTGGGCTGATGGAGCGCAAGCGGCAGTCGGACGAGGAGTAGTTCCGATGCCGTCCGGACTGAAGCCGGTCATCATCATCGACTCGGGAATTATCCGGGGGACTGGCAAGCCGAGGAACAACCGGCACGCGTATCGGCAAATCCAGCGAGCAGTAGAGAGCGAAAACCAAACGCTGTATCTGCCGGCGACGATGTACGAGGAGTTGGGCGGTGATCCACCGGCGATTCCGAGCGGGTCTGACTGGGCGGATCCGCTGATCAAACAGGGCTGGATCGATGTCGCACCGAGAGTATCAGGTGATCCGGATGCGTCGTTTTCGTCGCCGACCACCCAGCGCGGAAAGTTGCGCCACGCCGTTGAACACGCCATCTTGCAGGAGAAGGAAGGATCGGGGCGCGAGTGGGAAGACACCGCATTGCCGGGGTTAGCCGATCGCGTGCTGTCGAACGCGCAGGCAGCTCGGGTCATCATCCACACGACCGACAAACCGGCACAGCGGGGGATCAACCAAGTGCTTGCGGCGAAGTGGCCAGGACACGTCCGCACGTACGTTCACCATCCACACGAGACGAAGACGCGGTTCCGAAACCCGGAGTACTTTCGCTGGTGACGTATTAACTTGCGGGACGATGCGGTTGATCACGTGGAACTGCAATCAGGCGTTCCGAAAGAAGCAACACCGACTCCTCGAACTCGAACCGGACATAGCAGTGGTGCCCGAGTGTGAGGATCCCGAAGAGAAGGGCGACTGGTCGGCGTGGACTGACTGGCGGTAGACGGGCGACGACCCGCACAAGGGCCTCGGCGTGTTCACCCGGAACGACATTACAATCACCGACACGACCGAGATCGACAAGGTCGACCACTTCCTCCAAGTAGAGACCGATGTCGTGGACGTTCTCGCCGTGTGGGCAATGAACAATCAGGAGAACCCGCGGCGACGCTACATCGGTCAAGTACACACCGCCCTCGAAACCCATCCCGAACTGGTCGGCGAGAACACGGCAGTCGTCGGCGACTTCAACTGGAACGTGATGTGGGACGAGTCACCAAATAGTCCGCTTTGCGGCGACTTCGCCGACGTCCGAGAGTCAGTGAACGAGGACAGACTGTACAGCGCATACCACGCGGCGCGTGGTGACGATTTCGGCGAGGAGACAGAGGCAACCTTCTATATGCACAAGAAGGAGGAACGACCCTACCACATCGACTACGCGTTCGTCCCCGAACGAGAGAGTGAGACAGGAGCGGAGGTTGTTGTCGGCAAGTACGACGACTGGATCGACGCGAGCGACCATATGCCGGTACTGGTCGGCTTCTGAGCGACGGCGGATGCGTTCGGCCATCAGACCAATCTCGACCAGTCTGAAAGTACTATTATAATACGTCGGGTTAGAGGGCGTCAACTGCCGGATTAGAGCAAAACGCGTTTACGCGTCCCTCCATATTTCCGGTTGAACGGCAGGGTGGAAATCCGGAAACACCACCCCGATGACCAAGACCCAGTACCACGACCACTCTCTGGAGTATGGCGGACGACGACTTCACCGACCTCCACGACATCGAGACGCCCGTCGAGAGACGCATCGCCGACATCATCGACGCAGACACAATAAGAAGGGTGATTGTACGGGCAGAATCGACGTTTCGAGGCGCAAATTCGGGACTGGTGCCCGGGGGTTTTGATATCGCGGCATGAAGTTTATAATTCGAGAAGAGGGCCGATCGTCCCACACGCCGCGCTGTCACGTCGTTTTTACGTACCCATCGGTTACCACTCGTATGGTGCGAAACGTCGCCGGGATGCTCCCGGAACTCGACGAGGAAGACTTCTACCTCCTTTCGGGTGTCGAGCAGGGGATGCGCTTTTCGGAGTGGGTCCAGCGAGAGAAGTTGCCGAGCTTCTCGGGGCTCACAGAGGAGGAAGTCGACTACCGACTCGAGCGGTGTCTCAAACGGGGGCTCGTCGAGAAGAAAACGATCCAGTACGAGGGGTACACGCTCCAGTTCGAGGGGTACGACACCCTCGCCTTGCGAGCCCTGGTCGAACGAGACACGATCGCCGAGTTCGGCTCCCCGCTGGGCGTCGGCAAAGAGAGTGACGTCTACGAGGTCCGATCGTACAAGCCCCTCGCCCTGAAGTATCACCGCGAGGGCTATACGAATTTCCGGGAGGTCCACAAGGAACGCGATTACACGTCCGATCGAGCCCACGTTTCCTGGATGTACACCGCGCGAAAAGCCGCCGAGCGCGAGCACTCGATTCTGGAGGCGCTCTACCCCGACGTCTCGGTTCCCCAGCCGATCGGCCAGAACCGCCACGCGATCGTCATGGAGAAAATGGACGGCGTCGAACTCTCACAGACCAGACTCGAAGACGAGCAGGTGATCGGCGTCCTCGATCTGATCCTTACGGAACTCGCCCGCGCGTACGACCATGGCTACGTTCACTCGGACATGAGCGAGTACAACCTCTTCGTCGACGAGAGCGGGATCACGATCTTCGACTGGCCACAGGCCGTCCCGACCGACCACGAGAACGCCCCCGAGTTTCTCCGCCGGGATCTCACCAATATCGTCGGCTACTTCCGGCGCAAATACCCTCAGCACGTCGACGACGTACCGATCCCGGAGCTGGCGACGGCGATCGAATCGGAATCGTTCGAGACGATCACGGACTACTGGTAACAGACTGCCTTCTTTTGTCCGATCGGTCTCCGATCGCTGATCGGTGGTAATCGACACGGAGTCCGTAGCCCTGTTTCCCCGACAGCTGTCTCATCAAACCGTCTGGCAACCGACCTGGAGTGCGTGAGTTTCGTCAGCGATCCACACCAATAAATCATATAGTGCTATATTAAATAGCGATCGTTCGGTGCTCCGCGTTCTCAGCGACGAGGACGTGAGAGTCGATCGGCTTCGAAACGGGCTCCTCATGATCGACCGGACGAGTACGGACGATCCGCTTCGATCGTCTCGATTGACGACCCCGACGGCAGTGTTACCCCGCCCGGGAACCGATACTATATGGCCTCGCTGCGATAGCAGATTCATGAAGATTCGTGGCTCCCTCTCGGACAGCGAGA
>LKMJ01004810.1_pt1 | contig 12725 bp, 15 predicted proteins | sample 643391 | NCBI WGS metagenome assembly LKMJ01 (sample SAMN04112250, study PRJNA286221) | soda lake metagenome | biome: soda lake; feature: Kulunda Steppe; material: water; isolation source: sample PL-Br10 brine of Picturesque Lake | place: Russia: Kulunda steppe | collected 2010-07
ACCGTCACGATGGCCGCAGCCTACGAGTTTGACGAATCCCACGTCTCGTTTGTCACCGGAAGCGGTGAGTCGACAAACAAAGTCCAATCAATCGTTGAGGATGCCCAACAGCTTCGTGAGGACGCAATCGAGGCCAACGCTGGCGGCGCGTTTGCCGGCACAACCGCCGAAAACGAGGCCACCAACGAGACCGAAGCCACAACAGCAACCGCCGAGACGGATGAGACTGACCAACCGGAGGTGGCTTTGGCCGACAGCGATGGGTCTTCAGCCGCAGCCGACGACCTCGAGAGCGAAGACGACGACAACCAGGCTGGACTTTCGGATTTCTTGTAGCTTTTTGTCCTGCCGGCAGTAGGGGTGGTATGGTTCAGCCAGTCTGTCTTGTCGGCCCCAGCGACAGCGGTAAAACGACGCTTATGCAGTCTCTCGTCGAAGAACTCGGCGATGATGGTCGTGTTGCGACGATCAAATCAATCCACCACGACATCGAGATTGACAGTCCTGGCAAAGACACCCATCGCCACCGCACGGCCGGAGCCGACACGGTCGTAGGCCTCACACCTAGCGTCTCGTTTCAGATTACGCCGGGTGGCAAACGTGGGGCCGACTCCGAGACCGCACTGCTCGAGTCGACGGTTGATTCGCTCAGCGCCGACGGCTATGAATTCATTCTCATCGAGGGGTTTCACGATTCGTCGTATCCGAAAATCGTCCTCGGCGAGCGCGATGATATCGAGCCACCGATTGCCGTTCGTGGCACACTCGAGACGCTTGAGGCCGCCGACATCGCAGCCCGCATTCGGGAGACAGACCTACGCTCGGAGGCATAACTAACAGTATACGAACATGTGAATATCACCCCAGCCGGCAACTATTTGCGTGTGTGTTACAAGGTAGCACATGTACCGATATGCAAACGTGTCACAACTGTCAGGCGGTCATCGATGAGTACACATTGGACAAACAACTCGAACCCCTGCGCGAACTCACCGTCGAGGATTTCAACGTCTGTGCGGACTGTGTGACGGTGATTGCAGACGGCTGTGTGGCCTGTGGTGGCGCAGTGTATGTCCCACGCGGCCGCAGCGAGACGCCAGATGTCTGTCCGGCGTGTCGACACACCCATATCCAACTGACAGGCACCGACCCCGGCTGGAACGTCGACAGCCTTTCGGTCTGAGCGCAGTCGCCTCGGCATTTGTTTCGGAGACCCTTGGATTCGACGGCACTCGTCTCGAGCAGTATGGTTTTCTCAGCGTGCCTCACACACAGCGGCCTCTCAGGAGACTCGAGCGGTAGCCGACCCAACCAGAGTGTCTGTTGAACCAATCCATTGCAGTTAGCAATAATGACTAAGCGATTGTATGCCAAAACGTATCATGGTATATTATGACATTGTACGACCGTATTCTGGTTCCGACTGATGGATCCCCGGAGGGCCGGCGAGCGGTCGGCCACGCTGTCGCACTCGCCGACGCACACGAGGCGATTGTTTCGGGACTGTATGTGATCAACACAGCAAGCTACAACGGGCTACCGATGGAGACCTCATGGGAAGGAGTCAGAACACTGCTCAACACCGACGGCCAAGCGGCACTCAATGTAATCGAATCACTGGCTGCCGAACGTGGAGTGGCCGTCGAAACCGAGATTGCTGAGGGCTCACCAGCAAAGGAGATTATTCGAACAGCCGAAAACCAAGCGTGTGACCTGATCGTGATGGGCACACACGGGCGCGGAGGACTCAACAGACTCCTGTTGGGGAGTGTCGCCGAGAAAGTCGTCCGTGGGGCACACATCCCCGTGATGACCGTTCGGATCGACAAATCGATGGCCGAATCAGTCGCCACAACGGCCGAAACCGACGCTGAGTCCGACGCTGATGGCCCTTTGCCGGCTGACCTCTCGTCTTAACGCTGGGCTCGAAGATGCTCACAGTCGCCGGCATGGACGACCTCCTGGCGGTCGTCAGTTTCGACGACGAGCCCACCGGGAAACTGCACATCGAGAGCTCTGCCCTCTATTGTTCGGTTGGGCATCTCGAGACGAACCTGCTGGCCGAGCGTTGAGCTGTATTCCCGCCAGCGATCCAACACCGAATCAGGATCCTCAAGCATCGCATCGAATGACTCGAGCAGTCGCTGGACGAAGCGTCGACGGTCGATATCCTCGCCGAGTTCGGCTCGAAGACTCGTTGCGTCTTCGGGAAGCTCATCGGTATCGACGTTCGCGTTGACGCCGATGCCAACAATAAGCCACGACACACGGTCTTGTTCGCCTTCCATCTCGGTGAGAATGCCTGCAAGTTTGTGCCCACCGCGCGCGCCCGAGTCGCCGACTAACACGTCGTTGGGCCATTTGAGATGCGCCTCGAGGCCAGCCGCACGACAGGCCGAAACCGTGGCGACACCCGCAGCCAACGCCGACAGTGGAACGTGTGCTGCGGGCACCGTGGGCTGGCAGACAATCGAACACCAGATGCCGCCTTTGGGGGCCGTCCAGGGCCGCTCGAGTCGCCCCCGGCTGGCGGTCTGTTCGTTGGCGACAACCGCGACGTTTCGACGGCCCTCGCTTGCCACCTCCCGACCACGAGTGTTGGTGCTGTCGACAGCATCGTGGTACTCGACAGTGTAGGGTACCGCAAGGCCGAACTCAATGGCAGCCGCGCCGTACTCGGGGACGTCGGTGACTGTATACCCCTCGGCGGTGCTTTCGATTGTGAATCCGCCCTCACGGAGGGCGTTGACCTGTTTCCAGACGGCGGCTCGCGAAATCCCCAACCGATCAGCCAGTGCAGGCCCGGAGATGGGCCCTTCCTCGAGAGCCTCCAGCAGTGCGCGTCGCGTCTCGTTCATTGGGCCTTGTAGCCACTCCAGCCCAAAGAGCCGTCGGATACAAAGCCACGCCGCCCATAGGAAGATCCATGATTACGTTTCTCGCTGGCGGAACCGGCACCCCGAAGCTGCTGGCCGGAGCCACCCAGCAGTTGGGAGCCGACAGGATCACAGTTGTCGGCAACACCGGCGACGATATCGAACTCGGCGGGCTGGTGGTGTGTCCAGACCTCGATACCGTGTTGTTTCACGAAGGCGATGTGCTTGATACAGAACGCTGGTGGGGAATCGACGGCGACAGCCACGAAACGAACGCCGAACTCCACCGGCTCGCCGAGCAGGCTGGCCTCGAGACCGGCCCGCAGTACCTTCCAGTCGAGCAACAAACCGAGGGCCGTCCCATCGCCCGCTGGCGACGGTTTTCAGGAATCGCAGAATTCATGACCATCGGCGACCGCGACCGGGCAGTCCACATCACACGGACGAGCCTCTTGGATCAGGGCCACACGCTCACTGAGGCGACTCAGGTGTTGGCCAATGGGTTCGGCCTTGAGCTGTCGCTGTTGCCGATGAGCGACAACCCGGTCTCGACGATTATCAACACCGACTCTGGGCCAATCCACTTCCAGGAGTACTGGCTCGGCGAGAAGTCCCACGAGATTCGGGGCGTCGAGTTCCGGGGCAGTCAATCGGCCGCCCCGACCACTAGCGTCCGTGATGCCTTGGACGCGCCGGTCGTAATCGGCCCGTCGAACCCAGTGACGAGCATTGGCCCCATGCTCGCAGTGCCGGGTATCCGCGAGGCACTGGAGGCGACACCCGTTGTCGCAGTCTCGCCGTTCGTCGAAACAACGGTCTTTTCGGGCCCTGCCGCCGAGTTGATGGCAGCGACGGGCCGCGAGCCCTCAACACAGGGCGTTGCTGAGGCCTATCACTTTGTCGATGCCTTCGTACTTGATTCGGCCGATGAGACTGCCCTCGAGCGACCAGTCGTCAGAACTGACACCCGAATCGAGAACACAGCCGACAGCAACCGAGTCATGAACGCAGTTATCCAAGCCCTCGAGGAACTGGGGATTCATGTTTGAACCCCGGCTCGCATTGGCGAGTCTAAGCGGTGAGGCCGACGCCGCGTGGGCCGCCAGGGGTGCGGATCTGGCGGGAGCCGCGTTCCTTGGAGGCATCGCTCTGGACGACTCGAGCCGCGAGGCTGCACGCAAACTCACCAAACGCGACCGCCGTGAGTTTCTACCGGCTGATCCGCTGGCGTTCATCGACGACCAACTGTCGAGACTCGAAGACGTCCCGATTCAGCCCGGCGTCAACGTCAGAGCCACCACTGTCGAACCGGTTCGAAAAGCCGCAGCAATCTGTGCGGGCTACGATGCGATACTCGAGATCAACGCCCACTGCCGACAGCCCGAGTTGTGCGCGGTCGGCTGTGGCGAGACGCTACTGGCCGAGTGTAATCGGCTGGCAACGTATGTCGCCGCAGCCGCAGCCGAAGGCCCAACCGTGTGTCTCAAAGTTCGCGCAGAAGTGCCGGACGTTGATCTCCCGGCGGCCGCCCAGCGCCTCGAGCGGGCAGGAGCCGACGCGATCCACGTCGACGCGATGGACTCCAAAGCGGTGATCAAGCCACTCGCCGAGACCACAGACCTGTTTGTTATCGCCAACAACGGCGTCCGCGACCGCCAGTCAGTACAGGAGTATCTCTCATACGGAGCCGACGCCGTCAGTGTTGGCCGACCCAGCCGCAAGCCCGACGGGCCGGTGATCCAACGAGTCGCAACTGCGCTCGAGACCGGGGAGCTGAACGCACAATGAAAGCAGCACGAACCCCGGTTGAGAACGCCCAACTCGCCTTGCTGTTGGAGGTCTCAGGCACACCCAAACCTGGTAACGTCGATCGGCATCGTGATCTCGAGGAGTTGCGATTCGAGCAGTTCATGGCCGGGGCGGTGGGCGCTCGCCGGGGCCTACAGATGGCCGCCAACGGTGCGCCACTCGGAGCCGCTTTCGAAGAGGCGGTTGCAGGAATGGCGACCCAGAAGGGTGGTAACACGCAGTTCGGCTGCCTGCTGTTGGTCGTCCCGCTGCTCAAAACCGCCCTCGAGGCGTCGCTGACCCCAAAGGGAGTCCGGTCGGTTGTTGAAGCGACGACAATCCAAGACGCCGTCGGCTTTTATACGGCCTTCGAGCACGTTGAGGTCGCAGTCGGCGAGCCACCGGCCGACGCCAGCGCGCTGGATGTTTGCCACGGAAGCGATGTGGCTTCGACGCTCCGCGAGCGTGAGTTGACGCTGTACGATATCATGGCGTTGTCGGCCAATCCAGACGGCCGACTGGGCGACGGTAACGCCTGCGAGTGGGTTTCGAGTTTCGAGCGGACGTTTCGGGCCGCCGACTTGCTGTTAGCCGACGAAGGACCCCTCGTCGAACGCACCGCGCGTGTGTTTTTGCAGTTGCTCGCCGAGCGGCCTGATACGCTCGTCGCACTCAACCACGGCGAAGACGTTGCTCGTGAGGTCTCTGCACGCGTGGCTGGACTCGAGGATGATCTCGAGGCTGCCGAACAGTTGGCCACAGCGTTCGTCGAACGTGGCTACAATCCAGGGACGACCGCAGATATTACAGCCGCCGCGCTGTTTGTGGCACTCCAGAGAGGACTCAGTGTATGACCCACTCTTCAGCGTGGCCCGTTGAACTTCGCGGTGTCACTGAATCAGTTATCGCCACACTCGGGCCGAACGAGTTGTGGAACATGGCGGCTCTCGGATTGCATGCGCCCGCAAACCCAGGCGAGCCGGTCGAGGCGACAACGTGGGGCAACACCCGAACCAAGCGGAACTTCCACCGACAGGGCGGCGGGGTCGTCCAGTTTACGGCCGACCCCCGGGAGTTCGTCGACAGTGCAATGACGATCCACGAGCAATCCGAGCCAGTGTTACAAAACGCCGACGCTTGGGTCGAAATCAAAGCCGAATCAGTCGCCCACGGCGAAGACGGCGGCACCGAATGGGAACGCTGGGAGATAGAACCGCTCGAGACAGGCACGGTCAGAACTCGTCGGCCCCGCACAGTCAATCGCGGATTCTACGCTGTCGTCGACGCCACCGTGGCGGCTTCCCGGCTCGATGTACCGGTCTTCGAGACTGACGTACTACTCGAGCGCATGGCGTACTTCGAAGAGATCGTTGAGAAATGCGGTGGACCACACGAACGGGAGGCCTTCGAGCGACTCAGCGAGTATTCGGGCTGGCGGGAGTACTGAACACGGAACGAATCGTTTTAGTGGCACTCGAACCCACCTACCCGTATGGCAATCAAACCGAAGTACGTCAAACAGCTCGCAACCACACTCCTCGAGCGGTATCCCGACGCGTTCAACACCGATTTCGAGACCAACAAAGAAAACGTCACCAAACTCACCACCGTCGAATCCAAAGGCGTTCGCAACCGCGTCGCCGGCTACATCACCCGTAAAAAGGCAGCCACCGCAGCTACGGCCTGATTTTCACGGACAAATTTACGCGTTTCGTATCCGTCAGTAGACGTAATCGTCGACGCTAAGTTGGACGTAGCCGTTCTTTTGTAGCGACCGCTTTTGTTTCGTGTACTTGTACAATACTTTCGCACCAGAGAGCCCTGAGCGGAGTGTGCGCTTTTTGAGGAGGCTCGAGCCGTCGGCCGCGAGCATGCCACGAACCGATTTAAACGTCCGATCCCAGTCTGTGGGGCCATAGTCACGACAGAGTTCGGCAAACGTGACGTTCCGAAGTAACTCGTCACCGATAGCCTCGGCCCACCGGTTGTTGTACGTCGACAGGTCGCCTGCGGCTGCCAACTCACCAGCAATCGCGCCGGTTCGAATCGCAACGTGGTCACCACCCTCGTGGAACGCCGAAGTCGTGCCCATCGCCCCACCAGTAACCGCGATACCCGCCTCAACAGGTGATTCAATCGGCTTCGTCGACGAAATGCTGTAGGTTTCGGTCCCCCCGCGTTTGCCCCGGTCTTCGACCAGCGGGAAGTCCTCATCAATGTCATACTCGTCGCCCCACTCGCGTTCGAGCAGTCGGCGGATGTAGGTCGCACCCTGTGGAATGCGGTCGTCTTCGGGCTCTAAGAGTGCGTACGTTTCTCGATTCTCAACGGCGTCGATATCGAGGCCGATGGGCATGGTGAGGCCGACGCGGCAGACCTGGTTGTCGTTCGGGAACACCCACGGGTAGGCGGTGTGGCCGGGCATGAGGCCCCACCAGAACGAAATCGACGTGTTGAGTTCCTCGAACACCTCCTTGGGGAACCGGCGGTACTCCTGGTAGGCAATGTGGTTGACCTTCGGCGAGGCGAGCAACTCGGAGGCTTTCTGTCCATCCGGCAGGTAGCTGTCGAGCACGCCGTTGGTCACGGTGCGCTGTGGGCCGTCAGCGAGAATCAAGAAGTCAGCTCCCAAACTGTCGCCGTTGGCCAGCGAAACCACATGTCGAGGGCCGTCGCTGCTGTCGGCGTCGAGAGTACTCTCAACACCCGTCACCCGGACACCGGTTCGGTACTCTGCGCCTGCGGTTTCGGCACGTTCGCGCATCCAGTCATCGAATGCGGCGCGATTGAATGTGTAGCCGAAATGGTCGTACGACGAGTCGATACCCGTACGCTTGATCGTACAGGATTCGTTCGGGCCGATGAACTCTGCACGCTCGAGGTGTTGGTAGAGGATACCGTCGTCGAACTCATCGGGGTGGATATCCATGATATCCACCCAGTAATCGAGAATCCCTGCGGCGTCGGTCGAGTCGGGACCCAGCCCCTCGCGGTCGGCCCGCGGGACACCCTTTTCGAAGACGACAGTGGAGGCTCCGTCCTCGGCGGCTGCGTGGGCCGCTGCGGTGCCAGCGGGGCCGCCGCCGACAATCGCTACGTTGACGCGTTCCATACCAGTTACCACCCCGAGTCGATATTAAAGCCCCCGAACTTCTGATCGGTCGACGATCCGAATCGTAAGCGTGGTACCGCGCTTGCCCCTACAGGAGGTATGACCGCGGACGAGCAGTTGGCGCGAGTGTTCGAACAGTGGGCCGACGACGAGGAGCCAGTAATCGATTCTCTCGAACGAATCGAACGAGTCGCCGCATTGCTCGGTGAGATTCGTGCAAGCAGGAACGTCGAAGCCGACGGATCGCGGCTCTCATGGAACACGCCTGCGATGGACAACGCACCGGTTGGGATGGCGATCTCTGGGCCAGCCTATCAAGACAATCCGATCTACTATGTCAACAACGAGTTCGAATCGATCACTGGCTACGCTGAAAGCGAGGTGCTCGGTGAAAACCTTCGGCTGCTCCAAGGCGCAGAAACCGCCGAGAAACCGGTCGCAGACTTACACGAAGCAATCGATATCTGGGCTCCAGTTGTCGTCGACCTCCGGAACTACCGGGCCGACGGCACACCATTTATCAACCATCTCGCGCTCGCCCCCATCGCTGACGAAACCGGAACGATTAGCAACTGGGTCGGCATCCAACAGAACCTCTCCGAGACGGCCTAACTCGGTGTTGCCGCGAGCGCTTTGAGTTCTTGTTTTGTCGATCCCATGTGGGAAAGTGCGAGCGCCATACAGACAACCGCCCCAACAAACAACAGCGGGCTGACGAGTCCACTCGAGGCGAGCGTCGACTGGAGGATGAGATTGACAACCGGGAGCGCACCCACGGTTGCCAACAGCCCGCCAAAGACGAGTTCCTGTTGGGTCTGTTGGCTGTCGTACGTACGTTCGAGCCGCTCGCGGAGTTCGGGGTCGATCCGACAGACTCCGTCTTCGACGACGATGTTGCCAGCCTCGAATGCAGCCCGTTCGACCTCAAAACCGACACTGGAGAGTGTCCGGTTTTCGTGTGTATGAACGAACGCCGTCGATTCCCCAAGTGGTTTGAGCGGTACTGTTCGCTGGTTGAGTTCGGCCACCGAGGAGGCCTCGACGACATCGAACAGCCCCGAAAGCGTCGGTAAGCCGAGTTCCGCAGGCACCTCGAGAGAGTCAGGAAAGACAAACGCGGTCGCCACAGCGTGGTGGCCGACCGCAGCAGCGAGCTGTTCACGATCGGGTTCGTCAGGGACGAACCCAACATCAACTGTCGGATCGACCACCGTCAGTACAATCAGTTGTTCTGGCAGCACCGACAAGAGTTCATCGACCCAGTCGGCCGAGGCTGTTTCGAGTTCGGCGACGACCGGGCGAGGAAACGCCGATAGCTCGGTTCGGCCGGGACGACCCCCGGAGGCCGTTTCAGTCGCTTCGGCGTCGACGGCTTCCTGCAGACGGAGCGTTGAGAGCTCTTCGGCCAGTCGGCGGCGAACCTGTTTCGGCAACGCCGTCGGCGAGAGCAGTTGTACGTCGTACACAATGCCCTCGACGGGAGCCGGCGACATCGTTGCCGATTCGAGCGCTGATTCGACCGCGAGAAACCGCTCGGCGGCCGCATCGTATGTAGTTGACTCCCGTGTCATGGTACCAGTTCACAGTAGGGTTGAGTGAGTATTCAATATTGTGCCTCTCTGGCCGACTGTTGGGATGAGTAGCTGTGTGCGTTCCTATTAGTAAGACAACTACTTACGCTCACGAACTATACACCGAGTGAGCCGCAGACTCATGTAGGTCGAGTCGAAAGAGGAGGTATGTCGACACCAGAAATTGCTGTTTTACGACAGAAAATCCACGGACTTTCGGCCAGAGATTATGCACGTGCGCTCGGCGAGCGACTGCCCAATACTGACATTGCAGTCGGTAAAACTCCTGCCGAAGAGGCCGAACTACTCGAGGCCGTACCGATTGCGACCGGATTTTCGATGAGTACCGAGACAATCGAGTCTGCCGAGAACCTCGAGTTGTTCGGCTGTGTGTACGCCGGAGTCGGCCATCTCGACTTGGAGGCGTTCGAGGCCAACGGCACCGCAGTCACCAACGCCTCGGGCGTCCACGGCCCCAACATCTCGGAGTACGTCCTTGGGGCGATTCTCTCTCATGTTCGTGGATTCAAACAGGCCTGGCGGCAACAAGACAGAAACGAGTGGCGATCCTACCCGGCCCGCGAACTCAAAGACAGCACCGTGACAGTCGTCGGACTGGGTGCAATCGGCCAGGCGATCGTCGATCGGCTCGATCCGTTCGGCGTCGAGACTATTGGCGTTCGCTACACGCCGCAAAAAGGTGGGCCGACCGACGAAGTGCTGGGCTTCGATGAGATTCACGATGCGCTCGCTCGTACCGACTATCTGGTGTTGGCCTGTCCGCTGACCGACGAAACCGAGCGAATCATCGACAGCGAGGCGTTCCTTACGCTTCCGACCGATGCCTTCCTTGTCAACATCGCCCGAGGCGGTGTTGTCGACACAGATGATTTGGTGACCGCACTGCAGGCCAACCGGATCGCAGGCGCGGCGATCGATGTCACCGACCCTGAACCACTCCCCAATGACCACCCGCTCTGGGATTTCGATACGGTTTCGATTACCCCGCACAACGCAGGTCACACCCCCGAGTACTACGAACGACTCGCCGACATTCTGGTGAGTAACGTCGAACGGTACCGTAACGGCGAGACCGACTTCAAAAACCAGGTACTATAACTCAACCGTCTACGCTGCAGGCGGCGATTCGATATGTGAGACGTACGCGGTCACATCAGTAGTAGTTACCATACCGATGACACCCGAGTCGTCATCGACGACAGGCAGATGATGAAAGCCACGTTGAACCATCGTCTCGGCGACATCCTCAACCGAGTCGTTGGCACTCACGGTCACCACGCCGGTCGTCATATAGTCTGCCACGGTCGTTTCGGCGGCCGCGGCCTCATCGGCGATCATCTTCACGAAATCAGTGGTTGTGAGAATGCCGACCAGTTCGTTGTCCTCGTCAGTGACGACCACCGAGCTCATATCTCGGTCTAACAGTCGGCTGGCTGCTGTCGTGACGACCCTCTCCGGGGAAACTGAGACTACTGGCGATGACATCAACCGACCAACAAATACGTCTGTCATAGTTAATAATTCAGGTTCGTGTACAAAAACCTTGGTTCGGAACGCTGCTTGGACGATAGCCGACCGACGTTCGATTCGAAAAGACAACAGCCGAAAACTGAAACCGTCCGAAACCGGCCGTTAGATCCAGCCTTCTTCGACCAGCAGCTCGCCGTTCAGCAAGCTCGCGCCGGCTGCCCCGCGTATCGTGTTGTGAGCCAGACAGTTGTATTTGATACCCGAGTCCGTCTGTTCGATTCCACCGGCCGAAATCTGCATGCCGTCGGCGCGGCCGCGGTCCATCCGGGGCTGTGGGCGGTACATTTCATCTTCGCCGAAGACGTGAATGAGTTGTTCGGGCGCACTCGGCAGGTCGACGCCGGGAAACTCCCGCATGGCCTGGCGGGCCTCTTCAGGCGTTGGCTCGTCAGCAAGGTCGACGAACAGACTCTCGAGGTGTCCATCGAGCGTCGGGATTCGGTTACACGAGGCGTTAACCGTCGTTTCGTGCATGGAAAGCTCGCTGCCGTCGAAGCTTCCGAGGAGTTTGCGGGATTCGGTCTCCATTTTGGGTGCTTCGCCGCCGATGTGTGGGATGGCGTTGTCGATGATCTCCATCGAGGTCACTCCGGAGTAGCCCGCACCCGAGACGGCCTGCAGCGTGGTGACGTCAACGCGCTCGAGGCCAAACTGATCGAGTGCGGCGAGGGTGGGAACCATCGTAATCGTCGAACAGTTGGGGTTTTTGATTAGCGCGCCGTCCCAGCCGCGGTTGTCGCGCTGGACTTCGATCAGCCCGAGGTGCTCGGGGTTGATCTCGGGGATCGTTAGGGGAATATCCTCGCCCATCCGGTCGTTCGAAGAGTTCGACGAGACAACGTAGCCTTCTTCCAAGAATTTTGGTTCGACCTCACTGGCGATGCCCGACGGCAGCGATGAAAACAGCAGGTCGACATCATCGCTCACGTCGTCGGGATGCGTGCGGCCGACCTCTATTTCGGCGACCTCCTCTGGAATCTGTGTCTCGACGCGCCATTTGGCGGCCTCACGGTAGGTTTTTCCAGCAGACGATTCGCTTGCGGTGAGTGCGGCGATCTCGAAGGTCGGATGTCCCTCGAGTAGCTGAATGAATCGCTGTCCAACTGCGCCGGTCGCACCGAGAATACCAACTTGTACTGCCATTACCGTGGGGTGCAGTCTCATACACATAAGTGGGTCGGATTGCCGCTCAGATTGTCGAACAATCAGGAAGAATGTAGGTGCTGTCTGCGACTCACCTCGAAACTTGTCAGCAAAAACAGCATGTTTTAGAACATAGGTTCAGAAAAGCAAGAGCGTGGAATGTGTTTGATCATCAAATACAGGATCTGCGTTGTGAGATTGTAACTCGTCGATTAGAGAGGCCAGCGTATAGATATGCTGTGGTAGCCGAAGGCGACCAGCCAGAAGGTGTAAACCGCTCGAGACAGTACAGTCACGTTGCGTACCCTAGTCCCCGACTGAGTACTCCTCTCTGGGAGCGATGATAGCTCGGAGAACCCAGGTGCGTAATATACGGTTCCGCTGTCGACCGCAACTGACAGCCGCCCGGCACGAGGGTTTCCCGGCCGACACGGCATGCCGCCGTCAGGATGAGGTCGGACGTTAGTGTTCCGGGCGTACATTTCACCTATCCTATTAGAACTATTTCAAAATAATACCCATAACTTATAGATGTGGCGTAGTTTTGAAATTGATTTTGCCGCTTTGAGCGCGTCTTCTGTCATATTCGCTGCAGACAGTCGATTATGATGAGCGATGGATGATGTCGACCGGGGATATATTTTCAACGTCTCCCACTGTATACTATCTTAGAACTCGTTTTAG
>LKMJ01004811.1_pt1 | contig 12723 bp, 24 predicted proteins | sample 643391 | NCBI WGS metagenome assembly LKMJ01 (sample SAMN04112250, study PRJNA286221) | soda lake metagenome | biome: soda lake; feature: Kulunda Steppe; material: water; isolation source: sample PL-Br10 brine of Picturesque Lake | place: Russia: Kulunda steppe | collected 2010-07
AGCAACAAACGCATGGGTGTGCCGTGGAGCAACAAACGCATGGGTGTGCCGTGGAGCAACAAACGCATGGGTGTGCTGTGGAGCAACAAACGCATGGGTGTGCCGTGGAGCAACAAACGCAGTGACCCTTTTAAGGCAAGAGGTCAGAAGAGCACTTAGCCCTACAGAGAGCACTCAGGCAGCTCCACCTGTCCGCTTAGAAACCAACTTGAGGTCTTTCAAGCCCTTGGATATGCAGCACACTTCCCACCTGGCGCAGGAATGTGAGGTCTGGCTCGTACATCACCACCACGTCAGGGCATAAGTTCCACAAGTCCTGCAGCAATGGCGCCGCGCATGCAGCAGCACACCTTGGCATTGCGCGAGGCAGGGAGTGAGGAAGCATATGAGATTGGCAGGCATTAAGGCTAGGTGAAAAGGATGCGCAGAGGTGCACAGAACTGCAATTCACAGTGTCAGAGTTCAAGACCTGCACACTCTGTTGCCTAGGACCTCACCACACAGTCAAGCACACGTACACGCAGGACACTGGACCTCACAAACCAATCACATCACGGCACACATCCCAACCACACCTGCTCGCAGTGCGCCTCCAGGGAGCAGAAGTGCACCCCCCTCAGCAGTGGGCACGCCTCTGTGACTTCAGCATCACTGTCCTCGCCGTCCTTGCCCTCAGCCGCCGAGGCACCGCCCCCTGGCAGCCCACCTGCGTCACCTGCTTTACCGCCATCCTTGCCACTGCCCCTACCCTTTGCGCCGCCTCTGCTCCTCCCACCGGCCCCAACCTCCACCGAGGGAACCAGCCGCTCTCCCAAGTCGCCCCTCCCAACGCCCACGCGCATGGCAACAGCATCCTCCTCGTCCTCATGTGGGCACCCGGCCAAGCCATCCCCCAGCCCTGCCTTGCCACAACCACTCTCGCCGCCAGCCCCTGCATCACTCTGGGTGCTCTGCTTGGGCCGCTTGCCCCTGCTGCCGCCGCCCCCGCTACCGCCAGCTGCGCGGCCTGCTGCTGCTGTGCCTGTGACCGCTGGGACTGCTGAATGGGGGACTGAGGACGGGGATGGTGCGGCTGTAGATGGCTGTCCTCTGAGCAGGGCCTGCAAGGAAGGAGGGGGTGACGGGAGCGAGAAGCGCAGGGTGATGTTTCATGTTTCATTGCGCAGGGTGATGTTTCATGGCGCAAGACGGGCCTGGACTGGAGATGGATGCGGACTTGAGAAGGATGTGGACAGGAGATGGATGTGGACTTGAGATGGATGTGGACTGGAGATGGATGCGGACTTGAGAAGGATGTGGACAGGAGATGGATGTGGACTTGAGATGGATGTGGACTGGAGATGGATGTGGACAGGAGATGGATGTGGACAGGAGATGGATGTGGTGTCGTCTCAAAGAAGAAGATGGGAAAAGAGGTGTGGCAAAGGAACTGCCAAAGCGGAGGGACAGGGCAGGCGTGGGGCTACGATTCAGAGTGGGCAATGGTCTAACAGTGAAAGCTCGGACTGCATTGACAAAGCTTGGATCCTTTAAAAAGGGACAGCAAAATAAAGGAAGGAGGCGGTATGCACTCTTTGATTGGGGTGGTAAGCATGGGTTGGTCATTGGCTAGGGCAAGTCTGAAATGACAAGCCCAGGACCAACATAAAGTTTCTCAAACAAGGGAGTGAAGGAGAGACAACCCCAGATTGACATGAACTGGAAGCCCTCAAGGGATGAAGGGAAAGAGACATCAGCTGTAATAGAAGTCACGGCAGGGCTGACAAGGAGGCAGTAGAGGGTGCCCTGCTCGCTTGAAGGGTCCATCCCCCAGTAGTGGGGGCAGGTCAAACTCAGGAATGGAGTCCTACCTATCCCTGACAGCACTGTGGAGATCCAACACAAGGAATCATGGGCCTATCAAACTCAGGAATGGAGTCCATCCTGTCCCTGACAGCACTGTTGTCCAACTCAGGAATTGAGGCCCGCCAAGCTCAGGGATGGAGTTGCTCATACATCATTGGGGTGCAGGCCACCTTGTTATGCCTTGCAAAAGCATATGCCACGCTGTTCATTTAGCCCCAAAGCAAGCATAACATGCCCTAAAGCAAGCACAACATGCCCTAAAGCAAGCACAACGTGCCCTAAAGCAAGCACGACATGCCCTTAAGCAAGCACAACATGCCCTTAAGCAAGCACAACATGCTCTTAAGCAAGCACAATGCTCCGCAAGGACTGCACATCAAGCAGCGCCCTATAGCACCAGCATGGCTTCCCCCACCTGCATAAGTGCCTTCTTCTCCGCCTCTGACACAAAACCCGCTGCCTCGTCCATGTCCACGACGCCGTCCTCCTCCTCCCCATGCTCATTCAGTGTGATGGGCACTGAGCCCCCAATGCCCCGCGGCCTGCGTCCACCCAGCCTGCAGCACCCATGCACACAAATGCGCGCAAAAGATCATCCCTCGCTGCCTGTCTAAGGGAAGGGACAGAGTACATTCAGTGTGACGGGTACAGAAACTTGAAAATCGCGCGGCCTTCATTCCCCCAGCCTGCAGCATCCATGTACACAATTGCGCACAAGGGACAATCCCTTGCTGCCTGTCTAAGGGAAAGAATAGAGTGCACTCAATGTGGCGGGTGCAGAATCTCGAAAAGCGCGTAGCCTGCATCCCCCCAGCCCGCAGCACGAACACGCACACACACGCATGCAAGCAAGGGACACTTACTCACTTCATGTTGAGGAAATTTGAGGAAACAGGACACGGCAAATGCAACACTTCTAGCCCCCGCTTTCCTGGCCCCTGCGCACCCCAAGCCTGCAGCATGCAAGAGTATGCCTGCAACATGCATATGCATGTGAGGGACATGCTTTGCATGATACTTATGGGACATGCTCTGCTTGGTTCTTATGGGACTTTGCTCGGTACTTCATGAAAACAGCACATTTTGAACAAAGCTTGATCCTCCGCCACCTAACCGCCAGCAGACCCCAAGCCTGCAGCACGCACAACGCTGCCATTGAATACAAGCGCAATCGTGCGGCATACACAAGCGCAAGCCTGCTGCAAAAAGAGCTTGATATCCAATCACAGATCCCCAAAAGCCACCCAAATTTTGTGAGTATCTCAGGAGAAGGAGTTGCTGCATGCAGTAACTTGGTGGCATGCAGCAAACGGTGGCATCCTGGAACAAAACGTAAGCGCATGCTGCAGCCTGCAGGCATATGCGGCAGAGCCTCGTGGTCTCCTGGAATACCCAATCTTTGTGCACAAGCATCTGCACCCCATGGTTGCTGCTGCGAGGATCCATGCAGCTGGCTGTGCACGTGCGTGCACCATACCCTGCACCCTTGCAGCAGAGGTTGTGCTCCATGCTGCAGGGCAGTTCTTTTTTGTCCGCAACACGGGTTGTTACAAATACTATGAGGATGAGGCGCGTGCTGCTCTCACACGAGGACATCACCAACCATCAGGAGCCCCATCACAAAGGAAACTCAGAAAAGTGCTATGCTCTGCAACGCATGAAGGCGCAGGCACATAAATGCACAAACATACACATGCACACACACAGACGTAAACAGCCCCTGAAACGTACAACATGAGCGCGCATAGGCGGTGCACCTTGCACCCACCTGCTACTGCCCCTAGCACTGCCGCGTCTGCCCCCAGAGGCCGCTGCTGCAGCAGCAGGCGCATCTGCCCCCGCAATCCACACATCCCCACCCCCCCTCCCGCGCCCCGCGCCCCTGTAACCTCGCGCTCCTCCCCGGTTTCCGCCACCACCGCGCCCACCAGTGTTGCCATGGCGGTAGCTCGCTGAGTGTGAGGGCTGGTGATGCAAGCGCAGGATGTAGGCCTCGTATGCGGCCTACAGGGCACCCAAGGGTACAAGGGCTGGGGATGCGTGGGCTGGATGCAGAAGTTGGTGATGGAAGTGCAGGGTGTAGGCTTCATACCCGGCCAGCGGGTTGCGAGTGTGTGGGGATAGGAAGGAAAGAGGTGCGCATGCATCTGCGTGATTGAGCATGGTTGTGAGTGCGCGCCCACAGATTAAAATGCGCATTCCGAAATGTTGCGTCTGAAATGTGGGATGAGTGTGCCATATGTGAGTGCCTGCCAGATGGAGTGGAGTGTAAGCGGCCGCAGGCCACACAGAGTCCACCAGCATGCAAAGGTGCACATGCATGTCTCAGAGCCAGATCCAACTCAAGATAGCCAGGCGTGCGTGCGCTAGTGTGTGTGTGTGTTTGTTTGCGCTCATGCGTGGAGGTGGTGGGCGTAAATTCTGGCATGAGCGCCCACACACCTGCATAACTTGCCTGCCACCTGAGGCAATGACATGCCGCAGCTGACGGCATGCGTGCTGCTCACGCGTCACGACCATGACTGTCAAAGGTGCGTCGCCATCTCTGCTACCCTCCCCCTCCCCTTGCTGCTGGTGCTGGTGCTGCTGCTGGTGTTCTGAGCTTGGGTCATGCTGCTCTGGCTGTGCACCCCGCGCCTCCTGTTGCTGCCGCTGCCTTGCCCACCTCTGGGCCTCCGCCTCCTCCTCCGCCTCCTGGCCCTCCATCACCACCACATCGCCATCGTCATCACCGCCACCACTGTCACCACCTCCCCCCTCACTCCCAGCAGCCCCGCTCTTCGCCGAAGCAGCCCTCTGCTGGCTCTGCCATGGATTACTGGCCGACACTGCTGCCTTGCTGGCTGATCCGCCTGACCCACGCCTTGACCCCCCGGCCTGCCTGTCTGCCCAACCGGCATGTTCCTGTTCTTCGTCCGAAGATCCCAGCAGCGTGAGGTCGATCGTCCCACCCCTCTCGCGCTCGCGCTCTGTGGCCGCAGCTGCGGCTGCCTTGATTTATTGACAGACAATGCAGGAAGGGGCAGATGGCGGCAGGGGGTGAGGGCAGTTGTTCCAGAACAACAGTCGCCACAAGCACTAAGCAGGAAGGAGCGGACCGGCAGAGGGTGATATCCACTGGCAGGGCTTGACAGGAGGGCTACAGGGAGACGGAGGGCTGCCTCACTGAATACGCACCTGCTTCAAGCTGCCCACTTCCTCAAGTACCTCCTTCAGCAGGCCCCACTTGGGTGGCTCCTCAAGCACCGCCTCCACGTAAGGGGAGCCTGCGTGCAGCAAGGCAGCTCGCACGGGGCCGGGCATCCCTTCAGTGCTGCCTTCACATATGCAGGGTTGGTGGCCGTGCCAGGCATTTTGTGGTTCTGTTGTGGCTGGACTGTCTTCAATGCAAACTAACACTGATGACTCAGCCTCTGACAACGAGAGCTCCCCTTAAATGCTGTGGCTCCTGATAAGGGGGTGCTGACGCCATGCACACAAGGGTGCCGGTGCGCGGCATGGTAGCTCCATGCTAGCCTTCATATTAGCCATCAAGTGCTCTGGAAAAAGGTTTGCAAACAAACGCCCCTGCTCAATTGAATTGCAACCATACTTACACAAGATTGCAGCATAATAAAATTGTGCAAAGTTCTGGCCACCATTTTAGCCACCTCAAATGGGAGGGAAGCACCAGGTATCACTTGGAGAGAAAGATAGGAATGAAATACAGGTAAGTGTTAGCATTGGCTGCTGCCTCTGTCCTCTATGGAAAAGACTTGCAAGCGTAACCCAGGCGTCTGAGGCAAGAAGACCAACAGAGGGGACCAAAATGACACACATGCATGCAGATGTGTGTATGCATGCATGCGTTTTTTTGCCCATGTGTTTATGCGTGTGTGTGCCAATGTATACAGACAGAGTCATGCGCGCGCACGTGTGTGAATGTGCCAGCTTTGCCCAGCCCTGGGCGCAATCACACACCGCACACATACCTCTCATCTTAATTTCAAGAAACACTACTTTGGTGAATGATCTGATGGCGCACACTTCGGTAGATGATCTGATGGCGCACACTTTGGTTAATGATCTGATGGCGCACCTGGGGGCTGCAAGGCAGCCTCCTGCTCTTGGGGCTTTCGCTTGCGCCCTGGGGCAACTTTAGCGCCCATCTTGCCCTGCTGCTGCAGCTGCTGCTTTTTGCTTGGGGCCTGGCAGTAGATATAGACCCGCCTCCTTGCCTGCGACACAAAGGGCAGGAAGCAGCAACAGACATCCCGCCCGGGTCTCGGGCATTGCACCTCGCGACTATTATGCAGTCACCCAGTGCACCTAAAAACACTGGGTCCTTCTCACGTGTTGGCGCGCATTAACATGGCAAGTGTAAACAAAGATGTTGCTGTGCTATCTAGCTATGAGCCATTCGCATACTTAAGACCCCTCCCATTACACTGAACGCCGATTGCCCCCCAGACCCCTTAGCTACGGCAGTGACAGCAGGGTCCTGATCTCTACTTAATTCCAATCCAATGGATTCATCACTAGCCAGGAACCAATGTCAGAATAATTCCTGAATCCAGGTTTGTTCGTCAAGATCATGAGTTAGATCTATCCTGAGCTGGGGGGCTGAGTGAACCTTTCGGCCAAAAAGCTTAAGCATCAGCATACCTGGTTGAAGATCGTGTGTGCAGCCTCATGAAAGAGCCACACACACTGCATGCCTTCAGACTGGCGCAGACCCTGTAATTTGGCATAAGTAATTTGGACATTGAGAAGAAAAACCATGCAGGCAGTGCATCAATCCCTAGATCAATTAAGAAAAGCGGGTGCCTAGGTCCATAGTGCTGTGTGTCCATCTCCTTAGCTTATGAATATGCTCATCAGAAATATGCATGAAAACAACTTGATCAAGCAAGAATGTTTAGCTTTCAATGCGTGGATACATACCGTGCAAGCTAATATATTTGCAGTCAACTTCTGCAAGAGCAATTTTATGCGCAGACGCACTGCTCCTACGGTTGAGCCATGAAGAAATCCGTGATGCTTTTCCTGTGCTCCTATAAATGCCTGCTGATGGCTTGCGTGCACTCCATGTTCCGTATATTTGTGCACCCAGGTGCACCTAACGATTGCCTTGCTACTTGCACGCATATGCTTTACCTCAAGGTATGCCAAGAAGGTGATGGCGTCGTAGGCAGTGAGGTAAGCAGCCAAGGTCCTCAAGGTTCTCAGATCCTGACCAAGGTGGCCAAAGGTGTGTGTGTGTGATAGTCTTAGTGACAGAACTAATATTGATAATATATTAACACTTCCCCAGCTAAGAGAAACGGATGACATGTCATCAAATTTGCTACGCTTGTTCACCTCTCATCTATGACGAGACTGACGCACAGCAGGACGCAGGACGCAGGATGCACAGCCCCATGTGATGACTCTCACAAGCCTGGATCGTCAAAGCACGCAGAAGGGGCGTGCCATCCCACGGTTGGTCTGGCAGCCTGGCAGCCTGACTTGGCAATCCAGCGCGCACTCCGGCGCAGAGTGGCAGAAGGTATGGGACGAGAGGCAGCGCGCAATTTGAACCACATTGAAGGTCTGACAGTGGGTGGTAGAGCGCATTTTTTACCGCATTGAGGGTCGGACAGAGTAAGGCAGCGTGCACTTCGAACCACTTTGAGGGTCTGACACTGGGAGGCCGCGCAAGTTCAGACTCACCTTGACAATTTGACGAGCCCGCCAGCCCACACTGTGCCACCCTGGCTCCAATTGCCGCCGGATTGACTCATCCACTGCCCGGTGCAGGAGGTTGAGACCACGCACTGCAGGCGTGAATGCCGGCACGTCGCCACCCCTTGCTGCCGGAGCAGCAGCGCCAGCGCCAGGCTCAGCGCTGGGCATGCTTTTTGCCGCGGCCGAGGGTGGGCCTTCGCTCATGAGGGCATCAGCAAAGGTGCTGCAAGCCGCAGGGCAGGGTCAGTAGTCTTACGCAATAAGTTCGTGCCGATACTTGACTCCAACCAGGCATTGTGGCCTGGAAGGTATCACAGCACATTTTAGGGGCTCTGCATGCCCTTTCATTTGCCCCTCTTTGGTAACATGCCTTTTCATTTGCTCCTCTTTGGTAACATGCCTTTTCATTTGATCCTCTTCGGTAACATGCTCCTTTGGAAAGCGGGGTCCTGGATGAGCACTTTTCTCCATGGCACGCACAAACTAAGCAACAATAGCACTTCGGTGGGCAGTGATTAGCGCTAAGGCTGCGCATTAAGGGCGGACACCAAGATTGAGGCAAAATCGTAGGCTGGTCACTAGGACAACGTGCAATGTCTTCAAAAAATTTTCCAGACTAGATGTATTGTGCAGCAGCAAACTTGCTCCCAGAGTACTGCGTGGCAGAGCTTTGTTCACCCCCGGAAAAGGCAAGGGCAACGCCCCCAAAAATGCCTTGCTCCAGCCCCACCAGTCAATCTTGTTGGTGCGCTTCAACTCCTTGATGAAGGACTCCACAATCTGCCGAACACACAGTGCAAGTTGGATTAATGAGTAGCGTTGACAGATCCTCTGGGAAGAAGGGGGGACAGAGCAACGCCCAAGGCATACCTGCTTTACGCCAGCGTGTTAAAGCAAGCTTTGACACGGCCTGCATGTTTTCTTAATGAGGCCACATGCATGTGTCGTTCAAAGTAAAGCACACCAGGCTCACCTCAGCAATTGCTGCCAGGATGAACAGCATGGGCTCTGTGAGTTCCTGCTCCCATTCAACCACCTGCAAGACGGGGCTGCACATTTGCTGTTACAAAACGACGCAGCCCAACACACACACAAATGCATCGAACATGCGTCATGCATAACAGGATCGAGAGCTTACTATGCAGGAGGACCTGGGATGCTGTGCCCATCAACTGGAGCAGTACCATACACCAGAGCCACTGGTCATGATGCAGACTATACAGTGTAGATGCTGTTATGGACAATTAAGCATGATGCAGCCAACACAACGTAGCTGCTGTTGAGGATCATAGACCGTGGTCATATGACACGAGTCGTCACAAACCACAGCGCAGATGCTCAGATGCTGGATCCTTGACCATGATACGGGCAGTAATTGCACTCCGTGCCCTGAGCCGCAGGCAGTGGTATCAGTCTGCAATGACAATGGTCGAGCTTCAAGGCAGAAGCCGCACTGCTTGCCCCAGACTCATCCACATCCATGAGATGTGATCCATCACCAAAGCAGCAGTGCTTACCTCAGGCGGATTCAACTCCATCGCAGCGGCAACATCGCTTTGGAATCGAGGCCACAGGTGTAGCTTGCGGATGTGCAGCGCTCGCATCACACGCTCCACCTGCGCCCGAAAGCAGGTGCTTTACAAACGTGGGTGCTGTAAGGGCTGGCACAACTGCCCGCCTGTTCACATCTGGCACGACTACCTGCCTGATATCAGATGGCAAGACACCCCGTCTGCTTACAGCTGACACAAAAATCTGCCTGTCTGCGCCTGGCTTGACAATCCACCCATAACCGTTGGCTTGATGACCCACCTCTGCAATCCAGCCCATGCACAAGAAGCATGCACCACACAGTAACAGCTAGCACTCAACCATAGCCTCTCCAGCCACTGCACTGGCACATCTCAGCGCAGCAGAACTTGGTAAAAGAGCAGCGCAGGATATCACAACGGGTTCAGGACACAACACGTACGGGCAAGCACATGTGTATATGCCCTGTTGCCAAGCTGCGAAGCACATGCTAGAAAGCTTCCTCTCAAGTTATAGCATCCTAGGAAGAGCTGCCGCGTTGGTGTTCATCTTGAAGCCACAAGGGTGGAAACTCCATTACTCCAAGGTGTCATTTTGAGTCGTTGCACACAAGTTTTTAACTCCAAACCTGCCTTATTGAATCCAGAAGTGAAAGCCTGTGGCTGGTCGCTCACAGCTCTGATGTAGCAGCCCCGGTTACCGCCTCCCCCGGTCCCAACCATGGTGTTGCTGGTGGTGCCTTCTCTCAGCATTTGCACCTGCAGGACACACGAGCAGCAACTGCACCCGCTTGTGAGCACACAGGGGCACTGTGTTTTGTTTGCAGTGTGAGATGCTTGTGCCGTAGTTGGGCGGCAAAGAATGCTGGACAACATAGCTCCAAGACATGCTGGAGTAAGTAGAGGCGCCGATCCTAATCCATTGCCCTACCTTGTCCCTCGAGATTGCCGGTGGTGATTCGGACGAGTCAAACCCAAAAGACAGACCAGCAGCAGGAAGCTAACATAATCAAGCATAACTTGTGTGTATACAGAACACATATAATTTGTGTCACAAACACGCACGTGCTCGCACAGAAGTAGGCAAGATCACTCGCAGGAGCGCCACCTATCCATCTATTAGTAAGGCTGAAGCAGCATGTCCCAAAAATGTGAGCCACGCACCGCAAAAGCCTCTCCACTATGATCTGTGACGCGGTGCGCATTCATGACGATCAATCCTGGGGGACAAAGAGTAGAGTGACCACAGAGCACGTGTTTGCCCTTGGCCAAAATACAGCTGGCAGGCAAAAGATCTCAGCCTCCTCCCTGATGCATAGACCCACACCTAGCGATTGAGTTCTTCGTCACAAAACAGACAGCCAAACACCACGCTTGGGGCCGAGAGCCAGAGCGCTGTGAGCCTAGGCTGTTGCTCCCTTGATCCTATACTCCTTGAGGCGCCATCAGGTGAGCAACAAAGCAAACAGGAAGTTTGTTTCCTGCATCGCGATGAGGTGCGACGACAAACATGAGCACATCACCAGCCCCACCCCGCTCCCTCAACGCACACTTTTCTCACACATGCACACACATGCACATGCCGTCCATGCAGCAAGCAACATTGTGCTCATGAGAAGCAGCATGTGTGTGTGTTTTAGAGCCACTGCACACATGCACACTTACACACTCACACCTGCGACTTGCTGCGGGGCCAGCCTGTGGGTCAGCAGATCCACCACTAAGATGCGCGTCGTCACGAAGCAGCACCGTCGGGACCTGTAGAGCTCAATACGTTCCATCGCCGGCACCTGCATCAGCAAGCAGATCCACCAGTCCCATGCCCATCATCGCAAAGCAGCACCGCTGCAACCTGTAGAGCTCCATGCGGTCCATCGCTGGCACCTGCTTCGGCAAAGCTGAACTTGCAGCCAAGGTGTGCATAAACCAAGTAAGCATGAGCACCACTGGAGAGCAGATGCAAGAGCCCATTGCGCTCTTCAGAAGGCAACTGCGTCAGTGCAGGTCTGCTAGTCGCACCATGGAGCAACATACATTGTTTTAGAGGGGAGAAGCACAAGCTGCAGAGGCGTACGTGCATGCGGCAGCAGAGGCAGAGCCCATAGCAGCGGAGAGTGCCTGGCATGCGTAAGGAGCAGAGGAGCTCTGAGCGCTTTGAGGCTCAGCAGTCCAGCCTGAAATGGGACTGAATATCAAGGTGTACACCTGGTCTTAAGTTGTCCGCCTAGTGAGCAGTGTTCCTCATTGTACAGGGTGGCATCGAAGCCGATGCCCCCCCGACCGGTGTTCAGTCATTGAGGGCCAAGCATGGCAGGCATCGACTTGATCCCGTTGTGAGACAGAGTGGGGGCCTTGTGGGGCTAAGACAGTTATTATTTGCAAGCGCGCTTGCGCCATCGGGTGCTAACCCTGTCCTAGGCCTAACCACCCACCGCCGCATGGCTCTTTCCTGCATCAACCTAAGTGACCCACCTCAGCACTGATGTCTGCCGGCATGGGCACATTCTGGTCGTGGCGCATCAGCTCCGCGCACAACACTTCCTTCTGCCATGGAAGGCAGCCCACCACAAGCAATGCCCCGGCCTGGGAGCAGGGGCAAAAGCAGTGACAGAGGAGTATGCATATAGGGCACGCTGGAACGGCAGTGTGCATCTGGGGACTGGGGGGCCATCAATTGAGAGGCACTACGCCTGCTGAAAGGCTGTGCCATGCGAAGACAAGTCCTAGCTTCCATTAAGTTGCAGCTTAGCAAAAGGCTCGTGATAAGGGCAACCTCATCGAGTTGCGTTACATATATTTCCTCTCAAGTATGAGCCTGCCACATCTTTTTTGTCCAAATAGGATGCCTGTTTTCCATTCTATCTCCGAATAAAAAGGATGCCTGTATCCTGCACCGGTACTCTTGCTAACAGCTTCTCATTGAAGCATCTGAGTTAGCACCATCGAGGCACAAGTTGCACTCCTATTCAGAGTTGTTGACAGAGTTGTCACTCACTAATCATGCTTGTCATACTTCATGCTGCCCACTCATAAAAGTACTCGCTGTGTGCATGTTTTCCCCCGTTCACACTTGTTTGCACTTTTTTACACACCTTCCTCCCTTCCTCCACCCATGTTCCCTGTCACAGGAACACCTACCTGCTGGTAGTGGTGCAACCGGGCAAACACAGAGACTATACGCTGCCATCCCATGCCAGTACCCAAAATGCACAGAGCATCCTCGCGGATAAGTCCAGCAACTGCTAAGCGCTCATAGCCTAGCAAGGGCTGGTGTTGCACCTGGGCTGCTTTGGCATAGGACTCCAGAGGGACAGAGGACTGCCGTGGATTAGGCTGCATAAAGCTGTACTACACGCGGGAAAGAGTGGTACATCTCATATAAAAAAGATCAGACGAATGTGCATTCTTCACATAAAATTGTACGGGTCATTAATTATACCGTATCGGCGGCTTTTTATTGCGAGGGAGGTTTATTGCGAGGGGCCTTAATTAATTTAATATAATAATATAATATATATATTTTTTTTGCGAACTTTGAATCTTTGCGAGGGGTGGCCAAAAGCAATTAAACTTTGCGAACTCCAGTTTGCGAACACCAGAGAGACACGCGCTCCTGCCCTGAGACAGGCTTGAGCACTGCCCA
>LKMJ01004812.1_pt1 | contig 12722 bp, 6 predicted proteins | sample 643391 | NCBI WGS metagenome assembly LKMJ01 (sample SAMN04112250, study PRJNA286221) | soda lake metagenome | biome: soda lake; feature: Kulunda Steppe; material: water; isolation source: sample PL-Br10 brine of Picturesque Lake | place: Russia: Kulunda steppe | collected 2010-07
ACTATTATGTTTTGTTACATTCTCTGTTGGATACACCTGAGTTAGTCTCCCAGAGGGGTGATCTGTTTGCCCAATATGACATCTCTCCAGAGATTGTTATTGAAGCACTCGTCGAATCAGTTGAGGTTGTCTCACATACTGTTCAGGATGCTATCAAACGTGATTATAATGTCCAAGCTATAACACCTGAACTCGAAATATCGAGACATTCTGCAAGCGGTAATCCAAGAGATAATTACGAACCAGTCGACCTTGAGAAGCTGGTTCGGTATGCATCGATGTGTCGATCAAATGGTTTTCATGAGATACCCTCAGAACTATCGACGGAATATACTGAAGCATATCATAGACTCGAATCGAAAATCGATTCGGACTTCGATGGACCTGATGTCTGGCCACATTACACACTACTCAATAATCTTGACTCAGAACCTAATTCCAATTTTGTCAATACGGGCCAGAAAATAAATATTGCTGAAGACTTTATTGATGTATTCTATCTAACACATTTGAATATTCTTATATGGCTTCTGGATCATGTTATTACGCTTGTTGATAGTGATCTAATGTCCTCAAGACTGAATGATTCTGGACAAGTGGTGAGCGGTGTCGGTGATTCGTTGATAACGCCGCAACGAGGTATGTTGAATAATATCGAGGTGGGAAAATATCCAGTGGATATAACGACTGAGCCCCCGATATACGAAGGAAAGATAGATGCTTCCGTTATAGAGAGTGACACGGAGCTAGAATTTTTGACTGTTGGTATTCGAAAGATACCACTTTACGATTCGGTGGACGAAACACATCCAATCGATGATATAGATAAGAGTATCTCCCGCTGGCAGGAGCTTTCGATATCTGTGAACAGTATTGTTAGTATCTATGACTGGGCACCGAGAAAATCCGATGAATTTGATAATGAAACGGAGTATGTTTTTGTAGTTACAGAATACCCTGCAGGAGGGACGTTGGGGGGCTTGCTTGAGGATGGACCAGTAGCATGGGAACGGTCTGTGGTTATACTCAGTCATATCGCAAACGTGATTGAGGACCTACACAGTCATGATATGACTTATCGATGTCTCTCACCAGATTGCGTCTATTTCACTCAAGAGCAGGATAATCAAACCTCAAACCCGAAGCTTGCTGATGTGGCTATGTGGGACATTTATCGGGAGCGACTACACGTTCCAATTCCGCTTGAGTACGCGGCTCCTGAAGAATTCAAAACCGTTGATCATGAACCGAGTGACAAAACGGATGTATATCGTCTCGGATCAATTTTTTACGAAATGTTGACTGGGCAACCCCCGCATTTCGCCCATTCAATTGGGGACCGCCAACCTCGGTCTGAGGAAACTATTGACGAATATCTTGAACTCCCATCTGATATTGATCCGGACATCCCAGTATGGGTTGATGAGTGTCTCCTGAATGCGATGCATCCTGATCCCGCAAAGAGAGATTTAAACACACTCACCGATTTAGAACGAAATTTACAGACTCGCTAAATCAACCCTCGTCCTGAAAATATATTGTATTCCTAATTCAAAATTTAGAATTAGTCAGGAACAACCGCTGTAATATTATCTGCGGATGCTACAGCTAATGTCGTATAAAGAAAATTTTATTATAAATCAATATGACCTTGTAATTGGACTGAATGATGTTCCGTAACTGTTCCAATAGTAAGTTCCGCAACAGACAATAATATATGATAAAATCTACAGGCAAACAGACAACAGAATCGAACCAGATGGTCACAGATGGCGGTACCGCATACGATTCGATTCAAATAGAGGGCGATGAAAAAATTGGATCACGAAAATCACTTTATTTGTTCTTACTCGGTGGAATTCCGATAATCGCATCGACACTTCAAGCAGCATCTGCTCTTATAGGAACGGATCTTGTAGAACCAATTCCCATTGTTGGGACGATAGCAGTTATACTCCGGGATGTTGATCTGTTTGCTGCTGTTGCTAATATCACATTCTCACAGCCGTATATCGTACTTGTTCTATTTGTTCTTACAGCATTGGCCTGGGGTGTTCAAGGAGTGGCGCAATTCTTTGAGGTAACGGAGGATATCGGTTTTTTACCGGCGAACGATAACTTGGCTTTGTTTGCCTTTGGCCTTTCTGGGATTCTTTATGGTTTTATTTCGCTTATTTATTTCGAATTGTTTAGTACGTCACTTAGTATGCTAGAGGTCGGTGCTTTCTACGCAATTCCTGTTTCTGTTGTGGGGTGTCTTTATATTTCCTATCAGTTGCACCCGTGGGAACTTGCCCGGAGACGAGATGCACTCAGACGTATCCAGAAAGTCCAAAATGAGGCTACCGAGCGCAAGTCGAATTTCGAACGTGAGTTCGAGAATAATACTGGTATATCAGTCAGAGGTTATCTCGATAAGGGATACAATTCACCCCACCCTGTAGATTCTGTTAAGAACCATATAGATCTACTGAACGACCTGATAGAGAAAGCCCGGTTGGCTAAGAATGGCGAGAATATTGTCGAAACCGACGAACTACAACAACAAGCGGCAGAAATTGAGGGTGAACTAGAGGAGATGCCGACTGATTTCTACGATACTAATATCGATAGTCGTATTCGACAGGCACTAGTTTCAGAGGTATTTGAAAAGTCCAGTAATTCTTTTTTAAAATCGAGATTCGGTAGAAAATACAATCTGCATACTGAGTATTCACCTCCTGATGTGGCATTCACGGTTGCCGTTACGAACGATCAACAAGCAATCAAAAAACAAATTGAATCAATGATTCATAACGAGAACAACACAATTAAACATATTAATGTGGCAGTTGATAATATTTCGGAGTTCATTAATGAGTTGGAGACTAATCTCTCTACTCGTGAGGATGAATTCGAACCCCTGTATGACAAATGTATATCTAAGTTTGAGAAGGTTGAATCCCTGATTCAGGACCTCGATGAACCTATTGGAGACGTATTCCATCAGTACTGGATCGAAGACAAGGGATCCGAGACGACTTCCATATCTGAACTACGTGAAACTTCTACAGAAGCACTTAACATATTTCATACAGAGCACACCGCTGTTGATCCACGAAACGTTCCAGAAGATGCTGAAGAAAAGCTTCAGCAGGCCAAAAATAAAGCTCAACAGATGCTTGCCTCTGTCGAGGCTTTCAAAATATCGATACTCCCTGGATTGGAACGAGGAAATGACGAAATTAGTCCTGTGCGTGATCTATCCGAATTCGATGGTGTTTGGACTAATGAGTTAGAATCTGCAATTACTGGCGCTATCATAGAAGCGAATGAAGATATCGCAAATATCGATCTCGACTTTGCCAATGGACGCGTTGCTGTCACATACAAGGACAAGACAAGAGTAACAAACGACAAATCAGTTTATTCCGAAAATAATGAGGGTAAAAATGCCAATGAAGAAGTATTAACACTCATCAACTGTATCAAAACAGCCTACGCAAAGAGTGATACTGGTAGCCATATTGAGGTTTCCTTCGATGGGGAATCCGCTGCGACTGAACCAGCGGTTACGGCCCTCATCGAATTCCTCCATTCAGATAAAAGTAGGGTTCATGTAACCCCAGAAAGCGTAGAAGACAGACGTATTGAAATTATTTCAAACGAGAGTAATCTCGACGATGGTTATATAAATCTCGTTCCAGAAGACGACGAACCATTCTCAATGGCTATCATTAATATGGAAGCTTCATATGAGAATTGGGCGACAAACGACACAATTCAGTAACCATGAGTGACAATCAAAAAGTAAGCTGTCCAGAATGCGGGAAAGAGTTTGATGAGTACATGCAGATGCAGGAGCATAGGCGGGAATCCAAAACCTGTGGTGAAGAACTCGACGAGAAAAGCGAACCCCTTGCCGAGGCCGAAGAGCCAGTAGATAATCCCACTGGAGACCCGGACGAAACAACCTCAGAGAGTTCTGATGACGTCAGAGACGAAGAAGATACTCTGCAGGATGACAGTGATCAAATTCCACAGTCGATACCAGACTTAGAATCTGCAACTACTGACACCGAGATCGGTGACAAGTGGTATATGATCGGTATCGGTGGTGCAGGAAGTGGAATTGCCGATGCTGTATTACTTAGGAAAGACGCAGTTGAACAGCAAGAACGTCTCGATATCTGGAATGGTGCAATTGAGGGACATACAATCCTCGATACGAATCGAGAGGAGCTGTCTGATACATATTATATTACTAACGAACCGGGAGATATCACGAATCATATGATTGGAAAATCCGGAGACGGTGCTGGTGAAAGCCCCTTCATAGGGCGTAAGCAGATATGGCAAGACATCTCAGATAATAATTTATTCGACTCTTATGATATCGACAGAAACGAGCTAACTCGTTCGCAGGCGATTCTCCTTGTTCATAGTCTCTCAAAGGGCACTGGATCGGGAGCTACCGGACTGCTAGCCCAGCTTTTCAATCAGATACGGTACGCGAACGAGGATGAGGACGAAATTTATGGGACACCTAATATTAATCTGGATAAACCGTTAGTAACTGCGTCGATTATCCCTGACAACAATGAAGATGATTGGAATCCCTCTAATATGGAGAACTGTCTGTTCGGGCTCGGAACGTTGGGACGCCATGCTGACTTGGTCATACCATTTGATAATGGTCATCTGAAAGAATCTCCTGAGGCAATCAAAGTAAATCTCAATTATGAACAGGTATCGGACCAGTTCGGAGGATCTGTAGATCTCTCCTCCAAATTGAAAACAGCCAATAAAACACTCATACACTATCTGGAAGTCATGTCGATGACTTCGAACGCGGAGTTTGATGCACCTCGTTTACCCCTTGGTCTTGATGTTCCTGATATGATAAACCCTCCAAGAGAGGAGTACGACACTCAGAACCTCGATTATATCCCCGCAGTTTTCGGTGGCCCTATCCTGTATTCTGAACAGACTGGATTTCCCAATGATCCATATCAATATATAAATCGCGGACTGTCTCGTTTGGGTCGACTCATCGATTTCGATCCAGGGTCTGCATGGGGTGGAGCGTTTATTTTCTATGGCTCAGAAGACATCATTGATCAATATGAGGTGGAAATGAAGCCCACTATTGAAAAGAGTATTACAGAAGTGTTACGTAATGAGTACGGTGCTAAACAAGAATCATCATCAATTCCAGACAAATTCTCGGATCTTAAAGGTCGTTCTAGCATGGACGTGAGTGTCGATCACACATTCATCCCAAATGCAGACATCGACCAACTCTACATGTGGGGGTTAATGTGGAATCCAAAAATGCATAGGATAGAGCGTATGGCAGAATTTATCCTCGAACATCGGCTTCCAAACCGGAATACTATCAAAACCCAATTACTAACCGAACGTGGGGATAGTGTTCCAGATAATTTTGAACAAGTGTATGGAAAAGATCTCAAATCTCTCATTGAGAATGATTCGGACAACAATCTTCGCCCGTACACAGATCTGATAGAGGCGCAGTTTAGTTTCTTGGGAGCGGAGAAACGGGGGTAATAATGTACACTATAACTCCTCTCGTATCTGTCTCTATTGGTTCTCTGGGACAAATCTCTTTAGGATCAACTATTGTTTTTTCGATAGTCACTGACTGGTTATCGTTTTTTATTGGAGTTGGGAGTGGAGCATTCATTGTTGGATTAATTAGTACGTTGATAATTGGTTATCTTGAATATGAAAATAAATTACACGTTAATTATATTGGTTCACGAGTAGAATCTGGGGAAAATAAAGCCGAATCAAATTTGGTTTATTTCTGGAAAAAAGCAGATCCAGATCGATTCGAGGGTTCACTCGAGGAAGCTTCATTGGATGAACTTTCTGAGGAATTAACCATAGCAGTAGATGAGGAATCAGAACTTTCCGGTTCAAGCTCTATTGATCGGAGTTTGAATGGAGTTGAGGTACAAGAGAACACGAAAGTGTCCGAATTATTGGCAAAACTCCAAACGTCACCAGAAAACTTTGACCAGGATTACGCTCAGGTTCTACAAGATGAATTTCGATCTTTTGAGAACATGGAGCAAGAACTGATGACGCTTCGCAACACGCTTGACACTGTCGAGTCAGTTGTAACCAATCAGCTGTCCGGTCATCAGGGTTCATATACGGTAAAAAAGGTGAATAACACGATATCGTTAAATCCAAAACAACACGAAGATATGGAGAGCTATTCCAATCTCAAAACGCTCGTCGAAACTATTTCAAAAACTACTGAGCAACTTTCAAAAAAAGAAGACCAAGTCCAGAATCTTTCTTTAGAACTTGAGACTATTAGACAGTCAATAACGTCTATATTCAGCGACGAGTATTCTGCGGCGGATGCTGACGCAATTATCAATCGCGTGTACAAAGATGTAGAGTCTGGTGTGTACGGAAAACGGAAAACAATGAGTGCTGCGAAATCGATTGCCGTTTCTCCAAAACGAAACAAAGCTGCCAGAGATCTTATCAATTCTCTTCAGAACGAATCTAAGCATGATTCCGATTATATACAAGAATCACTGGAAGAGGTTATTGTGGAGCTCGAAACATTCGAGCGGATTCAAAACCAGTTACACCACGGTGCTGATGATACAGCGAAACTCAAAAATCGTGCTAATGATCTAAAATCGCGATGTAATAAGTTGCAGATGGGTCTACTTAATACAACACTAAAGAGTCGGATTGATACGGTTGTTTCTCATTTGGATCGGTCGTCGGACCTTATTATATTAGATCGATATGTGGCAAACCAACAACTGGGGATGTTTGAAGACTTGATTGGCGATATAGAAGGTAGAAGCTCCGAACAACCAAATAATGTCGAAGAAGTTGAAAAACGTTTGCAGACAATAAAAAACCAGTATATATATGCGGATGAAAATACGCATAGCCTCATCCCCCAACAATTCACAAATCTGGCGGAAGAACTCACTTCTGCTGCAACAGAGGAACGGTCGAAAGACAACGAACAAAAAGCGGCTGGTATCCTGTTTGCTACAGATCGGATGCTGACCACTGTCCGTCAGCTGTACACCGATCCAAAACCAAAACGTCTTCTGGAAGTTCTTAATGATAGACAGGGGAGCTAACTAGTATGAATAATACTGAAATCAGCGATCAGTTGGATCAAATAGGTTTTGAGGCTAGTGGATCTGTTGATATAGACCAACCTGTCGCAACAGCAGTCACAGATAGTTCTGTGGCAGTTGCAACTGCTCAGGACACTATCTACTTATTCGACAAAACAGGTGTAGAAAAATATACCACACCAGAAGCTGGTACGTGTTCCGACATTGCCATTAGACCCGATCAAACACTGTATGGTGTATTCAACGGATCAGTCTCACGGATAGATGAGTTTGGATCGGTGGGGTCCAACTGGCAAATGAATGTCTCTGAAATTATTATATTAGAGAGTACTGGAGATATTGTGGCTCTTCGAAATGATGGCCGTATTATTGTTTTGAATTCCACAGATGGACGACAGCGGTTTGAAGTTGTGAGTGTCGAGTTTGATCCTGATGTCTCTCAACTGTTCAGTCTGGGGTCGAAGTTCGCCTCTACCAATGATCAACAGGTACATATATACGATGATACCGGAGCGAATGTGTTCCAAAGTTCGTTTGACAGCGATATTATTTCGGTTGGTATACTTGCAGAATACGTAATTGTTACGACCGAGGAGGCAATTTTATGGCTCGATACGGAAGGCGAGGTAGCAAATAGAATCCCTGTTGGTTCAGCGAGGCTTGTTGGTTCGTCTGGGAAGATACAAATTCTCGGTATTCAAAATGGTGAATTAATATCGGTTGGATCAATTCCCGGAGACTACAGTTCTTTTGGAATGATAGATTATGATTTGGTTCACGCACAATCAGAATCGCCGTGTTTAGTCTTGAACGATTCTCAAGCTCTATATTTCAAGCTAAAAGAGAGTACACCAGAATTTTCACTGGAGTCCGATTGGATCAGTCCCTCCGAGGACACCCTCGAAGTAGCATACACTAAGCCCTTCAAAACAAAAATAATGTTGGAGTATAAGTTTCTCTCAAGCAACAACACACTTAAGAATTCATTGGTGCCTATCGATGGTAGAGATGGGGAAATAACCCTTGCACTACCGGGATCTCTTGATGATCTAGTAGGTGAATCTATAACGGTTTTTCTTCGGATGGTACCGACAGATGAGGTGGTTTCTCGAGAGAAGCTCTCGGTTAATGAATCTAAACCTGAATCATCGAAGAAAGACTCACAAAAGAATAACATAGAGAAACCGGTGATCGAAGCTGATCCGAGAATACCCGGTGCGAGTGATTCCAGGAATGATTACCAGACCACTACCGAGAGTGAAAAACCCACATCTGAGCTTGCAACTGAATTATCTCTTTGTCGAATTGAAAATGGTAGTGCATTTTTAAAATTCACACTACAAAATAGGAGTAATGAGGCAATAAAGGATGTTTCTGTTGTTCGTCGCCGTCCAGGAGACCTATTAATTAATGGTAAGAAAACACAGGATCATCAGCTTGGTACCGTTGTGGCTGGTGAAAAACACACTCTAACCATCGAATCACGTTTCCGACGACAGTTGGATATCGTCGTCGACGTGAAGACTGCTGAAGGTATCGTTCAGAGTAACTCGACAACTCTACCCTCAATCTATCTCTCTGTTTCTGGATCAGTCATAAAAAGTGAAAATGCACTTGAGTTTACTATACAAAATCTACTCGATGTCCCTCTGTCTGACGAGGTACTGATCAAGTTTGCCTCGAAAAAATATAGGCTCGATATTGAACTTAACCCTGGAAAAACTGCGATAATTATCCCTCTAGACCGTAAACATATACGACATTACTTGACGTCACAATCCACTGCTTCTGTAGATGTTCGGACCTCTTCATTTGATAGTCATGCGACGGCCGAAATTGAACCGCCGGATGCAACAACTGAAATCAATATTACACGCGATAGTGTTACGCTCAAATCACCGATTCGTAATATCACATCTGATCCGATAATGGAAAAAGAGAGTGATCTATTAAAAAAACACTTGACTCCAGTATCCGGATCCGACACAGTCGGTCAGCTCATAATTGAGGAAGTAAAAATCAAAAATCAAGGTGACATCAGAGCGAGTAATGTCCAGTTAAACAATGAGGAAGGGAAAGAAATTGAACTCGAAGGTATCGGTCGCGATGAAGTACGGAAGTGTACCCGAGCACATTACATTGGTCCTCAATCTGAGACCTCACTCCCGAAGTTGTGGGTAGAAAGCGATGATTCGAGTTCTTCAGTCAATAAAACATGGGTTCAGTCGCAGTCTACTGAGTTGGCTGCGTACGGTCAGTGTATAAAAAAGCAATTTACTTATAAAATTCTGGTGACTGTTTGGAATTTTTCTGACCGCAATTATACTATCGCGGATCTTTATATAGACGAAGTAGGGGCAGAAAAAACTCTTGACGAGGAGGTTCAATCAGGTGAACGTCGTCAGTTCTCATTTACTTGTAACTCTAATTCCATTAATAAAGATGATATTCCAGATGTGTTTAGATTGGCTGTTCGATATGAGGATACTGATGGTAATTCGAAAGCAACTTGGACAGTTATTGAACAAATGTCTCGATATCCACTCACAGTAAATGTTACAAACGCCTCAGTATCACCGCAAGACAACAGAATCGGTTCGTCAGATCGCTTGGTAGAACTCTCACTACGCTTGGCAAATGACGGGGATAATCCGATAGAGCTAGAGAAGATTACTATTCGAGGGACTGACTTGGTTTCAGATGTGCCTATTAGTGAGGAACTTTTGCCCGAAGATACCATCGAGACAGACGCTATTATGGAATCAATTGATGACAATACTATCACCTACAAAATTCAGGTCACTGCACATTACCAACACAACGGAAGGTCACGGAAACAAACCACTGAATTGTCGTCAGTCGTGGGTAGGTCTACTGAAAATGTAGAACTTGAAAACTGGCGGTCAAAACCAATTCTCATCAATCCTCCAGAACATATTAGTGGTGACTGGATTTGTAACAATCTTGTACGAAAATTATAAATTATTAAAATAATATTATTAAATCACATTATATTATGGGCTTTTGGAGTATGCGACCAAAATTTTATTGAATTGGTAAGTAAAAACGGGCAACCTAACATATATTGAGACATCCAGAATTTTTAATATACCAGGATAGAATACATGATAATGTATGGCAAATACACTGTTGAAATGGGCGGGACTTGGTGGAGGCGGTTTAAAACTAAGCGAACGTATCATTACTGACCTAAAAAATGGTGGGTATTTAGTAGAGAAACAAAGTGATGACAGTTCAGGACCACGTGAACCCGGTAGCTTTGGGGAAGCCGAAGAAGACTACGGCCCATATCTTCAGTCGTATAGCTCCCATGTAGATGTCTCATTTTATGGAATGGATTCAGACGTGGAAACATTGGGTGATGTTCGGAGTATACCTATATTTGAAAATAAAAGACAACATTTTGCGCTCCTTGAAGGTATTAAAGGGGCAGGTGGCATTCATGAACGTATAAAAAGGAACTTTGATGTCGACCCTGATATATCTGATTGGATACACAATCACTTTGAGAACCAGCCAGATATATTTACTCCTATTTGTTCTCTTGACGGTGGCACTGGATTTGGCCTTTTCAGAGAACACATGAAACTAATCGAAAAAGAAGATCTACTAAATAGAAAAGGGCTTAGTGACCCACCTAGAGTGATACCACTTGTAATAACTCCTACCCGTGATACAGGTAATGATACTGTTTCATGGCCCGAAGAGAATATAGAGAGAACTCGTAAAGAAAACGTACTATCCGACAAGGGTGCAATAAAAGAAATAAATCGACGTATGGGAGGTTCGGGTGGGGATATCAACAGTACAATGATTGTTGACAACAATTTTGCTGCTTTTAATTCTATTTGTAGCGGAGCAGGTCAGAACGGGCGAGCCACATACAATAAAGTATTTGACACGGTTATGCCCGTTATCGTAGACAACGATTACAAAGAGTTCTATACACAATTAGGGGACTCAACACGCAAAAAAGCTGATCAGTCTATAATTAAAAGTACGTATCCTATGTTCATGATGCTTCTGCGTGCTCCTACTGGAGTTCAATTTGGAGAGGAAGCATATGGTTACGATCATAATGACTTTGCTGGGCATTTTGATGGGAATTATATTATCCCATCTTATTTGGATATTTCAACACTCACACGAAGAAACGAGCTCTTTGAAGACGGACGTCCTGATGATGAAAATAGAGAAATGGCGTTCCTCTCATTCTATACTTTCCTTACGAGTTGTGCACCAATCAATGGTAATCAAATAGACAATATTAAAGTGTATATTTGGAGTAAAGAGTATCAAGATGGAGTTCCGAGTGCTGTATCTGAAGAAATAATTAATTTCTTCGAAGGGGCTAAAGGAGTTAATGCCACAGATATTACTGTTGATTCCGTAAGTGGTATCAATGATCCAAATAGTCATACCAAAATCTGGACTCTCACAGGCGTGGATGATATGAATCCTGCATTAGAAGAAAAATTCACTTGGAATTAGGTTAACAAAATCATGGTAAGTACACAAATACTAGCAATAGCCGCTATCGCCGTAGTAGGAGTACTAATATCAATAGCGGCTATTTATTGGATTAGAGAAATTAAAAATAAAGTCGAAAATCAAAGAGAAATAATTGGTGAGTTAGAAAAAACAAAAGAACAACAAGACAAATCGATAAGTCGGTTAGAAAATTCTGTCACGACTATCGAAAAAGAAGTGGATGAATTGTCTGACAGTAATGATAACACCAACACGAAAACTGGAACTGGTGGTGATGAAAATATAAACGAACGCGGTGGTACTGAGGATCCCCCTAGCCCAAGTGACTACGAAAGCAATTCCGATTCCGAAACTAACTCTGAACCATCCGATACTACATCTGAAGATGGTGATGATTTCAAAACATTTGACAAATCAATATAATAGGCACTGTATAGTTAGTAACCTCCTCAGCTGGCGTTCGGTCATCTAACGATTGGTGGGGTTGCTGGCGGTTATAATAATGTACGAACTGCAAACACCAGCGGCGAACGCTCGACCGACTGCCGATCCACAAATTATGGAAGCGGTCGATCCTCATTTTGAGTGTCTGAAACCACTTTTCAATCTGTCTCGTGTCGAATTAATAAACACTTCGTGTAGACTATTCCCCAGAGTTCAGCGGTATCTCTGTAGTACTCGAACAACGCCACTCGTTCTCCGATAGGAGAGTCATTTGAGAGGACATATTCCCAGATATTCTCCATATCCGAACGCAATTAGACGAATAGAGGAGAGCCGTCGTTCGTAACGGCGGCACTCCGTTCACTGCGAGACGAATTTAGCCGTAGGTTCGTAGATGCGTATTCCATCGCGTCCGAATCGTTAGAATTGCCTCCGGTACGCCACCCCGTAGCGGGTGGCGCTGCCGGAACCACTCAATCAGGAAATATCAAATCGCTCTTGGGTAGAAGATTGTTGGTCAGTTCTCAGCAGTCGCTGGGAGTCACAGCAGGCAAGGGTGACACGAATTTGTCACCCGACAAACGATGTTCCCAATCCAGACGTTTGTCTCGGAGCGTCGAGCCGCGAACCTGCTGGCAC
>LKMJ01004814.1_pt1 | contig 12720 bp, 14 predicted proteins | sample 643391 | NCBI WGS metagenome assembly LKMJ01 (sample SAMN04112250, study PRJNA286221) | soda lake metagenome | biome: soda lake; feature: Kulunda Steppe; material: water; isolation source: sample PL-Br10 brine of Picturesque Lake | place: Russia: Kulunda steppe | collected 2010-07
AAGGTGGCCGTCGCGTGAGCTTTATTGGCGATACCCACCCGGCTTTTCATGGCAGTGTAGTTAAAGCCATTGCCTCGGGCATGCGCACCTACCCGTATGTTTTGGCCGCGATGGCACTAGAGCCCGTGGCCGATACGCGCAGCCATGCCGAGTTTATGGCAAGCATGGATGATCTGCTCTCCGCCCGAGTGGTTGAAGTCAAGCGAGACAACCCCGCCATGATCGAGCTGTGGGTGCGTGCGCCCATGGCTGCACGTAATTTTAAGGCGGGGCAATTTTTCCGACTACAAACGTATGAGTCTTTATCGCCCGTTGTGGCGGGCACCCGCTTGCAGATTCCGGTAATTACCGTGTCTGGCACCGGGGTGCGTAATGACTGTATTCGGCTCATGATTTTGCAATGGGGCGCCGGGCCTCGCTTGGTCGGCCGCCTACAACCGGGTGATCCGCTGGTCTTAATGGGCCCCACCGGGGCACCAACCGATATGCCGAGCAATCGCACCATTATGGTGGTGGCTGGGCGCTGGGGGGCTGCCGTTATGCTGGATATCGGCGCTGCTTTGCGTGCCGCGGGTAATCGAGTGCTTTATGTGGCGGCCTTTGGCGCAGCGGCTGATGTGGATCATCAAGATGAGCTGGAGGCCGGTGCTGATCAAATTATTTGGTGTACTGCGCGCGGCCCACAAATTAGTGCACGCCGGCCACAAGACATCAGCCTAGAGGCAACGGATATGATCGACGTTGTCCGCCGCTATGCCCATGGCGAAATTGGCCCTGCCAGTGGCGGCATTCCGCTGCACGATGTCGATCGCATTATGGTGATGGGTGGAACCGGTTTGCTGCAGGGTTTTCAGGATGCCATTAAAGGGGAGCTAAAACCCCTTGTTGCACAAAACTGCGATGCCTTTGGCACGGTGGGCAGCCCCATGCAGTGCATGCTGCAGGGCGTTTGCGCGCAGTGCTTGCAATGGCAGATCGATCCGGTCACAGGCAAGCGAACCCGCGCCGTGTTTTCCTGTGCCGGGCAGGATCAGCCGCTGGATTGTATTGATTTGGAGAATCTGGCCGCACGTCAGCAGCAAAATCGCTTAAGCGACCGGCTTAATGCGCAGTGGTTAGAGCAAGTGTTGCTCGAAGCACCGTCGGTGGCTAGCTCTCAAGAATAACCACCGCCATGGCGTACGCGCGCTCATCGCTAATGCTTAGGTGTGTGGCGGATACGCCCAGCTGTTGTGCGCGTATGGCAGCTGGGCCACTGAGCACTAACTTAGGTGCACCGGCATCATCATGGGCCACAATTAAGTCATGAAAGCTTGCTTGCGCGCCAATGCCACAACCCAGGGCCTTGGCGGCAGCTTCTTTGGCGGCAAACCGGCGCGCTAGCAGCGCTGCCGGCTGAGCGGCACTAGCCAACGCGGGGTATTCCTGCTCGCTCAGCAGCCGCTTAGCAAACCGCTCACCATGCGCGGCATAGATATGCTGCATCCGCGCAATCTCCACCACATCTGTGCCGAGCCCTAGAATGCTCAATGGCGCGCATCCTGAATCAATCGCTTCATCTCACGCACGGCCGCTTCAAACCCGGTAAATACCGAGCGCGCCACAATGCTATGCCCAATATTGAGCTCAGTGACTTCGCGCAACGCGGCAATTGGCGCCACATTGTGGTAATGCAGGCCATGCCCTGCGTTAATCTGTAAACCCAACGAATGCCCCAGCACAGCGGCATCATGAATGCGCTGAAATTCGGCATGAATTGTCGTATCCGTACCCGCTTCAGCAAACTGTCCGGTATGCAGCTCAACCACCTGCGCTCCCGCTGCCGCCGCGGCATGTAGTTGATCCGGCTCTGGATCGATAAACAAGGACACCCGAATACCGGCTTGTTGGAGTTCGGTAGTTGCCTCAGTAATGCGTGATAGCTGCCCAGCAACATCAAGCCCGCCCTCGGTGGTAAGCTCTTCACGGCGCTCAGGCACCAGGCAGCAATCTGTTGGCTTGATGCGCTTGGCGATATCAATCATCTCGCCGGTAACCGCCATTTCAAAATTCATTCGCGTTTGTAATGCCTCTGCCAAACGCGCCACATCCTGATCATTAATATGCCGACGGTCTTCGCGCAGATGCACCGTAATCACATCGGCTCCGGCTTGCTCGGCGATTAATGCAGCCAGCACCGGGTCGGGGTAACGCGTGCCACGCGCCTGCCGCAAGCCGGCAACATGATCGACGTTCACGCCGAGCAGCGGCTCTAAACAGCCTTGATGATGCGCCATTGTTAAGAAGCTCCTTTCTCTGGGAAGCGGGCGTACAGCTCGCGTGTTTTAAGTGGCTTTGAGCCTAAATGCGGCTGTAGCGCGGCGCGCATCAATGCTCGGCTCGCACGCGCCACCTCAGCCGTCATTAAAGGTTGCGCTAATCCAATCAGTGTTGCCCCAACAACCACTTGCCCGGCCGCGGCCGAGTTGGCAACGGGTTCAGCACCGCGCTCTGGGTCGTAACGATACCACTGCGCTGGTTTTAATAAAGCCCCGGCAAGGTCATGCGTTAAAGGCAGGCCATAGCCCAGCATTTGTAGCAAATCACGCTCAAAAGTACGCAGGGCAACCGCCTCATCAAAATCAGGCATCGTCAAACGCTCTAAGGCGGTTAAGTACGCTTCAAATAGCCCCGGGTATGGGTCGTGCCTTGCCAGCAAACGCAGCAGCAGCTCGTTAAGATAGAAACCGCTAATCAATGGGCGGCCATGCAACGCCAACGGCTGACCCACCGGCTCTACCTGCCGCAGACTGCCGAGCTCACCGCGTAGGCGCCAATCTAAGGCTACCGGCCGAAAGGGTTGTAATAAGGCGGCTGTTGGCGAGCGTTGCCGCCGCACGCCGCGGGCGACCAGGCCGAGTCGGCCATGGCTGCGTGTTAAAATTTCGAGCAATAAACTCGTATTGCGATAAGCCCGGGTATGTAGAACAAACGCCGGCTCAAGCGACATTAATCGGCATATCCTAAAGACTGGAGTATGCGCGCATCATCTGACCAGCCTTCTCTGACTTTCACCCAAAGCTTAAGGTAAACCCGGCCGCCAAACACACGCTCCATTTCGTGCCTTGCATCGGTGCCAATCTGTTTGGCTCGACTACCGCCTTCACCAATCATAATTTGCCGCTGGCCACGTCGCTCCACCCAAATAATGGCAGCGATCCGGCGCAACTGCCCCTCTTGCTCAAAGGCCTCGATTTCTACCGTACTGGCGTAAGGTAGCTCATCACCTAGCGCTAAAGTGAGCTGCTCGCGCACCAGTTCTGCGGCCATAAACCGCTCACTTCGATCGGTAATCTGGTCTTGCGGAAACAGCGGAGGAGATTCTGGCAGCTGCTCAAGAATCGCCGCTTCTAGGGCGGCCAGATTATCTGCTTTTAGGGCAGAAATAGGCACAATTGCTGCAAAGTTATAGCGCTTGCTTAGCCTTTCAATTTCTGGGAGGAGCTGATTTTTATCACGCACTCGATCAACCTTGTTAACTGCCAGAATCACGGGGCTACGCACCGCATTAAGCCGGCGTAAAACCAAATCCTCGCCCTCGCCCCAACGCCCCGACTCAACCAGCATCACCACCACATCAACATCGGCAAGCGCGCTGCCGGCAGCATCGTTGAGGTAGCGGTTCATTGCGGTTTTGCCGCTGTCATGAATGCCGGGCGTATCAACGTAGATAATTTGCGCATCCTCGCGCTGATGAATGCCCTGAATGCGATGGCGTGTTGTTTGCGGTTTACGCGTAACGATAGAGACTTTTTGCTCTAATAAGGCATTGAGCAAGGTCGACTTGCCAACGTTAGGCCGGCCAACCAGCGCTACAAAACCCGCCTTAAACCCTTCTGGAACCTCACTCATTTATCAGACTCCGTGGCAGGGTCATCAATACCCAGCTTAAATAATAAATCGGCAGCAGCGGCCTGCTCGCCGGCACGGCGATTGCCTGCGCTACCCGAACCGACCATTGCCATCGTCTCAACCCGGCAAGACACGTTAAACACTTGCTCATGCGCTCGGCCGGTAATCTCATCGACCTGGTACCCAGGTAGCGGTAATTGCCGGCTCTGAAGATATTCTTGAAGACGCGTTTTGGGGTCTTTTTTTGCTTGCATCTTCGGCAAATCAGCAAAATGCTTGGCGTATAGGCGTTGAATCAAGTCTTGGCAGGCGTTGAAACCCCCATCCAAATAAACAGCGCCCAAGACCGCCTCAAGGGTATCGGCAAGGATAGAATCACGCCGATGGCCCCCACTTTTTAGCTCGCCGCCACCCAGCTCAATGTAATCGCCAAGCGCAATGCCCCGCGCGATGGCCGCAAGGGCTGACTGATTCACTAAAGCAGCCCGCAAACGACTGAGATCGCCCTCTTGAAGATCAGGGCGACGATGGTAAAGCTCCGCGGCAACCACGAAATTCAAAATGCCATCGCCCAAGAACTCTAGACGCTCGTTGTTTTCTTCGGAGACACTGCGGTGCGTTAGCGCTTGAGCGAGCAAACGCGCATCATTAAAAGACCACCCAAGCCGATTGCTGAGCGCCTCAATCGATTCGCTGGCCAAGCCGCCCCCAATTGATGCCGCCATTCCAGCTCATCCAAATAAGGAATGCCTCACCCACAAAGTGATCACGATGCACCGGGCCCCAGAATCGGCTGTCGCTACTGCGATCGCGGTTATCTCCCATCACAAAATACTGATCTTCCGGCACTTCAAAGGAAAACTCGCGCCCAGCCCGTTCACCAAAAACTAACAACTGATGCCAGGTTTCACCAATCTGCTCCTCACGTAGCAAAAACTCAGGATCACCTTCCCAGCGGCCCATTTCTTGGGTTGGTACTAGCTCACCATTAATTGATAGCTGCTTGTTGCGGTAGACGAGCTCATCGCCCGGCAGACCCACAACGCGCTTAATGTAGTCCTGTGATGGATCAACAGGATAACGAAACACGGCCACATCGCCGCGCGCAGGATCGCCCATTGGGACAACAAGCTGCCGCCCCACCGGCAAACGCAGCCCATAACCAAACTTATTAACGACGATAAAATCCCCAGCCTCTAAGGTGGGCATCATCGAGCCAGAAGGGATTCTAAAAGGCTCAATGATAAATGAACGAATCACTAAGACCGCCAAGATGACCGGAAACACGGACCGCGAGAAATCAACCCACCAGGAGGGTTCCCCAGTATGGCCTCGCCGGCGACGCCGCTTATCAAATGCCCATGTCACACCGGTAAGCAGCGTTACCAGTACCAGCACTGCTTCAAAATTAATCATTGCCGATTATCCACCTGCAGCACGGCCAAAAATGCATCCTGTGGAATCTCCACACGCCCAACTTGTTTCATTCGGCGCTTGCCCTCTTTTTGTTTTTCTAACAATTTTTTCTTACGCGTAATATCGCCACCATAGCATTTTGCCGTTACGTTCTTACGCAAGGCCTTTACCGTTGAGCGGGCGATAATTTTTGAGCCAATCGATGCCTGAATTGCCACCTCAAACATCTGTCGCGGAATAATCTCTTTTAACCGCTCGGTTAGCTCACGCCCTCGCGGCTCCGCCTGATCTCGATGCACGATTACCGACAGGGCATCTACGCGCTCGCCATTAACTAAAATATCGAGTTTAACCAATCGCTCAGCTTGAAAACGGCGAAACTCATAATCAAATGAAGCATAGCCACGGCTTGCTGATTTCAGACGATCAAAGAAATCCAGCACTACCTCGCCCATTGGCATTTCGTATTCAAGCGAAATCTGATTGCCCACGTACTGCATGCCTTTTTGGGTACCGCGCTTATCCTCGCAGAGTTTAATCACTGCTCCTAGATGCGCCTGCGGCACCAAAATACTCGCATGAATAATTGGCTCTCTAATTTCTTGTACCGAGTTGGGCGGCGGCAGCTGAGAGGGGCTATGAATTTGCAAAACCTCGCCGTCTTTATCCAATACCTCATGCACAACGGTGGGCGCCGTGGTAATTAAATCTAGGCCGTACTCGCGCTCAAGCCGCTCTTGGATAATTTCCATGTGAAGCATGCCCAAAAAACCGATCCGGAACCCAAACCCTAGGGCTTCAGAATTCTCTGGCTCATAGTGCAATGACGCATCATTCAAACGCAGCTTGCCCAAGGCGTCTCTAAATGACTCATAATCATCTGCACTGATTGGGAAAACGCCCGCAAATACCCGCGGCTGGACCACTTTAAAGCCAGGCAGCGGCTGTTCTGCGGGCTTTTTAGCATGCGTCAGTGTATCGCCTACTGGTGCGCCATCAATATCTTTAATGCCGGCTACAACATAACCGACACGCCCGGCCGAGAGCGCATCTCGCGGTGTGCGAGTGGGTGTAAACACCCCTAGATCGTCAACCTGAAATTCCCGCCCCGTTGACATTACGCGAATGCGATCGCCCTTGTTTAAAACCCCATCGAAAACACGCACTAGGCAAACAACACCCAGGTAATTATCGAACCATGAGTCAATAATCAGTGCTTTTAGCGGTGCAGACTCCTCGCCAGCGGGCGGCGGGATTTTAGCAACAATAGCTTCTAACAAATCATCCACGCCCAAGCCAGTTTTTGCGCTAATTGACTGCACATCAGCCCCATCAAGGCCGATAATTTCCTCAATTTGCTGGATCACCTGCTCGGGTTCTGCTGAGGGCAAATCGATTTTGTTGAGCACAGGAATGACTTCTAGCCCTTGATCGACCGCGGTGTAGCAATTAGCTACGCTCTGAGCTTCGACTCCCTGCGAGGCGTCGACCAACAGCAACGCGCCTTCACAGGCGTATAAAGAACGGCTGACTTCGTAGGAGAAATCGACATGGCCGGGGGTATCAATAAAGTTTAACTGGTAGGTTTGCCCATCTTTTGCCTCGTAATCTAACGTGACACTTTGAGCTTTAATCGTAATGCCACGCTCGCGCTCGATATCCATCGAGTCGAGCACCTGTTCGGCCATTTTGCGGCCAGACAAGGCGCCCGACCGATCGATTAGCCGATCAGCAAGCGTGGATTTTCCATGATCGATATGCGCGATGATGGAGAAGTTGCGAATGTGGTTGATATCCAAAATCCAAGACCGCCAAGGCAAAGACCCTTATTGTACCGCGCACCCACGGGATTGTCGTTACGGTATACGTAGCGCTAGAAACCGCGGGTTCCCATTGCGCAATACCAGCAGCGGTATGCTGCGGCCGGTACTCACACCATCGAGCACATTTCGCAGCGCCGAAATACTATCAATCTCTTGCCGGTTGATACGGGTAATCACATCACCCGCCATCAAACCCGCCTCACGCGCCGGCTCACCTGACACATCACTGACCAACACACCGGCCGTCTCCGCATCAAGCCCTAATGCCTCGCGCGCTTGCTGACTCAGTGGCTCAACCGCCATGCCCAGCTCAGGGAATTCGCCGCGATCTCTTTCCTGTTGATGGCCCGGCCCGCCAGACCGACGTGCAGTCAGATCCTCGGGCAACTGCTCCAAGACCACCTCAATGGTTTGCCGCTCGCCCCCACGCATAATCACAACCGGGACCGCGTCACCCACCGGGGCACGACCCACAATCGCAGGCAACGCACCTGAGTTCGGCACATCAACCCCGTTGAACTCAATAATGACATCACCAGGTTCAAAGCTTGCCGACTCGGCAGGACTATCCGGCAGTATCTGTGCAACCAGCGCGCCTTCGGGACGATCCATTCCAAACGACTCGGCAAGCTCGCGGGTAACATCCTGAATCACTACACCAAGCCAGGCACGACTGACAACGCCGCCATCTCTTAACTGATCCGCAACATCCATGGCCAATTCGATGGGTATCGCAAAAGAAATCCCCTGAAACCCGCCGGAACGGCTATAAATATGTGAGTTGATTCCAACGACTTCGCCATCCAAATTAAACAATGGACCGCCAGAGTTCCCCGGGTTAATTGCCACATCAGTTTGCAGAAAGGGCACATAGCTTTCCGTGGGCAAATTACGGCCCTTTGCGCTAACGATGCCGGAGGTAACCGAGTATTCAAAACCAAATGGCGAGCCGATGGCCAGCACCCATTCGCCCACTCGAAGTGCTGAAGAAGAGCCGATTGAAACCGTTGGCAGATTGTCGCCTTCCACTTTAAGCAAGGCAACATCACTGCGCGGATCAGCCCCCACCAGCTCGGCGACTAACTGGCGCCGATCATTAAGGCGCACGACGATTTCACTCGCCCCTTCCACAACATGGTTATTGGTCAGGATGTAGCCATCCTCTGACACAATAAACCCCGACCCGAGTGATTGAGCGTCAAACCGTGGCCCGCGCGGCGTATTCTCATCCAGAAAGCGATCCATAAAGTCACGAAATGGATGGCCCTCTGGCAGATCCGGCATGTCTGGGGTCTGACCCCGTGCGCGCATTTCCTGCGTTGTGCTGATATTCACAACCGCCGGGCTGTTACGCTCAACCAAATCGACAAAATTCGGCAACTGCGCCGAGGCAACCGCCATGGGTAACAGTGCTATAAAAACAATCAGCCAACGCGCATAAATCAACATTATTGAACCTCTCCTGAATGGTTCCCGCCAGAGCGGGGCTGGAGTGCATGGGCCATTTTTTCGACAGTCGCGCCCGGCACTTCCCCAACCGCGGTGATACGATGCCCTGTAATATCGCGACTATAAGCACTAAGGGCGCCAAATTGCGATGCACCCTGCAATGGGTCTTGATGGTCTGATGGCTCTATATACACCGATACACTGGCAAGTCCATCTGAGAAAAGCAGATGCCGAACCGCGGACTGCTTCCCCGGCAGCATCTGCATTCGATCCATATCCAAAGAAAACCCGGCCGGAAGATCTCCCACCGCCCAGTGCGCCTCCACCCCTTCGGGCGGCTGCAAAACACTGTCACTCTCTGCAGGGTGCGTCAGCCATGTAAACCCTTCGCCGCTGAGTGTTGGAGCGAGATCCGCCTCGGTAATTGACTCCTGCAAGCGAATATCCAGCATCATGGTGCGCTCAACCACCTCGCCTCGGTCATTAATTAGCTCTGTCCCGAGCAGCAGACCCGTTTGCTCATCAAACCACAGCTCATATCCATAGCGATAGGCATCAGCCGACTGCACCGCAACACCTACAACGGGGCGGCCTGCAATTCGATCGGAGCCAATCATCACCAGGCCATAGTGGGGTAGTAATCGGCTGACGTCGGTAGGTATAAGGTCTCCCAGGGTGGCTTGCAGTTGACGCTGCTCAACCACTAGGGACTGCTCACCGGCAAAGGTGCAGGTCACTCGACCCTTGCTGCGCAAGATCTCACGCGGATCGCCAGATAGAGAGAGTATGCGCTGCCTGACCCCCTCCGCAGAATCGCCGGAATGCCAAATGCGCAAGGTCTGTATGTGGCCGCCGTGTTGATAGACAAAATCGCCAATAAAACTCTGCTCTGCCCGTGCCGCCGCTGCCCGCTCAACCCAATCGCGCGCCTGATGTGACTGCGCTTGGGCAACGCCGAACAGCAGACTGCCTATAACAATCCAAATAAGCTTTTGGACAATTAACTGGCGATTACTCATAAGACTACTCGCCGTCATACCCTACGATGCGCGCAAATTGCAGCGTACCGCCCAACTGCCCGATTGCAGAATGTTCACTATGGTTAATCAAATAAGGGCTGAGTTGCTGCTTCGCCTCCTCGCCCGCTAGCGTGCGCAACGGACTGGCGGCGGGCTGGCTGCCTACCGGACTCAACGGGAGTGTTGGCGATAGCAACGATGCCGGCGGAGCCGTGGCCACACTGGCGGCTCCGGGTACGCTTGGCGCCGACGGAATAACATTTGCGACCGGCCAAATCGCCACTAGCGCTAGCGCAACGCTTGCCGCGATTGCAAGCCCTGCGAGTGGCTGGAAAATTGGCGAGAGGCGAAGACGTGACGTAGGTTGTTCGGCGAGCGAATGGGAGGATTCAGCAGCGAGTGCAGCTTGAACCCGATCAGCGATTACGCTTGCACCACCCACTCGCTCCCGATGCAGCGCAGCCTGCGTTTCATAAAAGCGTATTAGGTCACGCCGCGCTTGTTCGTTATTGCCAAGATGCCGGCGTAAAAAACGTTGCTCGTCTCTGTTGAGCTCGTTATCGATATATGCAGAGATTTGCTCGTGTTGTTTATTTGCCATCAGTTGTCAGTCTCCACCAGCATCGGCCGCAGCCGCTTATCAATTGCCTCTCGAGCACGAAATATTCGTGAACGCACCGTTCCTATCGGACACTCCATTGCCGTTGCAATCTCTTCATACGACATTCCTTCGAACTCTCTTAAAGTGATTGCCGTTCGCAAATCTTCAGGCAGCGCCTCGATTGCACTTATGACTACCGCCTCAACTTCATCCCGGTGCGCAAGCGCATCCGGCGACTCGTGATCCTTTAGACGCGATTCGATGTCATATCGTTCCGCATCTTGTGCATCAATATCACTGACCGGTGGCCGACGCCCCTGGGAGACGAGATGATTTTTCGCAGTATTAATGCCGATGCGATAGAGCCAGGTGTAGAAACTACTGTCTCCACGAAAGTTGGGTAAGGCCCGATAAGCCTTGATAAACGCTTCCTGAGAAACATCCAATGCGTCGGCATGATCATGCACATAACGTGACACAAGCTTCACCAGCTTGTGCTGATATTTAATCACAAGCAAATCAAACGCGTGCTTATCGCCAGCCTGTACGCGTTTAACCAATTCCCTATCCGCCTCTGCGGTGCTCATGTGTTCTCCAAAATAATTCCACCTCTTAGCGTAGCAGACGCCGGCGCAGACGACGATGCACCTCTTGCCCGCTACCCGCGGCAGTGATCACAATACCGCGATAACGCCAGCCCGATCGAATGCTGAGCAAGATAGCGGCGGGCAATATAACCTGATCAACAATTTTTCCACTCACCCATCGACCATCACCCCGGCGCATTCTAATGCGTTGCTTGCTGCCGATCACACCACCCACAAATGCCCCGGGAGAGCCGGGCCAATGACGAAACAATCCATGCAACGCAATCAGCCAACCCAATAGCAGCCACGGATGAATAAACGGCACCCAAAGGGTTAATACAGTCATCGAACTTAAAAACAGCATAACGCTGCTCGGGTGGCCGACTCTAAAGGCCAGAGGCTGAGCGGACTCTCGAGACGATATCGACAAAACGCGGCTCCGGTGGGGTATGACCGCTGAGTAACCAGTCGATTAAACAATCATCTTCACATGCTAATAATTGTTCAAAAGCGGCCCGACCGTGCGCATCGAGCGCTTGGTAGCCGTTGTTTTCCGCTTCTAAAAATCGACCGAGTAGCCGGTCTAACTCGGTGGTGCCGCGCCGGCATCGCCAGCGCAAGCGCGAGAGCTCACTCACAGCCGCACTCGTATCAATTACTGGCGCGCCACCATTAACCGTTTAATCTCAGCAATTGCCTTGGCCGGGTTTAATCCCTTCGGGCAAGCTGAGGCACAGTTCATGATGGTATGACAGCGATAGAGCTTAAAGGCATCATCTAGATCATCCAAACGCTCACCGGTTGACTCATCCCGACTATCGGCAATCCAGCGATAGGCTTGCAGCAGGATAGCCGGCCCCAAATAACGATCCGGATTCCACCAATAACTCGGGCAGGAGGTTTGGCAGCAAGCGCAAAGGATGCACTCATACAGCCCGTCCAGTTCACTACGATCAGCCGGGCTCTGCAGGCGTTCCTGATCCGGTGGCGCTGGGGTTTGCGTGCGCAACCAAGGTTTAATCGACGCGTATTGCGCGTAGAAGTGCGTCATATCTGGAACGAGGTCTTTCACCACGCGCATTGAGGGCAGCGGGTAGATGCGTACATCGCCTTTAATATCGGCGATTGCCATGGTGCAGGCTAGCGTATTACGCCCATCTATGTTCATCGCGCAGGATCCACAAATCCCCTCACGGCAGGAGCGCCGAAAGGTTAGCGTGGGGTCAATTTCGTTTTTAATTTTGATCAGCGCATCAAGCACCATCGGCCCACAAGTATCGAGGTCTACCTCATACGTATCGAGACGAGGATTTTTGCCGCCGTCCGGATCCCAACGATATACCTTAAAAATCCGCGTGTTAGCCGCTCCATTAGCTGCCGCATGGTGCTCGCCAGGCTGAATGCGGGAGTTGGGTGGCAGGACAAATTTCGCCATAACTTCATGCTCCTCGTTCAGTACACACGCTTTTTCGGTGGTATCACTTCCATCTCATCGGAGAGCGTTGTCATATGCACCGGCCGGTAATCCAATTGCACCTTATTATCCTCTTGTAGCCAGGACACCGTATGCTTCATCCAATTCTCATCGTCCCGGTCGCTAAAATCCTCACGCGCATGCGCGCCGCGACTTTCTTGCCGGTTGAGCGCTGAATCCATGCTCACCACCGCGTTGCCGAGCAAATTCTCGAGCTCCAGCGTCTCGATTAAATCCGTGTTCCAGATGAGCGAGCGGTCTGCTACTTTGACATCACTCAAACGGCTAGCAATTTCATGCATCTGCTGACTGCCTTGCTCCAGCGTCTCCGCCGTGCGGAAAACCGCAGAGTATTCCTGCATAGTTGCCTGCATTGCATCACGAATGCTTGCGGTAGAGTGGCTGCCATCGGCGTGCCGCAACCGATCTAGGCGAGCCAACGCATATTCAGCGCTATCCG
>LKMJ01004817.1_pt1 | contig 12713 bp, 13 predicted proteins | sample 643391 | NCBI WGS metagenome assembly LKMJ01 (sample SAMN04112250, study PRJNA286221) | soda lake metagenome | biome: soda lake; feature: Kulunda Steppe; material: water; isolation source: sample PL-Br10 brine of Picturesque Lake | place: Russia: Kulunda steppe | collected 2010-07
GCGTCTTCGCGTTCGTCTCGACCGACCAGTGTGTGTCGAGTACGTCCGTGAGATTCCCGACATACACTGTCGACACGCCCTCGTCGTAGAGCCGTTCGATCAGGTCGCGGCACAGTGCGGCTTGTGCGTGGTCGCGCCGTCGCGTTCGTCGACGGTACAGGCGTCGAATCCGTTTCGAGCTGTATTGTCCGTCTTCGAGCAACGACTGCAACCGTGCGATCTCGCGTGTCGTCTCGCGGAACCGCTCGAACAGGTCGCGTCCTCCGTAGAGGTACTGCTGTCCGGTCGTTGTTGTACAAGCGACGAGGTTGTTGGCACCAATATCCAGAGCGGTCATCAGACTCCGTCTGATGGGAAACCAGAAATCGCAGATTTCTGGTGACGGCTTCTTCCGAAGCCAGTGGTTGTGCCAGCCGAGAATTGTCGATAGTGACTGGCTGAAAGGCTCTGAATGATTGTGCTTGCTCATCCCAGAACAACTCCAACCGACCTTGTTTGTCGTACTGCTTCCAATTGGGTTCGCCCCGAACTTCGAGCCGGAGACGTTCGCGGTATCCAAGACCGTACTCTTCTTTTAGGTCTTGTCCGACCAGAATTTCGAGCCGAGAGTATTCGCCCCACTCGACAGTGTACGACGTGTTGCGGATGTATGTTCGCAGTTCGCGTCCGTCGTCTCCGTTGCCCCAGTAGCCGGGTTTGCCGTTGGCTTCGCCTTTCTCTTTGAGGCTGAAAAACGACTTCCACGCTTCGCGGTTCTTCCGTTCGATCTGTTGGACCGTCGACGCACCGAGTGTCCCGCCGTACCGACCACGGTACTCGCTGATTTCCCACACGTCGGCGTCGAGATCGGCGTAGTTCTGTCGACGTTCGTAGTTGATCTCGTTCCAGAGAGCGGCAGAAGCGTCCAACAGTCGGCGTAGCAGGTCCTCGTCCTCGTCGGACTGTGGGACGACTACGAACTCGTTGGTACGCTTCATCATCATTTTGCAGTATCGTAACACACATAAGTTTGTTGTTTCTGTGTGTATAGTGTGGTAGAGATACGAATCGAGTTCGATGATGAGGCACAGTATGACCGACTGAAAGCGTTGAAACAGCAGCGTGGGTTGACGTGGAAAGGATTGCTCCTCGAAGGCGAGAAGCGTGTCCACGAGGATACCCCGGATAGCCTGTGAACTGCGGTTGTGTCATGCTACGGCGCGATTCACGCCCGTTCGCCAGACTGCGTCTGGCGGGCAGCCAGAACTCGCAGCGTTCTGGCAACGTCCCCAGAACGCTTCGCGTTCTGGTGTGCGAACGAGACGCGAAGCGTCTCGTCAACGCCGTGAACGGCGGGACTCTCTCGCTGTTTTAGGTAGGATGCTGTTACTACCCGAGCCACCCAACCGATCGATGCTCGGCTGCCGAAGCTTCGTATACTATGACAAACATAGGTATGTAATTGTTACCGCTCTGCTGGTGATCAACTCACCGGTAGGCAGCCGTCTCAACAACTGCCGACTCGCTGGCAATAATAAACGCCTCCTGTTCGAGTAGGTGTTTGTCCTCCGGTAGAAACAACAGGTGTGACTGTCGACGAGATGTCGTTCGAATAGTCTCCCAGTCACCGGACAAATAGCCCAGATCGCACTGCGGGTCCGGATCAGCTGGTACTGACTCCCAGTAGCTCCGTGAGTGGTCTCCCATCAGTACTCTTTTTCCATCGTCCGCAGGAGTATTTGCCAGCTGGCTGTAGAGTCGACCGGCAGCTTGCCAACTATATCCTGGCTTCGGGCGTTGGCTGTGGGTTCTTGAGTTGGGTTTCGGCTGTTGTCTTTGGTATCGAACGCCGAAGGTCGCTCGCAGTCCTCATCCGAGATCGTCCCCAAAACACGATTGTTGATTGTGGCCATACACGGTAGGACCACGTTTAATAAATAACTATTCTGACCAGTTGCGTAATCATTCTCTGTTCTGTGTAGGTAATAGTACACACGTAGCTATCAGTGATTGTCAGACGCTTTGATCGTATGTTCCGCGTGCTCGCAGTGTGTTGGGGTCCGCAGAGCCTCCGCTGGTTCATACGAGCGTGCGTATCGGTTGTCGACGGTGGCGACACAGACGCTGGTTGATCTCCCGAAGGTGTCAGTTCTTGCCGGCAGTATCAAGCCCAGACGATTGGTAGTTGTACGCTCGCCACACCGCAGGCGATCAGCCGCGAGATTCGATGGTCCGTTCTGCGTCATCGTCGTAGACTGCCACAACATCGAACGTACCGCTCTCGACGATGGTCTCATCACCAACGAACGTCAACGAGTCTACGACTTCGTCGTCGACTCTGATCTCCAAAGAGCGTGCCTGGCCTTCTTCGGACCAGCGAACACGGGTTGTGCCGTCAGGGTTTGTTTCGGTTAGTACGCCTGCCTCAGTCAACTCGTCATCGTTGTCGAGATCGAAGTTCCGATCTTCAAATTCACCAGAGACAACTGCTGCACCCACAACGCCAGCAACCGATGCTGCCGAAATAATCAGCACCGCAACGCACCAAAAGTTAATAACGTCGACTTTGGCCCGTCGTGAGTCTGTGGCTGAGTTCATAATGATCGGTAGCTGTGTGATACGGCGAGAGTAGTTAGCCCATAACGGTGGCTAATGAATAAAAACCCTCCGTCACAGTTTCGGCGCGCTGCTGACGGCCTGCTACGGGAGGCTATCTAAAGGTCGCATGAGTATACCGATACTACTCGCTACTTTACAGGCTGCTGTTAGATGCGTTCGACTGGGAGGTCGAATTCCGAAAAAACACAGCGTATTTGAACGGCGAACCGTCGACGGTGCGCACCGGGATGGCAACTGTTTGGTAACGTTCAGCCGTGCAGACACCGCTACGACCAACCACCACAAAAACGGCTGGAACTGCATCCGTCTACTGATACGATATCCGGTGATTTTGTCGACTTATGTCTCCTAGAAGTATATGACTGATAACGTAGTATTAAAACTAGTTGATTAGCACTCAGCAACAGATCGAAAATCCACAGCCAGCTGTGTTGTCTCGCAGTCGGTAGCGAACATTGTCCAGCACCCGTATGAAGCCGCGGCGTCTACCTGTCTTTCAGTCGACACAGTGGATTAAAACGGTTTAAATCGCTTCTGCTACTGTTTCGCTGTCGACTGTAGTTCGAGCCTGATTTTAGTCGACGGCATTCAACGATACTTGAGGTCGATACGCAACTCGATTGTCCAGGCAGTCCGTGAGAAAGCACAGACAGAGTGTGGGTGAATACTACTGTGACAAGTATATAAGATAAATTATCTATTTTCGATCCTATCTACAAACAAACCTACCAGACATGTGCAAAAATCGACTACTGAGAGACGTGGTTTTGTCACGGCTTCCTGTCGACGGTTTGTCTGGTTTCCTGACCGCGATCGGTTCGACTGAGCTAGTCCGTTTCTGCGGGCTGCTCAACGCCAGCGGGTTTGTGACCGTCACCAGCGGCCTCAGTCGAGTCGCCTTCGTCGACCAGCCGGTTGGTCCAGGTGCCACGACGGAAGTACGCCAGCGTGAGTAGCGCCATCAGTACGTTTGAGGCGGCTTCGCCGTACCAGATGCCGGTTGCACCCCATCCCATCGGTACCGCAAACACGTAGGCCATCGCCGACCGCAGGATGATGTAGCCGACAAAGGCAAACAGCAGTGCCAGACGTGTCTGCCCGCTGCCACGGAACCCACCTTGGATAACGAAAAACATCCCAAGAAAGACGTAGCTAGCGGCGACAATCTGGAGGTACTCACTGCCGATCTCGATGACAGCCGCCGCGCCCGTGCCAGTCACGAAAATGCTGACAATAAGCGGGGCAAACAGGTAGACACCGATCCCAAAGACCAGAAAACAGCCGATAACGATAGCGATCGCAAGACGGACGCCGCGTTTTGCGCGGTCGACCTGTTGGGCTCCGAGATTCTGGCCGACGACGGTTTCGACACCCCGGGCCAACCCGAGTGCGGGCAAAACGACCATCGACGTAACGCGCGAGCCGATCCCGTAGGCAGCGACAGCCTCGGCGCCGGCGATAGCAACGAGTGCAGTCAGAATCGTCACGCTGAGTGCTTTCGTGCTGACTTCGAGACTAGCTGGCGCGCCGATCGCAAAGATCCGGCGAATCGTCTCCGGATCAGGGGCGAAATCAGCCAGAGAGATCGTGATGCCGACTGATCCAGACACCAGCAGCCAGACGCCAATTACTGCACCGATCCCTCGCGAGAGGATCGTCGCTATTGCCGCCCCCTGGACGCCGAAACCGGCAAAGCCGGTCGCCGCAAACAGCGTCGACTCCAGTGACTCTAAGCCGGCCCACGCGAAGACGACGTTGTCCTGAAACCCGAGAATGAAAAACGGGTCGACGACCACGTTGAGTCCGACACCGAACGCCATCAGATACAGCGGAGTGCGCGTATCGCCCCACCCCTGCAGGAGCGACTGAAAGACAAAGAAACTGAAAACAAACGGGATACCAATAAACATTGTCCTGGTGTAGCTAACAGCCATCCCGTACTCTGTTGTGCCAGGGACTGCCCCAACCAGCTGCAGGAGCCACGGCGCGAGCAGATAGCCCAGTACTGAAAACAGCAACGAGACCGCGACTACGAGCGAGATCGTCTGACCGGCGACGTGGCCCACACGGTCGAGGTTGCCCGCACCCTTGTGTTGGGCGACAAGCACGGTGCCGGCTATCGAAAACCCCAGCGAGAGACTGATCACCAGAAACACAATCGCCCACGAAAACGACAGCGCGGCGACGGCTGGCTGGCCGAGTCGACCAACCCAGAAGGTATCGGCGAGATTGTAGCCGACCTGCAGGAGGTTGGTCAGAACGATTGGGACCGAGAGGATCACAAGCGGCTTGAAAAGCGGGCCGTCGGTGACGTTGACCGACCGATCACGGGTTGCCGAACTCATTCAGCCGCTCCAGTGTCGGTTTCAGTCAGTTCAGTGTCGACTCCCAGTCGACAGTCGAGAAACGTCTCCAACTCGGCGCGTAGCTCACGGATCGTCGGCTGTGTCGTCTCGGTCGTCGCCTGCTGGAGTAGTGCGCCGTCGACCGTTGCGACCACGAACGCGGCCAGCCGGTCGGCGTCAACGGCGCGAAACACGCCTTCTCTGTGACCGCGTTCGATGATCACCGCAAACTGATCCTGAAAGAACTCGGTGCTCCGGGTGAACTGCGCACGGTATTCGGGGTTGGTTGCGGCTTGGGCGCGAAGTTCGATAATCGCCTGCATGAACTGCTGTTGTTCGGTCGACGGCTCGGTCGGCAGGAGGTGGTCGAGCAGCTGCTGTAGTGCCGCCAGTGGATCACCGTTGCCGCCGTCGTCCGGCGGTGTCGACGACTCCAGATGATCGAGGATAAAGGACAGAAAATCGACCAACAGCTCGTCTTTGCTGTCGTAATGGTGGTACAGCAGCGATTTGCTTTTGGAAAACTGGTCGCTGATGCGTTGGATCGTCAGTGCTGCATAGCCGTGTTCGCAGAGCGCACGGTAGGTAGCGCCCATCAGCTCTTGGCGGGTGTCGGTCGGCTCGTCGAACAGCTCCCCGAACGGCATACTAACTGACTGTTCAGTCAGCCGGTTAACGCTTGTTGTTTCGGTGACGGTCGCTTCGATGAGTCGGCTCAGTAGGGAGATGGCCGGAACGAAACGTGCAGAGGTGACAAAAACGAAACGCTCAGACGTAACGAAACGCGCAGAGTTGGTCGTAGCTACGCGCGTTCAGAGTTGGTCGTAGCCACGCGCGTCGAGTGCCTCTTCCAGTTCGACATTCATCGCGTCGACAGTCTCGTCGTCAGCCTGGTCGTCCAACGCTGCAGACGCCAGTGCGGTGATGTTGGCGTGATACTCGCGTGTCGTCGCCGCAAGCTCGCCCAGCAGTTCCGTTTCGGTTTTGTCCGTGCCGTCGACTTCGTCGACGATTATCCATCCATTGGGGTAGTGTTCCAGCAGATAGCCCACATCGGCGTACTGAATCAGGAATCGCTCGGAAACCGGACCGGAGTCGGTCTCAACAGTAAGAAGGCTAACCGCGTGGTCGACGTCATCGTGGTCTTCGACCGCTTCGAGATCGGCCACTGCAACAGGTGTCTCGGGGAACGTGTCAATCGGCTCCGGCAGCGATGAATCGGCTGTCTCGGGGTCGGGATACTGTTCGAGTGGGTCGCCTTTCTGTTTACCGACTGTTGGTGCTGTGTCGTCCGGGTCGTCGTAGACCTCCTTGCAGATCGCATAAAACCGCCATTCGTCGCCGTAATCGTACAGATAACAGATCCGTTCGTACTGTTCGATCCCAAACTGTTCGGCCAGCTCGCCGACAGTTGTCTCGGCGGCTATTTCAGTACGGTCTTGGTCGACTGCAGCTCCGGCTTGCGTCTCAGTTTCTTGCTGGCTGAGATACTTCACATCACTGTTCCAGTAGGACTCGTCGTCTCCGATGAACCACAGGTGTTCGTTGTCAAGTCCAAACGCTTCGTTGATTGTTGATTGTAGCTCATCGAGCGTTCGATCTGCACCGATGTGTACATCACGCCACAGTGCGCGTGGGTCTGGGTCGAATTTGACGCGAAACCGATAGACAGTCATTGACGACTGTTCTGTTCGCAGACTTCTTGTTGTTTCGGTTGTAGCCAGTCGACGAACGCCATATCGAGCCAGTACGGTCGCTGTAGGAATCTCGGCACATCAAAAATGAATCGGCTGTCTGACTGTGTCGTCGTCGCCGAAAACCGCTGTGGCGGCGATCAGTCGTCAGCCGGCGCAATCGAGTTGCCGTCGCCGTCGGTTGGCGCGGGCGAGTCGTCCATATCGTCGTCTTCGGCGTACGGATACCACGTCATCTTCGTGTTGTGCATGTACGGATCGTCGTAGCTGGTCTCTTCGGGTTCGATGAGCGCTTCGAGTTCGTCTTCGTCCTGGCGGGCGATGAACGTCCGGAACGTTTCGCTGCCCTCACGCTGGGCTTCGAAGCTCGCAAGCAGGTTTTTGATCGCACCAGGAACCTCGTCGACGGGCACACGCTGGCCGACCCATTCGGCGAAGTGTGGATCCTCGCCGAGGCCGCCGCCGAGACCGATGTCGAGGGCTTCGACCGGCTCGCCGTCTTTGCGGGTTTTCATCCCGCGCAGCGAGATGTCGGCGATCTGTGGCTGGGCACAGGACGCGGTACAGCCGGACAGATGGATGTGGAAGTCCTCGACGCCGTCGGGAAGGTCGACGTTCTGTTTGAGCCACCGGGCATAGCGGACCTGCCGGTTTTTCGTCTCGACAATCGAGAGCGAACAGAATTCTGTTCCTGTGCAGGCGACCGACCCACGCATGAACGGATGCGGGTCCGGCGAGTAGTGTTCGAGCAGATCTTCTTCGAGCAGGTCATCGAGGTCGTCTTCTGGCACGTCCGTGATCATCACGTTCTGCCGCTGGCTGATGCGGACTTCGCCCGAACCGTACTTGTCGGCGAGTTCGGCGAGTTCTTTCGTGTCGTCGGCACCCATCCGGCCGACAAGCACGTTGAGCCCGACGTAGTACTTGCCGTCGCGCTGTTCGTGAACGCCGATCAGATCGCCGTGTTCGTCGCCACCCGCGTTGTAGGTGTACTGCTCGCGGAGATCTTCCCCAGCGGTTTCGAGTTCGAAGTCGACGAAGTCCTCCTGAAGAACCCGGCGCATTTTTTCGGGGCCCCACTCGTCCATGAGGAACTTGATACGGGCGTTGTAGCGGTTCTCGCGGTCGCCGTGTTCGCGGAACAGCGCGGAGATACCGGCCGCAACATCAGCTGCGTTCTCGGGCCGCGTGAAGACATCGAGTTGGCGGGCGATACGCGGTTCGTTCCGCGAAAGACCGCCACCGACTGCGACGTTGAATCCACGGACCTCTTCGCCGTCGAACTCTTTGTAGGCTGGCTCGAAGGCGAGATCGTTGATATCACCCTGACCGGAGCCGTCGGGCGCGCCGGTAACCGAGACCTTCCACTTTCGGGGCAGATTCGAGTGATCCTCGTTGCCCTTGAATCGGTCGTTGAGTTCGTGAATAACTGGGAGTGCGTCGACGAACTCCGGCGCTTTGCCGGCCATCGGGTTGCCGACGATGTTTCGCCACGAGTCACCACAGGCCTGCTGGGTCGAAAGCCCGTTGTTTTCGAGTTTCTCGAAGATTTCCGGGATGTCTTCGAGTTTGATCCAGTGCAGTTGGATCGATTGTCGCGTCGTCCAGTCGACGTAGCCGTCGCCGAACTCGGGGTTCTCAACGGGACCGGTTGCGTACTCTTCGGCGATCTCGGCGACAACTTCGGTTTGGCCCGGTTCGAGCACGCCGTTCGGCGTGCCGATCCGCATCATGAAGTAGCTCTCTTGGCCATTTCGTTGGTGGTACAATCCCCACCATTTGAAGCGTTCGAACCACGCATCGCTTTCGTCGTCGGGGATTGCGTCCCAGCCTTCGTCTGCGAACCGATAGAGATGCTCGCGAATCTCGTTGCCGTAGATCTCAGATTTCCATCGCTCAACGTCAGTTGGCATACTCCCTCTTCGTATCCCCACACGTAAACAGCCCGTTACCGCGTCAACCCTCCCCGGTGGTTACGTATACCGGATACCGTTGCCGCTACCGTCTCTGTCGGCGTTCAATCGGCTGTATAACCATATTCTGGCGGTCGTAGCCGGTGTACTCACCGTTTCGGATCCGGCCAACTGGGAGTTTACCGGGGACCCCACTTTCACCGCAGGCGATGCACTGTCCGTAGGTGGTAACTCCCACATCGCGGCCGTCCGCGCTGACCTCTGTAAACCCTTCGGCGATGAAGTCGACGAGGTCACACGAACAGAAATCCGGCGCGTCAAGCCGCCAAAGTTCACTAACGCTTACGCGACGTTGATCGTTTACCGACAGCCACGCACCATCGTCGAGGATTCGAAGAGCCACACTCATTGTGTCTGACTACGCACTCGATACGCCTGTATCAGTCGTCGACAGCAATCACTGACCGCACCGCTGACACGCTGATTCGGTGGAAACAACTCGCTGTCCGTGGATTGTGCCGTCTGTGTTGTGTCACCGATACCAGCAAAGGGTTCCCATATGAGCGAGCGCGGGCCAGTGTTACGGGTTAGACGACGGTTAACCGTTAGTCTGTTCTATCGGGTACTGATGATCGCAACGTACAACTCGAACCAGGAGTTCGCGGCTGTCGGGAGCACCCACTCTCCCGACGAACAGACGGAGGCAACCCAATGAGCGACGACGAGACCAGCCATCTATCGGACCTGTCGGATGGGGCTGGCTGTACTGAAATCTGGGAACATCTCTCCGAGCAGCGCGCGGCTGCCGACGCCGAAGACGAACGCGACGACGCCGATGAAGACGACGAGACAGCCGACAGCGCAACGTCGACCGAAGACGAACCTGAAAACGAGGCTGCAGGCGTCCCTTGTCCATAATCCGTTGTTGGCGTTCTGCGTTCGTTTGTATGCTGTCTGGATGTCCGAGCCGCGAGCGCAAATCGACTTCGCTGTCGATTGATGTCGACATGTCGGTTGATGTCGACACCCTGACTCGATGGTTGGTTCTTTGTGCACCGCGCACATCCGAGCGGGATATTTTTAGTATATGCGTCGAATACAGAGACAATGAGCAAGGAGTACGGCACTGATCGAGAAACGCCGGTCGGGACGCCGGTTGTCCGTGCAGATCCCGAAATTACGGGCGAGCGGGCGAGCGAAGCAGTTGGATTCGATCCGGACGATCCCGAAAGCGTCGCCGAAGCCGCCGAGGTCGTCTACGAGTTCGCCACCGGAGCGGTCGGTGGCAACGACCACGTCCTCATGCTTCGTGGTGCGGCAGCCTGTGCCGCGCTCGTCCGCGGTGTTGGCTCATATAAAGCCGCCGCCGAGCGTGCCGGCGATGGCGTGACGGTCTCGTTTATTCGCAAGTGGGCCCGCGTCCACGACTTACCGCAGTCGATCCGTCGACACGTCGCCCGGGGACATATTGCTCCCACGGCGGCCAAACATATCGGCCGCGTGCCGACCGAAGATCGGTATCTGTTGGCGTGGGCGAGTCTCGACGCCGATCTTACGGTGCGAGATATTCGGTCGGTCGCCAGTGCGATCAACGACGGCGTCGACGCCGAAACCGCCCTTCGAGAGCACGGTATCACGCCGGGCGAACTCTCGATGACGCTGCCGCCGGAGCTGTATTCGGAGCTGCGGCATCGCGCATCGATGGACAACTGCGTGCCCGGCGATATCGTTGCTGACGCACTCAGCGAGTTCTTTGCCGACGAGTAGCATGGCCAATCTCCTGTCAGTATACGCAATTGTGTGAACGCCCGTCGTGTCAGTATACGCAATTGTGTGAACGCCGGTCGTGTCAGTATACGCAATTGTGTGAACGCCCGTCGTAGTGGACGGTGATCTAAACGCTTATTAATGCGTGCAGGCAAAATTCGGGTGAGGGCTGGTAGCTCAGTTAGGGAGAGCGTCTGGCTTTTAACCAGACGGTCGGGGGTTCAACTCCCTCCCAGCCCGTTTTCCTGCGACCAACGAGAGCAGTGAAAACGCTACGGAGAGCGTTGAACCCTGGAAGTCGCAACCGCGAGCGAAGCGAGCGGTCCGTCTTCCTCCGGTCCAACTCCCTCCCAGCCCGTTTTGCTCCGAACACTTACGTGAGGAGCAACGCGGTTTTCGAGGGCGTTGAATCAGGGAGTAGAGCGAACGGAGTGAGCGAAACGACCGTGGTTCAACTCCCCCCAGCCCGGGTTGTTAGTGATCTGACGTTTAGTCGACCACCGGTGTCTGACGCGGAGGAGGCTTTTTGAGGACATAGCACGAACACTCGGACAGAGACAGTCACAACGACTGGCTGTGGGAGCCACACAATGAGCGACACCGGCAAACCGCCCGAAGAAAGCCCGTTCATACGGCCAGCCACGGCCAGCGATCCGGAGACGACCGCACCTGAAATCGAAGTCGACGACGAGAGCGACGAGTCGCTGTCCGATCTTCTTGCGGAGTTCGTCTCCGTGTTTACGCCCGCTCCCGAGATCGACCTCGAAACGATCCGCGAGCGGACGACCGTCCGGAACGTGATCGACTACGGGGCCGTCGACGAGCATCTCGACTCGGGATGGGCGGTCGATCCCGAGATCGTCAAATTCGGCAACGAACCGCTGGCCGACGCGCTGGTGTTTAGCCACTATCAACGCTCCTACGATATCATTCTCAAACCGACCGATATCTTTCTGCCGACCGACGAGATCGAGTTGTTTATTCACGATCGCTCACGCGGGATCCGCCACCGACTAGTTCGGACGACACCGAGTTTGGATATGGCTCTCGAACAGACGGTCACTCAGCTCACACACAGCCATTTCAATCCCGACGCGCCGTATCTCGCCTCGCTAATGGCCGACGAGTTGGTCGACGATGATGCTGATCTCGACGATGAGTGGGTTGATACGCTCTCCGAGGATTCGGCAGCCAGCGAGACAGACACAAGCAGTAACTGACCACTCGATGCTCTCGGTTAGTTAGTCGACGTGTTCGCTCTTCGGCGAGTTAGTCGACGTTCTCGCCCTGATAACTCCCGTCGTAGGTACCATCGTGGTCGGCTTCGGCGAAGACGATCTGGGCGATGCGCGCGCCCTGTTCGAGTTCGATTTCGTGATGAACTTCGAGGAGGCCTTCGCCTTTTCCTTCGTAGCCAGCATCCCAGACCGCCGTATGGAGCATACAGGAGTTCCGCATCAGCGATGACCGCGGATAAATAAAGCCGATATGATCGTCGGGAATGTGGACGGTTTCGCCGTACTGGACGATGTACGCGCCGGGGTCGAGATGGAATGTCTCGTCGACGGGCTCGATTGCCGTGCGGTCGCCAACGGTTTTGCCTTCGCGACCGATCCGGCCAGTGGCTGTCTGCTCGGATATCTTTGCGGCCGTCAGGTCGACGCCGTTTGGCTGGAGCTGTGTCTCGTCGAGCGGGGTGAGGTGTTGGCCCACGAACGCGCCAGATTCGAACATAGCGAAGACTCTGTCCGAACCACGAAAACAGTACCGAGACCGAGATGTTCGTGTTTGTAACAAAATACGCGGGTTTTGAGCTTGTGAGTGACCAACTAGGCAGCCAGCGGACGATTTGACACGGTTAACAGTCGAGAAATACGCGGGATTTATACCCGCGTAGGGACCATCGGCGAGTGTTATGGGACAGACGCTCACAGAGAAGATCCTTGATGATCACCTCGTCGAGGGGGAACTCACCCCCGGCGAAGAGATCGGTATTGAAATTGACCAGACGCTGACCCAGGATACGACTGGGACGATGGTCTGGCTGCAGTTCGAAGCGCTCGGCCTGGAAGACGTCCAGACCGAACTCGCCGCCCAGTACTGTGACCACCAGACCTACCAGTTCGACTTCAAAAACACCGACGACCACCGGTTCCTGCGGTCTGCGGCGGGCACCTTCGGCGCGCACTTCTCGCGGCCCGGCAACGGTATTTGTCACAACGTCCACAAGGAGAACTTCGCCGCCCCCGGCAAGACGCTGCTTGGTTCGGACAGCCACACGCCAACCCCCGGCGGCCTCGGCCAGCTCGCCATCGGTGCGGGTGGCCTCGACATCGCCGTCGCCATGGGTGGCGGCGCGTACTACGTCGAGATGCCGGAAGTCGTCAACGTCCGAC
>LKMJ01004819.1_pt1 | contig 12710 bp, 16 predicted proteins | sample 643391 | NCBI WGS metagenome assembly LKMJ01 (sample SAMN04112250, study PRJNA286221) | soda lake metagenome | biome: soda lake; feature: Kulunda Steppe; material: water; isolation source: sample PL-Br10 brine of Picturesque Lake | place: Russia: Kulunda steppe | collected 2010-07
TATAGGTACTCAGCGCGTGTAGTCCCGTGCTGTTGCATGACAGCACCCTATAGGTACTCAGCGCGTGTAGTCCCGTGCTGTTGCATGACAGCACCCTATAGGTACTCAGCGCGTTTAGTCCCGTGTCGCTGCCGCACACCATGGCACTGGACGCTGCGGCCATGCCGAGGCCGTCAAGGTTGCAGCTGCCGCGTGCGGCTTCTGGTGGGACCGTTTTGGTTTTGGCGTCAGAATTATTTGGGTCAGAGGCATTGGGATCGTTTCAGTGGTGGCGTCAGAACCAATTGGGTCCGAGAAAGTGCGCTGTTGAGATTGAGAGGGGTGGATACAACGCTGCTGCCTACAGACAGGTGCTCCAGTGGGACCACCACTTCATTACCACCTCCGTGGGACAACCACTTATCACAACCTCCACCACACACAGGTTGCGCCGCAGATGAAGCTTGGAGGGTGGTATAGAGCCTTTACACACACGCACACACACGCACACGTATTCCTTGCTGTGCAGCCGTGAGCAAGAAGAGTGCAAGGCAGCGCTCAGGCGCTTGATGCGTGTGCACGCTCGTATGCACTGCAGGAGACGCTGGCTGAGGGTAACAAGCTCATTGACGAGTGCACGGCATCCTTCCAGGATGTCAAGGTACGCGTGGCACGAGTACATCACACAACTGGGAGGGGCAGCCGGGCAGTTGTGGCCGCTGTGCAGCAGCACCAAGAGGCAGGCACGCCTGTTCTAGGCGCTTGCGCTTGCAAGGTGCTACAGAGATGATAATTCTGGGATTCAAGCGATTGGGGTGTGGATTTAACTTTGGGGTTTGAGGTGAATCCGATGCCAGCGCCTGGGATTGAGGTGGCTGCGGCCAGCAGGTCGCTGCACATTCACAGATCTAGCTAAGGCTGTGTGGCTTGCTGACCTTGATAATGGATTTGTGCCTTTTACCAGGTAACCGGATGCGTGCATTGCTGACCAGGTTGATGGATGTGTGCCTGGCAAGGAGAGGAGTGCTGTATGGGGAGGGGAGCGAATCAGGAAGGGACTTCTGCCTCAATTCCTCGCTTCTCTCTGCACTGGAATGCAGCGATAAACTGCTTGCGTAAAGGGAGCGTATCCACCGCTCTTGCCATTCCATATGAATGATGCATCCGCAGCAGCACAGCGCACGCCCAGGACGTTCAAGCACGCGACCAATTGCTGTGCGGTTTCAAGTGTTTGAGGAGACAGATGTACAGGCATAATGTGAGGGAATACAAAAGCGCGCAGTGATCACAAACATTGTGCAGTGCGGGCATGTGTCGAGCAGGGCTGCGTGCTGTTGGTGAGCATGTGGAAACGGAAGTGCAAAGCGCATATTGTGGACGTGCGTGCATGCGCGCAGGTCAGCGATCGCAGCCTGATTTGGAACACGGATCTGGTGGAGACGATGGAGCTGGAGAACCTGCTGATCAATGCAGCTGTCACCATGCACTCGGCAGAGGCGCGCAAGGTAAACGCAAGGGCGCCACCCTCCGTGCGTGGCTAATGCTATGTTGTTACTCATAGCATCGACGCCATCGAGTGTGTGCTCCATGCCCTACTTGCTGCGCTTGGCTGCAGGAGTCACGCGGCGCACATGCGCGGGAGGACTTCCCCAACCGCGATGACGAGAACTGGATCAAGCACACACTGGGCTACTTTGACATGTCCAAGGCCGGCGACGACAAGGTGGGCCAACACGCCGGGCAAGGCTGCACGCCTGCTGTGCCTTCTCGTGCCTGCTTGTTCAGGCTCCGAGGGTGTCTAGGTGTGCCTTGGAAGGTAGAGCGCCTGCTGGGATATCGGTGTGCCTCAGGAAGGGAGGTGATTGGACCATGCTGGCTGTGCTTCCGTGTCCGTGCACTTGACGGTGAGATTCAGGGGACGGCTGCACACCCTGCAGGCCCTCTTGGGGGCACTCTCATGGCCAAGTGCCCTCCGCAACACAGCTGTGTGCCTGCCTCGCCTCGCATGGCTGCATGCCTGCCTGTGTGTGCTTGAATGGGAGGGATGGCCACCCCCCCTCTGCAATACAGCTGTGTGCCTGCCTCACATGGCTGCGTACAAACAGCTGTGGGCCAGCTGGCCACTGCCACTGGCTGTGCTCGGAAAATGTCCGCTGCTGTGTGTGATCTGTGTGAGCACGCGGTCCTTGTCGTCCCTGTGCCAGCTGCCTGGGGCTGGCCATGGTGGAGCGAAGGGCCGCTGCAAGGCCAGCAGGGGTAAACTGCGCGGCACTGCATGCATGTCAGATGGCAGGAGCATTGCGTTTGGCGCTTGCCACAGGCTCACTTGAAGGCGAGCCTGGGCTGCGAGTGTATTTTTGATTTTTGACTGCGAGCCTGGGATGCGGGTGTATTTTTGATTTTGACTGCGAGCCTGGGATGCCGGTGTATTTTTATTTTTGACTGCTTCAAGGTGCAGGGCAAGGAGCCGGGGTCTTGCAGCTGGCAAGAGCAGTGGCCTGTATGCCCCCCACTGCCTCTAGTACTATTACTGTTTTAGCCTTGCCCTGCCGCCTCAACCCCCTCATGCGCATTCTGGCTGTCCGCCCTGTGTCCACACAGGTGGACATCGCATACCGGCCAGTGCACATGCAGCCTCTGGACAGCGAGATGATGTACATCCCGCCCAAGGCGCGCACATACTAGGGGGCACACTGGTTGTGGCATCCTCGTGAGAGTGTGAGGTAGAGAGAGCTTTGTAATGACACGCACTTGGGGCGGCAGAAAGAGCACATGCCCTTCCCTGCCTGATCTGGGCGTGCTGTATTGCGGCTGAGAGATGAGAGCACGAACATGACTCCCCACTTGTTTCAGCACCTGTATTTGTATGTGAATATTCCATGCTATTCCATGTTAGACAGAGAACTGCCAAGCCGGACGTTTGTGCTTGTCAAGAATGGTACCCAGGACATGAGCCATTGGCACGGCTTTCGAGCGTCCCTTAACACAGTCCTGGCCATGTGGACGGTGGAGGAGCCTTGTGATTCTCAGGGATAATCTCTCCTGCCTGGAAATGCTGGTTGCAGCGGCTGGAACTGCGGTGCTTGTGAGCTTATCATTCATCTTTGTATTTATGTAAGACAGTTAAGCAACCCCTAACAATGCCTCACTTCCGCTGGTGTTTCACGAATCAGCTGGGCATGAGAAGTGTCACATCAGTGCAGTGTGATGTTTGTGCTGCATTGCGACAGAGGAATTGGTTGGATAGGTTGGCTGAGTGCTCAACCTTGTATGGCACTAAAGCATTGTTTGAGCACAGCTCATACAAACAGGCAGTTATTCTGTGTTGCCTCGGATGCCCCCTTAGCTAGTAGGCCAAGCATTTCATGGAATACACATTGCTTGCCCTTGGGGGGGTAACAGGTGTGGCATTGCTATTTGGCAACAAGTGTGGCATTGCCATTTGTCCATTCACCCAGTGCAGGCCAGTGTGAGTCCTGTGAGGAGCATGTCTCAGCACAAGCCTGCCAGGCGGGCTGAAACAGAAGGAAGGATTAGATTAGGTTACATAGCTGTATCCGCCGAACGAGGGCAGCTTAGCTGAAGCCTAAAAGGCCTGCAACCCCAAACCGAAACTAAGAGCGCCCAAACCAGAAGAAGGTAGTGTCTGGAAGCCAGAAGGAAGGATAGATTACATCGGGTTTAGACCTTCAGCCAGATGGGTTGACTGCTGAGCTTGATGGGTTCGCCAGCCAGACAAAAAATATCCATGGTGTCACGGTGATGTTATCCTGCTGCCATGACGCTGCTTTGTCTGCAGCATACTCTCGGCGTGACAAGGATGAGGGTAACGTTAGTCCATCATAACTACTAGTTAAATGCTGTACAATTAGTAAACTACAGATGCAGGAAGAAATACTCCCTGCATCGATCAAGGGAATAAGGCCACCTAGGGCCTACGCACCTAAATAAGGAGTCAACAGGGAACAGGAGGCACAGGAGATTAACTAGCAGTGAGGTGAACTACCAGAGCCCCACTCCTGTCTTTGATGATGAGAGGTGTCACAAATTTTCTCAAGAGCACGCCTGATACTGTCAAGTTTAAATGCGCACTGAACCAAATGAGCAGTGAAGTATTGCAACTAGCTTGGTAGCCTTCTGAGGATCAAGCCAGAAATTCTTGAGAGGCTCCAGCTGTAGTTTGTTTGTTGTTTGTTTGTTACAAGACGCGAGCGGACACAGCAATGTCCTTAAGGCAGGCAAGGCAGAGGAGCTGAAAAACGCTAGGAAAAGGAGAACTGCCAACAAGCCAACTAGCTAAGAGCTCCTGCGGAAACAGCTATGTAATCTAACCTTATGGTTCCACCCGCTCCCGGATGGATAGCGGAAGGATAGCATGAAGGACAACTTTGGCTACAGCTCAGCGAAGGTGCCAACGAAGCATGCTGCGCTGTTGGTCAGCGGCATCGAGCTGACTCCTAGGCCTGGTATCTTCACGACACGTAGGTCCCACAAGATGGATGTACTGCTTGCTGATTGACTATGAGCTGCCAGCTCAGTGATGAGTTCTGGACCCTACGCAAAGGCTGATAGGCCAGTGCTGTTGCTGATACTACCCCATTCCCTCAATTCACACTTTATGTGGGCATCTGGTACGTTTCTTCTCTTAGTATGTTTTCTGTACCGAGTGCCTGGACAACTTGCAGCGAGTCATTGCTCATCAGGGATGCAGCAAAGGATGAGGGAGAGAAAATTTCATTGGTAGAGCTGATCGGCTGCCATCACAGCCACCATTCTTCACAGCCACTCACGTATTGCCTCTGAGAGCCTCTTCCCTCCTCCATGCATTACCGCCATGCCTGCGCATGCTAATGTAGAGATTACACCTACCACCCTGTTAGAGTGTGCATGCTGCATGGGAGCGCCTCATGGCAGCTCTCAGACACAAGCTCGCCACATATTGGTGCCTTTTTAGGCGTTGGTCTGACAGGCTTCAGCTAAGCTGTCCTTGTCTGGCAGGTACAGCCATGTAACCCGTTCCTTCTTCAAGCGCCGCATGTCCTTCCAACTTCTATCAACTCAAGACAGTCTAGACAGTTTCAAGACAGTCACTGGCGGAGCGATCTTCACACTCGAGATGATACAGGACTCTCAATTGAGACATATCTGACTAGGCTTGAACCATCCCAAGAGACGCGACAAATGATGCGCTTGGAAGCGTCTCCCTTGGGGACAGTGAAAGCTGGACAGAAACACTCTTTGTATAGGTCTGACCTGGGCTAAACTCTTTCAAAAAGTGCAAGCCAGCAGGCCATGAAATGCAAGAAAAGCATGCCAGATACACATGGCTTCAGCATGCTTTAAATGCTTGGCCCCACATTGACTCGTCTCAATCTATTGGGGATGCGCTTCAGGAATAACTGGCACCTCTCAGGCGCTCGACCCTGCATAAAGGGACGTGCACACACAGAAACAGTCATGGTCCTCCAAATTTGTGCGTCTCAAAAGTGCACGCCCATGCGGAAGGGCGCAGACAGGCATGCAACTGTGGATCGTGTGAACCTCAAGAGTTGTTTGCAGCTGCTGAGGGCAAGGCCGTGTGTGCAGCTGTTTCTGACGCAAGCTGCATGCAAGCTTCCTACTGGCCATTCTCTTGCAATAAGCATGTGGTTGTAGAACAGCCATGACCCAGGATTGCATGTATCATGCTGCAGAGGAACAAAAAGAGAAAAAGGAGGAAAGGGAAGTACAGGCGGAGAAGGAGGAGGGAGAGGGGGAGGGAAAAGGAGAAGACGAATTTTGCAGTGCAAGCTGCCGCACAGTAAAACAGTGAGCAGGAGTGCAGGCGCGCTACTCTTGGGGCTGAGGGTGTGAGCACACAACAAGCTGGGACCCAACAGTCCCGCTTTGGGGTGAGTGCTGGCCTGGCACTGCTTTGGGGTACACTCAACACAGTGCTCTGGGGTGAGTGCTTCGGGGCGAGTGCTGGCCTGGCACTGCTCAACACAGAGTGTTTTTCCAGCTTTGCCCCAACGCCGCGTACTGCAGTGTCAAGTCAAGCAGAGTCAGCAAGGAGTGTGGATGCAGCCCACTCACCCTGAGGTAAGGATGAGTAAAGGTTGACTAAAGGAAAAGTATAGGGTAAGTACAGGACAAGCAAAGGACACGTATAGGACGTGCCTTGGTTAAGCGAGTGCGTGTGAATGCAGCCCAATTACGCTAAGAGATGAGTATAGGTTAAGTACAGGATGAGTACTGGTTGAGCACAGGAAAAGTAAAGACAAGCACAGGATATGTATAGGACGTGCATGGGATAAGCGGGGGCGTGTGAATGCAGCCCACTTACGCTGAGGTAAGGGATCAGTGGGTTCTCCAGGACATGGGTGGGCTTGAAGCCCATCGCTCTGTACAGCTGCACTGCTGCGGTGTTCTGAGGGCTGCAGTGCAGGCCTGCACCGCGGGCAAGGTTTGTGAGTAGATGCACTAAGCCAAGTCATCAGCGCATACGTGTAGCGTTTGTGCATTCAAGGAGCTGGCAAGGCGCGCATGATGCATCAAGTCAAGCACCAGCACACACACAGCACTGAAGTGGGAGGGCAAGGTGTGCAGGATGCCACCAAGAGTGTTCCAAGTGCCAGCACTTGGAGCACAGCTGCTCTGTGCAAGCAACTGTATCCCCTGCACCTGTCCATCCGCAGCATCTGCGCATCCCCAGCACCTGCACGCATGCGTCCATGTGAATGGCTGCAGGCTATAGGCAGAGAGGTTGCTTGCACGCGCCTCCCTAACATACGCACTCAACTCCTGCAAGTGTCGCGCACCCGCCACATGAGCAACCTTGTGTGCAGGAGCAGTGCCTTCCTCAGTGTATTGAAAGCAGGCTTTCCTTATTCCCCAGATCACCACCACCAACTGCATGACCAACCATCAGGCTCAGGCGTGGGCTGGACAGGAGATTGGTCAGTTCATTTACCGGGATCATGCCCTAGCGGCCGGCTCATTCAAAGACCCTTACTGTAAGTGTTCCTTACATCTGGTCATCGGAGCAGAGGGGGGACGGCAACCCCCTAAGGACCCCAGGCCAGGCACCCACCCGCCCATCCTGTGCTTGTTTGCCTCCCTCATCAAGCGCTTAAACACACTCTCACAAATCACCTCGGACACCAAAAGGGGCCATGCTTGGCCGGCAGTGATCCACCATGGGCAGACCTGTCAATATACTTGACTCTGAGGCCGTCTCCATCTTCCACCCTTGCCCCTGCAATCCACCTGTGGCGTGCCCACCATCGATGCGACCCACCAATGGCTGTGCAGTCCCAAGAGGCTGCCAGTTGCTCTGCTGCATCTACGATCTTCCTCGCAATGCCCTGCCGGCGCGCGGCTGGCAGAACAGCCACGTTGGACAGGTAGGCCACCCCTGTTGAAAAGGAGGCAGTTGTAAGAACATTTTCTGGGTGGACAGTTGCTTGGGCTGGCGACGTAAAGAGACACCCTCGAAAGGACAGCTCCTAGAAGGCCGCTAGGCACTACTGAGGATCACTTTTTGGGTGGGACCAATCTATGGGTGGCGTTGGTCAAAGCAATAACCAGAAATGACTAGCTGTTGCTCACTGACACGCCTGGGCACCCAGGGGCTTCAGCTAGACCGGCCTTCTTCAGCTGGTGCAGCTATGCAATCCTTGCATCATTGCTTAATGCCTAGGACATCACAAGCGTGACTACTTTACTCCGCACAAACGTGACAGGCATCTGGCCTTGGCACAGAGTAGGCTATGCACTACCCTGGAAAGCGGCACCACTCAATGCAGCATGAGTGTCAATTTCTGACCAGTTCGCTTGTACCACCCAAAAGCGCCATCTTTGTTGGTATAAACTAGTGCACCTGTATTCCAAGCAGCTTCTCTTTGATACCACTACTAAAATGTAAAATGTGCCAAGTATAAATGTTTCTTACCTGGTCGCTTGTACCACCCAACAGCGCCATCTCTGGTGGGGCTCAGCGTCTGAGGCACATATGCACACATGTGGAAGGATTTGCTGAAAAAGGAGAGACAGGCTAGAGAAAAAGATAGCTCGACTGCATGCATGCCAGCAAAAACCTTAATAGCAAGGAAGGTGCCAATAGATGGAGACTTGTGGACATGCAAATTATGAAGCAAAGCAGTTAGACAGAAATCTAAGTTGTGGTGTAACTGTTCTCCTGCAGCTTCATTTATGGCAAACTCCATGGACGTGACTACCAGACCTAGTCCCGCCACGTAATGGCAAGGACCCTGAACGACTGCTTGTGAAGTCTGATATATCTATTTTCTGAGCAAGATAGCTGTACAGTACTGAAGATGATCGTAAATCCTTGCTACCAAACTGCACTGTTAAAGATATGCAAGGGACGGCATCAGAAGGCAGTTTAGAGTTAGACAACTTGGAATCTCACCTTGGGAGGTATAAGATCTCCAAAGCTGTCTAGGTTTGCCACGGCTACACTGTGATCCAAGAACACAGAACAAGGGTGTGATGGTGGCATGGCAGGAAGCTTTGGTCATCTTCAACCCTGAGCATTATTTCCTTCAAGACTTGCAAAGCCTCGTTACAAGGCTCCATTGGGATAAGGTTGGAACTGGGCACTACCTCTAGAGTTAATGGCTTGTTCTACGTGGTTGGCTATCTTTTAATGCTGCTCAGAAGTGTGATCTAGCCCGTCTCTGGGAGGTACCAGAGAAATACCAAACATAGCAAGCAGAGATCAAAACAAAAACAAAGGCCCAGCATACCCAGCTGAGCATCAGGGAGTCGCTCCATCATCATCAGCCATAGCGTTAGGAGTGCACAAGGCGCTCTATGAGCTGTGCTGGAGGCATGCATCCCCTCAGGCTCCATTCTCAGTTATGGGGACGAGCAACACACATGTGTGCTCTAACGTACATGCATGCACACAAGCGCGCACGCATTGCCAGCACGGGCGTGTGGCCGCACTCACCTATGACTCCACTCCGCTTGCCGGCCCATTCCCCCCCTTGCGCTTGGAGGCACCAGCCACCAGCCAGCTCTGAGGGTCCATGGTAGATCACCTTGCGTGTGAGCAGGGTTGTTGCTGGGCCGGGCGGGGCCGCCCCCTTGATCAATTGTGTCTGGCACAGAGCTGCGTGGACCAAGGTCACTGCCAGAGCTGCGGCTTGTGCTGGTGCTTGTGCTGTCGCCAGCGTGCGGTATGCCAGGGCTGCTGCTTGGGGCGGTGCTCGGCAGGCTGGAGGCAGGCTGCGCGGGTGAGACAGCTTCAAAGTAGGCCCGCTCTGCTCTGTCGGCCATGATGTTTGGCTGCGCTGTGCTGCTACTCCTCTGGTATGCTACCAGCAGCGCTGCTCTATGGGGAGGAAGCAAAGAGATGATGCGGGAAGCAGGTGCGCACAAATTGTGACCCAAAAGATGTCGTACTCTTTTGCAAGCATGTACAGTACAGTCATGTGGATCAAAGTAGGCTGCTACGTCATGTAAGAGCGCTTTCTCACCTCCCTGCTCCTTCACGCGCCAAACCATCATTGGTTGTTTGCGCCAACACGCGATCCACGCGCGAGAGGAAGCCGCGGGCTTGCGCAAGCAGCCCTTCATCTGGCTGGAGTCCTGGCTTGGGCTGCTCATAGAAAACACGGCAGTGAACGTCTGCAGCATACCAGTAGTCCTCTGGGCCAGCGAGTCCTATAATTATATTGTCTGAGCGCGTGGCGCCAGTTCTGTGCAAGCGTGGCCTACTATTGTTGACATGACAGCTTAAACAAGGAAAGTAGTACCCAGTATGCTGCCTCTGCAACATTGAGCTGTGTGAACGAGCAGCACAGCGTGTACAGTCAGTCAAGATGAATATCAAGATCAGGGACTTTTGGGGTCCATTATGAATTCATTCTCAAATTCAAAGATATAACCTGTATGCGACACAATTTTTAACATGACATCCATCCACCAGCAAAAATCCTGCGCCCACAAAATATATTAAAGAAATTACTGCATGTGATTCAATTTCTATCATGCAACAGTCTATCAACGACATCAAGTATATATACATATCCTACGCCAAAGCTCAATTTCAAAATTGATGATGGACATGCACGACTACTGGGCATCGATGAACTTGCATAGCTAAGACTTAGGCCGTGGTGAAACCGTAGCAGCAATGGGAAAAGGTCATCAAAATTTGGCCTGCGGATCCGGGTGGTACGGGTACCATAAATATACAGAACAACCCACTTCGCAAGTCTTATGTTGTTTTGCTCCACTTGCATGGCTGAAGCTGAATGGAAGTGAACACACAACCTCACTGAGGCAGGTTGTGTGTTCACAACAGGCTGTTTAAACATGGTCAAGGAGATCCCCCTCTTCAAGATACAATTAAAATTATCATGGACTCGACTAACCATTTAGCCCAGCAATCAATTCATCTGGCAGCCAGATTCTGGCTTAAAGATAACCCCCTCACAACCTGACTTCTCAAACATGGTAATTGATGCTCACATCCATACATCAAGATGGATAATGAATGACCGCAGCAGCATGACCAGATAACTTTACAATGTTGCTGTTTGCAGCTGCATGTATAATATGCACAGTGGGCAAATGGCTCTGATAATGAAGGAAAAATCCGCACAGAAACAATGAAGGAGCACACAGAGGAAAGCATGCAGTTGCTGTTGCTAGGTATGTAAGAGCTGAGCAAGGCCAAAAAATCATGAAGCATACTTACGAAGAGGACACACAAATTAAATGCAAATTAAGAAGTATGAAAAAGCACATATTCACTGCGATGGAGTTCAATGCAGCAAGGCCAACGAAGCAAGTCAGGAAATTCAGGTCCGAGAGAATCTCAAAACAGCTGGTCAAGGTAAGTACGCGTATAATCAAAAAAAAATTTCCTGTCCAACAATACATTTACATTGTAGTGCAGCACCTTAACGCGTGACTGCCACATAAACCCAAAGGCAGCAGCAAAATGCAGCCCCCCCTCGCTCCACCAGCGCAGCCATGCTGTACTTCACACGTTCATCTGCAATACGGTGGATGCCTGTGTTCAAGACAGCCTCCGTCAACGCCTCTGCACGTGCCACAGAGTTGTGAATACCATATTAGTCGCAAGTACAGTAGCTCAGGGGTCCACAAACCACGAGCACTCATTTTGGCAGAAGAAGTGCACGCAGGATGCAACGGGTGATGGGGTGATAGCAATGAATGAACACACAGCTTGGTGCCAGGGAAAATGTGCAAATAATGGTCATGAACAGCGGTTGTGGTGTTCAGCCAGATGAAGGGCTGCTTCGACCTAGGCACAGGTTGGCAATTGGGGTGTGTGGCACAATGCACACATACGACTGCACCAAAGACAACCCTGAGGAGCGTACACTTGTTTGTTGAGGCAATCAAGACAGCAGCATTTTTTGTACATCAAATTTTTGCCGTCTGGGAAGTATCCAGCCATCTCTCCTGCCCTAAGCTGCACCGATCTTACATTTGTATTCACTTTCTGCACCCTTGACCTGCCCTCCTTCGATCTCAAGGATCTTTTTGGGGTTGTCTTATTTGTGTGTGCGCGTGTGTATGTATGCGGATGAGGGTGGTCGCACATATTGAAAGCAAAGGAAGCTACATCTGCAACTGGATCACTGCGTGTGCACCTGTAGGAATAGGCTTCATGTGCTTGCTTATCACTGAGAATCTTATTACTTTAAAAAGTGTGATGGCACAGCTCGTGTGTGAGCAAGCGAGGCAATCCAATGAATATTTAAAGAAGACACGCCATATTTGGCACAAAAAATTTATCCTCAACAATTCATTGATGAAATGTTTTCTATCTTGCCATAAAATGAATTACAACTATCTTGTCTTTGTTTATAGATGCTTGTTTTGAAAAAAGTGATTTATATTCATCCATTGATTCAATTTCTGGTAAAGAGATGTCTTGCTTTTGGTGAATTTGGTGATCCACTTGCATGCAAAATACAGATGTAGCTGATCAAGGAAAGGGATCCTGCCAGCAATCTGCTTGGACCTTATGTGATTCATGCTGGTCGTTCCCACCACTGGGTCACCCCTTTCTTAGGCAAACGTGGCCAAATAGGCCTCTCAAGGCATAACTTTGCATCCACCGCACCATTTCCTGACCTGAGCACACTATTGGATAGCTTTGGATTTTTCTGGTTCTCATGGTTGTCTTGGGGTCGAAATTGGTGCGGTGAGTGGAAGGCAATTTTGGAAAAATGGTATGTTACGTTGGAAGAGTGCGCGCTGTTTCCCACTCCCAGCCCCAAACTCCGAGCTTGAGATGCCTGCAGATGTGTAAAATTGGGCCGCACATCCTGTGTGGATTTGGGCGCGGGAAGCTCTCCTGTTGAGCTGTGCACTCAAAAGAGGCAAATGTTACGCAACGTTTTGGCCCGCCGCTTTCCACCCACACCCTCGATCGGCCCCATTCTAAATTTCCTAAATTTGACTTGACTGGCCGCAACCCTCAGACTTGGTCTGGCTTGAAAGGATGCATGTGTTGCGGAGTTATCGTATTTCCTGTGTTTTGACCCTTATCCCGTCGCGACAGGGTCACCCACGGAACACACCTTCCTGACCGCCTCCCCCTAATCCAACTTCTCAGCATCAAATCATCATGCAAGAGCAGCTAAAGTCCTGGAAAGCGGCAGGATTGGAGCAAGTTTGGGGATGCACCATTTGCCTGCCAAAAGGGTGCAAAATGGTGCCAGAATGGCCAAAGGCGCACA
>LKMJ01004820.1_pt1 | contig 12706 bp, 17 predicted proteins | sample 643391 | NCBI WGS metagenome assembly LKMJ01 (sample SAMN04112250, study PRJNA286221) | soda lake metagenome | biome: soda lake; feature: Kulunda Steppe; material: water; isolation source: sample PL-Br10 brine of Picturesque Lake | place: Russia: Kulunda steppe | collected 2010-07
GCACGGTGCTGTTTCCAGGAGAACACGGTGCACGGTGCTGTTTCCAGGAGAACACGGTGCACGGTGCTGTTTCCAGGAGAACACGGTACACGGTGTTGTTTCCAGGAGAACACGGTGCACGGTGCTGTTTCCAGGAGAACACGGTGCACGGTGCTGTTTCCAGGAGAATACGGTGCACGGTGCTGTTTCCAGGAGAACACGGTGCACGGTGCTGTTTCCAGGAGAACACGGTGCACGGTGCTGTTTCCAGGAGAACACGGTGCACGGTGCTGTTTCCAGGAGAACAAGTTGCTGTTTCCAGGAGAACGCGTGTTTCCAGGAGAACAAGTTCTGTTTCCAGGAGAACGCGTGTTCCCAGGAGAACAAGTTCTGTTTCCAGGAGAACAAGTTGCTGTTTCCAGGAGAACAAGTTGCTGTTTCCAGGAGAACAAGTTGCTGTTTCCAGGAGAACAAGTTGCAAGTTGCACGTGCTGTTTCCAGGAGAACAAGTTCTGGGAGGAGAGCTTCAAGGTGTACGAGCGGGGTGTCACGCTGTTCAAGTACCCACACGTGCGGGACATCTGGCGTGCGTACCTCAAGCAGTTTGTGGAGAGGTGGGGCGGGCGCTTGGCCGGCATGGTGCATGCGCGTGCCTTTTGACGCTGTTTCTTGTTTGCAAGCTTGCATCCCCATGCGTTTCTCGTGTGCGACCCATCGCAGAACAGAAAGGTGCCCTTAGAATAGCTTGATTCACAACATTGCCAGCGCATGGGCGTATGATCCACCCGTCTGTCTGTCCTCTGCTGTGTGCTCATGCCCGCAGGTATGGGGGCAAGAAGCTGGAGCGGGCGAGGGACTTGTTCGAGCACGCGCTGTCCATGGCCCCTCCCGAGGAGTCCAAGCCCTTGTACCTGGAGGTGTGGGCCGTCTGGGCTGGGAGGAGTGCAAGCCTCCATATGTTGGCTTCCCTCAGTGTGTGCACGCGTGTGCATGTGTGTGCATGTGCTGTTGCGCCTGTGGGTGTCCGCATCTCTTACCTGGGAGTGGGCAGCTGGCGGGCCTCAGTGTGCCACAAAGGGATGCCGGCCCCAGCACCTGCAGGATTTCAGGCCCCTCTGGCCTCATACCTGTCTGTTTGTGAGCCTGCCTTGTGCTGGCGTGTGCGCACGAGCCCCTGTTGGGGACTGGTGCAAGCTCTGCCGTCTTCAGGGGAGCACACTGACCCCTTTTGCCCTTACGCCCACAAGCGCTGCTGCACCGCGCACGCCGCAAGCAGAGCACTGAAGCCTGAGACACACAGTGGTGTTGATTTTGTGCACCTCGAGAAAGTGCACACACGCAGCGTGCTTGAGCTGGGAGTGCATGCCAAGTTTGTGTGTGTATCCCATGTACATGCTGCTCACCACCTCAGGCATGCGTGCACACACGTGCGCAGTATGCGCTTCTGGAGGAGCGCTACGGCCTGGCCAAACACTGCATGGAAGTGTATGAGCGCGCATCAAAGGCCGTGCCCAAGGCCGAGCGCATGTCCATCTACGATATCTACATTGCCAAGGCCTCCGAGTTCTTTGGCATAGGCAAGGTGCGTGCACAGCCACGGCTACCACTGTGCATATGTGGCGCGCTAGTCTGCAGCTGATTTGCGTGGGCGTGCTGTTTTATTGCCGCCGCCACCGCCGGGTTGCCATACGCATTGCTCAGGCTGCTGTCCCAATTCCAGACAGTCCCAGCGTGCCTCTTGTGAAACTTGTGCAGTGAAGCAGTGTGGCCTTTTGCTTTTTGTGCCTTTCTGAGGGCTCTGGGGCTCTCCAGCACTGGAGAGGGGCTTGCTGGGCTGTGGAGTGCAGAGGCTCACCATACGGGTGGTAGTGCAGTGTGGATATGTGTATTACAGGCTGGCGTGGCTTAAGGTGGTAGTGTAGGGTGGTGTGAGAAGTGCTGGGTCGCGTTGCTGTGGGTGGTAGTGCTGGGTGGCATGGCTATGGGTGGGTGTGCTGGGTGGGTGTGGTCAGTGCAGGGTGGTCGTGAGAGTCGTGAGAGTTGTGAGAGTAAGTCATACAGGGTGGCTGCGCTTTCCTCTCGTGACAAGCCATGCTTCAATCTGGGACCTGCCCTTTGACATGCTGTGCATTCTTATCATGACAAAAGCTGTGCTCCCACCTGGGACCTGCTCCCAGATGCTGTGCATTCATCTCATGACATGAGCCATGCTTTGATCTGGGACCTGCGCCTAGGTGCGGGAGGTCATGGAGGTGGCCATCGAGGCGCAGCCGCCCAACGAGCTGCTAGACGCGGACTGCAGGTCGCTGTGCCTCAGATACGCGCAGCTGGAGCGCAAGCTGGGCGAGGTGCGTGGAGCGGGGGAGGGGGAAGCTGGGGCCGGCGGTGCGGTGCGCGCGCATACGTGCGCCTGCTGCTGCAGGGCTTTGTGTTCCTCATTTGCGCATGGCTGCTGGAGCGCAAGCTGGGCGAGGTGCCAGGGGGGGGGGAGGGGGTAGCCTCAAAAATGCATCTGTGCCACACAGACTCTGGCCTAAACAATGGCATGTCCACTATCTTGCATGATTCCCGCGTGCGTCCCCAGGGGCGCAGTGGCAAGGTGGTCGGCCTGCTGCCCGCTGTGCGCTGCCAGTGCTCACAGGGATGCCTGTGTTTGTGCCCGCCTGACTTAACCCACTGTTTAAAGCCTGCTCCTGCCTGCCGCCCCCCTTGCGCGCCGCAGATCGACCGTGCGCGCGCCATCTTTGTGCACGCCAGCAGCCTTGCAAACCCGCGCGTGGACCACCTGTTCTGGCTGGAGTGGAAGCAGTTTGAGGTGGCGCACGGCAACGAGGACACCTTCCGGGAGATGCTGCGCATCCAGCGGTGGGTGCCCCCCTTTGTGCTGTGCGCACTGCGCGCTTTGCTCATGGGACTGCTCCTGTGGCTGTGAGGGGTGGCAGACAAGATGGGGACACCATCAGGGAGGTTCTGGGGCACTATCGGGGAGGTTCTGGGGCACCATCAGGGGCACCATTGGAGAGGTTCTGGGGCACCATTGGGGAGGTTCTGCGCGTACTCAGCGGTGGTTGCGCAGCGTGTGCTCTTTGTCTGGCCTCTGTGTGATGATGATCGCGGCACGGCCATACGCTCCTACAGGTTAGGAAGCTGTATGGAACGAGCGCACCCTCCAGGGGGTGCTGCGATGGGTGCGTATGGGAGTGCGTGGGCTGTCTGTGTGCTTCAGAGCGATGGATGCACATGCATGAATGGGCATCAACAATGCGTTGTGAAGTGCTTGCTGTGCGTAAAGTGTAGCGCCTTGGGTCTGCAGGGAAATAAGCCCCCGTGCGTGCGCGCCCACTTATATCACCCTTCAAACACAAGCAGCGCACGGACACACACACACACGCGCACGCACGCGCCTGCGCAGGTCTGTGGCAGCTAGCTACAGCCACACGCAGGTGCAGTCGGTGGTGGACTCCGTGCGCGTGGCGGAGTCGATGCGTGAGCGCGCGGGCGGGCCGCCCATGGATGCGATGGCTGCCTTGGAGGCAGAGGCAAGCGCGTCGATAGAGGCAGCCGCTGCTGCCCAGAAAGGTACGCAGGCATGGGCGTGCACAGATCCAAGCGATTCTGTGCAAGCACACTTGTACAAACACATGCCCAAGCGCACATGCACAGAAAGCGCGTGCGTGCCTGGCACACACACACACACACGCACACACACACACACACACACGCACACACACACGCACACACGCACATACACACACACAGGCATATGGTAAGGTGCCAATACATACCTTACCTTGGCTGCTCATGCACGCATGTTCAGCGCATCAGGGATCTGCAAGGCGCAAGCCCCTCTGGGTCCTTTGGCGGCCCCACTTTGCACGACCCCTTTTCATTTCACCCTCTCAAAGCCCAAGGCACCTGCGACTCCAGTAACGGGACCAGGCTGCGTCAGCCAGGACCCGGCAATGCGGCAAAGGATAGTGTGCATAATTCGCACTGTGCGGTGCGCCCACTTTGCAGCCCGCATGCATCACGGATACCTCCCTGCATCAGCCATGCCCCTCACCCCTGCACACGCAGCAACCTCTGCCTTCCTCCTTTGTGTCTGTCCTATCCTTATGCTGCCCTCCAACCTGCAAGTGCACCCGGCCTCTGCCCGCAGGCCGTGCGCTGCCTGGCTTTGTGTCTGCGGGCGTCATCCAGCAGGGCCAGCAGCAAGAGGGGGCAGGGGGGACCGGCGGCGCAAAGGGCGGGGCCCATGCCAACCCTGAGGAGGTCGACTTGGACATGGATGTGGGAGGGGAGGATGAGGAGACCAAGGTCGGATCGGAAGGGGGCGGCCAGCAAGGCCAGGTGGCGGGGGGTGAGGAGGAGGAGGGGGCGGATGTGCATGTGAAAGCGGTGCCCGCTTCAGTGTACGGCAACTTGGCAAGCATGGTTGGGGATAAGCGTGGGGAGGAGGGAGAGGGGCAGGGGGCCATGGAACGGCTTAAAAAGAGGCGTGTGCAGCAATAGCAGGGGGGGGGGGGCGCATGCCTGCAGCGCCTGGTGAGCGCTGGCTGTTGGTGTACTCTATCAGGTGCTCTTGTTGTTTGTGAGTTGAGCCCCCAAAGCCCCTGCGGACTGCTGCGTGCGTCTCTGTTTTGCATATGCAAATCATTGAATGTAATCTGTATTATGTAAACCAATTGCGTGGATTGCATGAGTTGCTGGTATGCATGTGCAGCTTGTCAGGATCATCCTGACAGGGGGACGATCCACCTGCTATGCCAGGCAGACTCATTGAGGAATTGGGCTTCAAGGGCACACTGCTCTTCTTACTCCTTGTCAGGGATGCTGTATCACCGGCAGTGCAACTTTTGGGAAAGGCCTCATTTTGCAACCCTGGCCAGCCAATAAGACTATGTTGGGATGCAATTCAATCTCAAAACAGGGTACAGCTCGTCCCGCTTGTCAGCTCGTCATCTGTATTCCCCCATCGTTTCAGACCCATGTCGTCTCATAGATATGCGCCCAATCATGACCTTTGGTCAGCTTCAAGTTGAGAGAGTCAAGGTTCTTCAAGAGACACACACAGGACTTGCGCGTGCTTGAACGCAAATTGGTCACACACAGTCATATCTGCACGGTAATCAAGGCCAGATACTCAGCCATCTGACACAATTGACTGAATGGTCTACTTGCAGCACAAATTGGCACTGCTCAGTTGCAGTGGAACAGACCAGTCACAAACAGATAGCCTTTCTAACTCCTCTGCTTAGCTCCTCAACTCCAGTCAGCTCCTATCCAATCAGTGGCACATCCATCTTGTCGATGTCAAGTACTATGAAGGTACCAGGCCTAGGTAAGGTAAGGTAAGGTTTCAAGGCTGTATCCGCCGAACGAGGGCAGCTTAGCCAATTGTGGCCTCCAGTGAGGTTCAAACCCCGAACCCATAGGTTGCGAGGGTGGATAATCGGCTTCCCATCTCAGGTGCCCCGCCGCCTGCTCGACTATCCGGAGCACTACCAGGCCTAGAAAGCCGTTCACCACCAACACAGCGTGCTCTGTCAACACTGTCAAGAAGTTCGCCGAGCTGCAGCCAAGGTAGCCTCCACACTATCCTTCTGGGAGTGAGAGGTACCATCTACAGCCCTTATACTACACTAGTAGTCTAAAGCCTCTGAAACATAGACATCGGTCTAGATCCTTAGAAAGTCTCCAAGCTTGCTATGAAACTTCATGCTCATTCGGTTCAATATGCTTCTAAACTTGTTAATACCAGACGTGCTCTTGAGAAAACTTGTGCAGCAAATCATCATGAGTATGCTTCTAAACTTGTCAGTACCAGACGTGCTCTTGAGAAAACGTTTGTCAAACGTTGCAGTGCAGCAAATCATCATCATGACCACTGGCAGGAACAGGGTACTGCTAGTCATCCCCCGATCCCCACTGACTTCTTCTGATCTCTGTGCTGGTGAAGGAGTCACACGGTGCTTACTAAGCACCTAGCTTTTCTTTCTCATCGGCACAATAGACTCTGCCATTTCATTTCGGACATTATGGACTTTTTTTTGGCTGGCAAAGACCAGCGATAAACCAATCAGCCTAATTACCTGGCTGGCGGTTAACCCTTTAAACTTTAAGCACCTAGTAGGCCCTAGGTGGCTCTTTTCCTTCGTTAATGTAGGGAGTGCTTCACTGCCTGCGTAGTTTTTCATTTTTTTACCACAGGCTGCATAGACCTCTCCATCTGCCGGCAGTGCTGGAAGCAGGCGCCATGCTTAGTGCAAAGGGCAGCCCGTTACCTGCTTTTGCATGAAACTAGTTCACCTTACTGTTTCAAACAACACTTGTCGTCGAATCCACAAGCTTCCCATGTAGGTTAGAAAAAGAAAAGAAAAACTATGCAAGTAGCAAAAAGCTCCTCACACCAATTAAGGAAAAGGGGCCACTTGGGAAGAAGGTTAGATTAGGTTAGGTTACAAAGCTGTACTTGCCTAACGAGGGCAGCTTAGCTGAAGCTTCCCATGTAGACCGCTGATAGCTGATTAACAGGAGCAAGCATACACATTTCAAGATAGCTGCGTATGCCCCCTTAGCTGCTCTTAGCCTCGAGCCCCAAACACATTTTCCAATTTTACTGCATAGTCTTTTAAACCGCCCAATTGTGCAATTTCCATCGCAGCCAAGCCAACTGCGCTAGTTTATTCTGTCATAGGATATGCATGACAAGCTTCCGTAAGTAGGCATGCTCAGTGACGCAAATGGTGCGGTCACCTGACACCATTCTTTAAGCCCTGCACTGTATCCCTGAGCCCATGCACCGGAATAGTGCACTGGCACTGTTACCCACAAGCGTGCATTCAGCGTCACAGTTAATCCCCAAGCCAAGTCCAATCCCCAGCAGCATTCTATGAGCTGCGTGCAGGCCTCATCTGCACTGTCTTCACGAAGAAGTCCGGCAGGCTTTGCTTTCTCTTCCGCTCCAGAATCCTCCTGGCATCCTCAATGGCTTGGATGTCCTACAAAAGTATGACCCACACAGGGCATGGAGCAGAGAGCCGCACACTTTCTATTGAAGACAAAGAGCATGCTGACCATTCACGTGCATGCACCACCATGGAGATCCAAACTGCCTTCAATCTGTGTGCTCGGCATTCTTCATGAGTATGCTGCTAGCAAAGCGATCCTTGCTCTCAAGGTAGGCCACTCCAGAAGGCATGTTAGGTATGCAGTGCGTGTGCCAAGCGTCCCTGAGGTGGAGAAGCATGTGCTGCTGTGCATGAGCAGTTGCTATCACCTTTCAGAAGCAGCCTTCCTCTTCCAAAACAGCCTTACAGAACTGCCCTTGGCCTGAAGAGATGATCGGGCCCACTCTGCCTGCCCTTCTTCAAGGCGCAATGACAACCCATGCCCACACTCCTTAATGTATGCGCACAGACACCCACACCCACACCCATACTCAGCTCATACAGACACAGCCCATACATACCCTAAGTCAGCTCTTAGCTCATACGGACACCCTTACTCAGCTCATCCACATCACAGGAAAGGTTTGCCAACTCACCTGGGGCGTTAGCAGGACATACTGCTTGTCCGTCATCTCCAAGGCGCTTTCCAGCAGTGTCTCAACCGCGATGCGTCGGTTGATGGCGTCCATGAACACCTGCAGCCACACCCACACCCCCCAAGCATAGCAGCTCAAGTTGCTGTGTGAGAAGGATAAGGACCTCAAGGTGGTTCTGAGAGGTCAGGAGCGGGAGGGGACCGCCTGAGCTGCGACTGCACTTGGTGTGTCATGCACTCTTATGTGTCATGCACTCTATGTGTCATGGAATGAATTGTCAGCAACTGTGGTGCATGATTGACCTCCCTAAAAATTGAGGCCATCTCTGTGTGAGGCTTGCGCCTCCACTTCCTTTCAAGCACGGCACTGCCATTGGTTAGGTCAGGTTACAAAACGGCACTGCCATGGAATGTTACACAGTCAGCAAGATGTGTGCTCCTCAAGGAGCCCTTCCTTCTCTCTTGGGCAAGCAAGCAAGTTCCTTGGCAAACATGCCTCGTAAGTGGTGTCCCTGCTCAACCGCTCTAAATTGACATAATCAACCCTTCAAACAACTACATGAGGCACAGGCGCAAATGCCAGTAGCATAGTAACCGTGCACCCTTATATCAGGCCCTACGGCAGGCATGGGCCACGACAAAAAATGTGGGGCGCTCTGCACACTTTTGTGGCTGTGGCTGCAGCAGCACAGAGCCTGCCTCTGTGTCAGGCAGCATGCCGCACACACTCACATCAAATTCGTCCAGGCAGCGGAAGGAAGACTCCGACCATTGGCCCAAGGCCAGGAGGAAGGCCACTGTCGTGTAGGAGCGCTCCCCGCCTGCGAGTGCGTATCAAGCGTGCGCAGGCGACCGTCAGCCTTGGATTGTTCAGGTACTCTTCAGCCTTGGAGTGCAAGAAAAGGCTCTCCGACACTGGAAAAGAGCTGCTCGGTTAACCCAGCGGCCCAAAGCAAGTTGAAGCCACCCTGTTACCCAAAAGCAAGACAGTGCCCCGCAGCCCCTGGCAAGCCATCCATCAGCTGGCCGGCCATAGACAAACTCAGGACCCTACAGTTTTTTGGTGGAACATTGACCAAAGCAGGCGCACCCCACACCCGACAGCTATAGCTCATGGGAGATCATTGACCAGAACAGCCACACCCCACACCAGAAAGCTATAGCTCTTGGTAGATCATTGACCAAAACAGCCACACCCCACACCCGACAGCTATAGCTCATGGGAGATCATTGACCAGAAAAGCCACACCCCACACCCGACAGCTATAGCTCTTGGTAGATCATTGACCAGAACAGCCACACCCCACACCAGAAAGCTATAGCTCATGGGAGATCATTGACCAAAACAGCTACACCCCACACCCGACAGCTATAGCTCATGGGAGATCATTGACCAAAACAGCTACACCCCACACCAGAAAGCTATAGCTCTTGGTAGATCATTGACCAAAACAGCCACACCCCACACCCCACACCCGACAGCTATATTTCATGGGAGATCATTGACCAAAACAGCCACACCCCACACCCGACAGCTATAGCTCATGGGAGATCATTGACCAAAACAGCCACACCCCACACCAGAAAGCTATAGCTCTTGGGAGATCATTGACCAAAACAGCCACACCCCACACCCGACAGCCACACCCCACGCCCTACAGCCTCACCCAGCACCTGACAACTGCTTCAAGTCGACGACCCACGGGGCACTTGGTTCAGACACGCCCTTTATCTTAACCTGCGGCAAAAGAGGTGGAAGGAGCAGCAGCAGCAGCAGCACCTCTGTGTTTGGACCAGCCATCAATGGGAGGCCTGGCCTCCTTGGTGAGCGTTGCAGGCAGGCGATGATGGTGGTGGCAACGATGACGATGGTGCTCCACGTACATCTATCGTTGTCATCATCTTCATCCTCACTAGCATTCCGTGCACCTATCTCATGCTTAGCCAGATCAAGCATTATGGACAGTGTGCCTGTAACGAGACACGTGCCTGTGCTGTTTTAGGGTGTCCATCTTTTGTATTACTTGAGAGGCCAGCAAAAAAACTCTGAATGTGCCAAGAATCTTGTATCCTCCTATGCATGCAAGTCCACTGGCCTCTCTAATGCATCCCCGTGTACACAAAGCGGGCTTTCGTGAGGTCTTGCTGGAAGGCCTCTCTGTGCTGCCTCATCTTCCCTGCCCGAGAAATTGGCCTGCCCGACTGGCGCTGCGTGTGTGACACTGTAACACAGATGCCTGCCCAACTAGTGCCGCGTGTGTGACACTGAAACACAGATGCCACAGGAGGGCATGGCACCGCAGAATGAGCATCAAGCAGCAGACCATGGCATGCACAAGCAGCAGATCATGGCATGCACCAAGCAGCAGACCATGGCATGCACAAGGCCACGGCATGTGTGCGATAGAGTCACGTATGTCCAAGCGCGCGCAGCTGCAGCACGTACGAGACACGATCTTCACTTGTGTGGGTACATGCGCATGACCGCAGCGTGCCCAAGCCCCTGAAACCATCCCCACCACAGGCCTGCCTTCCCAGACTCCACAGGTCCAGGCCTCACCTTGCTCCTGACCAGGCCTCACCTTGACCTTGCCCAGGCCTCACCTTGACCTTGCCCAGGCCTCACCTTGACCTTGACCGGGTCTCACCTTGCTCCTGACCAGGCCTCACCTTCATCTAGACCAGGCCTCACCTTCATCCTGACCTGGCCTCACATTCATCCAGACCAGGCCTCCCCTTGATCCTGACCAGGCCCCCCCTTGATCCTAACCAGGCCTCCCCTTGATCCTAACCAAACCTCACCTTGACCTTGCCCAGGCCTCACCTTGATCTTGACCAGGCCCTCTTTGTGGTCCACACTGAGCTGCCCATAATGGCCGCGGCGGACCTACGAGAGCATCGGGCAGTGCAGCATTCAAAGCCCATGGATGTGAGTCTGTGAGGTGGCCCACTCTTTGGCGTCCAACCAGAGCGGCCCCAGGCAGCCACAACAGGCCTGCAGGCACGCTTTGAAAACCACGGGTTGGAGGATCACATGCGCACTCGCTGGAGCACGTGGTTGATCACGGGCAACAGCATCCTGGCCAGTGTGATGCTGGCATGGTTTGTTCAGCGCATGCAATAGTCTGTTCCATCTTTGTGCCATGGTTTGTTCAGCGCATGCCATGGTTTGTTTGGAGCGTACCATGCTTTGTTTGGCGCGTGCCATGGTTTGTTTGGCAAGTGCCGTGGTTTGCTTGGCGCGTGCCACACTCACAGTTAATGCACCAAGGCGGAAGGGCATGCCTGTCAGGGCAAACGCACAAAGCGTGTGCGCACATGCACAGTCACACAAAAGCGCACGTGCTTGTGACGCCATATGCAGGAGGTCGAACCGAAAGCGCGCGCCATCATATGGCCCACCATGTACTTGTGGAACTTCTCGTTGCACGTCTTTTCCACGTTTTCCCGCAGCGCATCCAGGCGGATAAGGCGGTTGTTGAAGCTAGTAATGAGCGCATTCTGGTTGGTTTCGATCAGGCTACACTCTCCTGCCTTCAGAGCAACCTGCAATGAGTCATGAGTGCGCAGCCAGCACACAGGATCAGGAGCCTTCAATCAAGACCCTGTGCAGGGTCGCTGCATACAGCAATTCCATATGCGCATACAGCAATCCCTTATGCAAACCCCCAGCGGGTCAGCATACGCCATAACCCTGCCCATGCGCGCACGCACAAGAACATCCCATCCCATCAAGAAAGAACACTTTCCATGACTCTCAAGCGCGTGCCAGCAGCTTGGGAAGACTGGAGAAAATCTGCGGGTAATCCCACCTTTTTGTTGAGCGACCTGCACTCGGCATCCAAGACATCCTTCCTGCCAAGTTCCCTCTCCACCCGAGAGCGTGAAATGGTGAGGCGCTTGTACTCCGCCTCCAGCTCCTGCATGGGGCAGGATTTCATACGGGGCAACACCGCACGTGTTGCTGGATTGAAAGGTCAATTGTGCGCTGAACACACCCAAGTGAGGCGCCTGTATTCTGCATCCAGCACCTGCATGAGGTGGAGCAGGGGCCAGGGTAACACTGTAAGCTTTAGAAGGATCACAGGTAAACCATGAACAGAAGGTGTCTTTAGATCACAAGGCTGCCCTCTCCATGAGCAAAAGGCCTGCGCGCGAGCGCAGGAATGAGAACAGGGCGCGCCAAATTCATGCGCATATTGACCAGGCCACATGCACCCCACGAGCCACTCTTGCACTGCGCTTGGCTAGGTCTGCGAGCAGGACGCAGCACACATACCAGGCTGGCCTTATTGCCCCCACCGACAGAGGGTGGGGCCCCCAGCAATTTGCCTTCAGAGAACAGACTGCATATCAATAGCGGTGCCAAGAGCTTGGTCACTGCTCGACCAAAAGCGCCCAGGGCGCCTCAAGGCACATGTCAACGAACACTTCCAACCTTTCAGAAGAGGTCCGACCCTGAGAGTTCCAGCCTACTGTTGTTTTAACATAACCAAACCAGTGTGGGTCACAGCCAAACCCTATCTTATCGTTTCAGCAAATCAAATCTGTGTGGGCCACAGCCAGACCCCTCTGTATCGGCTGCTTTAAGGATCGTTTAGGATTGTTCCGCACCTTGTCTGACAGGATTTCCTCTTGGTATTCCTCCTGCTCGTCTTCGGGCATGTCGGGCGTCTGCTCCAACCTCTTCTTCAGCTGCAGCGAGGCGACAAAAGGCACAGGGCACACGCCCTTATTTGTATTTCTTATGTGCAATTTGCCTTCCGCTTCTTAGCAACCAGATCTATGCAACACAGCGTGGGAGCTTCTGGAAAATTGGACATTGCGGCCACGCAGCTGGCAAGGCGGAGCTGCAGCCGTCATGGGATACACCACACAATCATGTGCTTTCCCCCTGAGCCGCACCCTTGCCACCTCTGACGAGGCATGCAGCTTTACAGCCGCAGCAGGGTGTCCTCCATGAATACGATTGCGAAGCATGCAGCATGACAGCAGCAGGCACTTGTGCGTCGAGGCGTATCATATGCTGTGCACGCCTTGAAAGCTGGAGGCGTATCATAACTGTGCACTCCTTGAAAGCTAGAGCCGATACCCCCCTTCCACCTCCCCCCCCCGGCTGGCGGTCAGCCCTAACTTGACAACTTGCAAGACCCCCATTCCACCTCCTCCCCCCAGGCCCTCC
>LKMJ01004821.1_pt1 | contig 12705 bp, 7 predicted proteins | sample 643391 | NCBI WGS metagenome assembly LKMJ01 (sample SAMN04112250, study PRJNA286221) | soda lake metagenome | biome: soda lake; feature: Kulunda Steppe; material: water; isolation source: sample PL-Br10 brine of Picturesque Lake | place: Russia: Kulunda steppe | collected 2010-07
AGCGAGCAGAACTCGGTGCCCGTACAGGCCATCGCGCCACGAACGAACGGGTTGGGTTCGGGTCTGTGTTTGTCCAGCAGCGGTTCGTCGAGCAGCTCATCGACCAGGTCGGCGTCGACGTCGACGAGAATGGGATTCTGGCGGCGGGTCAGCCGGATCTCGCCGGAGCCGTACTCGTCGGCGAGGTCTGCGAGTTCGATTGCTTCCTCGGCCACGAGCCGCCCCACGGCGACGTTGATACCGACGTAGTAGTCCCCGTCGTTCTGTTCGTGAACCCCGAGGTAGTCGTGGTTGCCGTCCTCGGCAGGGCGACCGGCGTTGTACGTGTACTCCTCGCGCATATCCTCGCCGGCAGTCCGCAACTCGAAGTCGACGTACTCCGCTTCAAGCAGGTCGCGGATCCACTCTGTTCCGTGCTCGTCGACAAAAAACCGTGTGCGGTTCTTCGAGCGGACCTCCCGATCCCCGTGTTCGTGGTAGAGTTCGACGAATCCACGGACAACGTCGAAGGCTTCGTCCTCGGTAACGAACACGTCGAGTGGTCGGGCGACCCGGGGCTCGTGACCGCCGAGCCCACCGCCAATGCGGACGTTGAACCCGATGATCTCCTCGCCGTCGATCTCCTTTGTGGCAGGCTCCAGCCCGATGTCGTTGATCGAGTCCTGTGCGCTCCCATCCGGTGTCCCGGAGATGCTGATGTTGAACTTCCGGGGCATGTTACAGAGCGCGTTGTCCCCGCGAATCTCCTCCTGGAACCGGTCGAGCAGGGGCAACGTTTCGACGACCTCGTTTTTCTCCTTGCCCGCGACGGGGCTGCCGGTGATGTTTCGCATCGTGTCTCCGCCTGCCGACCGAGACGTAACGCCGACAGCTTCGAGCTTGTCCCAGATCTCCGGGACATCTTCGAGTTTGATCCAGTGCAGCTGGATCGACTGGCGGGTCGTCAGGTCGATCCAGCCGTTGCCGTACTCGGGGTTCGAGGCCGGGCCCTGCGCGTAGTCCCGTGCGACCTCCCCGATCGCGCGGAGCTGTCCCGGCTCGAGGCGGCCGTTGCAGTTGGTGAGCCGCATCATGAAGTAGCTCTCCTGTCCGGAGCGCTGGTGGAAGACGCCACAGAACTTGAACCGGGAAAACCACGCCTCGCGCTCGTCTTCGGGGATCGATTCGAACCCCCCCTCGGCGAACTCGATCAGTTTGTCACGTACCTCGTCGCCGTACAGTTCGTCTTTGAATTTCTCTTTTTTGTGAACCATCAGCACTCACCCTGATGTTCGAACTGTAATGATTCTTCGAAACTTCTGAACAAATGTGCTATTGCCATGGGTTTTGATTTGTATACGGCCATAAAAAGTTGGCTGTTTAACAAATTCAAAAATATTGGCTGGAGGCAGGCGTCCGACAACATCCGCTGGTACCGGCCCCATATTCCATCCAATCGAAGACGAAATTTAAATGCGCAAGAAAGAGTCGCGGATTACTCGACAATCGGGAACTCGTGGTAGGACTGTAACGGTTGTTCAGACCTCATCAAATACGCGTGTGAACGAACGCGCGCGTTATTTCGAAGAATAGCTGATATTTTTTAAATAATGCACCCATCGGAACAGTTATCCCTGACAATTCCACATCTTCGTACAAGACCAGTACAGCAATGAGAAGGATCATACGTCGGGACGCCGATGCGGTCGCGGATTGGGACGCCAGAGGTAGTACGAGTAGCGACGGGGGCACGAATGCTCATCTCGACGGGCACGATAGACGATGAGCCGCTGGATACCGACCACCTGTATGCGGTGTGCGGTCGGCTGTGGACATCTGCAACGAGGGGTAGACAGAGGCTACGGACTGGATACGGTCCGTGGGGATGCCAGTCACCCGGTTAACAACGGTCTGGCCTGTCAGCGAGGGGTCGACGAAACTGCAAATCCGGATGGAGAGTGGTTAACTCGACCGCTAATTCGGAAAGACGACGAACTCGTCCCGACCAGCTGGGATACGGCACTCGGCGTGGTCGTCAGGCGGTTCCGCGCCGCACTCGACAACCATCCGGACGGTATCGCCGTTCTCGGGAGCGGCCAACAGACTAACGAGGCGGCATACGCTCTCGGCAAGCTGGCCCGGGGCGGCTTCGGAACGCGGTACTACGACGCCAATACGACGCTGTGTATGGCCTCAGCGGTTACGGCATACTATCAGGCGTTCGGAAGCGATGCGCCCCCGCCGACCTACGACGACATACCGGAAGCGAAGACACATCTCGTCTGGGGAGCGAACCCGGCAGCGGCCCATCCGGTGATGTACCGATGGATCGCCGATAGCGCCGCGGACGACGACAGCCAGATGATCGTCGTCGATCCTGTCGCGAGCGAAACCGTCGACGACGCCGACGAGCACGTCCAGCTGGAGCCCGGGACGGACCTTGCCTTCGCCCGGGCTCTGCTGGCCCAGCTGATCGAGACCGATGCCGTCGACGAGGCGTGTATCGAGGAGGCGACGATGGGCTTCGATGCTCTCCGCGAGGAGCTACCATCCGTGGAGAGCGCTGCAGCCACCGCAGGAGTGTCGGTCGAGACGGTCGAGCGCGTCGCGGCGGCGTTTGCGGAGCCGACACTCGTCTACTGGGGTATGGGGGTCAACCAGAGCGTGCAGGGAACCGCCACGGCACGGGCGCTCATCGACCTCTGTCTGGCAACCGGTAATCTCCGCCCGGGAAGCGGTCCGTTCTCGCTGACCGGACAGGCCAACTCGATGGGGACCCGACTCTGTTCTTCGAAGGGGACGTGGCCAGGCCACCGGCCATTCGACGCGCCGGACCACCGCGAAACGGTGGCCGAGACGTGGGGCGTGCCGGTCGACCGGCTGCCGGATGATCCGGGTCCCGGGCCGGTCGGAATCGTCGAGGCACTGGCCGAGGACGGTCCAGAGGCCTGCTGGACGGTGGCAACGAACCCCGTTGCGGGGATGCCCGATGCCGACCGGGTCAAACAGACTCTCTCCGACACGTTCCTCATCGTCCAGGACGCGTTCATGACCGAGACTGCAGAACTCGCAGATGTCGTCCTTCCAGCGGCGACGTGGGGAGAATCGGAGGGGACCGTCACCAACATGGAGCGGACCGTCTCACGGGTTCGAGCAGCGACCGAAACACCCCCGAAAGTGCGGCAGGACATCGATATCATCGCGACCATCGGCCACCGGCTCGACGACGACCTGTTCGAGCGACCGGTTCTCGAACCGGAATCGGCGTACGAAGAGTTTCGGAAGCTAACAGCTGGTACGCCTGCCGACCTCTCCGGGATCACGTACGAGCGTCTGGAGCGCGAACTGGCGGTTCGGTGGCCTGCCCCCGAGCCAGATTCGCAAGGCGGCTATCGGTACTACTCCGAGGACGGCTGGAGGTTCCCGACCGACTCGGGGCGGGCATCCTTTTCGACCGGTATGCACGGCGGGCTCGCAGAGCCGGTCGACGAACAGTATCCCCTGACGCTGACCACCGGGCGGGAGCCCGACGCATACAACACCGGCGTCCGAACCCGTGGCAAGGAGACCACAGACTTGCCGGTCGCACGAATCCATCCGGAGACAACGATAAGCCACAGGGAGGCCTTCGAGCGTGGGAAGACCCTCGTCGCCTCGCGCCGGGCGTCAGTGACAGTCTCGGTCCAGCCGGACGATGGCATCCCCCAGGGCGTGATCTGGCTGCCGATCCATCACCCGGCGGTCAATACGCTCACGCTCCCGATCGTCGATCCCGAATCGGACGAACCGAATTTCAAACAGTGTGCCGTCGACGTCCGAAAACCGTCACCGTCGAACCCGCTTACGGGTGGCGAGCTCGGACCGGCTGGAGAGGAGATCCCGTCGACGGACGACGATTAGAGTACGTACTATGTACAGCCAGCAGCGATCGACGGGCGGTAGTTTCGGACCGGTCGACAGCCAGAAGCAGTGGTGCCGATCCGTGAGAAGAATGCACCGAGCAGTACCAACAGACATACTCCCCGGACCGACGATTGTCCGGTTAGTTCGATGAGCGACTGGACGCGTACCACCTGTATGCGATGTGCCGTCGGCTGTGGGCTCAGACAGCGTACGGTCGACGATGAACGCCCAGTTACGAGCGCCCACGGTGATCCCGGCCATCCGACGAACCAGGGCGGCGATTGCCAGCGTGGGATCCGGGAGACGGTCAATCCGAGGGGCGAGCGGCTAACGGAGCCGCTGGTCCGGCGCGGCGGCCGACTCCAGCCGACTGACTGGGATACGGCACTCGGCGTCGTCGCCTCTCGACTGATCGAAGCGCTCAGGGCGGACGCCGGAAACGTCGCCGTTCTCGGGAGCGGCCAGCAGACCAACGAAGCCGTCTACGCCCTCGGAAAAGTCGCTCGGGGCGGCTTCGGAACGCCACACTACGATGCAAACACGGGCCTGTGTATGGCCTCGGCGATCACCGCGTACGACCACGCGTTCGGTGGAAACGCGCCACCACCGACCTACGAGGATATTCCCGACGCGGAGACACATGTCGTCTGGGGGGCGAACCCGGCAGTCGCCCATCCGGTATTGTACGACTGGATCGTGGACAGCGCCTCCGACGAGCGGGGGCAATTGCTCGTCGTCGATCCCATCGAGAGCGAGACGGCCCGGGATGCCGACCTGCACGTTCGGCCGGAGCCAGGAACGGATCTGGCACTGGTGCGGGCGATCCTCGCACGGCTGGTCGAGACCGATGCAATCGACCGCGAGTTCGTCGACGAGAACACACAGGGCTTCGGCGAGCTCGTCCTTCCGGACGTCGAAACGGCTGCTGCAACGGTCGACGTTCCAACCGAGCAGATCGACGCGCTCGCCGCGGCGTTCGGGGATCCAACACTTGTGTACTGGGGGATGGGCGTCAATCAGAGTGTGCAGGGTACTGCCACGGCGCGAGCCCTCATCGATCTCTGTCTCGCGACCGGAAACCTCGGTCCTGGCTCCGGACCGTTCTCGCTGACCGGACAGGCAAACTCCATGGGCAACCGGATCTGTGCCTCGAAAGAAACTTGGCCCGGTCATCAGGAGTTCGACGACACTGAGGTACGAAAGCGCGTCGCCGCAACGTGGGACGTTCCGTTCAGTCGTCTGCCCGACGGTCGGGGGACCGGGTTCGTTCGTATCGCCGACAGAATCGCCAGAGGCGAGACCGACGTCTGCTGGACTGTCGCGACGAACCCTGCCGCAGGGATGCCGGACGCGGGCTACATCGAGGACGTCCTCTCCGACGTCTTTCTCGTCGTGCAGGACTCTTTCCGGTCGGCAACGGTCGAATGTGCCGACGTCGTGTTGCCCGCCGCGACGTGGGGTGAGACTGCAGGATCAACGATCAACATGGAGCGACGCGTCTCGCGGATTAGACCTGCAGTCGATCCACCGGGAGACGTTCGACAGGACCTCGACATTATCGCCGCCGTCGGCAACCGGATCGAGGAGGGACTGTTTGCGACGCCGCCGCTCGACCCAGCAGCAGTCTTCGACGAACTTCGATCGCTGACGACGGGAGCTCACTCGGACCTCTCGGGGATCACGTACGACCGACTGGACGAGGAGCTGGCGGTCAGATGGCCCGCTCCCGACACGACGAGTCAGGGGGGCTATCTGTACCACTCGCCTGACGCGTGGTCGTTCGATACCGACTCCGGACTGGCCGAGTTTTCGACCGCCACCAACAGCCGCGTCCCAGAACCGACCGATGATGCCTATCCGCTGACCCTGACGACGGGGCGGTGCTCGGACCGGTACAATACGGGGGTCCGAAGCCATCGGCGGGAAGACACGACACTTCCGGTCGCGAGAATGAACCCCGAGACGGTTGCTGGGGCGCTCCAGTCGTTCGATCGTGGACGGACTGTGGTTGAGTCGCGCCGTGGATCGGTCACCGTCGAGGTAGAGACCGATGAGGCGGTGCCTGCGGAGATGGTCTGGTTGCCCATCCACGACCCCGCGATCAACGAGCTAACGCTCCCTGTGACCGATCCCGAGTCGGACGAACCGAACTTCAAACAATGTGCCGTTGCGCTGCGTGCACCGGAAGATAACTGAGCTCGCGTATTCCATTCTTTTCGTCGCGCGAGGCCGGTTGGTGTACAGCTCCGTCTACCGACGTTCGACCGATCGGTGTGAGAATCTAAATCACTTCGATCGACCGCGTTGACTGCTTCGACACCGATAGACGCGGAGTATAATGGTCTATCGTGTACGGATATTGGGTAATACGATACGGAAATAAAGTTGAATGGCAGAAAATACCTCGATTGTTAATTTCTCCCCCGCCAACCAGATATCATCTATGGATTGATACTGTGGATGTCAAACGGGTAGTGATCACTCCTAGAACGAAACATACATCAATCGTTTTACTTATTTGGTTCCCTGATCTGTGGCGTTAGTGTGCAAAACACTATGGATCGCAAAGTTATAGGAGATATTATACAACGGTTGCGGAAATCGGAGTCCAAGCAGTTGCAGTCTCGAAACCGGTTCGCCTCAGAGCACTGGAAGCGGTCGAAATCACGTATCGTTCACTCGACGCCCTGGAGTCGCTCCGAGAGTCGCAAGGCTCATACCGAACGGATCCTGACCGGGAAAATATACGCTACCGGGGAAGCAAGAAGCTGCCTACGCGAGGGTAATAGCGCATGAAGTTCACGTCGTTACTGTACGGCAAGTACCGGAACCTGATGCTGGCGACGGCGATGTTCAACCTCGGGTTCGTAATCTGGTTCTCCTTTGCCCCGTTCACGGGAGAGATTGCCCAGGAGTTCGAGCTTTCGGTCGCTGATCTGGGGATCGTTGCGAGCGCTGCGATCATCGCCGTCCCGCTCGGACGAATTATAATCGGACCGCTAACCGACAGGTTCGGCGCGGACGTGACTGCAAGCGTTACGCTGGTGACCGTGGGAACGTTTGCGATCATTAGTGCGTTCGCACAGAGCTATGAGGTGTTCACGGTCTCGCGGGTCATCGCCTCGCTGGCTGGGATCACCTTCGTGATCGGCATCCAGCACGTCGCCGAGTGGTTCGAAGAGGAGAATCTCGGGACCGCGGAGGGGGTCTTCGCCGGTGTCGGCAACGCCGGGGCCGGTCTGGGCGCGTACTTTACGCTTCCTCGGATCTTCGGCGAGGGGTACACCGACCCGATCTTCGGCCCGGCATTTCTCGCGACGTCCTCGAACTGGCGGGCTGCCTTCTTTTATACCGGCGTGCTGGCCATCGTACTCGGGATCGTCTACTACGTCTTCGGGGATGCCGCAAAGTCCGAGAAAAAACGCGAGGCAACCAGAGCCGGAATCAGCTGGGAGCAGTGGAAGTTCATCGCGACCCGCTACGGCGCAGTCGTGCTCGCAGTCGCATACATCATGACCTTCGGCCTCGAACTGGCGATGAACGGCTGGCTCGGCACCTACTACCGCGAGGCGTTCGGTCAGGGTGACATCGTCATCGCGGCAACGTTCGCGGCGACGTTCTCGATCGCTGCTGGACTGTTGCGTCCGATCGGTGGCTACGTCAGCGACCTTGTCGCCCGAAAAGAGCTGGATATCCTCCCCTGGTTCGAGGGCGAGTACCGTAACCAGTGGACGTTCACGACGCTTGTGTTCGTCATGCTGACGATGTTCGGGATGACCCTCGCTGGGCTCACCGGAAACATCTACATCGCCGTCGTTGCGGGCTTTTTCGTCGGGGTCGGCTGTGCCTTCTCCGAGGGCGCGATCTTCGCACAGGTGCCCGCGATGTTCCCGAACAACTCCGGCTCAGTCGCGGGGATCGTCGGCGGCGTCGGCACCGTGGGTGGAGTCGTCTACCCGCTTGCATTCTCGGCCGCGTTCCTCCCGAACTACCACGTCGGCTACGCCATCGTCGGCGCGTCGATGGTCCCGATCATCGTACTGACCGCGTGGGTGTTCCAGCCGAAAATCTCGCAAGTCGCCAACGAGGCTGGCTTTCTGGTGTCGAACGATCCGCGCGCAGCCAAAGAGATCCCCTCGGACGACTGACCGGTATCGCGTCTCTGTTTTATTTCTTCTGGCCCGAAATCGGCTCGTCGATACGCACGACCGTCGATGCCGAGGCGTTTTCGACTCGACACTCGATCCCGAACCGAGCCAGCAATTCGACGCTCGATTCGACGTGAGCAGTCTCGTTCGGGATGGGGAGCTCGCCGCCACCGAGTGCCATCGGGAGCAACAGTTGATCCGCGAGATGTTCGTCGACGGCAGCGTTGCCTCGCTCGAACGCCGAGAACGTCGCCGCGGCGTCGGCTCCGACGTCTTCTGCGGGTTTCCCACGTTCACCAAGCGCGCTGAATCCCGCACACCCACTGCCGTAGTCCGCCGCGACGACGACCGCGGATCCCGGCGAATTCGCGCTCGCTACCGTCGAGACGCGTTCGGTGATCTGCACGTCGTCCGGGACCGCTTCAGCGGCGGCCCTGGCCTGTCGCGAGGCGACGTCTGCGTCGTCGAGGTGCTCCGATGCGACCGAATAGATCCACACGTCACGCCGCTGCCCGCGATCGGTCGCACGAATCGGGCTGAACGTCGACGGTGCGAGCCGAAGCGTCGCCTCGCCACCACCCGCGGGGTAGAAGCCGCGACGGCCCGGTTCGACGACCGCCTGTAGTCCGTGCTGACGAAGAAATGGAAGTTTCACCCGTCGATAGTAGTCGAGCGACGGCGACCACTTCACGTCGGTACCGCCGCTGACAGTGACCGACAGCGGCTCATCGAGCACCGTCGCGAGCGGGAGTATCGTGTCGAACACGAGCGTGACACTTCCGGCTGTACCGATCGAAGTTTCGTAGTCACCACCAGAGACGTGTCCGGGATCGAAAGTCACCGTCGTCGCACCGAGTTCCGCGCCCGTCACGTCGGCGTCGACGATCGCCGCGGCGAGTTCGACTGCACTGCAGTGCTGGTGTTTTAGTCCAGGATCCGGCCGATCCCCTCGGACGTCTTCGATCCGGATCGGCGTGTCCGTCAGTATGGAGAGTGCGAGCGACGAGCGGACGACCTGCCCGCCGCCGCAGCTTCCATCGATATCGAGCATAGGGCCACTACCGGGCCCCGAATCAAATGCGTACCCATCAGGCGACGGCGAGGACGAAGCCGACGAGCACCAGAAACGTCAACAGTACCTGCGCTACCGTAGACCCAAAGATTCCGATCGTGGTGTACGTAGCCGCCTTGATCCCCCGCGAGACGTCGTCGTGGCGGCGCAGTTCCAGCAAGAAAACGAGTAGACTCACGCCGACGATCATCAGCAACGGCCCCGTGAGAAAGAGCAGCGCAACGCCTGCAACGCCTGCGATTCCGGTCACACGCCACGACGCGCCGCCCGCCCGTGCCGAGAGCGCACTCGCGGCGAACTCGACGACGAAGGCCAGCAGTGCAACGAGGATCAAACCTACGAGGACGACGGTACCGGGCTCAGCGTAGCCCGTCGACCACCAGTAGCCGACAACCCCCAGGATCGAGAGAAGTGGGCCGGGAACCATCGGGACGACGCTGCCGACGATGCCAGCGATCAGCAACGTCACGGCGACGGCGAAGGCGAGGTCAACCATACGAGCCGTTTGACCGTGTCAATAAATGTCCGTTTCGACGTCAGTCCCGGTATCGCGCTCGCTCTTCGAGGGCGATTTCCGTTCCGTACCGGTCGACGAGGGGCTGGAACACCGTGCCGATCGCCCGTTTGCACTCGCTGGTCGAGTGATACCCCAGCCGTTCGGTAACCCTCTCCCAGTCGTGAGCCTGCAGAACGCGCAAGACGAGTAATCGTTCCTGTCGGTCGTCCAGTCGCTCCTCGCTCTCGGGAGACTCGACGAAGTACGCGAGCGCAAGACGGCGGAACGGTCGCGGCGAGGCGTCGAACAGCCCCGGCCCATACGCTGCACCGACGACGACACGCCACTCCCAGTCTGTAAGGGTAAGCGGAACTGAGCCCGGAATGGTGCGCAACGTCGCCCGGACGATGTCCGGATCGGCGTCGTCGAGTGCATCCGAGAGGACGCCAGCGATACGCCCACGGAACCGCTCTGCGGTTCGGTCGCGGAGCGCGTCGCCATCCCCGGAGAGCGGATCGATCATGATCGCGGAGTGCTCGCCGCTGGTGTCGTTCCTGGTCGTCGAGAAGTGGAGCGTCGAAAAGCCGTTGGCATCCCAGAAGCGGAGGAGTTCGGGCGTCGCGCCGTAGCCGACGCCGAGCCAGTCCAGTCCCTCGTCGATGGCGTGCTCCCGAACGGCGTCGAGCAGCGCAGAGCCGAGGCCCCGTGACCTGGCGGCGTGATGCGTTGCGATCCGAACGATCCGCCAGCCGGTCGGCATAGCAGCCCGCTCGTCGCGTAGCTGGGTCGTCAATACGTCCGGAAACATGTTCCCCCGGACGCGTTCGCCGTCGTACATTCTCGCTCGCTGGTCAGCCGACAGGCCGCCCTCCCGCGCCAGCAATGCAACCGAGACGACGTGTCCGTCCACCAGTAGAGCGTGGGCGACGAGGTTCGGCGCGTCGAGCAGGCGTGCGAGGTCGTTCGGCTCGGTTCGGTAGTGAGCCAGTACCAGCAATCCGAACGTCTCCCGGAACAGCACGTCGTCAGCCAGAAGCTCCGTGGCCGAGAGCTCACGGTGCTCCACACGCTCGGGCGCGGCGTCCTCGACGAGGGGTGCCACTGCGGGACGAGCGTCGAGTAACAGGGCGTCGAACGCCCAGATCTCGACGGGATCCCCGGACGCGTACCGAACCGGCTCGGTCAGTGAGACATCTGTCACAGCATGGTCGGATTCGTCGAGCCGATCCCGGAAGCGGACCGAAAATCCCCGACCAGCACCCTCGTAGCCGTGGACCGTCGTCGCGAAGGCGACCCTGTCGGCCGCGAGGAATCGTTCGAGGTGTGCTACCGGAAAGGCGGCGGCCTCGTCAACGATGAGGACATCGGCCGTATCCGCGCGCTCGGCGGCCGCAGTCGGATCCGCGAACCGAAGTGATCCCCCCTCGGTGAGGTCGATCCGGCGCGGTACGTTCTTGCTGGGAGCAGGCTCATCCCGCAGCTCCCACTCCGCCCCCAGCACGTCGACCAGCTCGCTCGCCCGGGCGAACAACTCCTCAGCACTTCGGAACCGGGGGGCGGTGACGAGTACGTCCTCTCCACTCACTGCGAGACTTCCGGCTGTCAGTCCTGCGGCACTGGACTTCCCACGACCGCGGTCCGCTTCGACGACGACAGCCTGTGATGGCTCGGCGAGGGCTTCGAGGTCCCGTACTGCTCTCGCCTGGTCGTCGGTCAGGCAGGCGTCGTAGGCCGCATCGGGGAAGATCTCTCCGCGCGGAGTGGGACGCTCCCGCGAGTCGACGAGCCGTGGTGCCGGGTCAGTCAGCCCGTCGCACTCGACGCGCCCGCTCTCGACGTCGATGATGGCAATACCGCGGTGGGCCCGGAGCCGCTCGATGAACCGCTGGCGGAAGTTGCCCGTAACGTCGTCGACGCTAAAGGGCGGAACGGCGAGGGCCACATCGAACGAGTCTCCCCGATCCGGCCAGCCATCGAGGGGCGGCGTACAGAGCACGAGGAGTCCGCCGCCGTCGACCGCGCCGACGATCCGTCCGAGCGCGTTCGGCGGCAGTCCATCGTGGGCGTCGAAGACGACTGCCTCGCGAGTCCGACCGAGCAGTTCGTCGGCGTTTCGGTGGGCAACGCGCTCACAGCCCAGCGTGTCGGTCGAGCCGACGAGCGTCGTCTCGCTGCGGTCGATTTCGGCCGCATCGAGCGCACTCCCCGCGGCGTTGTGACAGGCGGACTGCTCACCGGAGAGCACCAGCAGTCGACGCTCGTTCGTCTCCGTCGCCTCGCGTCGCAATGCACTCGCGACCGCTCCCACGTCCATAGGGTCTCTCGCTCCGGCACGTACAAAGGAGTTCGTTCATACAGATGAGTTCAGTCTCCACAGCCGAAGCGATCGGACGCCCCACGGCTTTGTAGGAAGCCAGTATACATCCAACCATGGTCGAAGACGACCTCGAACTCGAAGAAGACCTCGGACAGGCGACGATCGTGTACGAGAACCCCGAGGGCGAGACCGTCGAAAAAACGGTTCCCAACGAACATATCGCCTACTTTCAGGATCACTGGATAGTCAAGACCGAAGAGCGTGGCGACCACGATATCGTTCGCCGAATCCCATCGGAGCGGGTCTACTACACCGAGCGGTCCGTAGAGGAATTCGAAGACGAGGTACAGACGATCCGGAACCGCGTCGAATCGTTCGCGGGAACCCTCCGTGAGCGGCTTCCGGTCGGCGACGAGGACGAGAGTCAGGACTCACACGAGATCGAAGTCGGAAGCGAAACTGATCACGATCAGTAACGGGTCGAATCGGAACACTCCCTGTGAGGGCTCACCACACCCTCAGACGTTTGAAAGCGCTTTTATGGAGTGGTGTGCAACGGACGTGTACAGCCTGCGCGGGGTTGATGATGCTCCTAGCTATACAGGACTTTCGCCGGTCGCCCTCGGGCGATCGGACCGGGCGCCCAAACAGGGCGGTCGGACGGCAGGGGAGCGCGAGCCCACGTGCGGGAGGTGACTAACAATGCCAGTATACGTAGATTTCGACGTACCAGCCGACCTCCAGGACGACGCCGTCGAGGCCCTGGAAGTCGCACGAGACACCGGAGCTG
>LKMJ01004822.1_pt1 | contig 12705 bp, 15 predicted proteins | sample 643391 | NCBI WGS metagenome assembly LKMJ01 (sample SAMN04112250, study PRJNA286221) | soda lake metagenome | biome: soda lake; feature: Kulunda Steppe; material: water; isolation source: sample PL-Br10 brine of Picturesque Lake | place: Russia: Kulunda steppe | collected 2010-07
TAGTTACTGAGTACTGCATTCTGGTCAAAAGCTCCCGGTTTTCTGGGATTGGAAAGACAGGATTTTCGATAGCTTTGCTTCTACCAGGTCCTTTGTAGGCCTTGACATGTTTTGAGCCTTCATTACCGAAGACTTTCTTCACTAGTTCTATTGGAATGTACGAGTTTTTGGATTTCCAGTTGTAAATCTTGCTTGAAGGGATATCAAAGGCATCTGAAAAAGTTTTGATACCTCCAAACTCTTCCACGCGATGCCAGAACTCTTTTCTTCCAGGCTTATCTAATTTTACTCGAACATTTTCTATCTCTGAAAACTTCATTTCTGTATTCAAGTATGTGTTTTCTCTTTTTATTATTAAGGCCTCTAAAATGAAATATTGGTGAATCAATCATGGAATTAATTTACGCAGCACTAACCCTGCACGAAGCAGGAAACGAAATTAACGAAGACAACCTACAAGACATCGTCGACGCAGCAGGCCTCGACGTAGAAGACAGCGAGATCGCAGCATTAGTAGCAGCACTCGAAGACGTAGACATTCAAGAAGCAATGGAGACAGCAGTCGCAGCAGGCGGCGCAGCCGCAGCACCAGCAGCAGACGACTCCTCAGAAGAAGATGACGAAGAGGAAGAGGAAGAAGAGGAAGAAGACGACTCCTCAGAAGAAGAAGCTGCTGAAGGCCTAGGAAGCATGTTCTAAGGCATTTTTTAGCCTTAGCACATCTCCAGCCCCTTTTCTTTTATTCATTTTAACCAAATAATTTCTTACAATGACATTAGACATTTTAGAAACAGTTAAATCCGCCTTTGACAGGATAAATTCAAAGGCCAGTTTAGGAGTTGGAAGTCTAGCAATAGGACTAATAACAGTACTATTCGGAGGCCTAGCCCTAGCAGGCGCAGCAACACTAGTAAGCCCAATTCTTGCAGGAGTCATAGGATTAGTAATTGCTTTAGTATACATAGCAGGATTAGCATCTATGACAGTAGGCTCACTGAGAGCATTTGACCAGAAGACAGTCAACAAAGAGATGTTTACAGAAAATATTCTGTGGCCATTTATCAGAATGACCGGGTCAAACATAGTTCTACAGGCCTTTATCTTCGCAGCAGCATACCTAGTATTCTATCCAGCAGCAATCCTAACGCTGGGCACATCAGGAATGCTACAAGCAGGCGCAGAAACAATGCCTGAACTCGGAACAGCAGCAATGACAGGCCTAGGAATTGCAGGAGCAATAACAGTCGCAGCAGCACTCTACGTATTTTCAGCACTGTCTCTATCACTGCCGAGAATCTCAATCAGCGACAAAAGACTTTTCCAGTCGCTCGACGAAAGCGTACAGGCCACAAAAGGAAAAAGGCTGAAAGTAATGGCAACAATGGCTCCATTCGTACTGCTTCTGATAGCAGCTTTAGCAGCACTACTCTACCTTGGAGAAATTCTTGGACTCCTAGTATACATTGCCTTAGCGATTATTGCAGGCCTTTACTGGTTAGCACTAGTCGCTGAACTGAACGATAGACTTTAAATCTAAAATTTTTTCTTTTCTTCTTTTTTATCTAAAAAGTTAAGTTACACCGGCAACAAATAACATATTATGGTAGCTACTTGGATTCTCGCAGCAGCAGGCATTACGGCTTTAGCAGTAACTGCTTCAACATTCAAAATCGTGAGGCCTGATCAAAGAGCAGTAATCGAGCGTTTCGGAGAATATCATGAATACTGTGAGCCCGGTATACATTTCTTGATTCCATGGATGGATAAAATGTACAAGAGAAACGTCACAGAGCAAATGAAAAACGTCCAGCCAAGCGATATGATTACTCGTGAGAACTTAAACGCTAACGTAGATTTAGATGTTTACTACCAAGTAAGGCCTAACGAAGAAGATGTCAAAAAATCCTTTTACAATGTTGATGACTATGAGAAGCAGATTACTCGTTTAGCTCAGACTACTGCTAGAAACGTTATAGGTACAAAAGAGTTTGAAGAAGTAAATAGTGAAAGACAAAAAATCAATCGCAAACTACATGAAGAGCTAGAAGAAGACACAGACGCATGGGGAATAGACGTTGTAAGAGTCGAAATGAAGGAGATAACTCCTCCAAACGATGTACAAGAGTCTATGAACGAAATTCTGAAAGCCGAGAATCGTAAGGATGCTGCACAAGACGATGCTAAAGCAACTGAAATCGAGGCGAGAGGAAAGAAGAAAGCAGCAATCGAAGAAGCAGAAGGTAAAAAGAAAGCAGCAGTACTAGAGGCAGAAGGAGACGCTAAAGCAGTAGAACTCCGGGCGACAGCAGAATCGCAGGAAATCAAACTAGTTAACACTGCATTAAGAGAACACTTCAAAGGAGAAGCACAAGAACACAAAAAACTAGAAACAGTACAAAAATCTCTAAGAAATGGCTCTAAATACATCGTAGACACAGAACAAGACCTCACAACAGTCCTGTCTGAAGTAGGAGGAATAACTCCTATACAAGATCAAGACTTCGAAGAACCTGAAGAAGGCCTAGACCTAGATATTTCAGATAAAATCGAGGACGCCACTAAGAAACTAAAGGACGCAGAATAGGAACAGGATAAAAAAATCCCTGCTCTAAGTTCTAAAATATGAAAGGCCTCGATCAGCTAAAAAGAGAGATAAAGAAGGAAGCATCAAGTAATCCTGAGAAGTTTTTCGCTACTGACGTTTTGAAAGCGAAAGGATTTAGCAGAGGCCAGTGTGAAAAATGCGGACTATATTTCTGGGCTAAAAATGAAGATAGAGAGATCTGTGGAGAGCCAGAATGCGGAGACGGATACACATTCATCAACAACTCTCCAACAGAAGAAGAATACACTCATACAGAATCTTGGGAAGTATTCCAGAAATTTATGGAGAAAAGAGGTTACGCCTCAATTGATCGTTATCCTGTAGTCGCCCGATGGAGAGACGACGTCGAATTCACAGGAGCAAGTATCTACTGCTTCCAACCATACGTAGTTTCAGGCGAAGCGGCACCACCAGCAGACGAACTAATCATACCGCAACCTTCTCTGCGTTTTAACGATGTAGATAACGTAGGAATCACTGGAAGACATTATACCAACTTCACAATGATAGGGCAAACCTGTTTCCAACCGCCTGAAAAATATGATCAGGACCGTTACTTCAGGGACATGTTCGAATTCACCACCCAAGCCTTAGGTATCCCTGAAGAAAAACTGATTCTACACGAAGACAGTTGGGGTGGAGGCGGCAACCTCGGAGCATGTATGGAATTCTTCGTAGACGGATTAGAACTATTCAACCAAGTCTACATGTTCTACAAACAAACACCAGAAGGATACGAAGAACTAGACCTGAAAGTCCTAGACATGGGAATGGGCCACGAAAGAATAACATGGATAAGCCGAGGCACAGAAACCAGCTACGAATCAGTCATGCCAGAAACCATAGAAAAAATGAAAGAACGAACAGGCCTGAAGACAAATCAGAAAATATGGAAGAAATTCCTCCCACACAGCTCCGAACTAAACATAGACGAAGTAGACGATATTGACGAAAAATGGAAGGAAATCGCAGATAAAATCGACGAAGATGTTGATGAGTTAAAGAATGAGATTAAGCCAGCTGCAGCACTTTATTCTATAGCAGAGCATTCCAGAGCATTGTTATTTGCTTTAGCAGATGGGAAAATCCCAAGCAACTCGGGAGGAGGCCACAACCTAAGAATGATCTACAGAAGAGCCCAAGACTTCATTGAAAAATACGACTGGGACTTAGAAATGGCGGAAGTCGCTCAATGGAATGCAGAAGAATTAGAACCAATGTTCCCAGAACTCTTAGACTCTATAGATTCTATTCAGGAAATCTTGGAAGTCGAAAAGAAGAAATATGATCGCTCCAGAGAAAAAGCAATTGAAAGACTTGAAAAAATAGATGAGAGGCCTTCAATTGAAGAAATGGTAGAGCTGTACGAAAGTCACGGCGTCAGCCCCGAAATGATGGTAGAACACGGCTTTGAAGTACCTGAAGACTTCTACACATATGTCAGTGAAAAAGATGAAACAGTTACAAACGTGGAAGAAGATTTCGATGTAGAAGGCCTAGAGGAAACAGAGAAATTATATTATGAGAGAAGAGAGCCCTACAGACAGGATGGAGAAATAGAGCATTTTGATTTTAAGGCCTCAGTAGAGGCAATAGTCGATGATAATTGGATTGTCCTAGATAGGACCTTGTTTTATCCTCAGGGCGGGGGCCAGATGCACGACGTAGGAAAAATTAACGGCTTCCAAGTCGTCGATGTGCAAAAACAGTCAGGAGTAGTACTCCATCACGTACCAGAGCATGAACTAAGTGAAGGGAAGCATGTGAAAGGTGTAGTCAACGGCGAGAAGCGGAAGCAGCTGACCCAGCATCATTCAAGCACGCACATGGTGAATGCTGCAGCGCGCGAAGAACTCGGCGAACATATCTATCAGGCCGGAGCCAAAAAAGACCTAGAAAAAGGACGACTAGATATAACACATTACGAGAAACCAGAAAAAGAAACAGTAAGAGAAATCGAGGCCTCAGTCCGAAAAATAATTGAGAACGACCACGACATAAATGTGAAAGAATTAGCAAAGTCAGAAGCTGAGCAAAAATACGGATTCAGAATCTACCAAGGAGGCGCACCACCAGGAAACGTAATTAGGTTAATTGAAATCGAAGACATAGATATCGAGGCCTGTGGAGGCACCCACCTACTATCCACAGAAAACGCAGAGGAGTTCTACATAACAGATGTAAACAGGATACAGGACGGAGTCATCCGACTAGAATACAAATCAGGAAAAGCAGCCGAAGAATACATTGAAGAGATGAGCGAAATACTTGAGGAATCCTGTAATATACTTGATGCAGATACAGATAGAGACCTTAGGCCCGTACTTGAAGAACTGGCCGATATTTACAGAGTTGAAATTAGACAACTTCCTAAAACTCTCAACAAGTTCAGAGATGAAGTCAAGAATCTTGAATCCAAGATTATAGGTCTTGGAGATTTCTTAGAAGAGAATATAGATCTGGATGAGAGCGAAACCAACAATCTTATTGAAACAGGTCAAGACCTGTATGACAGGAGAAAAGAATTGAATAAACAGGTTGAGAAGCTCGAAGACCGGATTGAAGATCAGGTACGAGATAAGGCTTCTAAAGGCCGAGTTCATGAGGAGATTCCAACCGATAATGTAGGCCTTTTGATTCAGTTAGCTCAGCAGTATTCTTCTCAGTATGACACTACCGTGACTTTGGTTGGCGATAAAGGTGCTGTGAGTGCTTCGGAAGAAGGCTTGGCATTTGAAGAGTTAGAGGAGTATTCTGATAATGTGCAAGGTAATGATAGTTTTGCTAAGGCTTTTAATATCTAAAATTAGAGAATAGAAGTCAAAAAATTGAATTAAAGAATAATTTTTTAGAAGCAGATTGCAGCCTGTGCCCCTACATTTCTCATTCCGCTGCAGATTGACTGTTTGACTGATTCTCTGTCATTAGCAGGCCTGTCTAAGTATGGGCCTTGTTCAGTCTGTTGGTCTCCGACAACTACGATTGCAGGGAAATCCTGTATTTGGAATGCATCTGAGAACTGAGATTCTGATGCCTGCTGGTAATTCACATATACTCTGCCGTCAAATTCTTCGTCAATTCCTTCTAAGTATTCGAAATCCGGTTCTTCTTGGTAGATTGCGTTGACAAATATTACTTCATTTTCAAATGCGAGCTGTGCTTGTTCATTGATCCCTAGACCGAAAGATTCTGTTGAGTATGTGGAGTCAGGCATTTCAGCATTTATCTCTTGAGGGCTTCCTTGATTAGGATTTCCATCGGGTGCGAGGCCCGAAAGACTGGCTGCTCCCATAAACATGAATCCGATTGCTACCATTAGGCCTCCTCCCATCATTAGTACTTGTTCTTTGCGGCTTACCATGTAACATTTTTTGATAGTTAATAATAAAGTGGTTTGTGTTCAAAGTTCAGATATGATAGTTGGATTTAACATTGATTCGCTGGATGCATCCAAGGAATCTAGCGCACAAGGTAATTTACAGGTAAATTATACTCCGAAAATCACTGAAGTAGAAAGTGTAAAGGTTAACGCCTTTGATGAAGAGGTAGCCCGGATAAACTATGATTTTAAGGTAGGCTATAACGCAGGAGGCTCAGAAGCCGCAAGGATTAACATGTCCGGTAATGTGCTTTGGAAAGGCCAGTTAGATGAGATAATGGATTCATGGGAAGAAGACGAAGAACTTCCTGAAGACGTCCAAGTCCCTCTTATGAATGAACTTTACCGGAAGCTGCTTTCAGAATCTGTTGGAGTCGCAAACAGTCTAGGCCTCTTACCACCCATCCCAACGCCTAAAGTCAAAAAATAGAGAGATTTTTTCCTCTCTTATCTCTTAACGGAGACAAAACGGATTTTACGGTTAAAAGGCTTTTTTACATATGTTTCTACTTCTCCCTTTTTTTCTAAAGTATTAAGACAGCTATGAACATCTTCTTCAGACCAATTAAGTTTGTTCGAAAGTAGCTGGACTGAAGGTTTTCTACCCTCTTCAATTATTTCCTTTGTTGTTTCCTTCAGTTTTTCAGGCCTCATATGAAGTAATTTATGCGTGAAGGTTTAATTACAGTTTATGGAGATTGAAGAACAGTTGGATGAGCTTGAGGAAAGTTTTGATGCAACTCAAGAAGAGTTTGAGGATGCGAAAGAAGGAAATGCTTCTGGAGATGTTAGTAAAAAACAGGAAGAGGCAGAAGAACTAATTCAGGAGATTAAAGGGCAGATAGAGTTCTTGAGAGACCAAGTTGCAAAGCAAAATGAACAATAACAAGATTTTTAATGTTGTGTATAAAAAACTGTGATAGGTGAATCAAAAATTATGAGAAGACTAAGAAGACAGGATGAAAGCGACGTAATGAATCATTTCCAGAAAATGTTCGAAGAAATGCAGGAAATGGGTAAAAACATCGTACCAGGAGGACAAATGCCAGTAGACATCAGAGAAGAGAACGGCGAAATAGTGATCACAGCAGACATGCCTGGAGTCCAAAAAGAAGATATCTCACTGAAAGCAGACGACGACCAAATCGAAATCACGGCCGAAGGAAGCCAAGAAATCAAGGAAGAAAACGAAAAATACATTAGAAAAGAGCGAAGCAAGAGAATGTTCAGAAGAAGCATTCCGTGGCCATCAGCAATCAACCCAGACACAGTAGAGGCCTCCTACAAAGACGGAGTCCTAGAAATCAGAGCTGAGAAAGAAGACTCAGAAGGCAGAGATATTGAGATAGAGTAAACAAATTTCCAATACATTTTTACCTTTTCTTACCTCTGCTTAATTATACATGGACTCATCAAAAAATCTGACTCCTATGAAAGGTGTTTTATCTGAGTTCTGAGCTAGGTCCTAATTATCTGCCTACCAAGTTTGATTTACCTGATAACTACAATGTTCTCCACGTTTCTGAAATACATGCATTCGAGGAATTTGATTCTGAAGACCGCGAGAGATACTGCCGAGAGGTAGGCCGCCAGGTAAACGACTATGTTGAAGCCTATGATGTAGATGAAATCCATCTTATGGGCGATACAGGAACCTTTGATGATATCTATGCATTCCTGGATACTCTGGAAACAGGCCCTGAAGCCAAGATTGTTGCAGGAGATGAAGATAAAAAAGACTCCGATCCTGATGATCCTGAGGCAGACCCAGACGAGTTTACCGGTTTCTACACTCAGATAAACAGTTTACAACCATTCAATGTAGATGTAGACTATCAGATATTCGATGAATGCTTTGAAACAGAAATACGCGGGAACACAGTTCAGGCAGCCCATCACCCTCACAACAACAAGAGAGACGACAAAATCAATCCTCCAGACACTCGAGACAGCGATATCCTTGACGATTTCTTCTCAATCAGAAGATACACAAACAGACAAACTACAAGAGAGACACCCAAAAGTCTTTCAGGCACAGACATAGCAATCTATGATCACGTCCACATGCCTTACCCAAGAAATATAGGAGACACTATAATTCTAGGCCTTGGAGGCCGCAGATTCAATTATCAGTCAAAGGCAGATAGCATGCCTGAAAGAAGCGTACATCTAACCAGCTTCGAAGATGACAAAGTTCACGCACTCCATTTCGACGCAAAATGGGATGAAGTCTTCGAACACCAAATATTCGATCAACGCGGGGAAGAAGTCGAAATGTTCGATGTTCAAACTCCCAGAGGCCATACCAATAATTCAGGATATCTGCCCATCCAAAGCAGATTCAACCAAGACCAAATAATCAGAGAATCATGGGAAGGCGAAAAAGACATTCCAGAAATATGGAGCAACAGACAAATTAAGTAGCTTTTACCGCAAATACAAAAATAGCGATGAACTCTTTCACACAAACACCCGAAGAAACAGAAGAAATCCTGAAATTTCTGGAAGATGATACAAAAAACGTCAGAAGAGCAATAAAAGAGGTAAAAGATCTCGACGCAAAGTTTGAAGTCCATGCCAAGGCCGAAACTGTCGACGAATCTGTACAGCACTCTCCTGTAGAGAAAAACCAGATTATCAAAACATTAGTTTTCAAGGCCTCGGATGAATTTATCGCTGTGATGTGCCCTGGAGATAAGCGTGTAGATGAAGATAAGTTAGAAGAAATTGTTGGAGAAGTACGTATGGCGAATCCTTCAGAAGTAGAAGAAGAGACCGGCTATATTGTTGGAGGAGTATCGCCTTTCGACCTTGATATCGCTGTTTATGCTTCAGATGAGATTCCTGAAGGAGAGGTAAGGCCTGCCGGAGGATCTCGAGTTATAGGAGTTAAGATTAATAGAGAAGAACTTTTCGGTGTTGTCAGGCCTGAGGTTGTGGGTGTAACCTAAGGAGATACTGTTTTAAGAATCAGTTTAGAACTTTTAGTTGATACCCAATGAAAGGTGGACGTTTTTACCGTCGACACATTTGAAAACTGTTCAAAACCTTCTAAATCAAGCTCTAAATCTTTAAGCCTTCCTTCTAAACAAGTTCACAGGTAGATCAAAAAATGGATAATAACGAACGCAAAGAACTGGTTCTAAGAAACACAGAAGAAGTAATCGAAGAAGAAGAGCTTGAAGAAATACTTGAAGAAAAAGACGAGCCGCGAGCCTACGTAGGCTACGAAACCTCAGGTCCTGTACATTTAGGCCACTGGATTTCAGCACGGAAAATGTTGGACCTGCAGGAAGCGGGTTTTCAACCAGTTATTCTCTGGGCAGACCTTCACACCTCTTTGAATCACAAGGGGGAGGAAGAATGGATTCAGGACATGATAGAGTACTGGCAGGCAACATTTGAAGCACTAGGCCTTGACGCAGAGTTTGTAAAGGGTAGAAGCTTCCAGGAAAGCGATGAGTACTTCCATGACTTGCTGAATCTTTCTAAGGAGACTACTTTGAACCGGGGAAAGCGTTCAATGGCTGAAGTAGCCTCGGGAGAAGACACATACATATCACACGTAGTCTACCCACTAATGCAAGCCTTAGACATCGTGCACTTAGATCTTGACCTCGCGCTAGGAGGAATCGAGCAGAGAAGAATTCACATGATGGCGCGCGAAAATCTTCCTAAGCTCGGTTATGAGAAACCTACATGTCTTCACTGGCCTCTACTTTCCTCTCTTTCAGGAGAAGACGGGAAGATGAGTAGCAGCGACAAAAGCACCATGTTCCCACTCCACTCAGACCCAGAAGACATCAAAGAAGTCTTAAACAATGCTTACTGTCCTGCAGAACAGGTAGAAGACAATCCAATTATTGAGATCTGCCAGTACTTCATCTTCGGCTCCGACAGAACACTGGAAATAGAAAGACCAGAACAGTACGGCGGCAACATAAGCTACGAAACACTAGGAGACTTAGAAGAAGATTTCAAAAGCGGAGAACTCCACCCACAGGACCTGAAAAACGGAGTAGCAAAACAAGTGGCAGAAAGATTCAAACCCATCAGAGAGACTTTCAAAGAGAATCCAGAATTACTTGAACCTCTTGAAGAAATTGGCCACGAAAAACCAGGATACATTAACTAAAGACCTTTTCTTTTTTTTCTCATTTTCTCTTCATGATACTCGATATATTAGGTAATAAAACCGCTATAGATTCAACCCTAATAGAGGCATCTGAAGAAGAGATTAAAGGACAAATAGAAGAGTATGGTAAAGGAGAACGAAAGAGATTTGATCTGAAAATAGAGTTTCCTGATAGTTTTACTGGAAAAGTTATGTGTGAAATGATTGAGATTCCTTACGGCGAAACCAAGTCCTATGGCGAAATTGCTGAAGCCTTGGATTCTGCAGCAGTAGCTGTCGGTCAGGCCTGCGGCCGTAATCCTGTGTCGATTATTGTGCCTTGTCATCGCGTTGTAGGTAAAGATTCTTTAGGCGGTTATAGTGGAGGCCTTGATCTCAAGAGAAAGTTATTGAGTTTAGAAAGTTCCTGATTCCATCACTTTTTGCATTTTTTCTATATCTATTGAATCTTTTTCTCTGCCAGCATTTCTTTTGCTCTCAATATATTCTTCTTCAGGCATGAGATACAGATTGATGTTTTCTAGGCCTTCGACTTTTTCAGTGTTCTCCGATTCCATTACTTCTACATAGGTTTCAGCCATTGGATGATCCCATATTAAGTCGATGTATGTGTCAGGAGCTCTATCAATAGTTAATCGCGTGCCCGTCTGTTGCGGAACTTCATCATATAGTTCGGCGATATCGAAGGCTTGTAACACATCAGGAACATAGATATCAATATCCTCAGTTTCTCTGCCTTCAATTTCCACACCTGCTCTTTCAGCATATTCCCAGAGTGCAGCTTGCCCGATTAAGACTCCATCAAGCGCTAGACCTTCATTTCCTAGCTTCTGGTCGAATTCTTCAAGATATTCTCGGGCTTGAGAATAATTATCCATATTTATTACTTAGTAGTCACTACATAAAAAGGTTTGGTTTTTGCGAGCCTTATCACAGTAAATACTTTAAGAATACAGCAATAATAAGTTTCCACAATGAAAGGTGGATGTTTTTCCAGCCGGACGCATTTTAATTAAACATTCAAAACCTGTTAGAGTTAAAGCTTTCTTACTAAGTGATTTGCATGCTAGATATTGAACTTTTCCGCGAGAATCCTGAGGAAATAACAGCCTCTGAAGAGAGAAGAGGCAAGAACCCTGAAAAAGTAGAAAAAGTAGTAACTCTTGATGAAGAATGGCGTGAGAAACTCCAGAAAGTTGAAGAACTTAGAGCAGAGAGAAATCGTGTAGGGGATGAAATCGCCGAACTGAAGCAGAATGGAAAAAACGCTGAAGACAAAATCGAAGAGATGTCTGAAGTCAAAGAAGAGATTTCTGACTTAGAAGACGAAGTTGAAGAATTGAAAGAAGATAGAGATGAACTAAGATTTGAAATAGGGAATATTCTTCATGAATCAGTTCCTCAAGGCGATAGCGAAGAAGATAATAAAGAGATTAAGACTTGGGAACCAGAAAGCGGTAAAGCAAATGATGCAGAGCTTGCAGCAGACATAATAGAAAGAAATAACCTAATCCATGCTGAAAAGGCGGCAGAGAACACTGGCGAACGAGCCTATTATCTGAAAGGAGATCTTTTCAGGTTAAATCAGGCTTTGATTCAGTTCTCAATGGACATTCTACGTGAGAAAGGATTTACTCCGATGCAAACTCCTTACATGTTAAATTATGAGGCGATGAGCGCTGCTGCAGAGCTTGAAGACTTTGAAGAGCAACTCTACAAAATTGAGGATGAGGACAAATATTTGATTGCTACCTCAGAACAGACTTTAGCTACTCTTCACAAAGATGATTTATTGCTTGAAAGTGAGTTCCCTAAGAAGTATGCCGGATTTTCAACTAATTTCAGGCAAGAAGCAGGAAAACACGGTCAGCAGACGCGCGGAATTTGGAGAGTCCATCAGTTTGAGAAAGTGGAGCAATATATTTTCTGTAAGCCAGAAAACAGCTGGGACATGCATGAACTACTTTTAGAGAACTCTGAAGAAGTCACGAAAAGATTAGGTCTTCCCTACAGAGTTGTCAATGTCTGCACCGGCGATATGAACGACAACGCCGCCAAAAAGTACGATATTGAAGTTTGGAGACCTCCGCTAGGAGAGTATGGAGAAATTGTATCCTGCTCTAACTGCACCGATTATCAGGCCCGGAAAGTGAATGTGAGAATTAGGAGAGGTGATGAAAATGAGGTCGCCCACACATTGAACGCAACCGCTTGCGTACCACAGAGAATTATGACTGCGATTATTGAGAACAATCAGACAGAGAAAGGGATTAAGATTCCTGAGGCCTTGCAGAGTTATATGGGCGGACAAGAGTATTTGGAGTTAGAATAAAAGGCTCGAGACCTTAATACCTACTAGGTGAATTAAATTATGTCAGATATAGTAGATGTACTTCGAGGCCTAGTAGGGAATGTTGTGGCTTTCGCAGTTATGATTCTCCTTGCTATTGTGACATTCTTCGTCACAGTATTTGTAGTAGTGCAAGGAGCAGCATTAGCTGGAATCAATCAGCCAAGCCCAGACTTCGTAGTACTTTCAGCAACAATCTTAGTTGCTTCAACAATCCTAGCAGGAATAATGAACAA
>LKMJ01004823.1_pt1 | contig 12704 bp, 18 predicted proteins | sample 643391 | NCBI WGS metagenome assembly LKMJ01 (sample SAMN04112250, study PRJNA286221) | soda lake metagenome | biome: soda lake; feature: Kulunda Steppe; material: water; isolation source: sample PL-Br10 brine of Picturesque Lake | place: Russia: Kulunda steppe | collected 2010-07
CTCCTCCTCCTCCTCCTCCTCGCCTCCCTCTCCCCTATCTGCCGCCGTCACATCATCTTCCGACGCTTTGCCGCTGCCGCTGTGCATGTCCTCGAGCCCACCCCCGCCCTCCTCCTCTTCACCGCTATCAGCCCCCTGCAGACTCCCCGAAGCCTCCCCCATCTCCACCTCCATCCCCTCCACCGCCTGTCCGTTGTCGCCCGCCCCCCCCGCCACGAAGAGGATGTACCTGCAGGCGGCGCGATGCCACAAAAAGGTTGCCCACATCATCTTCAGTGCCTTGTTGAGGGCACATGCTTCTGCTGAGACGTTCCTGCCAGGGCTTTAATGACCGTCCAGGCACGCCTGCGAAAGCAAGCCGCTTGCTCCCGGGAACAGCCGCCCCCGCTGCTGCAGGCGTGGCAGCCGTGGCTTATAAACAGGCACACACACACACAGAGTGGGCACACGTGCCTGGGCTGCGCTGCGCCGCCCCTTGACGATGCTGCATCATCCAGTTCTGCAAACTCCTCCAAGCTGCCCTCCTCCCCTGCAGCCACAAGCAAGGCCCAATGCATGACTTCCCTGGTGTGGGGTTCCTGCGCCTCAACGTCTCAATAGAGGCTTCCATACCACCCGGAGCCGCCGTCCTGCTCCCCACTGCAACTGCGATGGGCAAGCCCGCCTTTTTGCACACAATGCAGCGGACCTCTCCTTCCTCTTCTCCCATCCATGGTGCTGCCAGTCGCCCTTTGTGCAGCGCTTGTCAGCGACAGGCAGCGCCGCTTTGCGGATGGCTGTGGGATGAGCATGCAGAGCCTCGTGCTCACAGAACCAGCTGCACATTCTTCCTGTCAATCTCACCATGAGGGCATGCTACACACTCACTATGAGGGTATGCTGCACACTCACTATGAGGGTACGCTGCACACTTTTCCTGTCAACCTCACTATGAGGGCATGCTGCACACTCTTCCTGTCATCCTCACTGTGAGGGTATGCTGCAAACTCTTGCTGACACCTGCTGCACAATCTTCCTGTCATCCTAAATGTGAGGGCAGCCAGATGCCCCTCCCACCCACCAGCCCCTTAGCGTGCACACGTGTGTTGGTGTGCGCGTGCATGTGCACATGTGCGTGTGCGAGTGTGTGTGTGTGCGCATGCGGCAGGCATTTACGTTCATGAAAGTATGCGTGTACGCGGGCGCATGTATGCATCACTCCCCTCAGCCACAGCAGCCTCCATTGCAGACCATCAAAGCACGCCACGCTCACTCCAGCGTGGCAAGCTGGAACCCTGCATGGTCTCCTCGCAGCGCGCTTCCGCCGACAGCAAGGGCGCGCACCAATCTTTTCAGCCCGCTGCGCCGCATCTAGCGTGGCCGCCGTGTACAGCGCCGTGAGCTTGCGCTCAAAAGGGGCTGAGCGCGTCGAGGACTGGGCCTTCAGTGCCGCGCTCTCAATCTGCAGTTCCAGCGAGCACATGGGAGAGCACCTCCAGCTGGCATGGCTGGCCAGTAGCTGGGGAGCTTGGGTCTTGCTTGCGCCAAGGAGTATGCCAGGCACGCAAGCAGGGCGTGGACAGGGATTCTCGTACGCAAAACTTTGGTGTGAGTCAACATGCCATGGAGCAGCCAGGAGGGCATGCACTTGCATGGCCAAGGTACTCTGCATCCCTAGCTGCCTCACCTGGCGAACAACGCCCACTTTGTACCCAGCATTGACGAGGCGGCGGGTGTAGACAGGCAGCCGGTACACAGGGAACGAGGCAGTCAAGAAGTTGTGGTCTTGCTGCAAAAGGGGGGGGGGGGGCAAACCAGGCAATGCGTCTGAACAGAGGAGGCGGCGTGAGAGCAACCAACCCCGTAGCACACGTGTGCCCGCCCAGGTGAGCAGGCATGAGGCGCAGAAACGGCGGCACACAGCGGCACAGCATGGGCTAGGGCGCGGCGCACTCACATGGACGTAGATGTTGCAGACATCCGCTGCGATCTCCGCGTCCTGCGGCGATGAGCGATGAGGTGCAAGACAGGTGCAAGACAGGTGCAAGACAGTTGAACAGCAGTTGGAGGGAGGCCAGAGGAGGGAGGAGGGAGATGCAAGTTTCCTTGCTAACGAGCCATCAGCGATCTGCAGGATGAGTGATCGCCTTCTGCGGCACGGGCAACTGGGTGGCGGGGCCCTGGATACTCAGTTACAGTCTGCAGCACAGCCTATTTGACACGCGCTGAGGCGGTGCTCTCGCAGTAATTCACAAGCGCACCTTCCCAAAGAGGCGGAACTTGTAGCCCACCTGCACACGGCGCACGAGGTGGCGGAGGCACCGAGCTGAGTACACACTGTGGGAACAGCCGCTGCAGTCAACGAAACTAGCATTGCATTGTAAACTCTGCAGCTGGCTTGGCCCTGCTACCCTTTTGTGTCATCAGAAATCAGCTTAGGTGACAGAGCCTGCAGACCTCCACTAACTAAATGACCAGCATAATATTTATGCTGCAGGGTGAGGTAAACACCGGAACTCATGTAAGTACCTAAAAATACACTTCATCAGGATGACATACACATACCTCTACCAGAAGGATGACATCTGGATGGCTGCTCCTGATCTCCAGGACCCGAGACTCGAGGGGAGTGTATCTTTTAGGAGCATTAGGGGAGCTCACAGGCTTGCAGGCCTCCGCCGGCGGGTCAAGGACTCTTTTGGCTTTTGCAGCACGCCTCACATCTGGTGCCACATTGGGGGCGGGGGGCGGGTGCTGCTTAACAGGTGCCTGGGGCCTGTCCGGCTGTCTTTGCGCTCCGGCTGTCTCTGCTTTTGCCTCACTGCTTGCCTGAGCACCGGCTGTTGGCGGTGCTTTGAAGAACTTTGAGAGCAAGGCTTGCTGCTTGCCCCCTGCTGAGCTGCTCTCCCCTTTCTTCTTGGGGGGCATCAGAGCATTGATGACAAACAGTCCACGTTCATCTAAATTGCTGCTCAACAGACTTCAAATTGTTCTCAAACCAATTTATAAAAGAAACTGCTCCCTGTAAAGAGTTGCTTGGTTGATACTTATTTGCTAGTTGAGAAGGGAATCAACAGCTCGTGGAAGTTACTTTTAATTGATCTACGGGCGCCATGTCGCTGCGCCAGCACTTGGCAAAAGTGATTGAGGGGAATGAAGTCAAGGACCTTAAGGGCTTCGCGAAGTGGATGCTGTCTTGGGAGGGCGTTAAGATGCTGGGAGATGGAAACATCGGGTGAGTGTCTGCCAGCGAGCTGAGACGTGTCGGAGCCAAATTCCTGCAAGGCAGGCATGCACACCCAGACAACAGCACTGTCAACAACGCACATTACTCTGACACCTTGCTCCTCGTTACCCTTGTAGCTTCATAAAGCTCATCAAAGGCCCCACAGCTGGCACCTTGGTTGGCCAAGACCAGTTTGGTAAGTGCAGCACCTCACTTTCTCTTTCCGTGCCTCCTACATGTTGCCTGCTCCCTCCTTGCGCTAAGCTCCGAATTCTCTCAAACCTCGATGATTGCATATATATTGCAGGAAACAAGTACTACGAGAACAATGAACTGCCTTACGGTGCGGAACAGCTGTAGTGCGTGTGTGCACAAGGGGGGCTTCATTGCTGCATCACAGCCAGCTCCAGCTTGTGCACGGATGTGGCTGCCTCACTTTTTAACCTGAAGAGCGTAGCTGAGATGAGGGACCTCACTGTCATGCTGAAGCAGTTGAGGGCGCTGTGTCTGGGTTGGTCGTGACATTGGTTGGACCTCATAATAGGCTGACAGGCGTTGCTGGTAGTCTGTTGCACATAAAACTAATTGTGCACTCCATAGGACTTTTTGGCAGTGCCAAGCTGAGCGTGGAATCGTGTACATATGTGTTGGCCTGGGGCGTGTCTCCACCAGCGCCTTATTTCACATGCCAGGGCCAGCATGCACCTCAGCACCGCATCTTCGCACCGTATACAGCTAAGGAGCCTCAAGGCTGCGCCTTGCGCAGTTTCAAACCTTACCCAATGGAGCGCGTAGGCTGTACTGGGGTATTGCAAGAGCCTAACCCTTGTGCTTTGCATTCATGTTGAGAGAAGATATGTGTTGAATATGTGTGAGCGCACTCCAATCACATACGTGGATACCTGCAAGGCCAACATCCAAATTCTAAAGGCAGTTAGCTTGGTCATTGCCTACCTGCCCCGCAGTTCATCCATGCTAATCTGTATCGTTCCAATTTTAACATTTGTCCCAAAGGACCCACCTGCCCCGCAGTTCCTGTGTGCTTCTAATTTCTGTGTGTGGATTCTGTGTTAACTCCAGCTCTCAGACAAACCCTCCTTGCATGCTTTGTAGATCGGAAGCGCTGGGTAATGTACAAGGACACCTTTGACTACTCACCATCCCAAATCCCCCCTGAATGGCACGGCTGGATCAACTATGTCAACGACTACACGCCCCACAACCACAAGTTCACAAAGCCCATCTATGCGCTCGAGGCGCACCAGACCAAGACCGGCACGGATGGCGCTTACCAACCCAAGGGCACATGGACCACACAAAAGAAGAGGAACTGGGTCAAGTATGAGGTATGCCCACCTCGCTTTTCCTTGGACGTTTTGTGCATAACAACCTACAACTCATTTCATCCCAATTTCCAGCTCGTTGTGCCATCCATTAACTGTCCTCACTGCACAGCCGAGCTGTCTGAAGTTTTTTCAAGCCTGTTTAGGCGATGGTTATTGGCCATCATACATGGCACAACCGTCAATCATGCTAGAGCACGCTGGATTTGCATGCAAGACTCTAGATATGGTTTGCCATTGTGCATGTAAGGAGCATTGTAAATCCACAAGTTTACTCCACCCACGAGTTATGAGATGGCTCGCACATCTGTGGACATCTCCATGCACACCTAGGGTGTGTGCAGTCATTGAATGGTCATCCCCACCAACGGCCCCCCTCAAACCATCTCACTCAGTCATTTAGTGCTGTTATCATTTTCTGAGCGGCCGGTGCAGTTGAGGGCACCCCAGGGGCCATCCCTGAGATGCAAGTCCCAGCCCGCAGCAATTTGCTTCCCAGATAGAATTTCAGTGGTTCCCGGAGTTGGCTGTCTTTGCCCAAATGGACATACCTGGGCTATTGGGTGAATATATCAAGATGCAGTACCCTCTGAGGAGGGCCAGCAAGGCACAACTGTCCTCAAAGGGTGACTCAAGTCAAATTGCCCGCTAACAGATGCGCGCCTTTGTCGCATCCGCTGTATCGCAAAGAAATATGGCAGTGAGAACGAGGCTGCTACATGGGAAAAAGGTTGAACAGCCTGCTGACCATGCGAGCAACTGACCCTGCTGTGCGCTCTGTGAGCCCTCAGTTCGTCAAAGCCCTGATCCTCTGCACAACCACATGGCCAACTGAGCAAATGCACGCGTTTGGCAATCAATACGCTCTTCAGGAAAATCAACCAGGTCAATCATTGGCCTGTGCAGGATTTGGCAAGGATTTTCTTATCGCACTTGAGAGGGCCCCTTGCTTGCCCTTGGAAATAACACCTGATTTCCGGGCATGAGCGCTCGGTTTCTTGAAATTGAGGGTGCCTGGTTTGTAAGAGTGCGCGAGATGGTGCTCTGTCCACCTCCTCCCCCCTTCCTGCACCCTGGCCCACACACAGCCCCTCCCCTTGCCCGCTTGGCATGCCAGATGCAGCAGAAATACAGGTGCACTTGTGGACAAGGAATGATACAGAGGTTGCAGTAGTAAGTTGGAAAAACGAAGTGTGCGATCGAGTGAGTTAAGCTTGGTGGGGAGTGGGTTATTGGAGGGAACAGTTGAGTGCACAGTTGAGTGCACGTGCTAGACTAGCACTGCCAGTCCTGTAACTTTCATTCACATAACCAAGTCGCATTTTCAGGCTCTGCACCATGCACTGCAATGAGTAAACCAATGCTTCTCATTGCTGGCATGAGTGCAGGCCTGGCAACCACCCAAGGCATGATTGCCTTGGACTGAGCTGGAGGCACACGGAGTCAAGGTGGTAGCATTGCATCTCAAGCACTTGAAAACAACCAAGTAGCTCCAGCAACTTGCTGAGTTGAGAGCTCTATCATTGAGGCCTTCTTAGGGAGAAGGAAAATTGGATGATATATGGACTTAGTTTCCTATTTTGCTTTTCATGGTTTGCTTGTGTTCTTGTGAGCCTGATGGTTTTTTTGTACAATCAAAATTATCATGGACATCAAACAGGAGTTTGAAGTTAACTAATAGAACATACACTTCAGAAGACATCATGCCAGAAAGAGGATTTAAAGGTCAGCTTATCACACAAAAGTGATGGATCACAGAAGACACGAGTCATTACAGATCACCTCTAAATCCACCAAAAATAAATTTTAATTTGTGTAAAGTTCGAAATGCAGTCCTTGGTGCACCGCCAGAGCGGTGCCTCCCTCCGGGGTTGCGCGCAGCCGGCAAACAGGAGCTCGCGATGCGTTGTAAATAGGGCTGCAGCAGCTCAGCCCACTGCTGCAGTAGCGCAGCAGGACACCGCATCCAGCAGCAACGACCCGCTCATGCTGCGCGCCCTGCGGGGTGAGGCAGTGGAGAGGCCACCGGTGTGGATGATGCGCCAAGCAGGGCGTTACATGAAGGTGGTTTCTTGATGACAAATGCTATGGTTTTAGTTGGGCGGGGTGCTCAGGGAGGGCAAGAGATAGCAGGTGCCAGATTTTTTGTATGTGAGCGCATTGTTGCGTGGTTGCCTTGCAATGCATGCCTGGATTGACAAACAGGCAGAAGAGTGGGAATTAGGCTCGTTCATGCAAGTGTTTGGGTCCAGGCCGGGTGCAGCTGTTGCTGCTTTGATGTGACACTGGAAATGCAATCTGGCTGCACTATACCTACTACCACCTCCATCCTATTGTGTGCAGGCGTACCAGGAGCTTGTGAAGAAGCACCCCAGTTTCCGTGAGCGGTCTGAAACGGTGGATCTTTCGGTGAGGGAGCCCGAACGGGTTATGTGTGCTGATGCTCCGGGCAAAGCCTACCCTAGCTCACCTCCTGCATGTGTGGCTCATGGAGTTTGATGCGCTGTGCAAATCGCAGGTAGAGATTACCCTGCAGCCTTGGCACGCGTTCAAGCCCGATGGAGTGGTCTTGTTTTCAGACATCCTGACCCCTCTGGCAGGTGCGCAGTATGATGGGTGGTCTCTCTTGTAAGGACAAGCCAGGTGAAGGCGCCTGCCTGATGCTTGATTGATCCCAAACCTCTGAGGTGTGGTGGTTTGCAAGTCATGCTGCAGGTATGGTGAGCCCGCCCTCCTTAACATGCTGATGTGCTTCCCATGCCGCAGGCATGAACATCCCTTTTGACATCGGCTCTGGCACAGGGCCTGTCATCTTCGAACCCATCCGCACCATGGAGGTATGTTGTGTCCCAAGTTCTGCATGCAAATATCTGCTCTTTGCTGCATTGCTCCAGTTTACCCAGTCTACACGGGCTTGCCAAATTTAAACTGGGCCAGACGTGCTGCAAGGAATCAGTAGTGGTCCTGTCTTGTTTTCCTATGTGCCTGCTTGTGCAGTGGCCATGCAGGGCCTGAGGCTGAATTCTTGCCATTCTTCTCTGCTCACACCAGCACCCACCCAGCGGCTCAGTCCCTTTCCCTGCCTCCCCCGGGGCACGATTCTTTCCTTTGCGCCAACGCCGACATGCGCCAATGCGTTTTGGTGGATTGCGCGCAGCAAGTGGACAAGGTCACCAAGCTCGATGCTGAGTCCTCTTGCCCCTTTGTGGGCGAGAGCCTGAGGCAGGTACGCGCTTCCACCCCCCTGCTGATGGGAGCCCTCTGACGTCTCTGCCCAAAGACTGCAGTCTTGATGAGGGGGAAGCCATCCAGTCTAGTCCTGTGTGAGGCTCTCTTTTCTTTCCTCTTTTGACTTTCATCCTTTCCCATGGCCCTGTGTGAAGCTCTCCTTTGTGTTTTCTTGGGTGAGGGTTCCACTCCCCTTGCCCTGCGTGGAGCCCCATCGTGTCCACCCCTGCACCAGGCAGGGCGAACACTCCAGCGCATGTGCCTGCAATGCTCAGGCGGCACTGCTGGCAGCATCCAGAGGGGGGCCGTCCTTCTGGGACTGAACACCACCTGGATGCAAGGATGCGAGTTCGTGTGCGCGCCCCTGTGCGTACGCGTGTGTTCAAGTGCGTGCATGTGTGTGTGTAATTGCGCCCTTGCGTGCTTGTGTATTGTGCCAGTGCGCGCGTGCGTACAGCTCACCCAGCTGCTGTCGCCTGCCTAGCCGCGCTCATCAGAGGCGCTGGGGCCTCCTCCATGGTAGGCACCTTGCTGCACCGCAGCCATGCAGACCGCCCGGCGCTAGGCGGCCCCTGCAGCACGCGCACGCGCACGCACCTGTCATCGTGCGGATGGGCCCTACTGAGCGCACCCACTGCTCACGCATACGTGGTGACCTGGTGGCTGCATGCGCAGGTGCGCAAGGCCGTGGACGGCCAGGCGGCTGTGCTGGGCTTTGTGGGCGCACCCTTCACGCTGGCCTCCTACATCGTGGAGGGCGGCTCCTCCAAGGACTTCCACAACCTCAAGCGCCTTGCCTTTGGCAGCCCAGAGGTGCGCGCAGTGCAGACCATGCTCAAGCGACAGCAGGGGGGGTTTGCATGCACGTGCTCAAGCAACAGCAGGGGGGGGGCGTGGTACGACAGGCCGCCGTGCCTTGTGAGGTCGGGGGGGGAGAGACGAGCGCGCTTGCACAAGCAGTGGCAGCTTGCACGCCCGCTGCCACCTGCGCATGCCAACCTGACGCTCCTGCCTGCAATCCTTGTTGTGTGCCCCGGCATGGAGTTCACTGGCGCAGGAGCTGCAGCACTCGGGGTATGAAGCATGCGTGCGGACTGGCAGATAAAGGGGGGGGGCGCACCGCCATGCGTGTGCGGCACAGGTGCTTCTGTGTGGTCAGCAAGCACTGCACATGCACACACACGCGCGCACACACACACACGACACACAAACACGAGACGCACGCAGACACATGCACACACACACACACATTCACGCAGTGCATGAATGCAGGAAAGGCCTGCAACTTGCGCAACTGCACATGCGTGCTTGGGACCAGGCATGGGCGTGCCGTGCCCCCCCCTGACATGAAGTGGCGCTTGCCCATGGTGTTGTGTGCAGGTCCTGCATGCCCTGTTGGACAAGCTGGCGGACAATGTGGCCGACTACTGCCGTTACCAGGTGCGGTGTGCTCCGCAGCCTGCGGCTCCTTGGTGATGTGTTTGGCCCCTCGTGCTGCGCCAGTGCAGCCCGCAGGTGGGGTTTGAGGCAGTGAGTGTGTATGTGTGTGAAAAGACTCTCTTGACCCCCTCTTGACCCCCTCGTGTATGTATGTGTGTGAAAAGACTCTCTTGACCCCCTCGTGCTGCACCAGAGCCGCCCATGCTACGCAACTTGGGCAAGGATTAGTTTTTGACCTCATGCTGCAGCGCACCCCTCTCATGGGCCCCGCTCACAACCGCTCCCTCGGCCCAGGTTCCCTTGTGTGCGCATGGCGCCTGCAGGCGGACCATGGCGCCCAGGTGGTGCAGATCTTTGACAGCTGGGCATCGCACCTCATGCCGCAAGACTTTGAGGTTTTTGCAGGGCCGTACATCAAGAAGGTCATTGACAGCTTCAGGTGCGGCGTGCGCACCTGCAGCAAAAGGCTACTTTGAGCGTGAGCAAGGCCAGACCATGAACGGACATGCGGTTGGCCAACTGGCATTGGTATTGCCCTGGGCCTCCCCACCAACGGCCCACCACCAAAAGGCCGCTGGGCCCCTGCCCCAATGCCGCCGCCGTGCCTGTGACTTACCCAAGCATGTCGCGCTTGTAGACAAGCAAGGCATCCGCGTGTGGGTGTGCATGTGGGTGGGTGTTGGCTGACATAGGCTTGCATTCGCTGGAGGCGCCGCCACTCGCCCAATTGGTCCTGCCCACAAAATGTCATCGATGTACCCCTGGCCTGGCCCGGAAGCACGCGCTGGCGTGTGCGCATGTGCGTGCGTGCATGCACGTCCCCACGCCTACCCAGACGTGCATGCATCCACGCAACCTCTTTCGGCCCGCACCCGTGCGGTGCGCGCAGGTCCACGCACCCGCACGTCCCCATCATCCTGTACATCAGCGGCGGCGGCGGCCTGCTGGAGCGCATGGCGGCGTGCAACCCAGACTGCATCAGCATGGACCAGAGCGTAGACATCGCCGATGGCATTGACCGCATTGGCACCAGCTTTGCCGTGCAGGTGCACGCTCCTGCAGCGGCCGCTCATGCTCACCCCGCAGGCTGACACAGGCAACGTGCAGAAATGCTGACGCTTGGGTTGCGCCTGCAAGCCCCCGCGTGTGGGCTGCTTCCCTGGCCGCTGGGCATGGCCTGAAGCAAACAGGTCAAGCAGGGCTGACATGTGCACATGCACGCACGCACGCGTATGCGTATACATATGCACACGTACACACACCGCTGAAGGACTGGAGTGTTTGGTGTCCTTGCAGCGCATGGCGCTGCTTGCAAAAGCAAGCACCAGGCGCATGCGTCCCCTTCCAGCAGCGTTGTGCATTTCTGCGGCGATGTGATGCGTGTGCCCTGTGCTGCTGCTGGTGTCTCGCTGCTGGCCGCAGGGTAACATGGACCCAGGCATCCTGTTTGGCAGCCCAGAGACTGTGGAGAAGCGCGTGATGGATGTGATTTGCAAGGCCCGCAGCAAGGGTGTGAGGTGAGGTTGTGGTGGATCGGTCACCCATCTCCCCGGGGCTCCCTTCACAAGGCTGACCCCGCAGCAAGGCCGTGCGGACCACACATCTTTTGATGGGTGTCCTCGGTACACCCCAGGCTGCCTGTTGCGCAATCGTGCCTGCTGCGCAATCACCCCAGCGTCAGCGTAGTAAGCTGTGATTGCACACAAGTCGGCAAGTTGACAAGTTAGAAGTTGATCGCCGGCTTGGTCGACAAGCTGGCCGGTTTGTGGCTGGTCATAGCAAGCCAAAAGGTAGTTCATGATGCGTGCGAGTGTAATAGATGAGGCATGGGCAGCCTGCCGCACTCACGCGCCAGGAGACAGAGGGAAGGCGCGTGCCGTGCAGGGTTGCTGAAAACAGATTATACATGCAGTCGATTTGCCAAATTCTGCGCCGATTTGCCGAAACATACGGGGTATATAACAAGGTTTCCAGCGACCCCCTTTGCATGCGCATGTTTGCATTAATATCTGCCCCGGGTGAGCCGGCAGCTTCAGGCGGGACAGGGCAGGATGCCCCGGGCCTGCGCACGTGAGGCCGCACATTCGCCACTTGCTTGCATGCCCATCCTGCGCGTCCACCCACACCCTTCTTTCCCCCCTGCCCTGCTCCTCCAGGCACGTCATGAATTTGGGGCATGGCGTCCTGCCGGGCACCCCCGAGGAAAATGTGGCCAAGTACTTTGAGGTGGCCAGGACGGCCCACTTGAGGTGGTGAGCTGACATGAGCTGCCACTGGCGGAGGCTGTGGTCGGGTGTGTTGGGATTGACTTGCACAGCCCAACAAGGATGCCAGCTGCCAGCACAACGTCTGGTGGTGCTTCCTGCAGGAGTTGGTGAGAGAATGGGGTCGCCCTCAGTGACCATCTTGCTGGTTGCAGGGATGGTCAGAGCACTGAAGCGTGCCCGTCCTCGCCTGCCCTTATCAGCAGCATGCGGCTGCCCCCCCCCGCTACATTTTGTAGGAACCAGTTGCTTGTGTATGAATAATGCGATGCTGCTGGCTACAGACAGCAGTCCAACTCCGTTAATTGGCTGCCCCAGGGGTGAGCCAGACAGAGAAAATGCCAAGTGTCTCATTGGCATACATGTAGCATTCATGGAATTGAGTGCCAACTGAGTGCTGCCCCCTCCTGCATGTCTGCAAACAGGTTCATGTTTGATATCTCGACAGGATGTTATTGTACTTGTTACATTTCTTTATGCTTATCGTTCAACGGGGAATACCCTTCCGTAAATTCATGCGGTAGGCTTCTGGCCTAACTCCTGGCAGCCAACAAGTAGTTGACTGCCAGCCTGATTAAGGCTGATAGCTTTGTGGCTGGTCGTTGCTAGCAAAAAAGTAGTCCATAATGTCTGAAATGAAACAGCTTAGTTCGCTGTGCCGCTGAGAAAAGACTCATGATGATAATTTACGTTACGTTACGTTACAATGGGTTTATGCCTTCAGCCGGATGGGTTGACTGCTGGGCTTGCTGGACACTGCCAGCCAGACAAAATATCCATAGTCTTAGAAAGGAAAAGAAATGATTTGTATGTCCGCTTCAAGAAAAACAATGTCACATCCTCAGCTACGATGTTGTCAAAATAAAAAGCGCCTGTGTCTCCATTGTTAGTATAACCAGTAGAATCAGCGAATTGTTCTGTGAATCTTCTTCTCAAATAGCACATTTTTAAGGTTAGGTTAGGTTACATAGCTGTATCTGCCAAACGAGGGCAGCTTAGCTGAAGCCAAACAGGCCTACAACCGAGACCAGTAAAAGCAAGCTAGGTAGTGTTCTGAGGACTAGGCACAGCATTCAAGGCACTCATGCACATATAAGGCTAGGCCTTTGGTGTCTGCCTGGCTTATAAAGACTCTTAGCCTGTTTGAGCTTCTAGAAGGGGCGCGGAAGAGGTGGTGGTGCTTGATGCGCAAGTTTGCCAAGTCAGCACTTGGGCAATCTAAGA
>LKMJ01004824.1_pt1 | contig 12703 bp, 10 predicted proteins | sample 643391 | NCBI WGS metagenome assembly LKMJ01 (sample SAMN04112250, study PRJNA286221) | soda lake metagenome | biome: soda lake; feature: Kulunda Steppe; material: water; isolation source: sample PL-Br10 brine of Picturesque Lake | place: Russia: Kulunda steppe | collected 2010-07
GTCTAGTTTAAATCTACCCGTAACAAATTCCGACGGAACGACGACTCGCTCCGCGTAGCGCAAGCGCCACGCTCCGCTCGTCGGTATTGTTCCGTCAGAAATGGGTTGGGGCAGATTTGAACTGCCGGCCTCCTCCATGTCAAGGAGGTGTCATAACCAGACTAGACCACCAACCCGCCTGGTTTCGCGTGCTGTGACCCAGCGGGCCACGTTTGCTGCACTCGTTCGTTCCCCGCCTGCGTAATTGAAGGTTTCGAATCGGCCGCCCTGCGGGAGTCTGCCCCATGGCCTCCGACACTGTTAAGTCGATGTACTGATTTGGACATTATAAGACAACTACGTACATTGGTGATCATTATGAAAGAGTACGTCAAACGCGTTACTGACGGCGCGGACCTCTCACAGGACGACGCTCGTGTGGCTGCAAGCGCCGTCTTCGAGGACGCAACGGAGGCACAGATCGGCGCACTGCTGGCCGCACTGCGATCGAAAGGCGAGACCGAAGCCGAAATCGCCGGCTTCGCCGAAGGGATGCGGGCGGCCGCCCGGACGATCGACCCCGATCGGGAGCCGCTGGTCGACACCTGTGGCACCGGCGGCGACGACTACGACACGATCAACGTCTCGACGACGAGCGCGATAGTCGCCGCCGGAGCCGGCGTTCCGATCGCCAAGCACGGCAACTACTCGGTCTCCTCGTCGTCGGGGAGTTCGGACGTGCTCGACGAACTCGGTGTCACACTCGATGCCGAGCCATCGGCCGTCGAGGCCTCGATCGAAGAGCGCGGGATCGGCTACATGCACGCGCCCGCGTTCCACCCCGCGATGAAGGCCGTCATCGGCCCACGTCGAGAACTGGAGATGCGAACGATCTTCAACGTGCTCGGCCCGCTGACGAACCCCGCGGGAGCGAACGCACAGGTCGTCGGCGTCTACGATCCCGACCTCGTCCCCGTCCTCGCGAACGCACTCGCCCGGATGGAAACCGAACGCGCGCTGGTCGTCCACGGTTCCGGAACCGACGAGATCGCGATCCACGGTGAGACGGTCGTCGCGGAGGTCGACGGCGAGTCCGTCGAGGAGTACACCATCGAACCTGCTGACCTCGGGCTTGAGGAACACGATATCGCGGACATCGCTGGCGGCACGCCGGCCGAGAACGCGGCCGATCTCCAGGGGATCGTCGAGGGGACCGTTACGGGCGCAAAACAGGACGTTATCCTCGCAAACGCCGGCGCTGCGATCTACGTCGCCGGGATGGCCGACTCACTGGAAGCCGGTGCCGACGCGGCTCGGGCGGCGATCGAGTCCGGTGATGCGAGCGCGACGCTCGAGGAACTCCGGACGGCACACGAGCCCGATCCGGCGACGAACGTGGACGGACGATGACGCGGGTGAAGATCTGCGGACTCACCACGGCCGACGACCTTCGGACGGCGATCGACGCCGGCGCCGACGCCGTCGGCATCATTTGTGAGGTACCAGTCGACACGCCACGAGCGGTCTCGAGAGCGCAGGCCGCGGCCCTCGCAGCGACCGTCCCACCGTTCGTGACGAGCGTCCTCGTCACGATGCCAGAGACGCCGGCGGCTGCGATCGAACTCGTGGAGGCCGTCGATCCCGACGCGGTCCAGATTCATGGCGAGCGAGCGCCTGCCGACCTCGCCGAGATCCGTGGTGGCGTCGACGCCGACGTACTCCTGGCGATCGACGCCGACGCCGTCGCGACCGCCCAGCGGTATGAAGACGTCGTCGACGCGCTGCTCGTCGATACGACGAGCGAGGATGGCGGTGGCGGGACCGGCGAAACACACGACTGGGATCGCACCCGAACAGCCGCTTCGGACCTCGACGTGCCAGTGATCCTCGCCGGCGGCCTCACCCCCGAGAACGTCGCCGAGGCCGTCCGAACTGTCGAGCCGTTTGCCGTCGACGTCGCAAGCGGCGTCGAAGCCGATGGCGGCGTTAAAGACCCCACGGCCGTCCGGACGTTCGTCGAACAGGTAACGACTGCCCACCACCCGGTACACCCGTGATTTATGAGTGATACGACAGCCCCACCGCTAGATATCGATCGAGAACGCTTCCATGACCACGCAGGCGACCCCGACGAGCGACCGGTCGTCGTCCGCGCCGTTGCGACAGTCGACGTCGAGACAACGCCGCTTGCCGCCTACGCCGCACTTACCGGCCGATCGGACGACAGCGATCGCGACCGATCGCCGTACGCGTTCTTGCTCGAAAGCGCCCAGAAGACGGCCTCGAGCGATCCCGATGGAGCGTTTCGCCCCAGTTCCGCGGACGCCGAACGCCACGCCCGATTCTCCTACGTCGGTTACGATCCCGAGGCCGTCGTGACGATCGGCCCCGACGGGACGGACGTCGAGGCGCTCTCCACGGACGCCCCGATCGACCTGCTCGACACCGACGTCGAGGGTGACACGGTCGACACGTTGCGGGGTGCGCTCCCGGACGTCCGCCTCGCCAACCTGCCCGAGCACGATCGCCAGCATCTCGACGGCGGGCTAGTCGGCTTTCTGGCCTACGACGCGGTCTACGATCTCTGGCTCGACGAGGTCGGACTCGATCGCCCCGACTCACGGTTCCCGGACGCCCAGTTTCTCCTGACGACGAAGACCATCGCGTTCGACGAACTCGAGGGGACGATCTCGCTCGTCTTCACGCCGATCATCTCGGCTGACGACGATCCTGACGTGGTCTACGACGAGCTTCGATCGGAGGCTGCCACAATCACGGAAACGCTCCGTGGAGCCGAACCGCCCGAAACCGGTGGCTTCGTCCGGGAGTCCGAGACTGCCGGCGCGAAAGCCGACTACGAAGAGAGCGTCCGCCGGGCGAAAGAACACGTCCTCGACGGCGATATCTACCAGGGCGTGATTTCACGAACGCGAGAACTGTATGGCGAGGTCGACCCGCTTGGGTTCTACGAAGCCATGCGCGAGGTCAACCCCTCGCCGTATATGTACTTGCTCGACCACGACGACTGCACCGTCGTCGGCGCGAGCCCCGAAACGCTCGTCTCCGTTCGCGGGCGGGAGGTCATGTCGAACCCGATCGCTGGCACCTGCGATCGAGGGACGAGTCCAGTCGAGGACCGCCGACTGGCAGGAGAGATGCTGGCCGACGAGAAAGAACGCGCCGAACACACGATGCTCGTCGATCTCGCACGAAACGACGTCCGTCGGGTCTCCGAACCCGGCTCGGTCAGAGTCGACGAGTTCATGAACGTCCTGAAATACAGCCACGTCCAGCACATCGAGTCGACGGTGACTGGAGAACTGGCGACCGATTCGGACGCTTTTGACGCAACCCGCGCCTCGTTCCCGGCCGGGACGCTTTCGGGTGCGCCGAAGATCCGGGCCATGGAGATCATCGACGAGTTGGAAGCCAAGCCACGGGGGCTCTACGGCGGCGGCGTCGGCTACTACTCCTGGAGCGGTGACGCCGACTTCGCGATCGTCATCCGAACGGCAACGGTAGAGACCGGCGGCGATCGCGATCGGATCACGGTGCAGGCTGGCGCCGGACTCGTTGCCGACAGCGATCCCGAATCCGAGTACGAGGAGACCGAGAAAAAAATGGGCGGCGTGCTCGCGGCGCTCGAAGCGATCGAACAGGATGGAGACGCTGAGCCAGCCGACGACGCAGAGGCGACACCGGAGGTGAGCCGATGAGCGCCACCGGTACGGAGACGAGTGGCGATTCGGAGGCTGATACGGAGACGATGCGCGTCCTGTTCGTCGACAACTACGACTCCTTTACGTACAATCTCGTCGAGTACGTCAGCCAGCAGCCGGGGACCGAGACCGACGTCCTGAAAAATACGGCCTCGATCGACGACGTCCTGGCAGTCGATCCCGACGCGATCGTCATCAGTCCCGGCCCGGGCCACCCGAAACACGATCGCGACGTCGGCGTAACGATGGACGTTCTGCGAGAGATCAGTCCCGAGGTCCCGACCCTCGGCGTCTGTCTCGGCCTCGAAGCGGCCGTCTACGAGTACGGCGGCACCGTCGGTCGAGCACCCGCTCCGATTCACGGCAAAGCCTCTGCAATCGACCACGACGGCGATGGCGTCTACAACGGCCTCGAACAGGGGTTCCGTGCGGGCAGGTACCACTCGTTGATCGCAACCGACGTGCCGGACTGTTTCGAGGTGACGGCGACGGCCGATCACGACGGCGAGACCCTCGTGATGGGCGTCCGGCATCGCGAGTACCCGATCGAGTGCGTTCAGTTCCACCCCGAAAGCGTCCTGACGGCGGTCGGACACGACGTGATCGAGAACTTCCTCGCCTCGATCTGACTGCGGGGGCAGTCGATGTGGAGAGCTACATCGACATGTGGGTCAGTGTGGAGCGGTCGTGGTCGATAGGCGAACGGCGATCGCGCAGAACCGAACACTGTGTCAGGGTAGATAGCGGAACTGCCTCATTGCCGCCTACCGGTCTCTGGTGGCCGACTACACACCGGGGAGGAGTTCGAGCGTTCCGGTTGCGTACAGTGCTGCGAGGACGACTGCGGCGACGAGTCCGACACGAATTGCCAGTTTGATCGCGATTCGAATCGCAATGATGGCGACAGCGAGGGCAGCGAGTACCGCCAGGACGAGGAGGACCGCCGATCCCGAGGTTAAAGCTCCGAGCATGTCACTACCCCTGTACTCGAAGGACGTAATCTTTCTGGATCCTGTGACAACAATTCGAAACTGAATGTCAGGAAAATATGTCACTCTTTGTGGATGAGACGAGGGTCAGTCCCGATCGATCGTCACCGACCGACGGGCGACACGTTCGACGCCGGTTCGGATCGAGGATCGTTGCCTCGATACGGCGACCACAAGCGGGTGAGGTTCGGTTACCAGCCAGTGTGTGCCCGCGTCGTCGGCGATCGGCGGTGAAAGAGAAAATCGCCCGCCGGAACGTCGACTACCATCTCTCGAGAACACTTTCAGGCCGGTCTGAAAATCGTTAAGACAGTTGATCACGTAGGTGTTGGTAGGCGGATTCGCGGCCGACTGACCGGTTGCGATGACGACACATTCGCGGTCGGTCAACCGATCGCGATGACGAGACACGTGAGAGTACAGAACCATCTATGCAACTGTGGTTGCCCTGATACAAGCAGCATAGAACGACAACACGACATTTTATATTGGATGCATGATTACCGAACCTTCGTCACGAATGATGCGAGTTAGAACCCGGACCGACGCCAGAATCGCTATGGGGCAGTGCTATCGCAACGAGGTGGCCTGCGCATGAGCGATGCCGACCTCTCCGCCGAAGAGCTGACCCTCCCGATCAAACGCACCGACGGCGATAGTCTCGAGGAACGACTGACGGCTAACGCCTACCACAACATTCTTCCGGCGCGCTATCTCCGGAAGGACGCCGACGGCGAACTGATCGAGAGTCAAGAGGATCTCTTCGATCGCGTCGGCAAGAACATCGCCCTCGCCGAATCCGTCTACGAGGCCGAAAAGCAGGGGACCGAAATCACCGTTACACCCGACCAGCTCAAGCCAGACCACCCACGGCGCGACGAACTCGCCGAAGAGGTGTTCGGAGATGGTGTCACGGCGGACGACGACGTCGAGACAGCACTAACGGAACGAAACGTCAACAAGTTCGCCTACGAGACGATCGTTCCCGAACTCCCCGACGAGGTCCGAGAGCACGTTGAAGACGTCGCAGAGACGTTCACCGAGGGGATGGAAACGCTCTCCTTTATGCCGAACTCGCCGACCCTGATGAACGCCGGCGACGAACTCCAACAGCTGTCTGCCTGTTTCGTCATGAGCCCCGACGACGACCTCTCGGACATCCACGAGACGGCAAAGAAGGCCGCGGAAGTCTTCCAGTCCGGCGGCGGTGTCGGCTACGGCTTCTGGCAACTACGTCCCTACGGCGACGCTGTCGGCTCCACCGGCGGCATCGCCTCCGGCCCGATCACGTTCATGCGGACCTACGACCAGCTCTGTGAGACGATCGCCCAGGGTGGCACTCGCCGGGGTGCCCAGATGGGCATCATGCGCGTCTCCCACCCGGATGTCATCGAGTTCATCCACGCAAAGAACAAGGACGTCTCGCTTGCCCACACGCTGCGCCTGAACGACCCCGACGACTACACCTACACGAGCTTCAGCGAGGCACTCGAAGAAGCCCGCAGCCTCATCGACGAGGACGGCCGCGTCCCGAAACACCTGCGCAACGCTGTCGAAGGCCATCTCTCTAACTTCAACATCTCCGTCGGTGTCACCGACGCGTTCATGGAAGCCCTCCAGAACGGCGAGGAGTACACGTTCACCAACCCGCGTACGGAAGAACCCCACATCGCAACCGAGGAGACCAAAGAGATGTACGGCCGTTACGATCTCGGCGAGCACGTCGAGGTCGGCGAACCGCTCTCCATTCCTGCGGAACTCGTCTGGGAACGCATCGTTCAGGGTGCCCACGAGAACGGCGAACCCGGCGTTATCTATCTCGAACGAGTGAACAAGGAACACTCCTTCGATGTCGAAGCAGAGCCGGACCACCGAATCCTCGCGACGAACCCATGTGTCACTGGAGACACGCTCATTAGTACCGACCGAGGCCTCATTCCCGCAGAAGAGCTGTACGAACAGGGTGTCGCGACCGATGTCGTTGTCGATGGTCGCCTCAGCGAACACTCCATCAAAGAGGCCAGTAGCGTCTACAAGACCGGCGAGAAAGACGTCTACAAGCTCACGACAAAAGAAGGATACGAGCTTCGACTTACCGCGGACCACCGCGTCATGACTGATAATGGGTGGGTCAAAGCACAAGACCTCGACGCCGGTGATACGGTTCATATCCAGAATCAAAAAGGCGGATTCGGACAGCACGGAACCGCCACAGAAGGTCGGACGCTCGGATGGGTCGTCGGTGACGGCCATCTCAAGCATGGCGAGGAACGTGCCGTGTTGAACTTCTACGACGAGGACGCCGAAATTTCGGAGGGGTTCGCAGCGGATGTCAACGAAGTTGTCCGTGAGCCGTTCGGTAATGCAAACTACGAAATCGGCGTTGATTCAATTTCTCGAGACGAAAGCTACCGCGGTTCGCAGGCAATCGAGCAACGGATTCGATCGAGTCGTTTGTACGAGTACGCTGAGGAAGTTGGCCTCACGCAGAACAAGCTTCAAGTACCCGATGCAGTGATGCGTGGCAGTGAGGAGATGGCACGTGGATTCCTCCAATCGCTGTTCACTGCAGACGGATGCGTCCAGGGTACCGTCGAAAAGGGCGTCTCAGTCCGCCTGTGGAGTTCTGATGCCGATCTTCTCGGCGAAGTTCAACAGCTACTCCTCAACTTCGGTATCGCCAGCAAGATCTACACAAACCGCAAGGAGGCTGGCAGTCGAGAACTCTCCGACGGTCGGGGTGGAACGAAAGAGTACGAGACAAAAGATCAGCACGAGCTCGTGATCGTCAAGGACAATCTCGAGCGATTCGGCGACGAGATCGGTTTCCTGCTCGATTACAAAACCGAAGCACTCGAACAGCGTCTCTCGGAGTACGACCGCGGTCCATACAGTGAACGATTCGAGGCTACCGTCGATGTCGTTGAACACGACGGGCACGAACCGGTCTACGACCTGACCGAGCCGGACACGCACTCGTTCGTTGCGAACGGACTCGTCGTCCACAACTGCGGAGAACAGCCACTCGAGGAACACGAAGCCTGCAACCTCGGCCACATCAACCTCTCGACGCTGGCCGATCAGAACGCCCCCGACTGGCGTGTCTGGTCTGCAGCCCACGCCGACGAGTACGACTCCTTCGAGGCGGCTGTCGACGCCTTCTTAGAAGAGGCGATCGACTACGAGGAGTTCAACGATCGAATCGAGTACGGTACCCGGTTCCTCGAAAACGTCGTCACCATGTCGGATTTCCCGGTCGAAGAGATCGAGGAGACCGTCCGCGACATGCGCAAGATCGGCCTCGGTATCATGGGGCTTGCCCAGCTCTACATCCAGCTTGGCATCAAATACGGCAGCGAGGAGGGCAACGAAGTTGCCAGCCAGCTGATGACCCACATCAACCACGGCGCAAAGGCCACGAGCCACGAGCTCGCGACCGAACGTGGCTCCTTTAACGACTGGGGCGAATCCAAGTACGCCGACCCTGTCGAGTACAGCGACTGGTTCGAACACCAGACCGGCGAGGACGCCGACGACTGGGAAGACGGCTTCCCCATCCGAAACCACAACGTCACCACGATCGCCCCGACCGGCACGACGTCGATGGTCGGCAACACGACCGGCGGCTGTGAGCCGATCTACAACGTCGCCTACTACAAGAACGTCACCGACGACGTCCAGGGCGATGAGATGCTGGTCGAGTTCGACGACTACTTCCTGCGGACCCTAGAGGACAACGACATCGACGTCGACGCCGTCAAAGCGGAGGCCCAAGAGCAGATGGCGACGAACCAGTTCGAGGGCGTCGAAGGGCTCTCGACGGTGCCGGACGCGATCGGTGAACTGTTCGTCATCACCGCCGACCTCTCGGCGAAACAGCACGCTGCCGTCCAGTGTGCCTGCCAGAACGGTGTCGACTCCGCGATCTCGAAGACCGTCAATGCGCCGAACGACTCCACTGTCGAGGATGCAAAAGAGGTCTTCGAATGGGTGTACGAACACGGCGGGAAAGGCGTCACCTACTACCGCGACGGCACCCGAAGCAAGCAGGTGCTGACGACGCGAGCCGACAACGCCGACTTCGCCGACGAGACGGAAGCCGCAGCAGCGCTCGTCGAACAGATCGACGAGATCTTCGGCGGGCTCGAGGCGTTCCTCGACAGCGACGAGGTCGCGGAGGTCCTCGACGAAGACCTCGATTCGCTGGCTCCTGACGGGACGCCGATCGAGGTCGACTTCACCGAAAAGCGCGAACGCCCCGACGCGTTGCAGGGCGTTAGTCAGCGCATCGACACCGGCTACGGGAAGATCTACGTGACGATCAACGAAGATCCCGAGACCGGCCAGCCCTTCGAGCTGTTCGCGAACATCGGCCACTCGGGTGGCTTCACGAATTCCTTTACCGAAGCCCTGGCGAAGGTCATCTCGACCTCGCTGCGATCGGGCGTCGATCCCGAAGAAATCGTCGACGAACTCTGTGGGACCCGTTCGCCGAAGGTTGCCTGGGACAAGGGTGAACAGATCCAGTCGATCCCCGACGCGATCGGCACGGCAATGCGCCGGTATCTCGACAACGAGATCGACAAACCGTACCCAACCCAGCAGACCCTAGAGGAGTCCGCTGACGCCGACGTCGACGTCGCCGTCGAACCGGACGGTCCAAAGACCGATGGCGGTGCAGCAGCTGCGAGTGGCTCCGACGATGACACCACACAGGATCTCATCGACGCCGGCGAGTCGCCGGAGTGTCCCGACTGTGGCTCGCTGTCGCTGTACTTCTCGGAAGGCTGCAAGACCTGTGAGTCGTGTGGCTGGAGCGAGTGCTAAGAGGGCTCGTTGTATCGAGTTACCGCCGATCGCTCAACGGTTCGACGGTCGGCGGTAATTGACTCCAACAGTCCCTATAATGCGTCCGGGCACACATAGCGATCGGCTCCCGTCGATCGAACCGCGACAACTCGTTTTGTTCCCACCCGAGCCACGACGGGCCCGCTCCTGACCGACGCTGCGGACAGAGCGGGTCGGTGCCGGCACGGCTTTTTTATTGGGGAGGCCACGCTCGCGACTGCGTTCCAAGTACTTACCACGGCTGGCAAACAACGAGGTGCTATGTCCGACGAAGACGATTCCGACGCCGTCGGTGGCCGGCCCTGTCCACGGTGTAACCAGCCGATGTTCAAACGCCACTGCAAGTACGTCTGCCCACAACACGGCGTCATCTACGACTGTGCGGACACCTTCTGGTGAGGGAGCCAGCCGATAGCCGGCGGCCAGCGACGCGAGATCCAGGGGTCCCCGACCGCCACCCTATCCGCCAGTCGACGACGCTCGGGTGCGAACGAGGCGGTAAGCCGGCCCGGCGAGCAACAGTCCCGCAGCAACGGCACAGACCACCGTCAGGGTGAGCCCGACTTCGCCGAGTCCGTCGGTCGTCACCGTCGCCGCCGACGCGCCGACGACGACGCCGGCGATCGTCCAGGGGAGTTCCCCGATCGCCGTTCCGACCACGAACTGGCGAAGGCGGACACCGCTGACGGCTGCCGCCGCGGTCGAGACGTCCGAGGGGATCGGTGCCAGCCGAGAGGCGATGACGCCACGAAGGGGGCCAGCGGTCGCGTAGTACCGATCGATCGCCGATCGGGCCCGGTGGGCGATCGTGGAGAGCGTGGCACCGTCCGAGTGCTCGGAACTCGGTTCGGGTGGGCCGTCGGCAGTCGCCTCGCGGTTGGCGAGCCAGCGAACGCCGAAAAAGACCGGCGTGACAGTGGCGATGACACCGAACAGGGCGATCGGAACGCCGAGTGCGACACCGTAGCCGTAGCCGACGACGATCGCAAGCGGCGTCGTCGGCCAGGCAAACAGCGGCCGGACGAGATAGAGCCCCGCGACGACCGCTGTAAACAGGACCGGATCGGTCGAAAGGGAGCCGACGGTTTCGACCGTCCGCGAGGGAGAGACAAGCAGGCCGGCGGCGACCGCGGCACTGACGGCGATCAGGCCAGCGAGTGCACGAGCGGTCGCCGATACCATCGGTCGGAGTTTTCACTCGACCACCGAAGCTTTTGTGTCTCGCCGGGCGGGTGACGCAACGTTTATTCGATCCGCGAAACCACGACGCAATGATGGCTGACGATGGTGGGAGCAACCGAAACGCCGCCGACGAGCGTGCGGACGTGACCGACGACCGCGTCGCACTCGGGCTAGCACTGCTCGAACGGCTGGAACACGAATCGCTCCCGCTTCCGGCGGTTGTCGATCGTCTCGAGACGGTGACGACTGCGCCGTCGGTCACCCGGACGATTCTCGATCGCGCGGAGCTAGAGGGGATTATCGAACGCGAGGACGGGATTGTCCGTCCGAAGAGCCGCCAGTACGTTCAGTTCGGACAGGACGTCATTACGAAAGAGGGCGAGTTCACATGCCGGCGCTGTGGCTCGGGGCTATCGACGGGTCATTTTATCGACCTCGACGCCGGCGAACTCGGCCCCTTCGGCTCGTCGTGTATTCGGAAAGTGACTGGCAGAGAGTGACGGCGTCGCCTCACGACACCCATCGTGGGCGCTCCGCTGTCTCCCGTTGTGGGCCGTGAGCAGGCGTCTGAACCGTCATTACCGCCCCTGCCGAAGCTCCGCGATCAACGTCTCGATCGTCTCCTGTTGGCTCTCGATGTGGTCGTTCTGTCGTTCCACAGCGGCTTCGAGGGCGTCGAGTCGATCGAGGAGTTCGGGGTTGGGGTGGTGGTCGTGGTCGTGGTCGTATTGGTGTTCGACGCCATTGGCGGTCGTCTCGCTACCCGTGGCGCTGCCGGCGGCGCTTGTGGCTTCCTCGAACAGATCACCGGTCTCCGCCGTCGCGGTCTCGTGGCCGTCGGCCGATCCGGCGCGATCGCGATCGGCGGTTGTGGAGTCGGACCCTGTGGCTCCGCCTGCAAGCGGATCGCTCGACGCTGACTGGGAACTCGATACCGACTCCATCGAGGCCGACTCGCCGACCGTTGTCGCCCCCTCGTTCGGTGTGGCGTTTGGCTCCGTGGCCGGAGGGTTTGCATCGAGTGGATCGAGTCCATCACCGCCGAAGTCGACGGTGCTCTCGGTCTCGGCCGACACCGGCTCGTCCTCGCCGAGGACGGCGTTGAGTTCCGCCAGTGACTCGACGTCGTGGTACGCAAAGAGCGCACGTTCGAGGCGTTCTCGGCAGTCGTTTGCGTCTTCGTTTGGCGCCTTGATACGCTGTGGACGTCCGTTGACCGTGAGGACGATCGAGGTGGCGACGCTCCCGTCCTCGAAGGCCAGGTTGGTCACATCGTCGAAGTGGTACTCCTCGTAGTCCTCGTCCCAGACGGGTTCGCCAATGTGTTTGACCAGCCGATCGCTGGTGATAATCAGGGTGAGTTCACTGAACCGGTAGGTCTGGGTGACCGTCTCACCGGCGTCCGTGATCCCGTTCCCGTTGAGGACGCCTGCGAGGACGGGATGGAGAACGGCGTCGGTTTTGCTCGCCGGGACGGCAAACGTTCGGGTCCCATCGAGTGCGTATTCGAGGGAGAATTTGGTTTTTCGCCGCCCTTCAGCGATCGTGAGTCGGTCCGCGTCGTGTGGAAATTCGTCGGCCGATTCGTCGCTCAGGAGCCCATCAGCACGATAGATAATGGATCTCGTGGGAGTGATGAAGAGTTCGTCGTCCCCACCGAGAGACACTCGCGCCGCGATCTCCTCGCCATCGAGAGCTGACTGGACGATGCCGGGAACGCTCATGCACCGCAGTTCGTAAGGCCCTATGATAAATCCGTGGGTAGCCGTGTTCCGTCATTGCAACGGGGGCCGTGTCTCTCCGTCGCACGACGGTGGTGAATGAGAAGCTTAAAGAATAACACCGCACTACAGCCATACGAGCCCGGGTGGCTTAGCTGGACATAGCGCCGCACTCATAGGGTTCAGAGATTCGGTGCGGACCGCCTTGGAAGCCTCCGTGTCCCCACGAGGACTCATGCCGAGCCTCGAACCTGGGACATGCGGA
>LKMJ01004825.1_pt1 | contig 12702 bp, 14 predicted proteins | sample 643391 | NCBI WGS metagenome assembly LKMJ01 (sample SAMN04112250, study PRJNA286221) | soda lake metagenome | biome: soda lake; feature: Kulunda Steppe; material: water; isolation source: sample PL-Br10 brine of Picturesque Lake | place: Russia: Kulunda steppe | collected 2010-07
CCGCCCCTGCCGCCCCCACCCACTCCATGCACAGGCTCCAGTGCTCCCCTCCACTCTGCCATCTCCCCCATGCCCGCATCCACGTCCATGTCCTCCGCCCTGCCCCCACCTGCAGCAGCCCCCGCCCCGAAACACGTGGCCCCCCCGCTCTTGCCTACCCCCTGTTCAGCATGGCGGCCTGCGGTGGCGGTCGCTGCGCAGCCCTCTCCTGTCTCCCCGTTCAACTCCCCCTCCCCCTCCCCCTTCTTGTCAGGCAGCGGCGTGTGGTCCTCATCGTTGCGGCTGCCCCCCTCGCCCTCCGCCCCGCACTCCTTGCTGTCATTGACCTCCTCTGCGCGGGGCCGCTTGTGTGCGATGTGCGTGCGGCTGCGCGCAAGCGGGCACGCGTGCGTGCATGCACTGGTGTGCGTTTGTGTGTGCACGCGCATGGCACGACTTGGAAGGCCCACAGCATAGGCACCTGGCTCTGCCGCACGGGGTTGGCGCCTTGCAAAGAACATACAGGACCCTCCAAACAGGAGGATGGTGCCACGTTTGTGTGTGTGAATGCATGGGCAGCTACAGACACGCGCCTCACTTGCCCAGGCGAGGCAGGAAGGTGCCGCAGCAGCTCCCTCATACATTTCAGTGTCATGGTTAGCATCCCAATGTGCCATTGACTACATTCTTGTGTCAAGGTCGTGTGCGCTGATGGCTTAAAGTCCATGCGCCTCACCTGCCCAAGGAGGCAAGGGAGGCTTGGGGCTGCAGGAAGGAGCGGGGGTGCTGGTCCAGCTGCGACTGCTGGGGCTGTGGTGGGTGTTGCTGCGCCTGTTGGGCAGGGCGCTTGCGCGAGCATGCAGGCTGCGAGTCCTCCACCATACTGCGCAGCGGGTGGCACAGCGAGGACGTGCGCGAGGGGGGCCCGTGCTGCAGCGGCGGCTGCGGCGAGTGCAGCTGCGGCTGCAGCGGCTGCTGTGCCACAGGCGGCAGCGGCGGCGGCTGCAGCTGGGGCTGGAGGCGTGCCGGTGGGATGGGCAGGCGAGCGGGAGGCGTGGCGGCGTGGGGGTGCGCAGCGGAGAAGTGGGCATGGCGGCCGTCGTGGCCATCCGTCACTGGCGTGCCTGCGGGGTGGGATGGCCCTACACTGCTGACCTCTGCGAGAGCCGCCGGGCCCTCCGTCTCGCCCACGCATACTGCCAGCGCGGCTGCGCCTCCGCCCACCAGCTGCGCGGCGCGCGCGTGGGTAGGTGCGAGGTGGTTCCGACGGCTGGGGTCGTGAGTGTACGATGGCTCCTCGGCAGGAGGTTCCAGGCCTCCCTGCGGCGGCTGCGGCGGCAGGCTCTGGTGCAGACCTACCCTCGGCTGCTGCGCCTGCTGCGCCTGCTGGGCATGCTGGGCTTGCCGGTACCTGAGGACAAGGCGCAGGCAGGACACGGGGGCAGTCGGGCGTGTGGCTGGGGCCAGGCCGCCCAGGCTGAGCGCGTACGACCCAATCATAGCGGTGGCGCTTTTGAGAGCCGAATCAGACCCATGGAGCACCATCGCCTGGGCACAGCGTTTGCTGCCTAGCACGCAAGGCTTTGCCAGGATGCGGCGTCGAGCTGCACCTAGACCGACCGCCAGTGACCCATCAATGGACTGCCAGTGACCCATCAATGGACTGCCAGTGACCCATCAATGGACTGCCAGTGACCCATCAATGGACTGCCAGTGACCCATCAATGACTGACCGCCAGTGACCCAATTCAATGGAGGCCGCCAGTGACATATCAATGACCGACCGCCAGTGACCCATATCAATGGAGGCACTCTGCTGCAAGCGCCCACGTCCTCATCACCTTTCCTAAATGAATCGCACACCTGGGCGCGCTGCGCAGCACACACACACACACACACTCACCATCTATTGACAAGCTTTCCTAGGCATTGCAACCCCAGCCACTCAAACGGCTGGAAAGCCGCGCCGTTTTGTGTGCTCTCCCTCCCTCGCATAACAACCACAAGCGCACAACCATTGCACAGACCGCGCGGCGAGCGCTGCCCTCACCAAGCAGCAACAGCGCTGCTGCTGCACAAGGTCACCTCATTCGATGCCTGCTGCCAGTGCACACGCCCAGGCATAGCACAAAACGAATGATCATGCGGCACGCGGACCAAGCACACGTGACAGCATGCGGACCAAGCACACGTGACAGCATGCGGACCAAACGCACAAGACAGCATGCGGACCAAGCACACGTGACAGCATGCGGACCAAGCACACGTGACAGGTTGAGAAGCCGGGCAGAGGGGGGGGGCCCACCTGAGTGGCGAGTACGCGTTGCCTCCTTGCAGGGCCCTGAAGCCGCTCTGCGCAGGCGGCGCTGCCTTGGAGCGCAGCACACACCCACTGCCCTGGCCGCCACCGCCTGCATGAGGCAAAAACCACTGCGGGTTGCCTTGGTGTGCTGACTCAGGCGCATGCCCGGCCCTCGCCCCAGTCCTCAGCGCACAGCAATGGGTAGGTGCACCAGAGGTGGACACACTGGTGGCGCCCTGTGCTTAGTGATGCACCAGGTGGACACACTGGTGGCGCCCTGTGCTTAGTAATGCACCAGGTGGACACACTGGTGGCGCCCTGTGCTTAGTAATGCACCAGGTGGACACACTGGTGGCGCCCTGCCCTTTACATTGCACCCGTCTGGGGTTGGGTGAGTTTGCCTAAAAGCAGAACCCTTGCTTTGTCCGCTCAAAACTGGGGGAAGCAGGCAAGGCAGATGTGTGCCCAAGGGCGGCACTGCCTGGCCTCAGGCAGTCCGCGGCCTCAGGCAGTGCCTGGCCTCCCTCAGGCAGTGCCTGGCCTCAGGCAGTGCCTGGCCTCCCTCAGGCAGTGCGCGGCCTCAGGCAGTGCCTGGCCTCCCTCAGGCAGTGCGCGGCCTCAGGCAGTGCCTGGCCTCCCTCAGGCAGTGCCTGGCCTCAGGCAGTGCATGTTTTTGAATCGACTCTGACCCTGCAGTGGCACTCCCAGCACCCCCTGGCACACCTACTCCAGTGGCGCCCCTCTGAGACGCCTATGCAGCGACACACCTAGAACATGCCACACCTAGAACATGCCACTTGCGGTGATGCTCCCAACAGATCCAACATGCCTACGCAGAGACACTCGAGCCATGCACATCCCCATCCTTGTAAAAGTCCTTTAGAGCAAGTTGCGCACACACACAAACACACATACAGACACACATACCGCAGCTTTGTGCACCACACCTTGACATGTTGCATGTTAACATGCACGTACACGTACACACGTACACACACACACACACACACACACACACACACACACGCGCGCGCGCGCGCGACATGCACCAAATGCAGACCGCCCCGCCTGAGCAGCGCTCTCGGCGCGCCCCTCCCAGGGGCACGCACCCAGCTGCCCATCGATGCTTGTGCGCCTGCAGGCACCCCCGCCGCCGATGTCCGCCTCCACGCTGCTGTTGCGGCCGCCATGAGGCTGCTTCCTGCTGGTGGCCTGCACGCCTGCACAAGTAGTATGGCACAAACACAGATCAGTTGCTTCCAGCAAAGGGCGTGCATACCTGGACAAGGAAGCTGACACGGACGCAAATCACGGGCACTGCCTGGCCTTGCACTATGTACAAAACAGAGCCCCATCCTCGTGCACAACGCACAATTAGCGCAAGAATTGCGTCCATGCCATACATCTGGGTCCATTTGGCTCAGGCAGGGCATCAGGAAAAGACGTCTGCTTGCTCTGGTGCCCATTTCTAGCAAGCATTGCCCACAAGCTGCCGAGGGCATGTGGTGCTCCAAGTGCGCAGCGACCCTTTGCCGCCAGTCCCCGCAGCTGCTTGCAAGAGGCGGCTGCCCCATTGACCAAGCTGCATCACTCATTCATACCTCATAGGTGCACTACAGCCATTGCGTGACTCTTCCCATGACCCAAGCCCTTTCATGTGTTCCCCTGTCAATTCTCCTAATACTCTGTGGTGGGAGCATGGAAAGTCAACTCAGATCATGCTCACAAAGTCCCACGACTAGATGGCAGCCACAAGTTGCTTGTGGTCGCTCCAGCTGTGTTGAGCTGCGCCATGCGGCATGCTCAGTGTGCTCCATTGTAACATTCTTCGGTGCACATGCAGCACTCGCAGGGGCTCAGACACGCACGCTCACAATCACACTCTCACGCGCAAGTAAAAGCGCACATACACGCACGCATGCATACATACCTCGAGACAACCCCTCCCACACACACTTACTCTCAGAGTCGGAGCCCGCGTTGTGGTGGTCCCCATCCCCATGGGTCACTGTGCAGTCAGTGGCGGTCGGCTGTGGGTGTGAGGGTGGAGGCAGCATGCCTCGAGGCGTGTGGCAGGGTCTGACCTTGGGGCGCGAGGCACCTGTGTCATACAGGTGCACTTCGCACGCGAGCCTGCGCCATCGTTGGCACACCGCTGATGGGTGCATGAGCTGCAGAGCACATACAGAGACAGGAGGACAAGGCTTCAGGGTGGGTGCGATCATCAGGGTGGCATGCATACGCGCTCAGGCTTAGCAAGGCAAGGTGTGCGGCAGGTGCCGCTGCCCTAAGCTGTTCAGTCAAGCAGTGCTCTGTGCGCCTCACCAGTGGCCTGCTCTCATCATGCAGGGCCTGGAACACTAGAAGCAGGATAGCATCAGGAAGGGAAGGGAGGGGGGCGCTCCCCGCTTGCGTGGCCTCCTCCTCTTCCGGCCTGCTGTGCTGTTGGGCTTCCGCAGCGACAGCACTTGCAGTGTTGGGGTCTGAGCAGTGCTGACTGGCCTCAGCTGACTTGGTGCAGGAAGCCACTCCACTCTCCTGCCTGTTCAACGCATGACCTGCCACCGAGCTCAAGCTGGGACGATGCTGCATCGGATTGTAAGGCACAGCTGGTGGCAAATCCGATTCGGAACCGTCAACTTTCCGACATCAAGCTGCCGACACCCAACACGACTACGTGGCTCAACATTGCATTACTGCTCAAGATCCAGCCCCCCCCCCCGGGCCTCCGGTACCTAGTGAGGAACTCTGGTTAGATGTGGTGACGTAGCGATGGTCTACGAATCTGCTTTTTAAAGCCTTACACACTTGTTAGTTGCCTTATTTTGTTTGATGACAGCACGGGGTGACAAGGGTTGCCGGCTCTCTAATTTAGTCGTTTCACAAGCTTACCTGAATTTCTGACGTATTTTGGATGTTTTGGTGTGGGCCCAGCTGTCAACCCATCTGGCTGAAGGTCTGAACCCATTGTAATTTTCTCAACTTTAACGTGTTTTGATTGCTCTATAAGTGTTGGCCGGGCGAAGCTGAGCAACCAAGGCATGCATCTAAAAACTTGCTACATGTACTCTGGCCTTGGTTGCAGGCCTTCAAAGCCTGTGCTACCCTTCAAGATGCAGGAGAACACACATTAAAATCCGGCAACTGATCTAGATATATCTATACGTCGAACCCCGAAAATCGTGAAGACTCGGCTGGAGAGATGACGCCCATTTGCCTGCTACTCTCAGCAGCGCCATGACGAGCCTGGACTGTGGTGCTCTTGGATAAAGCATCAGGCGACAACAGAGGAGGCCGCGCTGCCGCCTCTCTGCTGCCTGGGTTGCAGCTGCGCACAGGCCCGCCTTGCAGCACGGCCGCCCCCTGTGCCACGCTCAGCAGCGGCTGCCCATGCTGCAGTGGGTGTGCAGCCATTGGGCTGCCTCCGCCCTGCATAGGATCCTCCGGGCTAGTGGTACTGCCACCGGTGCCAGGCACTGCCGGCCTCGGGCGCATGCTTGTGAGCTGCTTCCTGCCGCCCCCCCTCCTGGGCACCCCCTTGGGTGGCTGTGTGGCTGTGAGCGCAGATATGGAGGAGGCGCCTTGCTCAGGGGCCAGCGCTGCGCCTGTGGTCGAAGGGCTGCAGCCGTCTGCAGGCTCCATTGCAGTGCTGGGACCGTCATGAGGGGCTGTGCGTGGCGCCCCCATGGCTGCGCCAGAGGGGGCCTGTACTGGGGCGTGCTGATTTCTTTGTGGCTTTGGCTCCATAGAACTTGAGCTTGGTTGGGGTTGAGCAGGCGCTGCAGCGGTACCTAATGGGTCAGATGCAGCACAGCCCCTGCTTGACACATTGCTGGTGCCGTTCACCGGGGCCGCATGCATGTGTGCCTCTGGGGCGTTGGAGCTGGGAGGGTGCGGCAGTTGTAGCCCTGCGCTAGCAGCAAAGGCATGGGCCTGTTGACAGAGGCCTTCTGCCTCTGCCGAGCTCGTGGACTGGCCGCCCATTCGCCCGCCCCACCTAGCACACAAACACATCAGGGGGGGAGGAGTCAGCGCTCCTGACCTGTGCGGCGCTTGAAAGAGCCGTGCAAGTTGGCAGAACATACAGTGCCAGCTAGGTTCAGACACGCACGCGCACATGCATATGCACACACATTGCTGTTTGTTGGGGCAGAGGCAAGCAGGGGCTGTGGCATCAGGAGAGGAAAAGGACAAGCGATGACGATGGCATTCAAGCATCATGTACCATACTTATTATCAATGCCCAGTGCTACTACTAGTAGTACTAGGATGCATGCTAATCTCAAAAATAAAAGACCCTTACGCCACCTCGCCACAAAATCAACTCACCGGTTCAGCATGTCTAAATGATTCTTCAGCTCTTCCAGCTTTGCCAGCTGCGCAGCCGTGCTCTCCGCCACTAGCAGGTTCAGCTCCTCACACAGCTTGTTTTTTTCTTCCTCCTACATCCAAAAACAGACACAGCACAGGGTGTGGGAGAGTCCTCAAGCAGCGCTGGCCACCTGTTTTGGGTACTGCTCTCTGGGAACTCCTGAAAGATGGTCTCTTGCGGCATCTCCTCAACTATGAAACGACCTTGTGGTCTTGAGCAGGAAGGGATTTGAGGGAACATGGCTCATTTATTCTACTGGGTGCCCAGCAGAGGTCCCAAGCAGACTCCAGATATCACTCTCTTTTTTCTCCCTGAAACCTGTGTAGCCGCGAACTTTAGCATTGAGCGTTTTTGCATGTGCACTTCTGCGCGTATGTGCATGTTTGCTCCACGGCTATTGGTAAAGTTGTGTAGGGTACATGCTCCTTATGAGCATGAGCCCTCTGCATGGACGCACAATAACCGGGTGTGCGTGTGATGATGAGCTTGGGCACCAGTTTGTGTTGCCTTTGTGAGCCTTTTGCAAGCTAGGGGCAATGTAGACGAAACCTCAGTGGTGCGCATTTAGTCATTCTCCCTTATCCTTACTCTTATGGTTCATCAACACTCCAAAAGAAGGAAGACCCAGCCCAGCATTCGCTTCCTCACCTCTTTATGCAGCTCAGCTTCGCATTCAGCCAGCGCCTGCAAGGATCCATGGGTTTGCAGATGCTTTGCACCCAGCTTACCCGTGTTAGCTGGCTGGGGACTGTGCTCCTTAACTTATCCAGCGGTGGTGCCACTGCTTGGAGCCCTTGAGCTCAATATCAAGGTGCAGGCAGTTGCTGGCAGCCTCACTACCCATCAGCCACGAGCAGGCTACAACAGCGGAGGTGGTGTTGGTGTTTGACATCGCAGGCGTGATTATCAAGTGAGGCTGCACACTCCTTCATCACCTGTTTTGCCTCAGCATGCCGTCTGCGAACACAGGCCAGCACTTCGTTCTGTGGGTCAAAGAGAATGCTAGGAAAGGTCAGCTGCACGGTGGCATCTCTTGCACGCATGGTGCCAAGTGCAACGCTCACTCGCAAGCGTCCCTCTTACCTGGGCTTCAATCTTGCCGCGCAGGAATTCACTGGCCTGTGCAGAGAGCAATGGAAATGGAGAGGGCATTGGGCTTACAATTGATGTCTTCCCACAGGAGGGGAAAGCATGCGCCCTTCACGACGCATTTTACTCCGTCCCCACTCACTTGCTAGTAAAGTACAGACATAAGCGCAACCAACTTGCCCTTGATGGGGTACCCTTACCATCTTTCTTGGCCCCACATTTAGCTTGAGCTGCAGCTGAAGGCGTGCTAACTCATTTTCCACATTCTTGATGTACCTGCAAAAAAAGTTCAGAGATCAACAGGCATCTGTACGGCATCAATGAGGCGAAGGGTCAAGCCTTGGCAAGCAAAAGCCAATCCTCAGGCGTGGCATACCTGAGATGCTCATTCAACTCAGCCTTGAGTGATGTGGTTGTAGCCTCTATGTGTTTTTGGTATGCATTGCTTTGGAGTAAGCTTTGGCTGGCTTCTGTGTCTGTGAGCACCTGTGTGTGCCCCGCAAACAAAGAGAAAGACTCACGTGCATCATGCCCATTGCTGCAGGTGCATGCACCTGTGCTTGCGCACGCCTGTCCATGCTTGTGTGGTTGTATGTGCGTCTTTATGTGCCCATTAATATGAGCACTTTTGTGTGTGTATACATGCGTCTATCAATGTGAGTGTATGAGTGAAAAGCATGCTTTTGTTTTTGTGTGCGCACCATATGTACCTCCGTGTGTATGCTTATGCAACGTATGCTCCATCATAACCAGCATATGTAAAGCCAGACTAGCTCGCTAAAATAATCTCAAATACGTGTTTTTCCTTTTCCATTGCTCTTTGCCAAAAGTGTATGCTTGTCAGCATGCCAATAGGTTAGTATGTTGAACAATGCCATTAGTGATCACACTTATTGAATGCAGCACTGCACCAGTGCACATCAAGTGTGCACAGGACTGTGCGCACAGTCAAGATGTGCAACCAGCTTGCATTGACGTGCAGGGCAGGGATCAGTTCCGAGGACGGACTAAATTCAGGCAATTGCAAGCAGAAGATGTATCTTGATCATGCTTCCCTTACCTTGTGTCCTTGTGACTCCATCTGCAAGCTCCCTGTGGACAGGGGTCAAAATTGTTGTTACCTCAAGTGATCATAATCATTTTTAGTAAATTCTGAGATTGTGATTTATATATCTGAAGGAGGTCAGGGAATATTGTTTCTTGTTAGCTGCACAGCAATAAGAGGTGGCTGGTGTAGGGTGGAGGGGCGCTAGCCCGCTCCGTGCTAGGCCTCAAGGCAGCAATCAGCCTCCCTGCAGGCCCTTTTTAAGGTGTTAAGCAAGAAGGATGAGCTTCATATCTGCCAGGGAGCATGGAGCCCGCCCAGGCAGTGGGGGGCCTGCCTCTGCGCAGGCCGAGGTGGGTGCTTCCCTCTGGGATGGAAACAAGTTCTATTGCGTTTTGAATCTTTCCTGTGTTGTCTCACAAGTCCAGAGCTTGATCAGCCCTTTCCCCCCTCCTCCTTTCTCATGAGAAGGCCGTGGACCGTCGCGAGCGGTTGCGACGCCTGGCGCTGGAGACGATCGACCTGGCCAAAGACCCGTACTACATGCGTAACCATTTGGGCCAAATCGAGTGCAGGCTGTGCTTGACATTGCACCCCAACGAGGGCAACTACCTCGCCCACACCCAGGTGGGCTCCAATGCAAAAGGAGAGGTGTCTACAAGGCCTCAAGGCAGCACATTTAGAAACAGCGCGTGTTGCTTAATCCATTGTTCTGTGCATGAGCACGTGCATCCATGCAAGAGCTTGATGATGCACGATGTGTGCATGCACTGAGCTGTACGACTGAGCCACGTGACGATTCAATTTCATACACATGTGCAAGATCACATGCCCATATGCTTGCACATACATACACACATGCATGCGCTCGCAAGTACACATGCGCTTGCGCATGCGCGCACAGGGCAAGGCACACCACGCGCGCACACACGCACACACACACACACACACACACGTACACACGTACACACGTACACATACATGCGTGCTAGTGTGCACACAATTACATACACCCACGCATGCGTGCTTGTGTGCTGCTCACAGGTGTGCACGCGCACATGTACACGCATACGTATGCAAGTATACATGCACATGCACATGCACATGCATGCATGCACACACACTTGCACACACGCACACACGCACTCACGCACAATCCACACAGGCAAGAGCACATACAATTGCATACACGCACTTGCATGCACATGCACTCACACAGGCACACAGAGGCACATGCGCAAACACGCACACGCATGCGCACACGAACGCTCAGCCACACACATGTACTTGCACCTAAGGAGCTCACTCAGTCACCCCCAAACCACTTTGTGCGCACAGGGCAAGAGGCACCAGCAAAACCTGGCAAAGCGCGCAGCGCGAGAGGCAGCAGAGAAGCAAGTGGCGCCAGCGCCCCAGAAGCGAGCTGCAGTGAAAAAGACAGGTGGGTGGCAGATGGGATTCTTGGGCACATGCACCTTGGGGTGCAGAATGTTCCGCCCGGATGCAAAGTCGGCCGCCCTCGCACAGTTTCTGCTGGTACCCGGTCCAATGAGCAGGTACCTGCCGCTGTGTGTGACCCAGCAGTGCGTGCTGAGTGCCATTTGACTTGGCTGGGGAAGAGCCGGCACTGTATGCCTCAGTGCTGCCCACCTGGACGCAAGGACAGGCCGCAGGTTTGCCGTCTCTGGCATGCTGCTGGGAACGCGCATGTAGCTGCGCACACCTTACAGCTGGCTCAGGCATGGTGCTGGGAGCGCGCATGTTGATGGCTTACCTCATAGCCGGCTCAGGCATGCTGACAGCCCCACGCTGGGAGCACGCGTGCGCCTGCGGGCACTGCATGGCTGTGCTGCCCCCACCACAGCAGCACGTGCTAGGCTCCACCTCCATGCAAGCATATGCTGAGGCTGCAGGGCCCCTGTACCTTTGTGTTGGTGTTCGTGTACACGCAGTTAAGTCTGGGCGACCATGCTACGCCGTGTGACCAAGCTGTTCACCCCAAAATCGTGTATTTTTGTGTGTGTTTGTGTGTGTTTGTGAGATTGCACGCACGCAGTGAAGATCGGGCGGCCAGGCTACTGCGTGACCAAGCAGTCAAACCCAATGTTGTGTATATGTGTGTGATTGCGCACACGCAGTGAAGATTGGGCGGCCACGCTTTTATCTGACCAAGCAGTCAAACCCAAAACTGTGTGTTTGTGTGATTGAGCGCATGCAGTGAAGATCGGGCGGCCAGGCTACCGTGTGACCAAGCAGTTTGATCCAGAGACCCGGCAGCGGTCGCTCCTTTTCCAGGTGCGCAACCAGAAGGCACAAGGAGGCTGGGCCAGGGGGGCCGAGCGCCAGCGGAGCCCGGGGGGGGCGGGAAAGTGACAAGCAGGCTGACCAATGGGGGGCAAGCAGGCTGGGCAAGCAGGCTGGGCCTTAGAAAAGGATATATGAAGCGGGCTGACACAGAGCAGCGTGCAGACTGTCAGGGCCCAGAGCACCACAGAGAATGTATTAGAAACCCAGAGCAGCACACCGGCTGTATAAGGGACCCAGAGCAGCACGCCGGCTGTATTAGGGAACCAGAGCAGCACGCCGGCTGTATTAGAAATCCAGAGCAGCACGCCGGCTGTCTTAGGGACCCAGAGCAGCACGCCGACTGTATCACGGCCCAGAGCAGCATGCGATCTGATCCAGGGTCCAAGTGTGCGGCTGGGTCCATTTGCTTGCACATTGGCCCTGATGCGTGCACAAATGGATGCAACGAGGGCTGGCGCAGGCTGCGGCAAAAACAGCGCAGCCCCTCTTTCAGATGTACAGCTTGTGCACATGGGTGCCCCTGGCACGAAGGCATGGATGCTGACTCACACAACAGGCTTCCCAAGCATGTGTAAATGAGAGAGCATATGATGTATTGTCATGACTGTATGCTGCGTATTGTGTGTCCTGCCGATGGTCATCTGACCTTTGCTGCTCTTCTCCCTCTGTTGTGGCTGGGCCGTTGCCCACAGGCTGCGCTGCACACACAGGCATGTGGTGCCTTGAAACCGCCTGCGCTGCACACAGGCATGTGGTGCGCTGCACACAGAGGCATGTGGTGCCTTGAAACCGCGCTGCACACAGGCATGTGGTGCGCTGCACACAGGCATGTGGTGCCTTGAAACCGCGTGCGTGCTACACTGCAGGTTGAGTACCCTGAGATTGAGGAGGGCATCAAGCCCCGCTACCGCTTCATGTCTGCATACGAGCAGCGGGTGGAGCCCACCGATAAGAACTACATGTGAGTGAGTTAATGGAGTGCAGGCACATAGATAAGATACATAAATAAGATACATAAATAAGAACTACATGTGAGTGAGTTAATGGAGTGCAGGCACCATGTTGCCACTCGTTCAAGCAATGGAGTGCAGGCACCATACAATGGAGTGCAGGCACCATGTTGCCACTCGTTGAGTGAGTCAATGGAGTGCAGGCACCATGTTGAGTGAGTTAATGGAGTGCAGGCACCATGTTGCCACTCGTTCAAGCAATGGAGTGCAGGCACCATGTTGCCACTCGTTGAGTGAGTCAATGGAGTGCAGGCACCATGTTGAGTGAGTTAATGGAGTGCAGGCACCATGTTGCCACTCGTTCAAGCAGCTGTTGGTCGATTCGCCTACTGATGAGGGCAAGACTCTCAACAGCAGGTAGCCAGCCACCTGAGCTCTTCCTTGGGTGCCCAGCACGCTTGCTCGAGGGGTGCACATGAATCCATGTGCATGGTGCATAGGGCCAGGGCCCTCCGTGCGCGTGCAAAAATCAAGAGGTCTGATGGCCAAGCTGCCATTTACATCAATGGGCTGCTCCACTGTGGCTGGGCTGTGCTGGGCGCCAGCCCCGCAGTGTGCAGTCCCCCAGTGTGCAAAGCATGCCCCCCCCCCCCCCCCC
>LKMJ01004826.1_pt1 | contig 12701 bp, 13 predicted proteins | sample 643391 | NCBI WGS metagenome assembly LKMJ01 (sample SAMN04112250, study PRJNA286221) | soda lake metagenome | biome: soda lake; feature: Kulunda Steppe; material: water; isolation source: sample PL-Br10 brine of Picturesque Lake | place: Russia: Kulunda steppe | collected 2010-07
ACTCGGCCATTGATCTCGCTCTCCAGGGTTCAGGCGCGCTATTGTAGGGCAAAACGTCACGGGAGCTCAGACACATGGCTGATGAAAATTCCACCGATGACCGTCAGTGGCGTGAGCAGTTAACGCCAGAGCAGTACCGGGTCACGCGGCAAAAGGGAACGGAGCCCCCCTTTTCCGGTAAATTCAACGATTTCAAGCAGGCAGGCGTTTATGCTTGCGTCTGCTGTGGTGCCGGGCTTTTTGACAGCGAGCAGAAGTTCGACTCGGGGTCTGGCTGGCCGAGTTACTGGGCGCCAATCACCGAGCGAGCGGTCAGCACCGAGTCGGACCAAAGCCTGGGCATGCGGCGAACGGAGGTGCTCTGCGGGCGTTGCAATGCCCACCTCGGCCACGTCTTCCCGGATGGCCCGCCACCCACAGGGCTTCGCTATTGCATCAACTCCGTTGCACTGACGTTTTCGCCCCGGGAGGCGGGCGGATGATGGTTGTCGCAGTGCAGGATCGGCCGGTATGATAAAAAGTTCGGGCAAAACACTGATTTAAGAGATGTAATCATGCAGGAAGCGGCGCCATTCAGCGAAGCCGACAAGGCCGAAACCACCGCCGAGAAATCGGCGGCATCCGTTCATCCCCGCGCAGGCGAGTCCATGAGCGGTGCCGAGATGGTGGTTGAGGTCCTCGCCCAGGAGGGGGTCGATACCGTGTTCGGCTACAGTGGCGGTGCCATTCTGCCGACCTACGACGCGGTTTTTCGTTACAACGAGCGCGAGCGCGGCGATGCCGATTCGGATCCCATGCGTCTGGTGGTCCCGGCCAACGAACAGGGTGCCGGCTTCATGGCCGCTGGCTATGCCCGCAGCAGTGGCAAGGTCGGTGTCTTTCTGGTCACTTCCGGGCCCGGTGCCACCAACACTGTCACGCCCATTCGGGACTGCATGGCCGATTCCGTGCCCGTGGTCCTGATCACCGGACAGGTGGCCCGCAGTGCCATGGGCACTGATGCCTTCCAGGAGGCGCCCATCGTCAACATCATGGGCAACTGCGCCAAGCATGTGTTTCTGGTGACCCGTCCCGAGCAACTGGAAGACACCATTCGGACCGCCTTCGAGGTGGCCCGCTCCGGGCGGCCCGGCCCGGTGGTGGTGGACCTGCCGAAGGACGTGCAGAACTGGATGGGCGAGTTCAAGGGCAGTGGCCTGCTCGGGATTCGCGGCTACCGGCAGCGCATGGAAGGACTCCGCCAGTCCACGGTGCCCGACGCCAAGGCGGAACGGTTTTTCGAAATGCTGTCCCGGTCCAGTCGCCCACTCCTCTACGTCGGCGGCGGTGCGATTCACGGTGAAGGCAGCGAAGCCGTGTCGGCTTTCGCCCGGGAGTACGGCATTCCCAGCGTCAGTACCGTGATGGGTCTTGGGGCGGTGGACACCAAAGACGATCTCCATTTGCATATGCTCGGCATGCACGGTACGGCCTATGCCAACTACGCCGTGGAGGACTGTGACTTTATCATTGCGGTTGGCTCGCGCTTCGACGATCGGGTGGCGGCGAAGGCGGAGTTGTTTGCCCCGCTGGCAGAGCATGTCGCGCACATCGACATTGATGCCGCGGAAATCGGCAAGGTTAAAAAAGTGGACTGGTCCCATGTGGGTGAAGCGGGTGCGACCATGGCCCAGTTGCTCGCCTACGGGCGCGAAAAAGGCTTCTCCAAGGACCTTGCCCGCTGGGGGGATCATTGCATGGCGCTCAGGGAGCGCCATCCCATGCGTTACAAGGAAGATGGCCCGCTCATTCAGCCCCAGGCGGTGATGGCAAAGCTGAATGACATCACCGGCGGCGAAGCCATCGTCAGTACCGGTGTTGGCCAACACCAGATGTGGGCCGCCCAGTATCTGGATTTTCGCCGACCGCGGTTGTGGATGACCTCGGGTTCCATGGGAACAATGGGCTTTGGCCTGCCGGCGGCCATCGGCGCTCAGTTCGCCAACCCGGATGCCCTGGTCATCGACGTGGACGGTGACGGAAGCCTGCGGATGAATCTGGGTGAGATGGAAACCGTCACCACCTACGATCTGCCGGTGAAGGTGTTGTTGCTCAATAACAATGGGGACGGCATGGTCCGCCAGTGGCAGAAGCTGTATTTCGATGATCGTTTCTCAGGCAGTGACAAGTCGCTTTTCAAGAAGGATTTCATCAAAGCGGCCGAGTCCGACGGCTTCGAGTTCGCCCGCCGGGTGAGCGATCCCGAGGAACTGGGCGCGACCCTTCAGGCCTTCGTCGATTTTCCGGGTCCGGCTTTTCTCGAGGTCATGATTGACCCGGACGCCGGTGTCTATCCGATGGTGGGCCCCGGGATGGGTTACAAGCAGATGGTCACCGGGGAGTACATACCCAGCCGGGAAATTCCGACCATTGGTCGGGGTGGGCGCATTGATGTCGATCCGTCCGAGGCTTTCTAGGCGCCACCGCCGGCTCCCCTGATTCAGGACTGCCATTGAAGTTCACTGGATCCGCCCCGATCACTGATGGGGGCGGATCATTGACGTTTGACGGAAAAAGCAATGAGCGAAACACAAACCACCGAAACTCATGAGTTCCAGGCGGAGGTCCGGCAGCTGCTGGACCTGATGATCCATTCGCTGTACAGCAACCGGGAGATTTTTCTCCGCGAGCTGATTTCCAATGCAGCGGATGCCGCGGATCGTCTTCGGTTCGAGGCATTACAGGACGAGCAGTTATTCGAGGACGACCCTGAGCCCCGGGTGCGGATTGCCGTCGATGCTGAGGCGCGCACCCTTACGGTCTCGGACAATGGCATCGGCATGAATCGCACCGATGTAATCGACAATCTGGGAACCATTGCCCACTCCGGCACCCGCCGGTTTCTCGATTCTCTCACCGGTGATGAAAAGCACGACGCGCAGTTGATCGGTCAGTTCGGCGTGGGATTCTATTCCGTGTTCATCGTCGCTGATCAGGTCAGTGTGCTCACCCGTCGGGCCGGCGATGCAGCCGGCGAGGGGGTGCGATGGGAGTCGGACGGCAAGGGCGCTTTCCGCCTGGAATCGAGCCCGCGGGAGTCCCGTGGCACCAGCATCGTGCTTCATCTGGCCGAGGGTCAGGATGAATTTCTGGACACGGCTCGATTGCGCAGCATTATTCGGCGCTATTCCGATCACATCGCCATCCCCATCCAGCTGGAGGATGACGAGGGGGAGGCGGAGACCATCAACCAGGCCTCGGCGCTGTGGATGCGACCCAAGGGCGAGCTCAGTGACGAGGACTATCAGACGTTCTATCAACAGCTGACTTTTGACACCGAGGCGCCGCTGCGCTGGATTCATAACAAGGTGGAGGGCGATCAGTCCTACGCCTCACTCCTTTACATCCCGGCGCAACGGCCCTTTGATCTCTTCGAGCCCGAATCGGGTCATGGGCTGCGTTTGTACGTCCGGCGCGTGTTCATCATGGAAGATAAGGAGCACCGCCTGCTGCCCCGATACCTGCGCTTCGTTCGCGGCGTGGTTGACTCCGAAGATCTGCCGCTCAACGTGTCCCGGGAAATTCTTCAGCAGAATCGGCAGGTGGACCGGATTCGAGCGGCCTCCGTCAAGCGGGTGCTGGACACGCTGGAGCGGATGGCGGCCGACGATGCCGACAGCTATGCCCGCTTCTGGGAGGCCTTCGGGACCGTCCTCAAGGAAGGCCCGGTGGAAGACCCCGCCAATGCCGAGCGGGTGGCAGGCCTGTTGCGATTTCATTCCACCGCTGATGAAAAAGCTCCCAGCGTCAGGTTGGCGGACTATGTCGAGCGGATGAAACCGGGTCAGAAGGCGATTTATTACCTGACCGGCGAGAGCCTGGCGGCGGTGCGAAGCAGCCCGCACCTGGAGGTGTTCCGCCAACGGGACATCGAGGTGCTGCTGCTGGCGGAGCCAGTGGATGAATGGTTGATGGCTCACCTGCCGGCCTATGGCCAGACCCCTCTAAAGGCCGTGGCCAAGGGGGACCTAGAGTTGGACGAGGTCGGCGATGACGAATCGCAGACTCCGGCCGCGCCGGAGCCCAGCGAGGCCGTCGGCCAGCTGATCGAGCGTTTGCAGGACCAGCTGGGTGACCGGGTTTCCGAAGTCCGTGCCAGTGCCCGGCTGACCGATTCTCCCGCCTGCCTGGTGGTGGGTGAGCACGAATTCGGCATCAATATGCAGCGCATGCTGCAGGCGGCCGGGCATGATCTGCCAGCCCAGCGCCCGGTTCTGGAGATCAATCCCGACCATTCCATCATCGAACGCCTTGCTAGCGACGAGTCCGCGCCGCTGGAGGAGTGGGCCGCTCTGCTGTTTGAGCAGTCCGTCCTGATGGAAGGCGGGCGACTGGAGGATCCTGCCGCCTTTGTTCGCCGCATGAACCGGTTGCTGAACTAATGGCAGGGCCCCCACGGGCGGAAACCGCCTTCGAACTCAAGGGCCGCATGGCCACCTTGAGCGTGCTCCAGTTAAAAAGTCCGGATATCCGCCATGTCCTGGCTCAACTCGACGATAGACTGAGTGAAAGTCCGGGCTTTTTTGCCGGCATGCCGGTGATCATCGCAGCGGCAAGCGGTCTGGAGCTCTCCGCCGATCTTCTGGCCGAGCTCGTCCCCGTCCTGCGTGAACGGGGACTTTGCCCGGTAGCGCTGACGGATGCGGATCCGGCCCTGGCTGACCCGTTGGGTTTGGGGGTGATGCGCAATCCCGGCGCGTCACGTCCGGCCAAGGAGCGGCCCGAGCCCTCATCAGCACCACCCGGGTCGCTACCCTCCGGGGGAGCTTCAAAGCTCGTGACTCAGCCCATTCGCTCAGGGCAGCAGGTTTATGCCCGCGGCGGTGATCTGGTTGTGGCCGCGCCGGTGAGCGCTGGGGCAGAGCTAATGGCCGACGGACACATCCATGTCTACGGTACGTTGCGGGGGCGTGCCCTCGCCGGAGTGCAGGGCGACCGAAATGCGCGTATCTTTTGCAGCGCACTCAAGGCAGAACTGATCGCCATCGCGGGGGAGTATCTGCTGAGTGAGCACATGGACGCCGGGCTTCGTGGAGGACCGGTGGTGGCGTGGCTGGAGGGTAACGCCCTGCAGCTGGCAGCGATCTAGAGTCGGGAGGTGAATGTGGCGCGGATCGTCGTGGTGACATCGGGCAAGGGGGGCGTTGGCAAAACGACCACCAGTGCGGCTTTTGCAGCGGGCCTGGCTCAGGCAGGGCATCGGACGGTGGTTATCGACTTTGATGTCGGTCTGCGCAACCTGGACTTGATCATGGGCTGCGAGCGCCGGGTGGTCTACGACTTTGTCAACGTCATCAACGGTGAAGCGAATCTCAATCAGGCGCTGATTCGCGACAAACGGACTGAAGGCCTGGAAATCCTGCCCGCTTCCCAGACTCGGGACAAGGATGCGCTGACCTTCGAAGGTGTCGAGGCAGTGCTGAAGGAGCTGTCCGGCACTCATGACTATATTGTCTGTGATTCACCGGCTGGCATCGAGCGCGGCGCCCATCTCGCCATGTACTTCGCCGACGATGCCTTGGTGGTCACCAATCCCGAGGTTTCCTCGGTCCGCGATTCCGATCGGGTTCTCGGGCTGCTGGCCAGCAAGACCCGCCGGGCTGAAAATGGTGAGAGCCCGGTGCAGGAGCACTTGGTGGTCACCCGGTATGCGCCATCCCGGGTGGGCAAAGGGGAAATGCTGAGTGTCGAAGACATCCAGGAAATACTGTCAGTGGATCTGCTGGGAGTGATCCCAGAGTCCACCGCGGTGCTGAATGCCTCCAATGCCGGGGTGCCGGTGATCCTCGAGGATAAAACCGATGCCGGCCAGGCCTATGCCGATGTGGTGGCTCGATACCTCGGTGAGGAGCTGGAGCATCGGTTCCTGGATGAAAAGAAAGGCCTTTTCGGCGGACTGTTCAAAGGCTAGCCCCATGGGTTTTCTGTATTACTTTCGATCCGAGAAAAAGCGCAGCGCCTCGCTGGCGAAAGAACGTCTGCAGGTGATCGTTGCTCGAGAGCGTGGCCATCGCGGAGGGCCGGATTACCTGCCGGCGCTGCAGCAGGAGATCCTGAACGTGGTCAGGCGCTACGTTGAAGTGGAGGATGACGCCGTGAAAGTTCAGGTAGAACGCGAGGGTGATTGTGAAGTCCTGGAGCTCAACGTCACTCTACCGGAGGAATGAAGCCGGTCAGTTGACTCGTGCTCCATTCAAAGAGGTGACATCCACCTGCATCTCCAGGCGCTGGCCCGGCTGCAGATAGGCTCCCTCGGCAATGTCGTTCCAGCGTCTCAGGTCACTGATCCCGACACTGAACTGGCGAGCGATTCGGTAGAGGGAATCCCCCTGGCGGACGGTATAGGTCACTGACTGAACGCGCTCGCCGGGGCTGGCCAGACGGCTTCCTTCGGCTTCGCTCCAGATCACCAGCCTTTCTCCAAGGGGGAGAACCGCGTCGGCATCCAGTTCATTCCAGCGCACCAGATCGCCCACGCTGACGCCATAGCTCCGGGCAATGGTCCACAGACTTTCGCCTTGGTCCACAATATGGTCATCGCGTTGGCGCTCGATCTGTCCGCTGCCGGTGCCCGTACCGGCGGTTTGACCGGCGCGGTCCGTCGGGCGGCTGGCCAGGGGGACCAGGAGATCGGCACCAGCCCGGATCAGGTCGCCGTTGAGGTTGTTCGCCTCACGCAACGCGCCGACCGGAACTCGATAGCGATTGGCGATGCCTCCAAGGGTCTCCCCCCGGGCGACACGGTGGCGCTGCCAGCGCATCCACTCGGATGGGGGGTGATCCGCCAAAGCCTTATTGAAACCGTCCACCCGGTCCCGGGGTAGCAACAGGTGATGTGGTCCATCGGGTGCGGTGGCCCAGCGATTGAACCCCGGGTTCAGTTCGTAAACGGTATCCATATCCAGGCCTGAGAGCTCGGCCACCAGAGCCAGATCGATTTGACGGTCAAGGTCCACCCGCTCCAGAAAAGGCTCATTGGGAATATTCACCAGCGTCAGGCCGTGTTTTTCGGGATGTCCCACCAACTCACTCATGGCAAGCAGCCGGGGCACGTAGGCCATGGTTTCCCGTGGCAGGCTCAACGACCAGTAGTCGGTGGGCTGGCCAGCATTTTCATTCCGCCGGATGGCGCGGGAGACGGTCCCTTGCCCGGCGTTGTAGGCAGCGATGGCCAACAGCCAGTCCCCATCGAACATCTCATGAAGGTAATCCAGATAGGTTAGTGCAGCATCCGTGGACGCCAGCACATCTCGGCGACCGTCATACCACCAGTTCTGATCCAGGCCGAAATGGCGACCGGTGGCAGGAACGAACTGCCAGAGTCCGGCGGCGCTGCTTCGCGAATAGGCGAACGGCTGGAACGCGCTCTCCACCACCGGCAATAGCGCGAGTTCCATGGGCATATCCCGTTCTTCGAGAGAGTGCACGATGTGATACATGTAGGGACGAGCCCGTTCCGAGACCCGCTCCCAGTAGCGGGTCATCCCCGCGTAGCGTTGCATTTCTGCCTGGACGCGCTCGTTGTCATGTCCCGGTATGCCGTAGCCCTGGCGGATACGATCCCAGACAGTCTCTGGTGGCAAGTTTTTCTCTGCCTCCGTCAATCCGGAAAAATCCCGTGAAGCGGTGCCCGCCACTTCATGCGGCATGTCCCCTTCTGCGCGGCTGTCGCGGGCGCCATCCGTCGATCGCGTTGGGTCGCTGACGTTGGCACAGCCGACGGCAAAGAGGGCAATGAATACCGGACCCATGCGCTTGGAAGTGATGCCCACCCGCCTTTCTCCTAAAAGTTGTCTTTCCACTGGCGCAAAACCGCGAACACCTCGGCAGGCGTATCCAGTTGCTGGCCTGCCCTGGCCTCGGCCTGCCGTTTGACAGCATCGCTGTCCCACCGCAGAAAGGGATTGGTGTCGCACTCCTCGGCCAGTGTTGAGGGCAGCGTAATCACCCCCTCGGCGCGCTGCCGTCTGACGTTTTCGAGGCGTCGCTGCAGCGTTTCATTGTCCGGCTCTACGGCCGCCGCAAATTCCAGGTTGGTCAGCGTGTATTCGTGCCCGCAATAAAGGCGAGTCTCTCCCGGTAATTCTCGCAGCTTTGCCAAATAGGCCTGCATCTGCTCGGGTGTACCTTCGAACATTCGCCCGCAACCACCGGCGAAAAGCGCGTCGCCGGCGAAAAGGGCACCGCCACCGAAATAAGCCAGGTGATCGAGGGTGTGCCCCGGCACCGCAATTACTTCGAATGGGTTTTCGAGCCCCGTGGGGACGATGGTCTCGCCGGCGGACACCGGGTTGGTCAGGTTGGGGATGTTGCTGCCGCGCGGTCCGTAAACCGGCGTGCTGTTGTCCACCAGCTCGGCAATGCCTGCCACGTGGTCACCGTGATGGTGGGTCACAATGATGGCACTCAGCGTCAGGCCCAGCGACTCCAGCGCCCGGGCCACTGGTGCTGAATCACCGGGGTCCACAGCGACTGCGCTTCGCCCCTGTGGTGGGCTGATCAGCCAGGTATAATTGTCAGCCAGAATCGGGACGGGGGTTATTTTTAGCATGCCGCGCATGCTACCCCGCGGCGGAAATTGCCTCAAATAATCGGTGACCACGGGAGGGGTTGGGCGCATGCAATGGCTGCACCGCTGGTTTGCATCCAGCGCTGGACAGGAACTGGCTGACCAGGAGTCGCGGCTGATTTCCCGTCGACTGGCGGGCTTGTATGCTCAGCGTGTGTTGCAGGTGGGCGATTACGGCGGCGGGCGATGCCCAACCGTTTTCGGTGAGGCGCGTCTCTGGGTTCTGGATAATTGGCGCGGCGGTCACAAAGATCTGAGAGCCAGCCCGGAGGTACTGCCGCTCGCCTCCGGCAGCGTCGACGTGGTGGTATTGATTCATCAGCTTGAGTTCGCTCAACGCCCCCATCAGGTCATTCGCGAGGCAGCGCGGGTGTTGGCACCGGAGGGCCATCTGCTGGTGGTGGGGTTCAATCCCCTGAGCCTCTGGGGGCTTCGGCGAATGCTGTCTCCAAGTCGTTCCGAGCCTCCCTGGACCGGCCGATACCTGAGCGCGCTTCGGGTGGGTGACTGGATGCAGCTGCTGGGGCTGACTCCCCGTCCGCACGACGGCATCGCCCTCATGCCCCCCCTGCCGCAGCGCCTGCGGCGGAAAAAGGCCTCGGGGCCATTGAATTACGGTCGCAGTCTGGGCCCGGGGGTTCGCTGGATCGGTGGCGTTCATCTGGTCATGGGGCAGAAGCGGGTAGCCGGCCCGGTCCCACCCCGACTGCGCTGGCACCGCCGACTGGAGTTGATTCCAGGGGGATTACCTCAGGCCAGCGCCGGCGCCCGCCATGCTGGCCGGAAGCGTTTGAATGACACGGGTTGAAATCTTTACGGACGGAGCCTGTCGCGGCAACCCGGGCCCCGGCGGTTGGGGCGTGTTACTCCGCTATGGGGGAACAGAACGGGAGTTGTATGGCGGAGAGTCCGTGACCACCAATAATCGCATGGAGCTGACCGCGGCGATCAAGGGCCTTGAGGCCCTTAACCGGCCCTGCGAGGTCGATCTGACCACCGATTCTCAGTATGTTCGCAAGGGCATCATGGAATGGATGGACGGCTGGAAGCGGCGTGGCTGGAAAACCGCAGCCCGAAAGCCGGTGCTCAATCAGGATCTGTGGCAGCGTCTGGACGAGCTTGCCGCCGGTCATCGAGTACGCTGGCACTGGGTGCGCGGACATGCTGGCCATGCCGAAAATGAGCGGGTGGATGCGCTGGCCAATCGCGGAATCGACGAAATGAACCCAAGGGAGGGCTGATGCGGCAGATCATTCTGGATACCGAAACCACTGGACTGGAGCCGCAGGAAGGCCACCGGATCATCGAGATTGGCTGCTATGAGCTCGACGCCCGCCGCCCCACGGGCCGGCAGTTCCATGAGTACCTCAATCCGGATCGCCCGGTGGATCCCGGCGCCGTGGAAGTCCACGGGCTCACCGATGCGTTCCTCGCGGATAAACCGCGCTTTGCCGAGGTCGCCCAGGCGCTGATTGATTTTATCAGTGGCGCCGAGGTGATTATCCACAATGCACCCTTCGACGTGGGTTTCCTGGATGCGGAGCTGGGCCGTCTCGGGGCGGCATGGGGCCAGCTGCAGGACTATTGCGTGGTGACGGACAGTCTGGCGCTGGCGCGCAGCCGCCACCCGGGACAGCGCAACAGCCTCGATGCTCTCTGCAAGCGCTACCGGGTCGACAACAGCGGTCGCACGCTTCATGGCGCCCTGCTGGATGCCGAAATCCTGGGCGAGGTCTACCTGGCCATGACCGGGGGGCAAGTGGGCCTGACTCTGGGCGCGGAGGAGGCAGGCAACGGCCCGCGTCAGGCGGAAGCCCGGCGTGATGTGGCCGATGACCGAAAGCCACTGCCGGTGATTCAACCCACGGTCACTGAACAGCAGCTCCATGAGGCCTGGCTCGAGCGTCTTGACGAGGCGACGGATGGCGCCTGCGTCTGGCGAAATCTGCCCGCCGAGGCGACAGCATGATCCCGAGGCCGCTCAAGGCACCGGTACGTGCTGTGACCCTGGATCTGGATTTCACGCTGTGGGATCTCACCGGGGTACTGCAACACGCCGAATCCGTCTGTCAGGGGCTGCTGGAACAACGCTACCCGGCAGTGGCAGAGCGCTATGACATGGCAGGACTGCGAGACCTCCGAGCCAGCATTGTCGAGGCGCATCCCGGCCTTGCCCATGACGTCACCGCTCTGCGCCGAGCAGCGTTGCGCAAAGCCGGCGAGGCCGTCGGATACCACAGCGAGGCACTGGATCGTCTGGTTGACGAGGCTTTCGAGGTTTTCCTCGAGGCTCGTCATGCGGTTCGGGTTTATGACGATGCCATCCCTCTGCTGCAGGCTCTGCAGGGCCATGTGCGAGTGGGTGCGCTAACCAACGGCAACGCCGAGGTCAGTCGACTTGGCATGGACGACTATTTCGATTTCTCACTGTCGGCGGTGGAACTGGGCGCGGCCAAACCGTCCCATCTGGTCTTCGAGACGGCCGTCAATCGTGCCGGGGTGCCGGCCGCGGAAATTGTCCATGTGGGCGATGATGTGCATAGCGATGTAACCGGCGCGGCCCGGCATGGCATGCAGGCCGTGTGGCTGAATCGCGATGGCGCGCCCTGGCCGTCTGACGTGGAGCCAGTGCCCCATCACGAGGTCGCCAGCCTGGCAGAGCTCCAGGGCATGTTGCTCGGCCTCATCGGGGTGACGCGATGACTGGTGTGGAGGCTCGCGGGTTCGGGCTTGTCGTGATTGGTGATGAGCTCCTGTCCGGCAAGCGCCAGGATCGCCATTTTCCGCATCTGCAGGGGTTACTGGCCGAGCGGGGCCTGGAGCTCCGGTGGGTTCGCCTGATTAGCGATGAAGCGGCCCTGATCACCGGGACATTGCGGGAGACATTGGCGGGGCCGGATGTGGTGTTCAGCTGCGGCGGCATCGGCGCGACCCCGGATGATCGCACCCGGCAGTGTGCCGCCGAAGCGCTTGGCGTGCCGCTGGCGGTTCACCCGGAGGGCCGGCAGATGCTGGAGGAGCGTTTCGGGCGTCCCGTGGAGCCTTCTCACCGGTTAAGGCTGGTGGAGTTCCCGTCTGGTGCCTCACTGATTCCTAACCCGGTTAATCAGGTGCCGGGATTCAGTATTCGTGATCATCACTTCATGCCCGGTTTTCCCAGCATGGCCTGGCCGATGATGGCCTGGGTGCTGGATCACCACTACACCGCCTGGCACGACCCGGATCGCCTGGCGGAGCGGGCCATTGTCGTCACCGGCGCCCGAGAGAGCGACGTGATTCCACTGCTGGAGCGTTTTGAGCAGGCGCATCCCGGTGTGCGGCTTTCCTGTCTGCCCAGTGTGCGCCAGGGTCAGTTTTCTCTGGAGCTCGGTCTCCGGGGCGAGCGGGATGCCGTGGCGTCCATCATGCCGGCGCTGCAGACCGAAATTGCGGCGCTGGGCTTCGAGTGGCAGCCGGTCACCCTGACGGTGCGCCATGATTGAGCCGGCAGGCCGCCCGGGACGTCCGGCACAGCTCGCCATTATTGTGCTGGCCATCGTGCTGGCGCCGCTGCTGGGCGCAATGCTGACAGGCGACGATTTGCGATCTTTCCTGCGTTTCCCGCCGCGGCCGCTGGAGGCTGCTCCGGAGAGTTTTACGGGCTGGGTGTTCGCTGCCTACCTGGTGGCGATTGTTGCTGTTCTCCTGCCCTTTCTGCTGCGCATTGGTCGAATGGGTTCCCCGGCGTTGGTGGGCTCGCCGAAGACGCTGCGGGCTTACCCGACATGGGGATGGCTCGGTGTCGCCCTGCTGGCGGTGAGCTGGTTCATTGCCTGGGTGCCGTTGCCGGGGCTGGAGGAAGCCCGCCGTCTGTCGTTTACGCCGCTGTGGGTCGGTTATGCCGTGGCGATCAGCGCCTGGGTGCAAAAGCGCGGCGGACGGTGCCTGCTCACGGAAGCCCCCTGGGTTTTTCTGGCCCTTTTCCCCGCCAGCGCCGGGTTCTGGTACCTGTTCGAGTACCTGAATCAGTTCACCGGTAACTGGATCTATGATGGCACCGGGGTCGCGCCGGATCGCGAGGCGCTGAGCTGGTTCCTGCGCTCCGCACTGCCCT
>LKMJ01004827.1_pt1 | contig 12701 bp, 12 predicted proteins | sample 643391 | NCBI WGS metagenome assembly LKMJ01 (sample SAMN04112250, study PRJNA286221) | soda lake metagenome | biome: soda lake; feature: Kulunda Steppe; material: water; isolation source: sample PL-Br10 brine of Picturesque Lake | place: Russia: Kulunda steppe | collected 2010-07
CAAAGGATATGTGATGTACAGAAAAGAGAAGAACGGAACATACTGGAGACTTCGGTAGTTATAACACAATATGTTATTACAAGTTGTAATAAATTTTAACCCTCTATACTTTCTGTATGGCCACAGATATAGTCAAAAGTGTGCTTGTTAAAGGGGGTCTAGCAGTTTTAGGAATTTTCCTATTCCTTGGATCTATGAGTCTCATAGATGGAGGATGGGATAGACTGGGAGCAGTATTCTTTCTACTTGCTCTGGTGATTGGACTCGGTCTTAAGTCAAAAGCATTCTAGATGCCTCTCAACCACTTTCTTTTTTGAACACAGAGACAGGTTTTTGAGCAGAGGTGACTTTTTGAACAAAGCCCGTTGACACCACAACATTTATATGTTGTCACTACTAAATAATAACTATGACAATGACAAACGGGATTGATACAATCGGACCTGTAACAGAGAAAACTGTGAACTACAACCAGATAGAAGAACTTGAACATGGTGACTCGGTTCAAGAATATGATGCCGTCGCCTTTACAGAAGAAGGCGTGTATGGTGTTCCAGGAGCCGCAGCTGAAGAAGATATTAGAACAGAGCTAGACGTAGACAAGGTCTACAAAAGAAACATCAGTTACGATGAAGATACAAGAGTTTCAGCTTCCTCACCAAGAGTAAACGAAGAAATGATGGGAGAACTAGCAGCAATAGCAGAATCTCCTTTTGCAGTACTAGACGGAAAAGTACAGGCAAGAGAAGGACAGTCAACAGACACAGTCTATCAGTCTCCTTTCGCCAACAACCCACTCGATAGAATCGATTAAAAAACCCGGACACTATCTTTATTTTTCATTTATCATGAAAGAAGCACTACTCCTTATACATCCTCACCACGAGTATGACCAAGGCGTAACAGAAGAAAATGTTTTAGAAGCCTTGGAAAGTTTTGAGGGAGATAAATTTTGCGTCTACTCAGAGAGCACTTGGAGCTGTGATAGACCTTATGGAGACGCTATATCATACACAGAGATATTTCCAGAAGATAAGTCTAGAAGCGTTGAGGAAGGAAAAGGATTTCCAGAACAAGAAGAGATAGAAAAACTGCTTCAAGACTACGACCAAATACATTTTGGAGGAGGATATCTTAACCAGTGTCTAAAAGCTTCATATCTACGGTTTGAAGAGGAAAAAAAAGAGTTAGGAGAAGACACTGAGTTCAGTATAGCTCCTGAGCTAACTTATTTTCAGACAGGTATGGGCGAAATGTATACAGGAGATCAGTTAATGGAACAGGCAGGTACAGACTACGTTTTAGACTTTTTAGATCCTATTGAGCCATCTTTTAGCAACTTAAGATAAAGAGAAAACGTAGAGAAAAGCTGTTTCTACTTGATTTTACTTCCCGACTTCATGTCTTTATCCGGATGAAGAAGTGCAACATTTCCTTCATCATCTTCTGCTGCAAGCATCATACACTCGCTTTTCTCTCCTCTAAGCTCTGCAGGCTCAAGGTTAGCCAGTGCAACCACTGTCTTACCTTCAAGTTCTTCAGGTTCATAGTGGTTCTTAAGTCCGGCACAAGTCTGTAGCTCGGTTTCACCAACCACTATTTTTACTTTGTAAAGCTTGTCTGCGTTAGGATGTTCTTCAACAGATTTAACTACTCCCAACCTGATTTTCATATCTTCAAAGTCTTCAAAACTTACTGTTTCTGTGTTGTAAACGTTTTCCATAGTATCTTCCTCTGCTTCGTTTTTCTGATCTTCTACATCTATCTTTTCAAACAGGATCTCTCGTTCTCCAAGTTTATGCCCTGACTCTATACCTCCAAGTAAAGGATCCAGTAGTTCATTGAAACCTTCTTCAGTATGTATCTTGGTGTTAAGCATTTCTCCGATTTTTTCACTGGTTTCAGGTGTAAACGGATAAAGTGTTACTCCTAAAGCCCGGATAAGTCTTACAGCAACATGAATGGTTTCGTTCTGCCGGTTTTCATTATTCCAAGGCTCTTCTTCTGAAAGATACCTGTCTCCGAGCCGTGCAAGCTCAATAGACTTGTCTAAAGCCTCTTTCAGGTTATGATCTTCGAACTGTTGCTGATACTCTTCCACTATCTGTTCAGCATCATCAATAACTTCTTGATCCTTGGATGTTAGATCCGCTACCGGTACTTTGTTGTCGAACCACTGCTCTGTCAAGCTTAGAGTCCGGTTCACGAAGTTTCCTATAGTATCGTTGAGAGTATTGTTTATCTCTTTCTCTAAGTCGCCCCATGAAAACTTAGTATCGTGGTTTCTAGGAATGTTCCGTGCTAAGTAGAACCTCCAGTAGTCCACAGGATACATATCTAAAGCGTCTTCCGTGCTTAGACCGGTACCTTTAGACTTGGAGAACTGTGCGTCTTCAGCCATTAAGTACTGCTGTATAAACTCGTAATGAGGTAGACTGTACTGCTCCTCCTCAGTTGAGGCGCCTATAAGCATACTAGGCCAGATAACTGTGTGGAAGATGGTATTGTCTTTACCTATCGAGTAGTAGACATCACTTCTATCATTGATCCAGTAGTCTTTCCACTCTTCGTTGTCTTGGAAAAGCTCTCTTGTAAAACCTATATATCCTATAGGCGCATCAAACCAGACGTAAAGCACTTTTTCACTGTATACTGAGGTATCAAGTTTTGGAATATCCAAATCTTCGTCTTCTATACGGTTGTTAACTCTTTCTACAGGTATGTTGAATCCCCAGTCTATGTCTCGGGTTATAGCTCTCTGTTCGGTCTCCTCTATAGCGTTCTGTACTTCCTTATATGATGAATCCGGAACAGGTTTTGTCTCCGCATTCTCAAGCCATTCTTTCAAGTCTTCTTTGAACTGTGGAAGATCTAGGAACAAGTGAGTTGTTTCTTTGAACTCGATATCTGTAGCTCCTGAGATAGTTGAATAAGGATTTACTAATTCTTGAGGCTCTAGAAGTGTTCCACATTCATCACACTGGTCTCCTCTAGCAGTTTCACCACATTCAGGACATTCTCCTTCTACATATCTATCCGGTAAGAATCTTCCGTCTGTCTCAGAGTAAGCCATTTCCTGAGTATTCTCTTTAATAAAGCCGTTGCAGTAAAGCTCTACAAACATGTCATGTGTCTGTTTACGGTTATAATCAGAATGAGTATCTGAATAAATTGAGAAATCTAAATTAAAGCCGTCTAAAACTTCTTCAACTTTCTCATGATTCTCATTTTTAAGCTCTTCTACAGGTATATCTCTTTCCAGTGCTTCTAAAGCAAGAGGTGTGCCGTGTACATCGCTTCCACAGATAAATACGTTATCAACTCCTTTAATATCTAGATATCGGTGGTAGATGTCCGCAGGAAGCATACTTCCTACTATATTTCCTAGATGTGGTACGCCGTGTATATATGGTAATGCTGAGGTAACTGTTACTCTTCTTTCGGAGATGTTTTATTCACCTAAGAAAGCTTATCTATCTAAATTCTTTAAACTCCTTTCCTCTCCTATGGGAAGAGACTTGTAACTATCTATCTTGTTATTTCATTAATTGAAATATGTTTTAGAAACTTGAATAAGTTGTTTATATCTTGAAAAGGTTAGAACTTATGGTAAACAGTGTTTTATTAATGAAAAACCTGTAAAAACATGATTTTGAGCTTTACAACGTTTATTTACGGAATATTTGATGTTGAGCCTGTAAAGGGAATCTTTCTAACTAGCTTAAGAACTAGGGTTAGGTTTTTCAAAACTGTGAGGTAGGATTCTGTATGGAACAGAAAAAGACTAAAATAGTTGCTACAATAGGCCCAGCGTCGAACTCAGAGGAGACTATACAACAGCTCTTAGATAAAGGGGTTAACGTATTCCGATTTAACTTCTCACATGTCGACCATGAGACACATGGAAGAATATTCGACAGGGTTAGAAATGTCTCTGAAGACGTTGGTATAATGCTTGATACTAAAGGACCTGAGATAAGGCTTAGAGAAGTAGAAGAAGGAACAGAGATAGAGAGCGGAGACACTATAGAGATTAGTCAGGAGAAAGATTTAGGTGATAGTAGGACACTAACTGTCAACCATGAAGGCCTTATTGAGTCTTTGGATGACGGCGACAAGCTGTTAATCGATGACGGTAAAATAGTACTCAGTGTAGAAGAGGTAGGAGATACTGCAGTCTGTAAGGTTGAAAGTGGCGGACCAATTGAATCTAGGAAGTCTGTCAACGTACCAGGAAAAGATCTAGGACTATCTGCCCCTACAGAGAAAGATATAGAGGATATAATCTTCGGTGCAGAGAAAGGATTTGACTTCGTAGCTGTTTCATTTGTCAAACAGGCAAAGGATATTCATGAGATAAGAAGGCTTTTAGAAGAACATAATTCGGAGGCAGATATAATAGCGAAAATAGAACATTTGAAAGCTGTAGAGAACTTTGAACAGATTCTTGAAGCATCTGATGGTATTATGGTCGCTAGAGGAGATCTCGGTGTGGAAGCAAATCCTTCCAAAGTACCTATAATACAGAAAGAGCAGATAAAAAAGGCAAATAAAGCCTCTAAACCTGTTATTACGGCAACTCAGATGCTTGAATCTATGACTGAAAATCCGAGAGCTACTAGAGCAGAGGCTTCAGATGTAGCAAATGCGGTACTGGACGGTACTGATGCTGTTATGCTTTCAGGAGAGACTGCAATGGGTTCATATCCTGTGAAAGCAGTAGAATTTATGTCGGATACTATAATAGAAGTTGAAGAAACTATAAACGGCAAAATACATCACACAATAAAGGAAGAATCAAATTCGGTACCCGAAATAATATCAAAAAACGTTTGGCAAGCAGCTAGAGATACTGATGCACGTTTTATAGTTGCAAATACTTCTTCAGGTTCTACAGCGAGAAATATATCCAAATATCGTCCAAATCAGAATATAGTGGCTTTCACTGATAGTGAAAATGTTAAGAGAAAATTAAATCTTGTATGGGGGGTTAAGCCTTTTTACACCGAGTTCTCTGAAACTGTGAGAGGAATGGTCAAGAGCTCTACTGAAGACCTGCTGGCCGGAGGGTTTGTGGATCCAGAGGATACACTCGTTCTTACAGCAGGTATACCTATAGGTGTTCCTGGTACAACAAACATGATGGAGATTAGAGATGTTGAAGATATTTTAGAGCACTGAGGTCAGATTAAACGCCTCTTAAGTCGTGTAAGATTTGACAGGCCGTAGTCTGGTTCTCTGAAATCCTCGGCTTCAGTAAGAGCATCTCTATCTAGATCTCCTGACATTACTGACACAGTAGTCATTCCGAGACGGTTACCGGTTTCAATATCTGCGAACCTGTCTCCTATAAATACTGATTTCTCCGGGAAGTAACTGAAATACTTTTTGAACTCTTTTCTAAACGCTGAGCTTGGCTTACCGGTCAAAGTAGGCGTGGTTAGAAAGTCGAGAGATCTGTTGTAGGTTCCTTGGTGAGGTTTAACATGTTTTGTGGTTCTGAAAGAATGCTCGGTACTACAGATTATTAGTTCTCCACCTTCATTTAGTATTTTAAACGCTCTAGAAAGTTTCTCATAGTTAAACTGTCTGTCAAAGCCTACAACCACTGTTTCGCTGTCTTGGGAGACTTCAATATCCTTTATGTTTAATTCATCAATTAATCCTTGCTCACCTATAACGTATGTTTTGTTTATGTTCTTCCTGGCAAGATAGTTTGCTGTTACGTATCCTGAAGTAAGCACGTCATCTTCTTCAGCTGGTATACCAAAGTCTGTAAGCTTTTTTGCATACTCTCTTCTAGAAAGTCTGGTGTTGTCTGTATGGAAGTAGACTTCTTTACCTGCTTCTCTAAGGCTGTCAATAGTATCTTCTGCTCCTATAACTGTTTTATCCCAGTTCCAAATTGTCTTATCTAAATCAAAGAAGAAGTAGTTGAGTTCGTCAAAATCCATGGAAAGATATTTTTTCTTCAAAATTCTTATAGGTGTTTAATCTCTATTACAGGATTGTAAATTAAACTATTTTGACATTATAAGTCTAAACAGCAGGATACCTTTTTGTTTAAAAGGTATTAATAGGTTTTTAGGTCGGGAGATATATCTTTAGAAAACAAATTTTTGGACTTGAAAAAGAACTTTTCAGAGGAGTTTTCAGGATTCGATAGTCTAGGAGAGACACTCCTGCTGATCTATCTTGCGATTTTTCTAATCTATACGGTACAAGGATCTTATATTATAGAACAGGCCGGTGATGAATGGTCGGTCTCAGGATATACAAGTTCTGAACCTGTTGAAGACTGGTACAACGATGAACCGTTTCCCGAGGAAGATGAATTCGTTCTTTCTATGCACCAGTATGAAGATAGAGGAGAACAAAGCCTAGTATTCTTTTCAGGTGCTGATGACTCTGCAGCAACAATAGCGCTCAGTGATATACCTGGAGATTCTAGAGTAAGAGTATCTGAAGATACAGGAGATCTATCTCTTTCTCAGACGCCTGAAGGAGACTGGGAATGGAGCTCAGGTAATGTAGGAGGAGCTTTAGAGCTGCTTGGTGTCTGGGAATCTCTAGAAATTGAACCCGATACAGAGCCAAGTCTTATCTACTCAGGAGAAGATGGAATAGTAGGTTTAGAAGATGATGAACCAATAACCGTTAGATGGGAAGGAGTTCATCCTCCTCACGAGCCTGATCCGGAAGACGGCGAAATAGTTCAGTCGGAAGAAACCGAGATATCTGCAGTTTATGATCATGCTGAAGGAGATACAGGATCAATCACTCTCTACAACGAGTCAGACGATAGTATTATAGAGGAATGTCAGGATCTGAATCCTGGTGAAAGATGTTCTACGGACTGGAACTTAGATCTCGATGAGAACTACTGGTATGGTATAGCTGATGATGAGGATGATTCTAGAATAAGTCCTACATGGGAACTAATATATAACAACGAACCTGAGGTCTACGGACCTCAGAGCCCGGGAGAAGGCGAAAGAATATATGGTGACTCTGTTGAGCTTGAGGTGGATGTTGAAGATGAAGATGGAGATGATTTAGACGTACAGTTCTATAAAAACGACAGTCAGACTGAAGACACTCAAACTGTTACTGGGGGAGAAGGTACTGCGAGTATTGAAACAGATGTAGATAGAGGAGAATACTACGAATGGTATGCAAACGTATCTAACGAATACTCGACAGTACAGAGTGAAACTTGGAGTTTCGATGTGAATCCTCTACCCTCAATTACAAGCCCTGAGCCTTCAGATGGCGGACTGGTAACGGACGACGAAGTTGATATATCAGTTGTCGCAGACAGCGATGAATATGATCAACTAGATGTCTACTTCGAAAACCAGACAGACATACTAGGCAAAGAAACTATCGAAGCAGGGGAGAGAGCGGAACAGGAGTGGAGAGGTCTTGATGTAGGAGAGTCTTATGAGTGGCAGGTAAATGTAAGTGATGGTTTTGAGAACCAAACCAGCGACCTATTTGAGTTCACAAGACTTACTTCTGAAAGCTATCGTGTTGATAAAGATTTGGAGTATGAGTATACTACCTTAATCCTTACTGAAGGAGAAAGAGTAGACTTCTTATTTACTGTTGAGAATAGAATTGACTCAAGTCAAACGCTTGAAACCTTCTTGGAAGGACCTAACCCTGAGTTTATAGATACAGGTGAGTCCTCAGTAGAGTACTCTCTAGATTCTTATGAAAGCAGAGAGTTCCATATAGAATTAGAGGCTGAAGGTCCAGGAGTTGAAGAACTTGAGATGATCACCCAAGACCAGAGAACCGGTATAAATACAACAGAAACTGTTCCCGTACATGTAAGAGAACATCCCCCAGTACATCAGGTGAGAGAGGTTCCTGGTATAGGAACCATTCAGATAATGTTGATAGCTTTATTAGCTACTTGTCTTTATTTTGTACGACTCTAACGATGTAGCCTGCGACTCGGTTTCTTAAAGTCTTAGAGTTAAACTCTTCAAACTCTTTAAGCGCTTCTTTGTTTTCATCAAAATCCTCGCTGAATCTTTCAGAGTCAGCGTCTACTAAATCTTTAGCTAGTCGTTTAATGTATGTAGGTCTTACGCGTCCCATCAACCACTAAGTCGAAGCCAACATTCTTAAACCACAGGGTCGCTCAAATTTTATAGATGAGAAAAATCCGTGAAAATTTGTACTCGGTTATACCTGAACAGGTATCAATAAAGCTTTTAGCGGTCTATAGAATTTTTAAGATCTTCACCTTCTTCTACATTGTCTTAGCCGGTATGTGGATAATGATCACTAGAAGCATAATTATAGGCGTAATGTTCATGTTCTTCAAGTTCGGAACATTCTGGTTGACAGCAATATTCGCGTCTTCGACAGTTGCTGGAGGCATAGAGTAAGTAGATGGAAACCGTGTTAAAAACTGGTTTACCAACTTAAAGATATGGAAAGTCTTCTCTATCTTCCGGACAACGAGTACCAGAAAAGCTTTGAAGCAGAGGTAACCAAAACTAAAGAGGACGATAAATATATTGTTTTAGAAAAAACGCTTTTCTACAAAGAAGGTGGGGGACAGCCTTCAGACAGAGGAAAGATTAGCTGGAAAGATGGAGATACAGAGGTTGTTGATGTAAAGAAAAAGCAAGGAGAAATAAGACATTACCTTGAAGGAGATATACCGGATTCCGGAACCAAAATTAATGGAGAGATCAACTGGGAGAGACGTTACAAACATATGAGAATGCATACCGCCCAACATATAGTTTCTTGGGTAGTTCTGAACATGTTTGATGCCTCGACAGCCGGCAACCAGATCCATGAAGACTACTCCCGTATAGATTTCAAACCTGTAGATTTCTCAGACAGAGATATAGAGAAGATTGAGAAAGCCGCCAACTCATTGATACAGAAAGAGCTAGAGGTTGAAAAGAAGATGATGGACCGTGAACTCCTTGAGGATAGGGTCCAAGAAGGCCGAACCAATATTGATATAATCCCCTCCGGAATCGATCCTTTAAGGATAGTGGTTATAGGAGGAGAAGATATCTGTCCTTGCGGTGGAACACATGTCGATAATCTGAAAGAAATCGGTAGAATAAAGATAACAAACAAGAAGAGTAAAGGTACAAATACCTAACGCATAAAGTTTAAACTCGAATAATTTCAGTTATACAAAAATTTAGTCTTAGGCAATAAATAATTTAATCCTAGTATTTAAACTTGGATTTGTGAAGCCTGTAATCTACTCACCAAAGCTCAAAAACTATTTAGAAAAGATAGGAAAACTCACAGAGGCTACTAAATTACTTTATAGAATAAATCCTTTTAGAAGCCGTATAAAACAGTTTGAGATAGGCAATAACCCAATAAAGCTTTATAGAGAGACTGAGCCTGAGTTCGCCCAGCTATATAATCTGAGCGGAGAAAAAGAGGTCTTATTTGACCTAGTTGGAAGTCTGGAGGAAGATGATGTTTTTTACGATATTGGAGCTAACATAGGTCTATATACCTGTTCTGTAGCATCAGAAGTTCCGGAAATTGAAGTATTCTCATTTGAGCCTCTAGATATAAACTACGAACGGCTAAAACAAAACTGTGAACTTAACAACCTAGAGAACGTTGAAATTATTAACAAAGGCGTTGGAAAACAAAGTACTACAGAGAAAATTTATGTGGATCCTGAGTTCGGACATCAGTCAGGTATAGGGAGAAACAGTTTTCTCAAAGAGCCTTATCATCAGGAGTCAGTTGAGGTCGAGATGTTGGCCGCTAGAAAACTTTTAGATCACTATCCGAAACCCACCATTATCAAAATAGATGTTGAAGGTATGGAGAAAGAACTTTGCGAGGAGCTCGAGTATTTGTTTAACTTAGACTGTCTCAAACGAGTTTACATCGAGTTTCATCCTAAGAAAAAGTCCTTCCAAAATAGTGATAAAGAATCTGTTAAGAATATCTTAGAGGCAAATGGTTTTGAGGTAAGCTGGATAGATGATAAAGGTGGTTCACATCCTTACATGCGTGGTTTAAAGTGAGCTTCCACGATTTTACGGGTAAATAGTTTCCCCATTTAGCCTTATCTCTGAATCGGACTCGATTAGAACAGAGACTTCATGTTTGAATATACCTATAATATTCGCATTATTAAGCTCTAAACCTTGCTTTTCCAGCTCTTCAAGAAGCTGTTCTCTAGCGTTTTCTTGTTCTACTACTTTATCGGTCAGTTTAGTATTTATGAACGCTATGTCTTCGTCTCCGCGTGAGAAATCTATATCTGTTCGTTCCATTATTTTTCGTAGTACTCGTTGTTTCGACGTTGTTTTTTGTCTTTCTGACTCTCTGGTTTGTTGGCTCTAGGCCTTCCTGTTTCAGGATCTTTTCTAAATGTTATTCCTACTTCTTTTAGGAATGAATCCATGGCTTCTCCTATCTTCATTGGTTCTGTCGAGTATCCTTCTTTTCCAGGCTCTCCTTTGAATACTATTCCTCTGTCAGCCATGTAGTCAAGCATCAGTAGGTCGTGGTCAATAACCATTAATGGCTTCTCTGTTTTTCTTGAGAATGTTTTCAGCATCTTTCCTAATTTTACACGGGATTCAACATCTAAGTAGGCTGATGGTTCGTCTAGAAGGTATAGATCTGCTTTTTTAGCTAGGCAGATCGCGATTCCTACTTTCTGTAGCTCTCCTCCTGAAAGATCTTTCAGGTTGTTCTCATATAGTTTTTCAAGATCTAATGGGTTGGCGATCCTGTTCTCGAATCTTTTACTGTCGATGTTTGCGTGTTTTCTTAGTACGGTTTCTACTGTTGCGTCGCTGGCTTCTAGGTACTGAGGCTTGTATGATATTGAGATGTCTGGTGTTTCTCCTTGATCAGGTTTCACTGCGTCTGCTAGCATCTTTGCGAACACTGTTTTTCCTAAGCCGTTCTCTCCGAAGATTGCGAGTACTTCTTCTTTATGGATTGCGCCTTCACAGGTCTCAAGTTTGAACTCTCCTTCTCCAAAGTCCTTCACCATTTCTGGAAACTTCACTACTGTATCGTTTCTTTCAACTTGGGAGCGTTTTGTACGGTTGAACTTTATTTCGTCGCCTCTGAACCGTACGTTGTGGGTTGGAAGGTAGCCTTCTAAGTAACGGTTTACTCCTTCTTTGCTTGATAAGGAGTCAGATACCATACCGTAGCTGGCTGGTTCCCCGAAAAAGATATGTATATTGTCTGAGACTAGGTCTAGTGTAGCCAAGTCGTGTTCAACCACCATAACTGATTTTTCTTCTCCTAGTTTCCGGATCTCTCTACCGGTTTTCAGCCTCTGTTTGACGTCTAGGAAAGATGAGGATTCGTCAAACATGTATAGGTCAACATCTTTTAGTATTGTTGACGCAACAGCAACCCTCTGTAGCTCTCCGCCTGAAAGCTGTTCAAGCTTTCTGTCAAGTAAATGATCGATGTCTAATTTCTCGGCCACTTCTTCAACCTTGTTCTTATCAATTTTAGATAGTAGCTCTCTTACCTTTCCATCGTAGATCTCTGGCAGTCTTTCAACCTGTTGAGGCTTGTAAGCCGAATCTATATTGTCTTCAGTTAGTTTCTCGAAATGTGTCTGTAAACCTGTTCCTCTGAACTCTTTGGTTACTTCTTTTAGGGTTGGAGGGTTTTCATAGTCTCCAAGATTAGGCTCTATGTCCCCGCTCAGTATTTTCAGGGAAACAGACTTTCCTATACCGTTTTCTCCTATTAAACCTACTACACAGCCTTCATCAGGTTCAGGAAGTCCGTAAAGCCTGAAACTGTTTTCTCCAAACTGGTGTATTTTTTCTCCTTCTTCATGAGGGAGCTGGATCATCTTGATAGCTCCGTCGTACGGATACTTGTTTATAGCCATTTTATGGGCTTCCATAACGTCTTCATCGTCAATATGAAGGGTTCCTTCTTCTGTCAGGTAGAAGCCTCCTTCCTTTCCTGCACGGTTCAAAGGATCGAAGTTGATTACTGTTTCACGAGCTATATCAGGCTCTATCTTCTCCTGGTCTATCACTACAATAAACTTTTTCGAGTTTTTCTCTGTTGCCATACTGGAAAAAACGTATAGAAGATTTAATTAAATAAGGTGGATCTGGAAGTTAGAAAAAGGTAAATGAAGAGAATTATTTTTTATTCGAAGGAAAGCTGGTAGCTTTCTCCGGTTATCTCTCTTATAATCTCTTCGAACTCTCCAACTGAGAGATTGATTTTTCCGTCGTACTCTTCGTTGACTACGATCTTCTTACTCTGTCCTTCAGGTGAGAAGACTGTGTTTACTGACTCTACTTCCGCCGGGCTTAGTAGTCCTTTGATTGTTTCTAAGTGTTCTGGTGATTTTTCGACTACTCGGATTGATTTGTCGATTCTTTCTGCTATCTTTTTTACTATCTCTCCGCTTCTTCCAACGACTTTTGCACCGTCGCCTTCTGCGGTTATAAGTACGATTACGTTCTCCATGTCGAAGATTTTAAGGATTGCTGAGTCTCTGAGTGATGCGTGTTCACTGCTTAAGTCTTGAAGTATTCTAGATACTTCTACATCTGTTTCGGTTATTTCTCCGTTTTCCAGTTTTTCTTCGCACCCGCTGCAGAGCACATCACTCTTTAGACATACATTACATATTGGAGTCTTCATACAAAGAATTGGAACTATCAAGAATTAAATAGTTGAGGCGG